>Ga0207747_1000035_pt1 | contig 152115 bp, 147 predicted proteins | sample HigsolmetaGSP11D_FD_184839 | JGI IMG/M metagenome (GOLD analysis project Ga0207747, IMG submission 184839) | High solid enriched microbial communities from the Joint BioEnergy Institute, USA - SP1-1-D (SPAdes) | ecosystem: Engineered > Bioreactor > SSF (Solid state fermentation) > Aerobic >... | reverse complement strand
GCAGTGCACGAACACCGTCTGCCCGGAGTCCCGCGCCGCCTCGATCGCGCGGACGGTGTCGACCAGCGCGAACGCCGACGGCTCCGGATCGGCGAGCGTCACCTCGAGGTGCGACACCCCGGCGGGCAGCCGGCCGGGGTCGACCCGGCACAGCGACACCACCACGCCGACGCCGTCGGGCAGCCGGTCCAGGTGCCCGGCGGCGCCGATCCACACCCCGTCGTCGTGCGGGTGCGGCACGGGGGCGGGCAGCGGCGCGCCGGCGGGCCGGCCGTCGGCCGGGTCCGGCGCCGCGGCGCCGACGATCCGGGCCGCCAGCCCGGTCAGCTCACGGGTGCCGATCCCGGGCCAGCCGCGCAGCTGCAACCGCCAGGCGGCCGGCACCGCCGACGCGCCGTGGGCCGCACCGAGCAGCCCACCGGCGATCGCGGCGACCGTGTCGGTGTCCCCGCCGCCGCGCACCGCCGCTTCCAGCGCCAGCCGCAGATGGTCGGCGCGGAACCGGTCGGCTGCCGGATCGTCGTCGGGCACCGGGGTGTGCGCGATGGCCGACCAGGCGCCCTGCAGTGCGGCCACCACCCAGCCGTTGCGGCCGGAGAAGTCCGCCGGCCGCCCGGCCTCGGCCTCGGCGATGCGCTGCGCCCACCGGTCCCGCCGGCCGGCGTCGACCAGCGGCAGCCCCACCCGCACGTCGAGGGCGCCGGTCAGCACGGCGTGCCGGATCGCCGCGCACCACAGCACGCAGGCGTCCCCGGCCTCCGGATCGAAGTGGGTGAGTTCGCTGACGGTCCGGGCCGCCTCGGCCAGCGCGGCCTCGTCGCCGAGATAGGCCAGCGCCACCGGGGCGGTGCGCATGAGCGACCCGTTGCCGGCGGTGCGGCCGGTGCGCCGGTGCAGGGCGGCCGACGCCGCGCGCACGGCGTCGGCGCTCATGCCCTCCAGTGCGGCGGCCGACAACACCGAGGAGGTCTGCACCCCGATGTCCTTCGCGGTGCGCGACCACTCGTACCAGCGCCGCGCCAGCGCGTCGAGGGCCGCGCCGCTGCGCAGATCCGCACCGGTGGCGACGATCTCGGCGATCGCCACGGCCATCGCCGTGTCGTCGGTCCACTCACCAGGCTCGAAGGACCCCAGCCCGCCGCCGATCATGTCGACCGGGTGGTTGGCGGCCAGCGGCCCGTTGAACTCGTACCCGGCGCCGAGCGCGTCCCCGGCGGCGGTGCCCAGCAGCACCCCGACCGCCCGGTCCCGCTGCGCGGCCGACAGTGTGACCCCGCTCATGAGCCGCAGTGTATGAAGCGACGCCGACAACCGGGGCCGGTATCGTATGGAGGTCTTTGGAGGAGGACGGGCCGTTACCCCCAGCGCCACCTAGCGCTCCGGCAGCCGTCGGCGCTATCCCCTGCAGACGACCCGCCCTCTGCCCAGCAAAGTTACTGACCCGGCACCGGGCCGAAACAGCGACGAAGGTCGTCTGCGGATGGGACCAAAGTCCCGCGCAGCACGCACCCCGCCCCGACGGCCTCCGGTCCACCCCGCAGGCCGCGCTACAGCGCCAGCACGAAGTGGTGCGAGCTGATCCGGAACCCGTGCCGCATGTACAGCCGGTGCGCGGTGGCGCGGTCCGCGCCCACCCCGGAGTCCAGGTGCACCGCCTCGCAGCCCAGCCGGCGCGCCTCGGCGACCACCCAGTCCAGCAGCATCGAGGCATAGCCCCGGCCCCGCGCCCGCGGCAGCGTCGACAGGTCCCCGACGTAGATGTGCTTGCCCCACGCCGTCGACCAGGCCTGGTGGAACCCGATCACCGACAACGCATCCCGGCCGTCCTCGAACACCCCGACCAGCCGGTAGCCGGCCGGGCGCAGGTGCTCGTCGACCAGCGCCACCACCGCCTCGGCCGAGGCGAACCGCGGCCGCAGCGCCCGCAGCGCCGCACCGGCCCGGTCCGTCTCGTCGGCCCCGATCTCCACCAGCTCCGCCACGGCCACCGACCATAGCCGCCTGGGCCGGAGCCGGCATCCGAATATCACACCCCGGCAGGGACCTTGGCGCTCATCTGCCTGCGCAGCGCGCCGAACTCCTCGATGGTGCGGGTGGTCACCGATGCCACCGGCCGGGCGTTGCGGCCGGTCGCGTCGGTCTTGGAGACCATCACCACGCTGTCGATGTAGGGCTGGATCGTCGTCGCGTTCTGCACCGTCGCCACGATCACCAGCTGGAACCCGAACTTGCGGAACGCCTGCAGCGCCTGCTGGGCGAACTGCGGGTCGGACTTGGAGAACGCCTCGTCGAGCATCAGCTGGGCGAACACCGGTTTGTTGTCGTCGCTGTCGGGGCTGGCCAGGTTGTAGCTCAGCGCGCCGGCCAGGCAGAACGCCATCAGCTTCTCCTGCTCGCCACCGGAGTTGTCCCCGGCGTTGGAGTGGGTGCGGATCAGGTCCCCGGTCGCCAGGTCCCACTCGGCGCAGTCGAAGGTGAACCGGTTGCGCACGTCCAGCGCGTCGCGGGTCCAGGCCCGGTCCTCGGGGTTGTTGGACGCCAACCGGTTCCGCAGCCGCAGGATGTCGGCGTACTGGTCCATGATGGCCTGGTTGTCGCCCAGCCCGACCTCGGCGATGCGCCGCGAGATGGCCCGCACGATCTCGGTCAGCTCGCTCACCGCGGTCAGCTGGCGCGGGGTGGCGCGCAGCGTCAGGCGGGTACCGCGGTTGAACTCGACCGCGCCCAGCCCGGTGTTGACCCGCTCGATCTGCTCGGCGATGCGGCGGGCCTCCTGCTCGGCCACCCGGTGCAGCGACAGGATCGCGTCCGGCGCCTGCTCGGTGACCAGCCGCATCATCCGCTCGTAGGCCTCCGGCAGCTCGCGCTCGTCGATGTGCCGGCACAGCGCCACGTAGTCGTGGACGCGTTCGTCGAAGTTGTTGCTGTCGTTGGGGATCGAGTCCGGGAACGCGGTGTCGAAGTTGTTCAGGATGCGGGCCAGCTCGTCGTAGGAGCGGCGCCGGCTCTCCCGCAGCTGCTCGCGCTCGCGCTTGATCAGGTTGAACAGCGCCTCCCGGTAGGGCTCCGGGTCGAGCAGATCCAGCGCCACCGGCAGCTCGGCGGCGTAGCGGTTCAGCAGCTCGGTCAGCGGCTCGGAGACGAACGCCGGGGCCAGCCGCTCGGCCAGCTCCAGCAGCCGGGTGCGGCGCAGGTCGAGCTCGTCGCGGCGGGTCTGGATCTGCCCGCGCCGGGTCATCAGCTTCTGGATCTGCTCCCAGCACTCCTCGGCCCGCGCGGTGAGCGCCTCCACGTCCGGGTTCTCGGCCAGCAGCAGCTCGTACTGCTCGCGCAGCCGGTCGGCGTGGCCGTCGGCGGTCTCGGTGTCGATCTGGCTCCACTGGCCGAACTGCTCGCAGATCGCCTTGCACGCCGCGGCCCGGTCCCGCCACTGCTGACGCTGCGCGGCGATGTCGTCGGCCTTGCGGCGGGCCGCCTGGTAGGCCTCCTCGGCGGCGGCCAGCTCCATGGTCAGCGCGTTGAGCTTGGCGGTCACATCGCCCTGGTAGAGGTACTCCGACGGGCGCACCGGGCGGCGGTCGTCCTTGACGGCCAACCGTTCGGAGTCCTTGTACAGGCCGGTGTCGGTGACCGCCCGGCGGAACCGGCCGAACACGTCGGGGGTGTCCACGCAGATGTGGTCGCCGGCGTGCGCGATCACCTCGACCGCCTCGGCCGCGCACGGGTGCCCCGGGTCGACGACGAACAGCTTGCCCGCCAACGTCTTCGGATCCAGCTCGGTCGGCTGCACGCCGTAGGCGCTCGCCCGCACGTGGTGCAGGGCGAGCCGGCCGCGCATGTTCGTCTCGTTGACGTAGCGCAGCACCGGCGCCCAGTGCTCGTCGGGCACCAGCAGCCGCAGGCCCGGGGCGCGCAGCACCTTCTCCACCGCCACCCGCCAGCGGGTCTGGTCCGGCCGCAGGTCCATCAGCTCCGCGACGTAGGGCAGCTGCGACGGGTCCAGCCCGAGCGCGGTGCAGATCTGCTCGCGCATGGCCAGCGCGAAGGCCGGCAGCGACGAGCCCACCGCCTCCACCCGGCGCAGCTCCTTGGCCGCCTCGTCGCGGGCGATGCGGGCCGCCTTCTGCGCGTACTCGGCGTCGGTGGAGGCCTCGCGCTGGCGCTCCACCCGCGCGAGCAGTTCGTTGGCCTCGGCCAGCAGCCGCTCGCGCAGGTTCCAGAAGTCCTCGGCGGTCTCGGGCACCTCGATGCCGTGCGCGGTGAGCAGGTCCTCGAACGCCGCCCGGCGGCGTGACACCTGCTCGGCCTCGGCCTCGGCGGCGGCCAGCTGCGACTGCAGCGGCGCCAGGTTCGCCGCCGAGCCGCTGATCTGCGCGTTGAGCGAATCCGCCTCGGCCTTGGCCAGATTCAGCAGCCGAGTGACGTCCTCGTGTTCGGTGTCGAGTTGCTCGATGGTGGTGTCGAGCTGGCTGATCTGCTCCGGGCACCGTGCCAGCCGGACATGGTCGGTGTAGGCCCGCACCGTCGGCATGTCGACCAGGTCGATGATGCCCAGGTCGCTCGACTCCGAGGCGTAGCGCTGCTGGATCTTCTCGATGTCGCCGAGGATCTTGCGCTTGCGCTGTGCGACCGCCAGCAGCTCACGGGCCTCCACCAGCGGGTCGATCTGCTTGAGCGCCTCCGGCAGCCGGGCCAGGCTCTCCGGCTCGTCGAGCATGAACTCCCGGACGAACTGCTCCAGGCCGCCGACGCTCTTCAGCGATTTGGCCTTGCCGAGCAGCTGCTGGGCGGCGTCCGAGGCGCGGATGCCGATGGTGGCGTACAGCTGGGCGAGGTACTGCGACTCCACCTTCGTGGTGAACCGCCAGCCGTCCTCCTTGAACACCGACATGTCGAACCGGCGCTGCGCCCACCGGTTGCACACGTCCTCGATGTCCAGCTCCCCGTCGCCGATCGCGAACCGGCTCGACGAGTCCGAACGTGACTCGCCGGTCAGCCATTTGAGCACCAGACCGGTGACGGTGCGGCCGGAGTGGCTGCGGTAGCTGACCGCCACCGCCGACCAGGTGGTGCCCTCGCCGCGCAGGTACATGGTGCGGCTGGTGCCGTTCTCGGTGCGCTGGCCCCAGGCGCCGCGCACGTACTTGTCCACGGTGCGCCGGCCGGCGCTGGAGCCGGCCGCGGTCTGGTCGCCCGAGGCGTTGAAATTGCGCCGGTTGAACGGCAGGAAGCCCAGCGAGATCGCATCCAGCAGCGAGGATTTGCCGCTGCCGGAGGCGCCGGCGATGAGCGCGCCGCCGGGGGTGAACCGGATCGAGTGGTAGCCGTCGAACACGCCCCAGTTGATGACCTGCAGCCGGGACAGATAGAACTGGTCAGTCGTCATCGTCGGCGACGTCCTCCTCGTCCTCGGGCGCCTCGGCGTCGGTCGCGGCCGGTCCGCCGCGCATCAGCTGCTCGAACTGCTGCTGCAACTCCGTGATCACCGAGCCGGTCATGATCGCGGTGATCACCGGGCTGATGGTGTAGCTGTCCTCGTCGTCGCGGCTGCGGCGCAGGATCTCCAGCGCGGTCAGCCGGGCGATCGCGCCGTCGATGCGGGCGGCGAACGTGACCGCGTCGCGGTCGGTGTCGTTGCGCACCCCGGCGAACAGCGCGTGGATCTCCTCCCGGCTGATCACCACCTGCTGCCCACCGGCCGCGCGCATCATCTGGGCCAGGTGCAGCGCCAGGATCGAGTCGTAGGTGCCGAGCGGCTCGCGGCGCAGCAGCTTTGCGCCCCTTGACGATTCGTATCTGGCCTGCTCGACGAACGCCACCCCGCCGTTCTCGTACGGGCCGTCGACCACGCGCAGGATCAGGTCGAGCTCGCTGAGCCGCACCCGCAGCAGGTCGCGGTACTCGATCACCCAGGCGTACAGGTCGGGGTCGGCCTCGTTGCTGATGTAGCGGCGGGTCAGCAGGTGCTGCAGCGCCCAGCAGGCCCGGTCCGGCAGCTCCGACACGTCGCCCTCGAAGCGGGGCCGGCGCTGCTGCGGCGGCCGGGCGCTCTGGTCGACCTCCGGCAGCTTGTCGAAGTCGATGTCGGGATCGGTGGTCGTCACGATACGGCTCCAGCCAGGCTGATCGGTTCGGTGAAGACGAGGGCCGGCACCTCGATCGCCAGGTCGCGGCCGTCCAGCGAGCGGAACCGCACCGGGACCGACTCGCCGGCCGTGCCGGCGTCGGGCTGCTTGGTCGCCCACGACCACAGCACGATGACGTGGCCGAGATAGGCGCCCTGCCCGTTCCGGTCGACGAGCGCCACCGCCTCCGGCAGCGACACCGGGCCCGCGGCGATCGCGGCGTTGAGCTGCTCGACCATGGCCTGGGCGTCGACCTGGGTGGTGAGCGCGGCGAAGCTGGTCAGATCGACCTCACCGGTGGCCGGCCTGGCCGGCTTCGGCGCCGACAGGTCGCCGATCTTGAAGCTCAGCGCGCCGACCGAGGTGATGGTGTGGCGGGCCAGCGGCACGTCGATGTCCAGCCGGGAGTCGGTCAGCGAGGTGCGCAGCAGCGCCCGGGCGGCGGCGATGGCCTCGTTGAGCTGGCGGGCGATGCCGCGGCTCTGCTCGAGGGTGCCGAACGCGGTGAACCGCTTGATCCGCTGGGCGCAGCGCTGCTGGATCCGCTCCACCTCGTCGATCTGCTGGCCGACCAGCTCGAAGAAGTTCGTCATCACCTTGCGCAGCGCCGGGTCGAGCTCCGGCAGCGCCGAGGCGACCGCGGCCACGTCGGCCTCGAACTCGGCCCGCTGGTCCGGGTCGTTGACCATGCGCAGGAACGCCCGGTGCGAGTCCCGGCCGGCCGACTCCCAGGCCGCCTGGTAGTCGGCGTAGAGCCGGCGCTGGCGCTCGCGGTAGTCGGCGTTGTCCTCGATCGGCTCGTCCAGTGCGGCGGTGGCCTGCTCGATCATCGTGCCGTACTGGCCGATGTCGGTGATGATCCGCTCCATCTGCAGCGCGATGGCGCGTGCCTCGTCGTAGCAGTCGGTGACGTCGGGCTCCGGGCGGTACCCGGCGTCGAGCGCCTCGAGCTCGGCCCGCAACTCGGCGATCTGCGCCTCGATGCTCTTGCGGATGCGGGCCGGGTCGCCGCCGACCCGCACCGCCACCTGCTTGAGCCGGGCGGCGATGCCGTGCAGCGAGCCGCCGGTGGCGATGGTGTCGTTGCGGCGCATGCCGCGCAGGAAGTCCAGCGCCCGGCGGGCGTCCTGGGTGAGGTAGCACACGTTCTGGCCGCTGCGCTCGTCGACGACGCGGTGCAGCCAGCCCTGGCTGGCCCAGCTCTTGATCAGCGCCAGCCCGCTCTGGCCGTCGGGGTGGTCGAGCTCGTCGAGGTCGCGCTCCAGGCGGACGACGAGCTCGGTCTCGCCGATCACCCCGTCGGCCAGGTGGCGCTCCATGAGCGTGGCGTACAGGCCGAGGTTGTGGGTGGCCAGCAGCCGGATGGCGCGCGATCCCTGCAGCTCCCGGTTGAGTTCGAGCAGGTCAGCAGCCGACAGCCCCCTGTTGTCGTCCACCTGGCAGTCCTCGGGTCGGTCGTCGCGTCGTCGGACGGTTCAAGATAGGCCACCGGCCCGACGGCGCGCGCGTGCGGGTGGGGGTGGCCGCGCTCAGCCCTCGCGCCGCCGCGCGACGAGGTAGTAGCCGCCGCCGGCGACCAGGCCGACACCGAGCGCCTGGCCCCAGGTCGCGGGTGGGCTGGCCGGCAGGTCACCGGAGCCGCCGCGCAGGGCCACGTCGTGGCCGGCCGCGGCCGGGAGGCCGGGGCCCGGGGTCTCGGCGGGTACCGGGGCGGGGTCGGCCACCAGCGGTTCCGACGGCGACGGCGCCGCACGGCCGGAGCGTGCGGCCCCACCGGCGTCGGCCGTGGTGAGTGCGCCGAGCACCGGGTCCGGCGTGGGCCGGCCGGCCCAGCCGGGGACGACGACGGGCTCGACCGATCCGGCCCCGCCGTCGCGGCCGTCGTCGGACGGCTCGCCGGCCGGCACCGGGGGACGGTCGGGGGCGGTGCCGAGCAGGGCGGGCCATACGCGCAGCGCCGGGACGGCGGGCCGGGCGGGGTCGGCCGGCTCCGTCGCGTCCGTGGGCGGGCCCGGGGTGGGGGTGGGTCGGTGTCCGGGGACCCCGATGCCGGTGCGCGGCAGGCCCGGCCGGTCGATGCCGGCGCCGGGGCCGGGCAGGCGGAGCCTGCGGGTGAGGTCGCCGAGGTGCGGGCGTGCGTCGTCACGCCCGGTGGCGGGACGACGGCCGTCGTTGCTGTCGCCGTCGACGGCGACGGCCGGAGCACTGGCCGGCCCGAGGACGGCGGCGCACAACGCCGCCGAGACCGCGAGCGCCCGGAGGAGCGATGTGGGGATGTCCAAACCGAGTTCTCCGATCGACAGATTCAGCAATCCCGATCTTGATTGCCGGAAAACTGTAACGGGTGATCGGGCCAGTGTGGAACCTGTCGGGCAGCCAGGGCCTTGGCGGGATGCCCGGTGCGGTGCGGTGCTGTGCAGCAACGTCACGAGCCAATATTGGCAAATTCGTCAATAATCCCGGCGGCGCTACTTCGGGGCGACGGCGGAGATGTCGGGGATGCCCCAGCCGTCCCGGTAGCCGTACACCTCGGCCAACGGGCGGTGCGTGCGGTCGGCGTCGAGGATCTCCACGTGCTGCGGGCCCAGGAACGCCGGGTGGGCCACGCCCGCGGCCTCCGACACCTTGAGCAGGTCCCGCCGCAGCGTGCGCACGTAGTTGGCCAGGCGGTGGCTCTTCTGCTCCGGGTCCAGCCCGCGGGCCAGCCACGGATGCTGCGTCGCCACCCCGGTGGGGCAGCGGTCGGTGTGGCACTTCTGCGCCTGGATGCAGCCGATCGACAGCATCGCCTCGCGCGCCACCGCGATCAGGTCCACCCCGAGCGCGAACGCCACGATCGCATTGGCCGGCAGCCCCAGCTTGCCCGACCCGATCCAGGTCACCCGGTCGGCCAGTCCGGCCTCGGCGAACAGCCGGTACACCTGGGCGAAGCCCACCCGGAACGGGAACGACACGTGATCGGCGAACACCAGCGGCGCGGCACCGGTGCCGCCCTCGCCGCCGTCGATGGTGATGAAGTCGACGCCGCGCCCGCCGTCGGCCATCCGCTCGACGAGCTCCTGCCAGAACCCCATCTCGCCGACCGCGGACTTGATCCCGACCGGCAGCCCGGTGGCGTCGGCGATCAGTTCCACCACGTCGAGCATCTCGTCGACGCTGCGGAACGCGGTGTGCCGGGACGGGCTGACCACGTCGCGGCCCTCCGGCACACCCCGCACCCGGGCGATCTCGGCGTTCACCTTCGCGCCCGGAAGATGGCCGCCCAGACCGGGTTTGGCGCCCTGGCTGAGCTTGATCTCGATGGCGCGCACCGGCGCGGATCCGACCACGTCGACCAACCGGTCCAGATCGAAGTCGCCGTGCTCGTCGCGGCAGCCGAAGTAGCCGGTGCCGATCTGGAACACCAGATCCCCGCCCTGGCGGTGGTGTTCGGACAGCCCGCCCTCGCCGGTGTTGTGCCAGCAGCCGGCCAGCTTGGCACCCATGTTGATGGCCCGGATCGCCTGCGGGCTCAGCGATCCGAACGACATGGCCGAGACGTTGACCACCGACGCCGGCCGGAACGCGTGCCGCCGGCCGCGCGGACCACCGAGCACCTTGACCCCGGGCAGGTCGATGTCCTGGCCGTGGATCGGGGACGCCGGTGCGATGTCGGCGAAAGTGGCCTGCTTGATGATCGGGTAGGTCTCGTGCTCGACATCGTTGTCGGTGCCGAACGCGAAGTAGTTGTTCCGGTTCTTGGCCGAGGTGTAGATCCAGGCGCGCTGGTCGCGGCTGAACGGCCGCTCGGCGTCGTTGCTGGTGATGATGTACTGGCGCAGCTCCGGGCCGATCGACTCCAGCAGGTAGCGGAACCGGGCGATCACCGGGAAGTTCCGGCGCAGTGCGTGTTCCTTCTGCAACAGGTCCTGCAACGCGATGCCGGCCACCGTCACCGCCGGCGCCAGCGCCGCCAGGGTCCGCTTGTTCATGTGCTCCAGCCTGCCACCCGAATCCGCTCCGGCGGCGCAGGACCGCGTGCGACGATGCTCAGCGGTCGCGAGCGGGAAGGAGCCGGGCATGGGATTCGGGGGCATCGACGAACTGCTGGCCGGGGCCGTCGCCGACGGCGCGGTGCACGGGGTGGCCGCCACCGTGGTTTCCGGCGACGGCGTGCTGTACCGGGGCGCGTTCGGAGATGTCAAGCCCGACAGCATGTTCCGCAACGCGTCGATGACGAAGGCGGTGGCCACCACCGCGGCGCTGCAGCTCGTCGAGCAGGGCCGGCTGGCGCTGGACGCCCCGGTGGCGTCGGTGCTGCCCGAGTTCGGTGAGCTGCCGGTGATCGACGGGTTCGCCGACGGCCGGCCGGTGCTGCGGCCGCCGGTGCGGCAGCCCACCATCCGGCAGCTGATGACCCACACGGCCGGCTGCGGCTACCACTTCCTCAACGACAAGCTCTTCCGGTACTGCACCGAGCTGGGATTCCCCACCCCGCTGGACGGGATCAAGCGCGGGCTGAGCGCCCCGCTCGTGCACGACCCCGGCACCGTCTGGGAGTACGGCGTCAACACCGACTGGCTGGGCCTGGTGGTCGAGGCGGTCAGTGGGCAGCGGCTCGGTGCCTACCTCGCCGAGCACATCTACCGCCCGCTGGGCATGGCCGACTCCACCTTCGAGCCGACCGCGGCGCAGCGCGCCCGGCTGTTGCCGGTGCGGTTCCGCACGCCCGACGGCGCGCTGGTGGCCACCGAACTCGACCTGCCCGCCGCGCCGGAGTGGGACGCCGGGGGGCACGGCTCCTACGGCACCGTCGACGACTACGGCCGCTTCGTACGGGCCTGGCTGCGCGGCGGGGAACTCGACGGGCAGCGCATCCTGTCCGCCGAGACCGTCGAGCTCGCGCTGACCGACCACCTCGACGGTGTGCCGCTGCCGAAGGGGATGACCCCGACCGTCCCCGAGCTGTCGAACCCGGTCGGCTTCCTCGACGTGCCGCAGGGCTGGGGGCTGGGCTTCCACCTGTACCACGCCGACCTGCCCGGACTGCGCCGCGCCGGGTCGGCCGACTGGTCCGGGCTGTTCAACACCTACTTCTGGATCGACCGCGCCGCCGGGATCGGGGCGGTGTTCGCCACCCAGGTGCTGCCGTTCTTCGACGCGAAGGTGTTCGGGACGGCGCTGGAGTTCGAGGCGGCGGTGTACGCGGCACTGGGGTCCGGCGGACCGCACTGACCGCGCACCGGCGGACCGCACTGACCGCGCACCGACAAGCCAGGGCGGGATCCGCGTGGGGTCACCGCCGGGATCGCTATTCCGCGGCGGGCGGGGTGAGGAAGGCCAGGAACTCCGCTGCGGTGAGGACCGGCTTGCCGTACTCGGCGGCCTTGCGGGCCTTGGCCGACTGGGTGCCGGCCTCGGCGACCACCAGCGCGTCGCAGCGGGTTCTGGTCACCGAGCGCACCGGCACCAGGCCGGCCGCCTCGGCCCGCGCCTCCAGCTCGGCGCGCTCGATCACCCGTCCGTGTGCGTCGATCGCGGTGCCGGTGAAGCAGATCCGTGCGCCCGGCACCAGCACCGCGGCGATATCGGGCCGGGCCCGCACCGCCGCCCCGCCGAGCACGTCCCGGCCGAGCAGCGCCGAGACGGCCCGCAACCGGTCGGTCAGCTCGGCGGGCAGCGGCGCCCGCGCGGCCGCGGCGCGCAACCGATCGGCCACCGCCCGCCGGGCCGCCGGATCCCAGTCCGCGGCGGCCCCGGTCGGAGGCTGCGCCCCCAGCAGCACCGCGCTCACGGCGCGCCCCACCGCCAGCAGCGCCGAGAGCCCGGGCCGCCGGTCGAGGGGTGGTGCGGGCACGTCCGGGTCACGGGTCAGCAGCAGCCCCGCCAGCCCGCTCGAATCCGGCTCGCCGAACGGCGTGCCGCCCGCGGTGGCCGCATCGGCCGCGTCCAGCGCCGCACGGGCCCGTTCCAGGGCGGTGCGGCCGTGCACCCGCCCACCGCGCGCCTCGGCCCCGACCGGCATCGCGGTCACCACGCCGAGCCGCTTGAGCTCGAAGTCGATCAGCCCCAACGTCTCATCCACATCCGGCCCGCCCGGGACACAGCCGGTCAGCATCGGTGCGATGAGCGACCACGCCTCGGCCAGGGTCGGGGCCAGCAGCACATCGGCGGCCGAGATGCCGTACGCGGCGCGGGCGTCGGCGAGGTCACGCTGCGGATTGATCAGCGTGGAGACGCCGGTGCCGTCGTCGAACGCCACCGCCAGCTCGACCGGCCGTGGCCGCGACATCCGGCCCTCCTCGCCGACGGTGAGCAGCCCGATCGCGCAGCGGCGGCGCGGCCCGGTGGCTTGGGGCCCGGTGGCTCGGGCGGTCACCAGGAACCGGGCGATCCGCCGGTCCACCTTGAGATCCCGGGCCAGCACCGGGCGTTTGAGCACCAACCCGGACAGCGACGTGCAGCGGCTCAGCGCCACGTACAGCTGCCCGGGGGAGAACGTGCCGCCGGTGAGGTCGACGACCACCCGGTCCAGCGTCTGGCCCTGGCTCTTGTGGATCGTGATGGCCCAGGCCAGCTTGAACGGGAACTGCGTGTAGGTGCCCACCACCTCGCGCGCCAGTGTCGATCCGTGCAGCACCGGGCGGGTGGCCTCCCAGGTGAACGGGGCGACCTCGGCGGTCGAGCCGTCCGGGAACTCCACCTCGGCCACCGCGCCGTCGCGGTCGTAGCCGACCCCGACCACCCGGCCCAGACTGCCGTTGACCCAGCGGCCGTACGGGTCGTTGGTGAGCATCATCACCTGCGCGCCGACCTTGAACCGTAACGTCTCCTCGACCGGCGGGTCGAACAGCGACAGATCCCCGGAAGTCCGTGCGTGATGGACCATCTCGTCACCCGGCAGCCGCTCGAGCTGGCGCCGGTTGCGGGCGGTGACCAACCGGTTCGACGGCGCCAGGGTGAGCCAGAACTCGTCGTCGGGCGGTTCGAAATCCGGGTCGGCCCGCGCGTTGAGCGTCTCGCGGGCGTGGTCGAGCAGCACCCCTTCGCGAATCTCGTTGAGAATGGCGGTCAGTCGATCGTCGCCGCGCTGGCGGAACACCGTCGACAACGACACCACCGGGAACCGGTCGCTGTCGAAGCTGTGCGCGGAGAAGAAGTACGGTGTCCGGTAGGTGCTGGAGAAGTACGCCGCCTCGTGCTCGGTGACCACCGGCGGCAGCTGGTAGAGGTCGCCGACCAGCACGATCTGCACACCGCCGAACGGGGTGCCCGGCACCGGGCCGAAGCGCTCCAGCGCGGCGGCCACCATGTCGAACACGTCGGCACGCACCATCGACGCCTCGTCGATGATCAGCGTCTGCAGCGACGCCAGCGTCCTGGTGAACCGGCCCGGTCGGTAGGCGCCGGAGCGGACGTCGTCGAGGCCGGTGGTGGGGCGGAACCCGAACAGGCGGTGGATGGTGTACCCGCCGACGTTGAGCGCGGCGATCCCGGTGGGCGCGGCCACCACGACGTTCCGGTCGGTCTCGGCCAGAAAGCGGCGGATCAGCGTGGATTTTCCGGTGCCGGCCTTGCCGGTGAGGAAAAGGTGTGTGCCGTCGGCCAACAGCGACAGCGCGTGGCGGAACTCGTCGGTGATGACGATGCCGGCCACGAGCCGACATGCTAGCCAGTCGGATCGGCAAATCTGTCGGCGCCGTGCTCTACCCTCACCATCCGTGCGAACTCCGTCCGACGAGCAACCCCGGTTAAGGTCCAGCGAGCGCAGCACCTACCAGGTGCTGGTCGAGCAGCTGGGGCCCGACGACCTGGTCGTGCCCGGCCAGCGGGTCACCGACCATCTCAAGGACCACGAGATCGACTTCGTGGTGGCCATCGAGGGGGCCGGCATCGCCTGCCTGGAGGTCAAGGGCGGCGAGGTCTGGCACGACGGCACCGGCTGGCGCCAGCTTCGGGGCGGCCGGGAGTGCGACATCGAACCGGTCCGGCAGGTGCGGGAGGCCTGCTACGCGCTGCGGTACTTCGTCGAATACGACCCGCGCTGGACGCAGGGCCGGGTGCGCTGGGACCACCTGGTGGTGTTTCCGCACACCGAAGTGCCCGCGGACTTCGAGCTGCCGGAGTGCCCGCGCTGGAAGGTCATCGACCGCACCGACCTGCCGCGGCTCGTCGACCGGTTGCGTGAGGTGCTGATCCGCCAGGAGCTCGACCGGCCGCTGCTGACCAAGGAGGGCATCGAGCAACTCGCCCTCGTGCTCGGCGGACGCGGCCTGCCGCAGCGCGACGTCGTCGCCCGTGCCCTGGCCAACGAGGACGTCGCCGACACGCTCACCCAGCAGCAGGCCGTGATTCTCGACGCGATCCGGCTGCTCAACCGGGTCGAGGTGCGCGGCGGGGCCGGTAGCGGCAAGACGTTCCTGGCGATGGAACAGGCCCGGCGGCTGGCCGCCGACGGCAAACGGGTTGCGCTGGTGTGCTACTCGCACGGTCTGGCCTCCTACCTGGAGCGGGTGTCGGCCACCTGGCCGCGCCGGCAGCGGCCGGCCTACGTCGGGGAGTTCCACGCCCTCGGTATGCAGTGGGGCGCCCCGGAGGGGCCCGACGAGGCGCTGCGCACCGAGGAGACCGTCAGGTTCTGGGAGCACGACCTGCCGGCCCAGATGGTCGAGCTCGCCGAGCAACTCCCGCCCGGCCACAAGTTCGACGCCATCGTCGTCGACGAGGCCCAGGACTTCGCCGACGCGTGGTGGGACCCGCTGCTGGCCGCCCTACGCGACCCGGAAGAGAGCGGCCTGTACGTGTTCAGCGACGAGGGGCAGCGGGTCTTCGACCGGCACGGCTCACCGCCGGTGCCGCTCGTGCCGCTGGTGCTCGACCAGAACCTGCGCAACACCCGCCAGATCGCCCGGACCTTCCAGCCGCTGGTGGACCACCCGATGCGGCCCCTGGGCGGGGACGGGCCGGCCGTCACCTTCGTGCCCTGCCGGCGGGAGGACGCGGTGAGTGTGGGCGACGACCAGGTCGAGCGGCTGCTCGACGAGGGGTGGCGGCCGGAGGACGTGGCGCTGTTGACCACCGGCAGCCGCCATCCCGAGCAGGTCGCCCGGCAGCAGGCCGGGCACCGCGCCTACTGGGACACCTTCTGGGACACCGAGCAGGTCTTCTACGGCCACGTGCTCGGGTTCAAGGGCCTCGAGCGGCGCTGCGTGGTGCTCGTCGTCAACGAGGAGAAGCAGTTCGAGCGGTCCCGCGAGCGGCTCTATGTGGGGCTGTCGCGGGCCCGCGATCAGCTCGTGGTCTGCGGCGACCCGGCGTTCATCCGAGAGGTCGGCGGCCCCGAGGTGGCGCACCGGCTCGGTATCGAGTGACGCTCAGTGCTGTTCGACGACGTTGTCGAACCCGGACTGGCGCACCTCGGGATCACCGCCGTTGTAGTTGACCCGGTTCTCGATGCCCGAAACCCCGATGCTGTCGACGGAATCGAGGATCACCTCGTTCTGCACCCCGGAGACCGTCAGCGCGGCACAGTGTCCGGTGATGGTCACCCGGTTGGACTTGCCGCTGACCGTGACGATGCAGGACTCGCAGGCGATCTCGATGTCACGGTCGAACCCGGAGACGCTGATCTGCTCGCCGGGGGCCGCCGCGGTCCGGGTCGGCTGACCGATCGGCGGTGTGGGCGCGACCGGGGTCGGGGAGTCGTCGACGCCGGCCCCGGGATCGAATGCGCCACCGGCACCGACGATCCCGGCGTCCCGCTCGCCGGCCTTGCTGCTCAGCAGGACGATCACACCGGCGATCGCCGCCACCACCAGGGCCACCCCGGCGACCAGCCCACCCCACTGCAGCCGGGCCCGGGGGCGTGCCGCCGGCGGCGGGGCCGGGAATCCTCCCGAGCTCGGAGGGCTGGGATAACCCACACTCACCGACGGGCGCCCCGGGCGCGGACTGCCCTCGACACCCATTGGGCGGGTGCCGGCCTCGGCCGCCGCCGCCCGATCCATCAACTCGCGCTCGAGTTCGCGCAGCCGCGCTTCGGGGTCGTCGTGCGGTTCCACCCGCGCATGCTCGCACGTCGTGGCGGCCCGCTCAATGTCACGGTCGGGTGTCCGTGGCACCCATCCGCAGCAAAGTGTGATATGACTCACACGAAGATGATGAATGTGTGATGGATCACTCCAAAGGGGGGCACCATGGATCACGTCGACGGCCGCCGGCCCACCCGGCGCGGCACTTCGTGGGTCCTCGCGGCCTTCATGTTCCTACTCGCCCTGCTGTCGGTCGGCGCGGTCGCCACGGCGATGGCGATGGGCGAGCCCACGGTCGCACTCATCATCGGCCTGGTGAGCGGCGCGTTCTTCGCCGGCCTGCTCTGCTGACCCGCGGGGGCCGCGCCGAGATCGACGAAATGGCGCGTGCTTCTCGCACTTTTCCGCCCAAAGGTGCGTTTGGGCGAGCCCGGGGGTCAGACGAGGTCGTTGCGGGTGAGCCAGCGCATCACCGGCCAGCCGGCGAACACCGGCAGCCAGGTCGTCAGCACCCGGTAGAGCAGCACCGACGGCACCCCCACTGCGGCCGGCACGCCGAACGCCGCCAGGCCGCCGATCAGCGCGGCCTCCACCGCCCCGACCCCGCCCGGGGTGGGGGCCGCCGAGGCGAGCGTGCCGCCGACCATCGTCACCACCGTGACGGTGATGATCGTCGCCCCGCCGCCGAACGCCGCCACCGACGCCCACAACGCCAGGGCCGCACCGAGTGTCGTCGCCGCGCACCCGGCCACGATCACCGCCAGCCGCCGCGGCTCGCGCGCCAGCGCCGCCAGGTCGCGGGTCACCTCCTGCAGCTGCGGCCGGACGGCTGTGCGCAGCCAGCGGCGCAGCTTCGGCACGAACAGGAACGCCCCGACGATGCCCAGCGCCACCCCGCCCACCAGGTACAGCACGGTGGTCGTCGGCACGAACCGGGACAGGTCCGCCGACGCCCCGGCGGCGGTGCTGAACAGGATGAGCAGCCCGATGTGGGTGATCACCTGCACCGACTGCTGCAACGCCACCGCGGTGGAGGCCCGCAGCGCCGAGAGCCCGCCCTTCTGCAGGAACCGCGCCGACAGCGCCAGCCCACCCACCCCGGCCGGCGTGGTGGTGGCGGCGAACTTGTTTGCCAGCTGCATCGCCACCATCGGGGTGAACCGGACCTGGCCGTCGGCGCAGGCCCACAGCGACCCCGCCGCCCCCAGGTAGGTCAGCGCCGAGACCGCCAGCCCGGCCAGCGCCCACCACCAGTTGGCGCCGCGCAGTTCGTCGAGGAAGCTCGGCGCGGCCGACAGGAACGGGTAGGCCACGTACACCAGCGCGATGAGCAGCACCAGCTGGATGAGCTGGGCCCGGCTGAAGCGGGTGATGGTCGCGGTGCGGATCTCGTCGGCGCCGGTCTGGCGCATCACCTCGTCGCGGGTCGCGGTGATCACCGCGCCGGCGTCGGGCACGGCGTCGCGGACCCGCTGCGGCAGCGCGGCCTTGGTGAGCCGGCGCGAGGCGGTGAGCACCGCGTCGGTGCCGAAGACGGCGATGGCGGCGGCAACCGCGCGCTCGGGCCGGTACAGCGCGCTGGTGGTGAACAGCAGCTGGGCGATGTCGGACTGCAGCAGCGTGTCGGTGGCGCCGTACTCGGCGCTGCCGAACCCCCCGAACAGGGCCCGGCCGTCGGCGACCGTCACCGCCCGCGCCCGCAGGTCGCCGTGCGAGATGTAGTGGGCGTGCAGGGTGTGCAGCGCCTGCCACACCGCCGCGGGCGCGCAGCCCTCGGGGGCGTCGGCCAGCGGGGTACCGCGGGCCGGGGTGTGGGCGTAGAGCGTCCAGCCGCGTTCCAGGGCGGCCACCCCGAGCGTGGTGGTGTTGGCCAGCCCGAGCTCGCCGACCGCGATCGCCATCAGGGCGCGGTGCTCGACCGCGCGGCGCATCGAGACGTGCAGGGGTGCGGTCTCGGTGGTGCGCAGCCGCAGCTTGCGCCACAACTGGCGCAGCGCCCCGCCGCCGCGCTGGTGCGGCCCGTAGAGCTCGACGATCGCGGTGTCGTCCGGGGCGTCGGCGCGCAGCACCAGCGCCCCGGGCCCGGCCGGGCGCACCACGGTGAGCCGGGTGACGTCGAACCCGCGCCGCCACAGCGCCCGCACCGCACCGTCGAGCGGCACCTCCAGCGCCGGGGTGCCCACCAGCAGCACCACCAGCGCCCCGATGAACCAGCCGACCGCCAGCCCCACCAGCGAACGGGCCGGCACCACCGCGCTGATGAGCAGATGGATCGGCACGAACGCCAGCAGCAGCGTCCACCACCAGCGCCGCCACCGGGCCGGCAGCCACGGGCCCGACACCGTCAGCACCGCGGCCAGCATGGCGATCCAGCGCGGGTCGTCGAGGAACTGGGACGTGACGGTCGCCAGCCGCTCGGACAGGTCGAAATGCCAGCTGGGGGCGGCGATCCCCTTGCCGGTGACGGACAGCGCCAGGAACGCCAGCCCGCCCGCGGCGGCGTAGGCGCCGAGCAGCTTCCACTGCCGGGCGGCGAGCAGCCCGACCAGGATCATGAACGGCAGCACCGCGATCGCCAGCCCGTAGGCCAGGTAGACCAGGTTGGACTGGGTCGGGGTGAGCACCCCGACGATCTCGGAGATGGAGCGTTCCAGCGCATCCCACTCCGGGCGGGTGATCAGCGAGCTCGTCACCACCAGCGCCAGCGTGACCGCCGCGGTGACGACGCGCAGGATGTCGTTGGTGCGGCGGGTCAGCGGCTGCAGCAGGTCGCCGACGACGGTGATGATGCGCCCGTCGACTCGCATCTCCATGTTCGGTTTCGGCTCCGCTCACTCGGTCGACGGTTCGCAGTCAACCTAACCAGCCGCGACGGCCGGATGGCGCATATCCCTGCCGCGCCGCCGGTGCGGGGCCGAAAGCCGGGGTCAGCGCACCGCGACGAAGGGGCTGACCACGTCCTTGGCGAACTGCATCGCGTTGACCTGCGGATCGCCGTCCGGGTAGCTGACCGTCGCCAGGATGTTGGCGCCGTGGTTGATGAACGTGGTGTCGGCCCGGTCCTGGTGGCTCGACGAGGTCACCAGGATGATCCCGGTGGTGCCGGCCTGCTCGGCCAGCGGGATCGAGAAGCGGGCGTTCTGCACCGTGCTGTTGGCCTTGTCCTCGACGATGATCCGGTGGTCGGGGAAGCCCAGCAAGGTCAGCATGCGGCGCATCGCGGCGGCCTCGGTGACGCCGTTGCGCGGGTTGCCGCCGGTGACGATGACCGGCGACTGCGGGAAGAACTGGGCCACCGCCAGGCCGGCGAGCACCCGGCGGCGCAGCACCGGCCGCATGGTGCCGTCCGGGTTCAGACCGTAGCCGAGGATGACGATCGCCGGCTTGGAGAAGTCCTTGGTGACCGGGGCGCCGACCGGCTGGGCCTGTGCCGGGGCGAGCTCGACGGTCAGTGCGGCGGCCAGCGCGAGGGCCAGCGCAACCAGGACGGTTCTCAGTCGCCTACCCATGCGTCCTCCGCGGTGTTCGGAATCCGGTGCTACCGCTGGGGACATCGCGCCCGGGTCACGGGGTGTTACGGGCGCGATGATTTCGCCAGGTGCGCCAGCCGCGGCGGGCCACCAGCACGCCGACGATCGCGGTCAGGCACCACACGGCGATCGCGGCGTAGGCCAGTGGGGCGGACAGGTCCCCGATCGAGGCGCCCAGCGCGGTGTAGACGAACGCCCGCGGCGCCGACCCGATGAACGCCCCCACCGCCATCTGCCACATCGGCACCCCGAACGCCCCGAACGCGTAGGAGGCCAGCGCATCCGACAGCCCGGGGACGAAGCGCTGCCCGACCACCGCCCACAGCCCGCCGCGGTCGATCAACGCGTCGAGCCGGTCGGCCCGCTCGGCGCCGAGCAGCCCGCGGGCGCTGGCCCGGCCGGCCCGCCGGCCCAGCAGGCAGGCCACGGTGGCGGTGCCGACGGTGGCCCCCAGGGTGACGAAGGTGCCCAGCACCGGCCCGAACAGCAGCCCGGAGGTGGCCGCCAGCAGCGGGCCGGGCACGAAGATCGCGCCCAGCACGGCCGAGACCACGATGTAGGCCAGCGGGGCGGCCGGCCCGGCCGCGGCGACGGCCTCCCGTACCACGGTGACGTCGATGACGCGCTCGACCGCGACCAGGTAGAACAACGCGATCAGGAACGCCGCGAACACCAGCAGTCGGACCAGATGGGGCCAGCGGGGGTGGGGGTGGGGCTCGGTCATCTCGGGGGTGATTGTTCCGCACCCCGCGGGGAGCGGGGGCGGGGCGCGGCACAGGGCGGAAAGTCCCAAAAATGCGTGACGCAGCACACAATGCCGCTACATTGTGTCCGTCACCACAACGAAGGGGGCGTAGCCGATGGGCGCAGTCGACGGTCCGCTGAACTACTCCGACGTCTCCGCACGCCGCGGTCGCGTGCTCGACCGCGCCCGGATCATGACGATCCTGGGCATCATCGCCTTCCTCACCGCCGTGGCGGCGTTCGCCGTCGCGCTGACGATGGGCGAGACCACCGTCGCCTACATCATCGGCCTGCTCACCACCGCCGTGGTGGTCGGCCTGCTCACCACCTGACTCAGTCCCGCAACCGCCGGCTGAGCCCGGACGCCCGCACCACCCGGCGCTGTACCGCCGTGCGCACCGCGGCCTCCGGTCCCACCACCTGCACCTTCTCTCGGGCGCGGGTCACCGCGGTGTAGAACAACTCCCGCGACAGCAGCCGCGAGTCCTGCGGCGGCAGCAGCACGGTCACCTCGTCGGCCTGGCTGCCCTGGCTCTTGTGGATGGTCATGGCGTGCATGGTGTCCACCTCGGCGAGCCGGCCGGCCGCGAACTCCGAGACCTTGCCCGCGCCGGCGATCACCACCCGCAGCCCGGACTCGCCGCGCACCGTCACCCCGGTGTCCCCGTTGTAGAGCCCCAGTCCGTAGTCGTTGGCGGTCACCAACACCGGCCGGCCCGGATACCAGGCCGACCAGATCGGCTCGCCGGTCGCCTCGGTCAGCCACCGCTCGACCTGCCGGTTCCAGTGCGTCACCCCGTACGGCCCGCGCCGGTGCGCACACAGCAGCCGGTGGGTCTCGAGCTTCTGCAGCGCGGCCACGTGGTCACCGAGCAGCGCGGCCCGCCGCAGCTCGACGGCGTGGTCGGTGAGCGTCTTGCGCAGCACCTCGGCCGGGTTGTCGGTGTCGAACCAGACCACCACCGAGCCACCGTTGCGCAGTGCCGCGACGGTGGCGTCCGGATCCCCGGTGCGGATGGCGTCGGCCAGCGCCCCGATCGCGCCGCCGAAGCGGTGCGAGGTGCGCAGCACCGCCACCACCTGCGGATCGAGCCCGTCGACCAGGTCGGCCAGCACCGCCCCGGCCTCCACCGACGCCAGCTGATCCGGGTCGCCGACGAGCAGCAGCCGGGCGGTCGGGCGGACCGCCTCCAACAGCCGCGCCATCATCGTCAGCGACACCATCGAGGTCTCGTCGACGACGATCACGTCGTGCGGCAGCCGGTTGCCCCGGTGGTGGCGGAACCGCGACGAACTGTCCGGCCGCCGCCCGAGCAACCGGTGCAGGGTGGTGGCCTGCAGCCCGGCCAGCCGCTGTCGATCCCGCTCCGACAGCTCGCGGATCTGCTCCTGCACCGCTTCCTGCAGCCGGGCCGCCGCCTTGCCGGTGGGGGCGGCCAGCGCGATACGCAGCGGTGGCCGGCCCTCCAGCGCGGCCTGTTCGGCCAGCAGCGCCAGCAGCCGCGCCACGGTGGTGGTCTTTCCGGTGCCCGGCCCACCGGTGAGCACGGTGAACCTGTGCGACAGCGCGATCTCCGCCGCGGCCCGCTGCTCGTCGAATCGGGGTGACTCGAAGAGATCCCCGGTGTCCGGCCGGGCGGTCGTGGGCCGCGCGGCGGTCATCGCCCGCACATCGGCGCAGACCTGCTCCTCCTCGCGCCAGTACCGGTCCAGGTAGAGCAGCTCGCCGTAGCGGCGCAGCACCGGAGGCTCGCCTGCGACCAGCGGGCTGGTCGCCACCGCCGCCGCCCATCCCGCCGGTTCCGGCCACGGCGCCTCGATCCCGGTCTGCTCGGCCACCCGGGTCAGATCCATGCACACCGACCCGCCGCGCAGGGCGCGCACCAGCAGCGCCACCGCCAGCGCGACCCGCTCGTCGGGTTCCTCGCCGAGTGCGCAGAGCCGTTGCGCCACATGCACATCCGGGGTGTCGATCACCCCGGCGTCGACGAACGCGGCGAGCAGGCCGGTCGCGGTGACCGGCCGGCGCCAGGTGTGCGGATCCTGCTCGGCGAGGCGTTCGGTGGTCAGCGGTTCGGTCATGCCGCCACCCGCCCCGCGTCGAGCAGGTCCGACAGTGCCGTGATCAACGTGACCGGTGGCTGCCAGCCGAACACCCCGGCCGGATGGCCGTCGACGACCGGGGTGTCCGGCCCGCACATGCCGCGCAGGAACAGATACAGCACGCCGCCGAGATGGCGGTCCGGGTCGTAGTCGCGCAGTCGGCCGCGCAGGAACCGGTGCAGCACCACGCAGTACAGCAGCGCCTGCAGCGGGTAGTCGGAGTGCAGCATGGCCTCCACCAGTCGGGGCCGGGCGTAGTCGGCGGCGGTCAGCGGCCGGTCCGGTTCGCCGAGCCAGTTGGTCTTGTAGTCCACCACCAGGTACCGGTCGCCGGTGCGCAGCACCGCGTCGACCGATCCGCACAGATAGCCGCGCAGCGGCTGCCCACCCAGTGCGGTATCGGTCAGCCGGTCGGCGTAGCAGGCCAGCGGATCGTCGGCGGGCAGGTGGGTGCGCAGCAGCGCCCCCACATCGGCCAGCCGGATATCCGGTGCCGCCGCACGCAGATCCCCACCCGCCAGCGGGAATTCGAACTCCATCTCGCACATCCGGTCGCGCAGCCCGATCCGGCGCAGCGTCAGCCCGGGCGCCAGCGGGCCGAGCGGGGTGTCGTGCAGCGGCACCAGCGCGGCGGCGAGCTGCTCGGCGGGCATGTCGACCGGCCACCACACCGAGTGCTCACGGATGCGCGCCTCGAGTTCGGCGGCCAGGTTCGGCGCGAACGGGTCGGCGGTCTCCAGTACCGCGTGCACGAGCGAACCCAGCCGCGCCCCGGTCGGCACGTCGGCCATCGGGGAGACCACATCGGACCCGGCGGCGGTGGTGCCGAGCGGGATCTCGGCCACCTCGTCGTCGAGCTCGGCGACCTCCGGCTCGGAGCTCACCGGCGTCTCCTCGGCCGCACGGATCAGCCCGGAGTACGAGGTGCGCCGCCAGGAGGTGTCGATGCCGCGGTGGAAGTGGCGCACCGCGATCTCGGCCGGCGGTGCCGGCCGGGGCAGCCGCGGTACCGGGCGGATCACCGACTCCTCGAGCACCGGCCCGCCCACCGCCTCCCAGGCCCGCAGCCGCTGCATCGCCTCGGCGTCGTCGATCACCGCCGGTGTGCACCGGGTCGGCACCTCGGCCTGCCCGGGCCGGCGGCCGCGCAGCAGCCGTGACAGCCCGCCGTTGGGCTCGTCCCAGGACGGCGCCCACCAGGCCACCACCTGCGACTGGGCCCGGGTGAGCGCCACGTAGGCCAACCGCACCACGTCGGCGGCCTCCTCGGCGCGGCCGCGCCGGCGCGCGTCCTCGATCCCGGGCGAGCCCTTGCCGCCGATGTACAGGCTCCGGGCGCCGGTGTCGTCGTGGAACAACACGATGTCGTCGGACGGCAGATACCGGTTGAACGCGAACGGCAGGTACACCACCGGGAACTGCAGCCCCTTGGCCGCCCACACCGTCATGATCTGCACCGCGGCCTCGTCGCTCTCCAGCCGGCGCGCCCGCTCCGGGGTGTCGGCGCGCTCCTCGCGCCGGGTGCGCAGCCAGTCGCGCAGCGCCGGCAGGCCGAGCCGTTCGGTGTGCGCCGCCTCCTGCAGCAACTGCGCGACGTGCGCCAGGTCGGTCAGGTGGCGTTCGCCGTTGCGCCAGGTGAGGATCCGCTGCCCCATGCCGGCCAGCTGCGCGGCCTCGAACACCGCGGCCACTCCGCGCTCCCGGGCGAACCCGGCCCACTCGCGCAGGGTCTCGGCGACCCGGTCGGTCAGCTCGTCGCCGCGGGCGGCCAGATCCTCGGCGGTGTGGCCGAAGAACATCGTGGTCGCCGCCGCGCGCACCATCCCCGGCCGGTGCAGCTGGTCGAACGCCTCCAGCAGGCACAGCCAGTCGGCCGCGGCGTCGGAGTCGAACACGTCGATGTTGCCGGTGTACACCGCGGGAATCCCGTTGTCGCACAACGCGTCGTAGATCGCGCGAGCGTCGCGGTGGTTCTCCACCAGCACCGCGACGTCGCGGGCCTGCAGCGGCCTGCCGTCCCAGGTGGCCCCGGAGGCCAGCAGCGCCCCGACGTCGCCGGCCAGATCGGCGCCGATGTGCCGGCGCAGCAGGTCCATCCTGACGGTCTTCTCCGCGGCGACGCCGAACGGCTCCCGGGACACCACCCGCAGCCGGAACGGTTCGGTACTGGGCGCCCCGGCCAGCCGGGACCCCTGGTGGCGGGCCTCGACGTCGTGCACGACGATGCGCTCGTCGCCGAGCTGCGCGCCGCGCAGCACCGCCTGCAGCCGGCCGACGAGCGCGGCGTCGCTGCGCCAGTTGGTGCCCAGCGTCATCCGGGTGCCCGCGGTCTCGGCGGCCTGCAGGTAGGTGTAGATGTCGCCGCCGCGGAAGTTGTAGATGGCCTGTTTCGGGTCGCCGATCAGGATCAGCGTGGAGTGGCCGGAGAACGCCCGGTCGATCACCGCCCACTGCACCGGGTCGGTGTCCTGGAACTCGTCGACCATCACCACCGGCCAACGCCGACGCATCCGGGCCCGGGCGGGGCTCCCGGGATCCTCCAGGGCGTCGGCGAGCCGGCCGAGCAGGTCGTCGTAGCCGAGGATGCGGCGCTGCCGCTTGCGCCGGTCGAGTTCGGCGAGCAGCTCCCCGGCGAAGGCCAGCCGGACCGCGGCGGCGCTGCCCGGTTCCGGGTCGCGCGGGCGCAGCGCGGCGGCCGGGTTGGCCACCACCTCGCGGGCCAGCCGGGTGGCGTCGGCGTAGCTGAGCACCGGGTCATCGCGCTCGCCGCCGAAGTGGCGCAGGTACAGGTCGTCGACGATCTCGGCGACGAGGTCCTTGAGGTCCTCGACCAGCTCCACCCCGGCGTCGGTGTCGCCGGCCACCCCCAGCGAGCGCAGCACCAGCTGGCAGAACTGGTGGGTGGTGGCGATGGTGGCGGCGTCGAAGCTCGCCAGCGCGTCGCGCAGCCGGTCGCGGCGGGCCGCCGCGTCGGGGCCGTCGACCACCGAACGGACGAACTCGTTGGGCGCCCGGCCGTCCCGGAACGCCTGCAGCGTCTCGACGAGCTGGCGGCGCACCCGCTCGCGCAGTTCCTGGCTGGCCGCGCGGCTGAAGGTGATGAGCAGCATCTGGTCCAGCGTCGCCACACCCTCGGCGATGTAGCGGGTGACCAGCCCGGCCAGCGCGAACGTCTTGCCGGTCCCGGCGCTGGCCTCCAGCACCGTGGTGCTGCCGGGCCGCGGCAGCGGGCCGGTGAGCTCGAAGCGTTCCATCACATGCCCTCCTGAGCACGCAGCAGCGGCAGCCACACCCGGCGCGCGTAGTCGTCGATGCCGCGCCGGACCAGCACCTCCAGCGGCGCGTCCTTGCCGAACGCGCGGACGCAGGCCGGCTCGGCGTTCTCGCCGGCGTAGTTCTGCGGGCTCCAGTCCCGGCCGGCCGTGAACTCGGGCTTGCGGCCGGTGTGGACGGCGGTGGCCCAGGCGTACGACGTCTTCGGCGGCAGCGGCAGCGGCTCGCGCCGGCCGGCGTCGTAGACCGCCACCAGATCCCGCAGCAGGTCCAGCGCCGGTTCGTCCGGACCGCGCAGCCGGTGGTCGATCGCCTCCGCGCCGTCGCCTGAACGGCCGATGCACACCGCCTCCCAGCCGCGCCGCGGTTGCTGGGCGGTCAGCGCCAGCAGCGCGATCCACGCCTCGAGCAGGTGCCGGCCGTGCAGCTTGGAATAGGTCACCGAGACCAGCCGGTCGCCGAACACGTTCGACACGGTGCCGGTCAGCCGCCGCCCGGCACCGAGGTGGATGTCGACGTCGTGGGCCTGCGGATCCGCACCGCCCCGGCGGTCCAGCGCCAGGGCCGCCAGCCTCGCCGCGCGCTCGCGGATCTCGCCGGCCTGCCGCCAGCCCAGCTGCCCGGGCGGCAGCGCGCCGCGGCGCCACTCGGCCTGGCAGGCGGCGCTGGGGTGCATGCCGCGCAGCATGTCCTGCAGCATCCGGTCGCCGACCTGCCACTGCGCCAGCGCGTCGATCTCGACCGGCATGGCGTCGTGCACGTCCTCGACCTCGCGGGGCAGCGTGTAGTCCAGCGCGCGGAAGAACCCCTTCACCGGGTCGCGGAAGAACGCGATCAACTCGGCCAGCTCCACGTCGTCGCCGCCGGGGTCGGGCAGCGGGCCGCGCAGCAGCGGCGGTCGCTCGCCGCGCTCGCCTGCGGCGACCCGGGCGGCGGTGTGGGCGGTGCGGTCGAAGGTGAACGGCACCCCGGGCACCAGCGCCCCGGGCACCACGTTGCGGGAGTCGAACGGCTGCAACGGATGCTGCACCACGATGTGCTCGCGCACCGGCGTCTCGGTGGTGGCGTCCAGCGCGTCGAGCAGCTCGGCCAGCGGCACCGCGGGCGGGCGTTCCTGCCCGGTGCGCTCGTCGGCGCCGGTGTAGGTGATGACGAGCGTCTCGGTGGCCGCGCCGATGGCGTCGAGCAGCAGCTGCCGGTCCTCGGAGCGGATGTCGCGCTCACCGGTCATCGGATTGCGGGCCAGCACGTCGTCGCCGTCGACCACCCCGGTACGGGGGAACACCCCGTCGTCGAGACCGACCAGGCACACCACCCGGTGCGGCACCGAGCGCATCGGCACCATGGTGCACACCGTCAGCGTGCCGGTGCGGAAGTTGGCGCGGGTGGGGCGGCCGGCCAGCCGGCCGCCGAGCAGCGCCACGACGTCGGGCAGCCGCAGCGGGATGTCCGCGCGCGGGCCGGCGAGCTCGAGCACCTCGTTGAACTCCCGCTCGAGTTGGGCGAGCTGCCAGGCGTCCTCGTCGTCGACGCGGGTGAGCGCGGTGATGCCGGCGGTGAGACCGGAGAGCCACTCGGCCAGCGGGCGGACGCCGGACAGCGCGGCGACGGCGCGCTGCAGCCGTTCGACGAACTCGGCCAGCCGCCCGGCCAGCTCCACCCGGTTGCTGCCGACGTCGTCCAGCGGCAGCGTGGTGCCCAGCCAGGCCTGGGCGTCGTCGCTCATCGCCACCCCGGCCAGCACCCGGTCCAGCCCGAAACGCCAGGTGTTCTGGATGAACTCGACACCGTAGGGGCGGCGGTGCTCGGGGTCGAAGCCCCACCGGATGTTGGCCTGGCGCACCCAGGTGGTGATGTCCTCCAGGTCGTCGTCGGTGAAGGCGAACCGAGCCCGCACCGGCGCGGTCTGGGCCAGGTTGAGCACCTCGCTTGCGGTGGCCCGGCCGCCGGCCAGGGCCAGCAGCTGCTCGGCCACCCCGAGCAGCGGGTTGGTCTGGGTCAGTGCCCGGTCGGCGAGCTTGACCCGCAGCCGGTGCGCGGGGTGCCCGTCGGCCACCACGTCGCCGAGGCCGAAGTCGGCCACGATCAGCGGCGCGTAGGTCTCGATGTCCGGGCACATCACGAGAATGTCGCGCGGCTCGAGGGTGGGATCGTCGGCGAGCAGCCCGAGCAGCACCTCGCGCAGCACCTCGATCTGGCGGGCCGGACCGTGGCAGGAGTGCACCTGCACGCTGCGGTCCCGTGGGTCGTGCCGGCGGCCGTCCGGGCGCACCGCGTTGGCCGCCAGGTCACTCTGCAGCCAGCCCAGCAGGGTGTCGGGATACGTTGTGCCGGACAGGAACTCGTCGGTGGCCGGATCGGCGGGCAGGCCGCGCTGCAACTCGCGCACGTCCCGGCCCAGGGTGGCCAGCAGCGGGTGGCCGACGTCGCGGTGGCTGGTGTCCTCGGCGCGTGGCACCGGCCCGTGGTAGGGGACGAGCTTGTTCCACAGCTCGTCGCTGGGGTGCGGCAGCCACAGGTGCAGATCGTGGTGGGTGGCCAGCGCCTCGAGCAGCTCGATCTCGGTGACCGGCAGCCGGGTGTAGCCGAACAGCGACAGCCGCGGCGGCAGGATGTCGACCGGGCCGGAGCGCAGCCGCTCGACCGTGCGGTCGTGGCGGACGTGCGGCGGGTCGGCGTCGATGCGGGCCAGCACCGCCCGCCACAGCGGCGGCTGCCAGCGCAGGTCCTCGTCGACGGTGTCGTCGCGGCCGGCGCACCAGTCGGCCAGCAGCCGCGGGCGCTGCCGGGCGTAGGAGGCGAACAGCCCGGCCAGCCGGCGGGCGACCGCGTAGCGGCGGCCCAGCCGCAGCTCGCGCTCCGCACCGTCGGCGAAGTGCCCGAGGTGCTCGGCCAGCGGTGCGCACCACGGCTCGTCGAGGGCGGTGTCGACGACCTCCAGCAGCGGCCACACCAGCGCGTCGGGCGCCCACGGGTCGTTCCGTTCGGTGCCGGTGATCTCTGCGATCAGCGAGTGCGGATTGCGGAACACGACACCGGCGCACACCCCGTCGGCACCGAGCCCACGGCCGAGGATGTGGCTGAGCCGCTGGCTGAGCCAGCGCTCCACGCCCTTGGCCGGGACCAGGACCAGCTCCTCGGCGAACGGGTCGTCGAGGGGATCGGAGAGCAGAGCGCCCAGCCCGTCGGCCAACAGGTCGGTGCGCTCGGCCCGGTGGTAGTGCAGTGCCATCGCTGGCCACGATAAACGGCAGCTCCGACACGGTCCGGGAGCTGTGGGCGGCGCCGCCCGGGTGTAATCTGGATCACATCACGAGGTGAGGAGATGCGCCATGAAGGGTGCATATCGCGATCCAGTCGACCACGCCCGGACCACGCTGCCGCACTCCGGCGAGGGGATGATCGACACCCGGTTGTTCCCGGGCCTGATCCTCATCGCGCTGGGGGTGGCGGGCCTGGCCGCGATCGTCGCGGCCGCCGCCTACGGCCGTCCCGACCTGGTACTGCCGCTGGCACTGGTCACCGGGGCGGTGGTGACCGCCGGCTTCGTGCTCATCGTGCTGGAGCACCAGCGGGTGCTGCGCGCCGAGCGGGAGTGGGAACGCCGGCACCGGCACCACCGGAACCTGCACGGCTCGGCGGCCTGAGCCCTACAGCCAGTCGCGGCGCCGGAACGCGACGTAGAGGATCACCACCAGCAGCACGATGAGCGTCGTGCTGACGACGAACCCGGCCACCGTGTCGATCCCCGGGAACAGCACGTTCTGCCCGTAGAAGCCGGTGATGGCGGTGGGCACGGCGATGATGGCGGCCCACCCGGTGAGCTTCTTCATCACCGTGTTCAGCCGCGCGTCCTGCAGGGACAGGTTGGTCTCGAACACCGTGGTGATCATGTCCCGCAGGGATTCGGTCCACTCCGCGGCGCGCAGCACGTGGTCGTACAGGTCGGCGTAGAGCGGGTCGAGCTCCGGGGCCACCATGCGCTCCTGGCGGCGGTGCTGGATGGTGTTGATGACCTCGCGCATCGGCAGCACGACGCGGCGCAGCTCGGCGAGTTCCTTGCGCAACCGGAAGGTGCGCCGCTGCATGGTGCCGTCCAGCCCGTTGCCGTCGAACAGGGCCTCCTCGATCGCCTCGATCTCGTCGTCGAGCGCCTGGACCGCGTCGAAGTGGCCGTCGACGACGACGTCGAGCAGGCCGTGCACCAGCGCACCGACCCCGTACTCCTGCCCGCCGAGGTCGTCGAACCGGCGGGACACGGCGTCCATGTCGAAGTCCGGGGCCAGCCGTACCGTGATCAGCGCCCGCGGCAGTACGAACGCCGAGATGCGGTGCAGCGTGAGCGTGGAGCGGGTGTGCCCGCCGTGCGACGGTCCGCCGGTGTCGACCGCATACACGGTGAAGAACGTGTGCGTGGCGTAGGCGGTGGCCTTGGTGCGCTCGGCGGCGGCGACGGCGTCCTCGACCGCCCACACGTTCAGCCCCAGATCGACGGCGAGTTCGTGCAGGGCCTCGTGGTCGGGGTCGTAGATGTCGACCCACACCAGGGTGTCCCCGTCGGCGAGGTAGTCGGCCAGGGCGGAGAAGGTGAAGTCGTCGCACGGCTTGCCGGTCCGCCAGACCCGGCCGCGGATGTGGGTCACCAGACCATCATGCGGGTCGGGCGCCGGTGAGCGTGGCAGGTCGGCACGCGAGGGTGACGACCAGCCCCAGCGCGGCGGCGATGAGGAACGCCGCCTGCACCGACACCACGTCGGCCGCGCCGCCGAGCAGCGCGGCGGCGATGGGCCGCGAGCCGAGGAACCCGACCAGCCACAGCGCCATGATGCGGCCGCGCAGTTCGTCGGGGGCGCGCTCCTGCACCACCGTGGACAGCCCCGTCATGCACAGCCCGAACCCGAGCCCGGACAGCAGATAGCCGGCGGCGGCGACGGCCGGGGAGGCCGCGAAGGCCAGCACCGCCGACCCGATGGTCAGGGCCCACAGCCCCGCCGACGACACCCACACCGACGGGATACGCCCGCGCAGCACGGCCAGGCCGACCATGGCCAGCCCGGAGCCGATGCCGCACAGCATGGACAGCACACCGACCAGGTGCGCCCCGCCGTGCAGCTCGGCGGCCAGCGACGGGGTCAGCGTGATGGTCGGATCGGAGACCACCCCGACGGTGGCGACCGCCAGCAGCGCCAGCAGCAGCGGCTTGTCCCGCCAGACGTAGCGCAGCGCGGCGCGCACCCGGTAGTCGGCGTCGGGATCGCGTCGCTGCGGCCGGGGGAACCGCACGGCGACCAGGATCACCAGGAACACCAGATGCAACAGGGCGCTGACGCCGAACGCCGGCACCGCGCCGAGCTGGGCGACCATGAACGCGCCGATCGGCGGCCCGGCGATGCGGCCGATGGTCATCGGCATGCTGTTGAGCGCCATCGCGGTGGACAGCTCGCCCGGGCGGATCAGGCTGGGCACGATCGACTGCATCGCCGGACCGCCGACGGTGAATCCGATGCCGCTGAGCGCCGTGCCGATGAGCACGGGCACGACCACGTCGCCGGGGTCGACGAACAGCCAGCCGGCGACGAGGCCGGAGCCGGCGACGCACAGCACCCGCCCGAGCATGATCTGGCGGACCGGGTCGCCGGTGTCGGCCCACTTGCCGCTGGTCGGGCTGCCGATGAGCTGGGGGGCGAACTGCACGACGCCGATCAGACCGACCATCAGCGCCGAGCCGGTGGCCTGGTAGATCGCGATGGCCGCCACGATGCTGTGGATCCACACCGCGACGACGGAGAACATCTTGCCCCAGAACAGACCGCCGAACGCCGGGTCGACCAGGAGTTTCAGCGCGCCGCGGGGGCGGGGGTGCGCGTCAGCCCGCCGGGGTGGATGAGAGGGGGCCGACACGCCAATATGCATAGCACATAGAAGTATTTGGCTCGCGCCGGGAGGGCACCGGTCCCGGCGACACCGGCCGGCGCTAGCGGCCGATCTCGCCGGGCAGCTGGTCGATCCCGGCGCGGATCGCCGCCAGCGCGGCCGCCCGCGCCTTGAGCTTGCTGGCCCGGTGGGCCCGCAGGTTCAGTCCGGCCGCCTCCGCGGCGACCTGCCGGGCGCGGTCGAGGACCCGGTCGGGGGCGACGCACTCGTCGAGCCAGCCCGCGGCGACCGCCGCCTCGCCGCTGAATGGGGTCGCCATCGAGTTGGCCAGCTGGAACGCCGACGGCGACAGCCGCATCCGCATCAGCTCCACGGCCGCGGCGGGCATCGTCATCCCGATGGCGATCTCGTTGGCGTGGCAGCGGCTCGCGGACGAGCCCACCCGGTAGTCCCCGGCGGTGAGCAGCATCGCGCCCATCGCCACGGCGGGGCCGGTCACCGCCAGCACCACCGGCACCGGGAAGGTCAGCCAGCGCACCGCCAACTCGAAGCCGCCCCGCACCATGGCCAGCCCGGCCGCCACGTCGCCGGCGGCGAACACACTCAGGTCGAAGCCCGCGCTGAACGTGCGCGCGTTGCCGGCCACCACCACGGCCTTGGCCCCGTCCCGCTCGGCGCGGTCGAGGGCGGCGTTGAGCTGCTGCTGCATCGCCGGCGACAGGGCGTTCACCTTGCCGTCGTCCATGGTGACGGCCGCGACGTCGGCCGCGAACTCGTACTGCACCGGGGCTTTCATCGGTTCCGGATCCTACGGGGCGCCAGCGCCCGGGGCGCGTGGGCTCAGCGGTGCGCGACGGCCAGTGCCGGGGTGGCGAGGGCCGCAGCCGGTCGGGCCGCCGGCACCGGGCCGGCGGGGGCCGCGGCCGCCGCCAGCCGCTCGCCGCGGGCGGCCCAGTCCAGGTCGGCCCAGTCGAACCGGACCGGCAGCCGGCGCCAGTACTGCGGGTGCTGGTGCACATACAGGCGCACGCTGGCGTGCACGGCGGCTCCGCGCGGCAACCGGCGCAACGCGAGCGGTCGGACACTACCGGCCAGCGCGTCGAACTCGACCGGGGCCGGTCGCTGCGGACGCAGCGCCAGCCCGGCGCGCTCGGCACCGTCGAGCACCCAGTCCAGTGCGATGCCGGCCAGCGGGCGGCTGGCCCCCGGATCTCCCGTGATGTCGCGGTGGGATCCGCGGAACCACACCTGCTCGATGCGGCCCGGGGCGGTGTCGGTGAGCGGTTCGGTGGCCGGCCGGCCGTCGATGGCCACCGCGTGTCGGGCGGTACCCACGTTGGTCGGCAGTTCGGCGCCGGACAGCCGGGGCAGGCCCGCCACCGGCAGGGTGTCCCACAACCCCAGGTAGTGCACCGGGACCGCGGCCTCGTCGCGGCCGGCCAGCCGCGCGGTGAGCCGCCGCACCCGACGCCACTCCTGCGGGGTGCGGGTGGTGCGGGGCAGCGCGTAGGTGGCCAGGACGTAGTCGAGCACCGGCACGGCGGCGTCGCCGGGCAGGCCGACGGTGCCGAGCAGCCGGGTCAGCGCCCGGGCGCAGTAGGCGCCGCGGCCGGCGCCGAAGAGATGGATGCGATCGCCGGGCCGCCAGGCCCCGGCCAGGTAGCGGTAGGCGTCCAGCACGCCGGCCCGGGCCTCGGCGATGGCCCGGCGCCGCCCGGGTGCGGGCCACCCCGAGGCCGGCAGCCCGGGGTGATACCAGCCGGGCTGGTCGGTGGTGTCGTCGAGCAGGGCGCGCAGCGCGGCGACGTTCGTCGGGCCGGCGGTGGCCGACGGTGGCGTGCTGTCGAAGCACACGACGATGTTCTTCATGTGGTCCCCCCAACCCCGACGGCGAACGACGCCTGATGCGGAAGTTTGCCAGAATTATCGTCCGATGTCACCGAATCCGCGCGATGATTTGGCGTCGGGCGCGGATTCAGTTGTGTAGGCCGCCTAAGTGCGACGAATCCGTGTTTGAAGTGGCAAATGGTCGGTGAATACGGCGACGCCCGGCACCGTGTGGGGCCGGGCGTTGACCGGGAAAAACTTCGCTAGTCGGGCTCGGGCCCGCGCCGGAGCGCGGTTCAGGCGCCCATCAGCATCCGCCACTGCTGCAGGTTGCTGGCGCGGTAGACGTAGTTGGTGCGGCGCACCTCCGACAGGCTCGCGCTCGGTTCGGCCGAGTACCAGTGGCCCGGGAACACGACCGGGTCGCCGGGCAGGTTGGCCAGGGCCTGCAGGCTGTGGAACATGTCGTCGACGTTACCGCCCGGGAAGTCGGTGCGGCCGCAGCCCTCGAGGAACAGGGTGTCGCCGGCGACGAGGCGCCCGTCGAGCAGGAAGCACTGGCTGCCCGGGGTGTGGCCGGGGGTGTGCAGCAGTTCGATCTCGATCGCGCCCACGGCCACCTTGTCGCCGTGCTCGTGGGCGGTCAGGTCGCTGCGCGCGATGCCGGTCACCCGCGACACCCAGTCCGCCTCGTGGCTGTTGACGTGCACCGGGACCTGCACCCGTTCCAGCAGCTCGGCGACGCCCTTGAGGGTGAAGCCCAGCATCGTGCCGCCGACGTGGTCGGGGTGGTGGTGGGTGACCAGCACGCCCGACAGGTGCATCCCGTCGGCCTCCAGCGCGTCGACGAGATCGCCGGCGGCGTAGGCCGGGTCGACGACGACGCAGTCGCCGGTCTCGCGATCCCCGATGAGGTAGGCGAAGTTGCGCATCTGCTGGGCGATCACGTCGCCGGCGGCGAAGTCCCGCCCGGACAGCAGCTGACGGAAGTAGAGGCGGTCTGTATCCGGCACGCGCCCATCGTAGGGAGTCGCGCCCGCCCGTGGGGGAGTGGGCCTTCCGCACGCTGCGGACGAGCCTGCGGTTCCTGCCCGTCGCGTCCGCCGCGCCGGCGGACCCCGACAACGACGAGGCCCCCGCGCCGTAGCGGAGCGGGGGCCTCGCGCAGTCCTGCGTCCGAGGATCAGGCCTCGGCGAAGTTCCGGGTGATCGCCGGGTCGACCGGAATGCCCGGGCCGAAGGTCGTCGAGATGACCACCTTCTTGATGTAGCGGCCCTTGGACGCGGTCGGCTTGGCGCGCAGCACCTCCTCGAGGGCGGCGCCGTAGTTCTCGGCCAGCGCCTTCTCGTCGAACGAGGCCTTGCCGATGACCAGGTGCAGGTTGGCGTGCTTGTCGACGCGGAAGTTGATCTTGCCGCCCTTGATGTCCTGCACGGCCTTGGCGACGTCCGCGGTCACCGTGCCGGTCTTGGGGTTCGGCATCAGGCCGCGCGGGCCCAGGATGCGGGCGATGCGACCGACCTTGGCCATCTGGTCCGGGGTGGCGATGGCGGCGTCGAAGTCGAGCATGCCGCCCTGGATCTGCTCGATGAGGTCGTCGCTGCCGACGATGTCGGCGCCGGCGGCCTTGGCCTGGTCGGCCTTCGCGCCGACGGCGAACACCGCGACGCGGGCGGTCTTACCGGTGCCGTGCGGCAGGTTCACGGTGCCGCGCACCATCTGGTCGGCCTTGCGCGGGTCCACGCCGAGCCGGATGGCCACCTCGACGGTGGCGTCGGTCTTGGCCGACGAGGTCTCCTTGGCCAGGCGGGCGGCCTCCAGCGGGGTGTAGAGGCGCTCGCGGTCCACCTTGGCCGCGGCTTCCCGGTAGGCCTTGCTCTTCTTGCTCATTTCAGGGTTCCAATCTGTGTCGCGTTGGAATCGTGGTCATACGGGCCGAAGCGAGCCCTGCCACGTGGTGGGGGATCGACGGGTCGATCCGCAGGCTACTCGACCGTCCTCATGGGTCGATCCGCAAGCTACTCGACCGTCCTCATGGGTCGATCCGCAAGCTACTCGACCGTCCTCATGGGTCGATCCGCAAGCTACTCGACCGTCCTCATGGGTCGATCCGCAAGCTACTCGACCGTGATCCCCATCGACCGTGCGGTGCCGACGATGATCTTGGCCGCCGCGTCGATGTCGTTGGCGTTCAGGTCTTCCTTCTTGGTCTCGGCGATCTCGCGCACCTGGTCCCAGGAGACCTTGCCGACCTTGTCCTTGTGCGGGTTGCCCGAACCCTTCTGCAGACCGGCGGCCTTGAGCAGCAGCTGCGAGGCCGGCGGGGTCTTCAGCTTGAAGTCGAAGCTGCGGTCCTCGTAGACGGTGATCTCGACGGGGACGATGTTGCCCCGCTGGCTCTCCGTCGCGGCGTTGTAGGCCTTGCAGAACTCCATGATGTTGACGCCGTGCTGGCCGAGCGCCGGGCCCACCGGGGGCGCCGGGTTGGCCTGGCCGGCCTGGATCTGCAGCTTGATCAGCCCGATGACTTTCTTCTTCGGGGCCATTGGTGTTGGTGTTCCTTTCTAGGGCGGATGCCGGTGCGGCGGCTAGATCTTGGCGACCTGGTTGAAGGTCAACTCGACAGGTGTTTCGCGGCCGAAGATGGACACCAGCACCTTGAGCTTCTGCTGTTCGGCGTTGACCTCGCTGATCGAGGCGGGCAGCGTCGCGAACGGGCCGTCCATGACGGTGACCGACTCGCCGACCTCGAAGTCCACCTCGACCGGCGGACGCTCGGCCCCGGCGGTCTCGGCGGCCGCCCCGGCGGTGGCGGCGGCCTTGCCCGGCTTCTTGGCCGCGGCCGGCGGCAGCAGGAACTTCACCACGTCGTCGAGGCTCAGCGGCGACGGCCGCGACGTCGCCCCGACGAAACCGGTCACGCCCGGGGTGTTGCGCACCGCGGCCCACGACTCGTCGTTGAGCTCCATGCGGACCAGGATGTAGCCCGGCAGCACCTTGCGGTTGACCTGCTTGCGCTGGCCGTTCTTGATCTCGGTGACCTCTTCGGTGGGCACCTCCACCTGGAAGATGTAGTCGCCGACGTCGAGGTTCTGCACGCGGGTCTCGAGATTGGCCTTGACCTTGTTCTCGTAACCGGCGTAGGAGTGCACGACGTACCACTGACCGGGCAGCCGGCGCAGCTCCTTCTTGAGCTTCTCGGCCGGGTCCTCCTCCTCTTCGGGAGTCTCCTCGGCGGCCTCGCCGGTCTCGTCGGCCGCTGCCGCGTCGGTGGTGGCCTCGTCGCTCACCGCGTCCTCAGCCTCGACCCCCGCGGCGGCAGGCTCCGAGTCGGATGCGTCAACCGCATCGACGGCCTCATCCGACGGCACGTCGGCGGCCGGACGCTCGTCGCGCTCATCGCCGTCGAAGCTAGTCACGTCTCAAGTCCTCTCTGCAGTTGCCGGTCAGTTGCCGAACACCAGCGACACCAGCCGGGCCAGGCCGTAGTCGGCGCCGTAGATCAGCGCCACCATGAACGCCAGGAAGGCCAACACCACCGTGGTGTAGTTGACCATCTGCTTGCGGTTCGGCCAGATCACCTTCCGCAGCTCGGCAACGACCTGCTTCAGGTAGTTCCAGACGAAGGCGAACGGGTTGGGTCGACCGGCGCCCTTCTTCGCGGCCTTGGCCTTGTCGGCCGCGCCGTCCTTGGCCTCGGCACCCTGGGTGGTGCCGGCCTCCTCGGTGGCGGTGGCGTCGTCGCCGCCGGCGGCCGCGCTGCGACGCGCCCGCTTCCCGGTGGGACGCGCCGGCCGCGTCACGACCGCCGTCTGGCCGCGGTCCTGACCCGTGGCCTCGGTCCCGGCGATCTCGGCACCGCTACCCGTGGAGTCGGCACCGTCGCGCTCCTCGCTCACCGGATGCTCCCTCGTCTGGTCGTCTGGTGGTCACCTTCCAGTGTCCACACATTTCGAGTATTCAGTTTGAGCAGGGGCGACAGGACTCGAACCTGCAACCTGCGGTTTTGGAGACCGCTGCTCTACCACTTGAGCTACGCCCCTTCGGGAAGGCACGACCGGTGCCCCGGCCGGTTCGGGAGCTCACACAATTCGCGCGCTCCCTCTCGGTCCGACCAGACCGGAGCGGGCAGCGCGCTGTAGTGGGAGAACCCGGGCCCGAGTCTAGCGTGCCACCCGCGAAACTTACTAATCCGTATCGTGGGTGACCGGTTTGCGCAGGACCTGGCCGGTCTCCGGGTCCCAGCCGGCCGAGATCGAGTTGTCGCCCTCGTGCCCCATCAGGGTGGTGAAGGACTCCATCACGACCTCGCCGTTCTCGTCGGTCAGCACGTTGCGGGTGGTGACGATGTCGGCACCGAAGCGCTCGTCCACCGACTCGATGTACATGGTGCCGTTGAGCCGGTCACCCTCGACGATCGGGCGGTGGAACTTGAACTTCTGGTCCACCTGCACGATCTGCATCGTCTCGAAGCCGACGTCGACGTGCTGGAAGAAGTGCCGCTGGATCATCACCGCGAAGATCGACATGAAGGTCAGCGGCGCGACCAGCCCGGAATGCCCGAGCTCGGCGGCCGCCTTCTCGTCCAGCGACGCCGGATCGTGCGCCTTGATCGCGTTGGCGAACTGCCGGATCTGCTCCCGGCCGACGACGAAACAGTCCGGGTACTTCCAGACCATCCCGCGGATATCAGTCTTGAGTGCCATGTGCTCGGACCGCCTGTGCTAGGCCAGCTTGGCGACCGCGATGGCGCGGCCGAAGATCTTCTTGCCGCCGGTCGTGGCCGACAGCGCGATGGTGACCGTCTTGGTCTCCGGGTCGGCGGACTTGATCCGGCCGCTGAACACGATCTCCGCGCCCCGGCCGTCGTTGGGCACCGGCACCACCGCGGTGAAGCGCACGTTGTACTCGGTCACCGCGCCCGGGTCGCCGACCCACTCGGAGATGTAGCCGCCGCCGAGGCCCATGGTGAGCATGCCGTGGGCGATGGCGGTGTCGAGGCCGACCTGTTTGGCGATCTCGTCGTCCCAGTGGATCGGATTGAGGTCACCCGACACACCGGCGTAGTTCACCAGGTCGGCGCGGGTCAGTTGGACGACCTTCTCGGGAAGCTGGTCGCCGACCTTGACCGAACCGAACTCACGCAGAGCCATCAGCAAAACCCTTTTCTCCGTCGTCGCCCGCACGCCCGGCCAGGGTCGTGTAGGTCTCCTGAACCACCTCGCCGTTCTCGTCGGTGACGACGCTCTTCAGCACGACGATGTCGGTGCCGAAGGACCGTCGCACCGAGTCACAGTAGACGTCACAGAAGAGCTTGTCCCCGGCCGTGATGGGCTTGAGGTACCTGAGCTCCTGGTCGACCTGCACGATCTTGGAGTCGTTGACGCTGATGCCGGCGTGGTGCAGGAACGCCAGCTGCGCCATGTAGCCGAAGATCGAGGTGAAGGTCAGCGGCGCGACTAGGGCGTCGTAGCCCAGTTCGGCGGCGGCCGCCTCCTCGAAGAAGGCGGGATGATCGTTCTTGACCGCGGTGGCGAATTCGCGGATCTTCTCGCGGCCCACCACGTAGCAGTCGGGATAGCGGAAATGGACCCCGACGAGCTTCTCTGACAGCGACACGACTGATGTACCTACCTGTGCGGGCGCGCGGCCCGAGCAGGGTCGGCGCGGCCGGGAGCCGGGCGGACTAGCGGGTCTCTTTGTGCGGCTGGTGGGTCTTGCAGTTCGGGCAGAACTTCTTCAGCTCCAGCCGATCGGGGTCGTTGCGCCGATTCTTACGAGTGATGTAGTTGCGGTGCTTGCACACCTCGCAGGCGAGGGTGATCTTCGGCCGCACATCGGTACTGGAGGCCACGTCAGTCGTCCTTCGTCAAACGTCGTCAGTTCGGAAGTCTGGTAGCGGTGGGGGGACTCGATCCCCCGACCTCACGATTATGAGTCGTGCGCTCTAACCAGCTGAGCTACACCGCCATGCCAGCGCCACCGTCGCGAACGGCCACCGCAGGAGGTGTGTCACCCGCTCGGTGTACACCGAGCCCCCTAACGGAATCGAACCGTTGACCTTTTCCTTACCATGGAAACGCTCTGCCGACTGAGCTAAGGGGGCCAAACCCTCTGGCACGTGGCTGGGCCAGTGCCGCAGGCCTTGTAGAGGTTACAACCTGCTCCGCGTAAGCACCAAATGAGCCGGTCAGGCCGGGTGAGGAGGCGTTTTCGGTGACCGAGCCCGGCATCGCCCGTGTGGCGGTGTACATCGACTTCGACAACATCGTCATCTCCCGCTACGACCAGCTGCACGGCCGCAACGCGTTCCAGCGCGACAAGGCCAAGCCGCCGCCCGACCATGCCGAGCGGCTGGCCGCGGCGACCATCGACGTCGGCGCCATCATCGACTACGCCGCTTCCTTCGGGACGCTGGTGCTCACCCGCGCCTACGCCGACTGGTCCACCGAGGTCAACGCCTCCTACCGGGGGCAGCTCGTCAGCCGCGCGGTGGACCTGGTGCAGCTGTTCCCGGCGGCCGCCTACGGCAAGAACGGCGCCGACATCCGGCTGGCCGTCGACGCCGTGGAGGACATGTTCCGGCTGCCGGACCTGACCCACGTCGTGATCGTCGCCGGCGACTCGGACTACATCGCGCTCGCACAGCGCTGCAAGCGGCTCGGGCGCTACGTGGTGGGCATCGGGGTGGCCGGCTCCACCAGCCGCTCGCTGATGGCCGCCTGCGACGAGTTCGTCAGCTACGACGCGCTGCCCGGGGTGGAGGCCGTCGAGCCGAAGAACCAGCCCAAGCGGCGCACCAAGCGGTCCGAGCCGGGCGGCGCCGACGAGGAGCCGCCGGCCGACCCGCAGGCGGCCGCCACGGCGCTGCTGGAGCGGGCGCTGCGCATCGCCCACGGCAAGGACGACGCCGACTGGCTGCACAACTCCGAGGTCAAGGCGCAGATGAAGCGGATGGACCCGTCGTTTTCCGAGAAGGCGCTGGGCTACCGGTCCTTCAGTGACTTCCTGCGCTCCCGGTCCGGGCTGGTCGACCTCGACGAGAGCAGCACCACCCGGATGGTGCGGCTGCACCGCGAGGACGACTGAGCGGCTGCGCCGCGGGGACGACTGAACGGCTCCGCCGTCAGGGCCGGCCGATGCCCCGGTAGGTCCACCCGGCCGCGCGCCACCGCCGCGGATCGAGGCAGTTGCGTCCGTCGATCACGTAGCGCCGGCGCACCACCGCACCCAGCTCGGCCGGATCCAGCTCGACGAACTGCCGCCACTCGGTGAGGATCATCACCACGTCGGCGCCCCGGCACGCGGCGGCGACGTCGGGTGCGTAGTCGAGGGTGGGGAAGAGCCGGCGGGCGTTCTGCATGGCCTCCGGGTCGTAGACGCTCACCGCCGCGCCCTGCAGCTGGATCTGCCCGGCGATGTTGAGCGCGGGGGAGTCCCGCACGTCGTCGGAGTCGGGTTTGAACGCCGCCCCGAGCACCGCCACCCGGGTGCCGATGAACGACCCGCCGGCGGCCTCGCGGGCCAGCTCCACCGCCTTGTTGCGGCGACGCATGTTGATGCCGTCCACCTCGCGCAGCAGCGCGAAGGCCTGGCCGGCGCCGAGTTCACCGGCCATGGCGATGAACGCCCGGATGTCCTTGGGCAGGCAGCCCCCGCCGAAGCCGATCCCGGCGTCGAGGAAGTGCCGTCCGATGCGGGCGTCGTAGCCGATGGCGTCGGCCAGCACCGTCACGTCCGCACCGGCGGCCTCGCACACCTCGGCGATGGCGTTGATGAACGAGATCTTGGTGGCCAGGAACGCGTTGGCCGCGGTCTTCACCAGCTCGGCGGTGGCCAGGTCGGTGACCAGGAAGGGGATCCGCTCGTCGAGCAGCCGGGCGTACACCTGCCGGGCCACCGCCTCGGCGTTGCCCGGGCGGTCCCGGTCGACGCCGAGCACGATGCGGTCCGGGTGCAGGGTGTCGCGCACCGCGTGGCCCTCGCGCAGGAACTCCGGGTTCCAGGCCAGCTCCACCCGGTCGCCGGCGGGCGCGAGCTCGCGCACCCGGGCGCCGAGCCGGGCGGCGGTGCCGGCCGGCACCGTGGATTTGCCGAAGATCACCGCGGGTCGTTCCAGCAAAGGACCGAGCGTTTCGATGACCGCGTCGACATAACGCAGATCCGCGGCGAGTTCGCCGGGTTTCTGCGGGGTACCGACGGCGATGAAATGCACATCGGCGAATTCGGCCGCCTCGCGGTAGGAGGAGGTGAACCGCAGCCGGCCGGTGTCGATGTTGGCGCGCAGGAGCTCCTGCAGACCCGGCTCGAAGAAGGGCAATTCACCGGCGGCGAGTTTTCCCAGCCTGCCTTCGTCGACATCCACCCCGAGCACCTCGTGGCCGAGTTCGGCCATGCAGGCCGCGTGCGTCGCGCCGAGGTACCCGGTGCCGAATACGGCGATGCGGCAGGACATCGAATTTCCTTCCGTGTTCCCCGGCGGTGGTCGGCGTAACCGGCCAGGGCAAATATCGCTCCGTCCGAATTTCGGCGTCGAGCGTAGTCGAGCCGGCAATTCCTCCGTTTCGGGTTCGGGAATTGCGGGAGTGTTCTCGCAGGGCCGGTCCCGGTCAGGCGGCCGCGCCGGGTTTGAGGTAGGTGACCAGGCTGCAGTCGATGCACTCGTCGATGAAGTAGTACTGGCATCCCCGCAGATAGCGCAGGTAGCGCTGGTAGGTCGCCTCGTCGGTGGCGGCGACGGCGGCCGCCTTGTTGGCCTCGAGGCGATCGGCCCAGATGCCGAGCGTCTTGATGTAGTGGGTGCGCAGCGACATCGTCCCGCCCACCACGAACCCGGCCCGCTCGCCGTGTTCCACCATCATCTCCGTGGTCGGGATCCGCCCGCCCGGGAAGATCTCGGTGATCATGAACTTGATGAACCGGGCCAGCTCGAACGTCAGCCGCTTGCCGCGGGCGCGCAGGTTGTCCGGGTGGTAGCCGACGCTGCTCTGGATCGTCATCCGGCCGTCGTCGGGCAGGATCTCGTAGCAGGTCCGGAAGAAGTCGTCGTAGCGCTCGAAGCCGAAGTGCTCGAACGCCTCGATGCTGACGATCCGGTCCACCGGTTCGCGGAACTGCTCCCAACCGGCCAGCAGCACCCGCCAGGACCGGTCGGTGTCCAGGCCGTCGAGCAGGCGCTGACAGTAGGCCTGCTGGTTGCGCGACAGCGTCAGGCCGACGACGTTCACGTCGTAGTGCTCGATCGCCCGGCGCAGCGCCACGCCCCAGCCGCAGCCGATATCGAGCAGCGTCATCCCCGGGCGCAGGTCGAGCTTGTCCAGATGCAGATCGACGTTGGCCAGCTGCGCCTCGGAGAGCGAGACGTCGGGTCCGGTGAAGTAGGCGCAGCTGTACTTGCGGGTGGGGTCCTGGAACGCCCCGAAGAAGTCGTCGGACAGGTCGTAGTGTGCCTGGATGTCCTCGAAGTTCGGTCGCAGCTCCGGTGCGGTGATCGTGCTGGACATTCCCCTCGTCAGCCTTCCGTGCAGTCCTGCGTGACGGTTACCTCGCCGGTTGTGTCCTGTGATGTGCACCATACCGAATTCCGGTGGCGCGCTGGGGCATCCGCGCGGTACCGGCGCGGGTGGCGGGCGGGCGGATCGCCCGCGGGCCGGCCGCTCAGCCGCCGCGGGGCTGCTTCGCCAGCGTGAACTGGTTGACGTCGATGTAGCCGACCCGGAACGCGTCGGCACAGCCGGTGAGGTAGCGCAGGTAGCGCTCGTAGACCTCTTCGGACTGGATCGCGATCGCCTCCGCACGGCGGTCCTGCAGGGCGGCGGCCCAGCAGTCGAGGGTGCGCGCGTAGTGCGGTTGCAGCGACTGGCGGCGGGTGAGCCGGAAGCCGGCCCGGGCGGAATGCTCCTCGACCTTCTCGATCGACGGGATCCGCCCGCCCGGGAAGATCTCGGTGACGATGAACTTGATGAACCGGGCCACCCCGAAGGTCAGCGGTATCCCGCGCTCGGCGAGCTGGGGGACGGTCAGCCCGGTGATGGTGTGCAGCAGCATCACCCCGTCGTCGGGCAGCAGGCGGTAGGCGGTGGTGAAGAAATCGTCGTAGCGGTCGAATCCGAAATGCTCGAACGCCCCGATCGAGACGATCCGGTCGACCGGTTCGTCGAATTCCTCCCAGCCTTTCAGATAAACGCGCCGACTGCGCGGACTATTTGACGTTGCAAGAATTTGCTCGACATACGCCTGCTGATTCTCGCTGAGGGTCAGCCCGATGACGTTGACGTCGTAGTGCTCGAGCGCGCGCATCATCGTCGCCCCCCAGCCGCAGCCGATGTCGAGCAGGGTCATCCCCGGCCGCAGCCCGAGCTTGCCCAGCGCAAGATCGATCTTGGCGAGCTGCGCCTCTTCGAGCGTCATGTCGTCCCGCTCGAAGTAGGCGCAGCTGTAGGTGCGGGACGGGTCGAGCCAGAGTCGGAAGAACTCGTCCGACAGGTCGTAGTGGGCCTGCACCTCTTCGAAGTGCGGGGTGAGCTTTCGATCGGATCGGGCCATAGGCACGCCTTTCCGGCCTTCCGGATTTGCCGGTGACGCCGTTGGCACCGTTGTAAAGCCGCTGCGGACGCCTCCGATGGTAGACCCGTTCCGGCCCCAATGGGGCGGATATTGAATTGTCGTTGCTGTAAATGCTCAGGTCGCCGCCGAGAAATTGTTCTTCAACTCGGCGAGCACCTCTTCCCAGATCTGCTCGGGCAGCTCGTGGCCCATCCCCTCGATGAGCACCAGTCGGGCGTGCGGGATCGCCTTGGCCACCGCCTTGCCCCCGGTGGGGCGCATCAGCTTGTCGGCCGTGCCGTGGATGACCAGCGTCGGCGCCGTGGTCATCCGGTTGTAGCGTTTGAGGCTGCCGCTGGCCAGGATCGCGTCGAACTGGCGCGCGATGCCCACCGGGTAGTAGCAGCGGTCGTAGCTCTCCGCGGCGTCGGCCCGGATGATCTCCTCCGGTGTCGGATAGGCCGGGCTGCCGTTGATGCGGTACAGCCGCACCGCGTTCTCGATGATCGCCTCCCGCGAGGCGTTGTCCGGCGGCCCGGAGATGATCGACCAGAGCTGGCGCACCCCGGGCGGGGGCAGGAAGGCCTGGTTGTTGCTGGAGAACATCACCGACAGGCTGCGGGTGCGGTCGGCGTAGCGGCCGGCCACGATCTGGGCGATCATGCCGCCCATCGAGCCGCCGACGACGTGGGCCCGATCGATGCCGAGGTGGTCGAGCACGGTGACCGCGTCGTCGGCCATGTCCTCCAGGGTGTAGACGCCGGGGCTGGGCAGCCCCAGGTACATGCGCATCAGGCGCAGCGGCAGCGGGGTGCGGACCCGACGCCCGTCGAATTTCGTGGACAACCCGACGTCCCGGTTGTCGAAGCGGATGACCCGCATGCCCAGGTTCACGATCTTCTCGCAGAACCGCTTGCGCCAGACCGTGAGCTGGGCACCCAGGCCCATGATCAGCAGCACCGCCGGGTCGTCAGGGTTACCGATGTCTTCGTAGTAGATCTCGATATCGCCAGACTTGGCCGTACCGGTGCGGACCTCCACTACGTGTCGAGCTCCTCGTTGTGTTCTCGGCTGACCTCCACCATGAAGTTGGCGAAGTAACCGGTCAGCTGTGGGTCGTTCATCATCTGCCAGTTGGGCGCGAGCAACTTCATGTACCGCTCGACGTACAGGAACTGCTTGCCGATCAGCACGAGTTCTCGCGGCAGCTTCACATCGTAGGCATCCGCGAGCGCGGAGAGCTGCCGGCCGATCTCGGCGTAGCTCATCTCACCGAGCGTCTTCATGGTGAGCGGCGTGGCGAACTGCTCGAGATCCTTGGCGGCCTGCCCCTCGGGCTTGGTGTTGCCCACCGCGCCCATCAGCACCACGATCTTGCCCGCCGCGGCGTGGTCCTTCTTGACCAGCAGTGCGTAGACGAGCTCGCGCAGCAGCCAGCGGGTGCGCGGGTCGATCCGGCCCATGATGCCGAAGTCGAAGAAGACGATCTTGCCGTCGTCGTCGACGTAGAGGTTGCCGGCGTGCAGGTCGCCGTGGAACAGGCCGTGCCGCAGCCCGCCCTCGAAGACGCTGAACAGCAGCGCCTTGACCAGCTCGGTGCCGTCGAAGCCCTTCTTGCGCAGGGTGGCCACGTCGTCGATGCGGGTGCCCTCGACGCGCTCCATGGTCAGCACCCGCTCGCTGGTCAGGTCCCAGTACACCTGGGGCACCCGGATGTTGCGGCCCAGCGGGGAGACGTGCATGTGGGACACCCAGGCGTCCATCGACTGCGCCTCCAGCCGGAAGTCGAGCTCCTCGGCCAGGTTGTCGGCGAAGTCGGCGACCACGTCCTGGGCGGACAGCCGCTGCCCCAGCTTGGCCAGCTCCACGATGCGCGCCCCGCGCTTGAGGATCTGCAGGTCGGCGGCCACCCGGCGGCGGATGCCCGGCCGCTGGATCTTGACCACCACCCGCTCACCGGAGTGCAGCGTGGCGTTGTGCACCTGGGCGATCGAGGCGCTGGCGAACGGCTGCTCGTCGAATTCCTTGAACAGCTTGCCCGGCTCGTCGCCGAGCTCCTCGACGAGCAGCTTGTGCACCGCTTTGGGATCGGCCGGCGGCACCCGGTCCAGCAGGCTGCGGAACTCGCGGCTCAGCGGCTCCCCGAACGCCCCCGGGCTGGAGGCGATGATCTGACCGAACTTCACGTAGGTGGGGCCCAGGTCGGCGAACGTCCTGGGCATCTCCTTGAGGATCTTCTGCTGCAGCGAGCCGCGACTGCCCAGCTTGGTCACGACGCGGGCGCCGGTGCGGGCCAGTTGCCAGCCCGTCGCGCCGATGCGGGCGGCCTCGACCGGCAACGGAACCCGGTCGAGCTTCGCGACCTCGCGCTGCTTCGTCGTCGTCATACCGGCCAGTGTCTCAAAACCGCGCCGCCTCGCCGAACCGCAGTGCAGCGGGTCACAGAGCGAATTCCCGCTCCACCTCGGCGCGGGTCAGTTCCGGGTCGGTACCCGGCACGTACGTCGGCATGGTGTGCGGCACGGTGGTGCCGCCGGCAACGCGGGCCCGGGCCTGCCGGATCTCCGGCATCTCGCCCTGGGCCACGTGCATGCCGTTGAGCACCGCCCACACCACCGCCCGGCGCGCCGTGCGCTCGACGATGTTGGGGTCCTTGTGCTGGATGAGCTGTTTGGCCCACTTCGGCATGGTGTCGCGGATGGCCCAGTTCACCGCGGCCTGGTGCGGCGGCAGCTCCGGGCCGGTGGCCATCGCCGCGCCGTGCGTGAGCGCCAGCCGCGGCAGCCAGGCCTGCAGGCACTCGGCCACCTCGGCCTTGGTCTCCGGCAGGTCGGTGCCGCCCAGCGCGATGCCCACCCGGGTGAACTCCCGGTAGTACCGCTCGAGGTGCCGGCCGCGCAGCGGATTCGGGTGGTACAGCTCGTGCGCGGTGGCCAGCCCCCACACCACGGTGGCGTAGTTCCAGCGCAGCCAGTCCGGGTCGTCGGCGTCGTAGCGGGCGCCGTCGGGGCGGGTGCCCTTGACGGTGTGGTGCATGGCCCGCACGGTGCGGGCCAGCCGCTCGGCGGTCTCGGTGCTGCCGAACGCGGTGCCGATGAAGAACGCGATCGAGTGCCCCAGCCGCACCAGCGCGCCCTTCGGGTCGACCTCGGGCCGGCCGACCCCGTTCTCGTCGCGCTTGACCAGCCGGGAGTGGTGCAGCCCCATCCAGTAGATGGACGGGTCCAGCCGCTCCATGAACGCCGCGCACTGCAGGCCGAACACCAGCGTCGGCAGGTGGGCGTGCACGTACCAGACCGCGCTGTCCGGGCCGAACCAGCCGGGGTCGCCGGCGGGGGCGGCGAACTCCATCCCGCGGAAGAAGTTGCGGCGGACGTCCTTGTCGAACCGGTGGTTGAGGAACTCCCCGACGAGCTGGTGCGGCAGCGGGATCACGGCGCCCCCTTTCTGGTGACGGTTGTGACCAGACTAACGTTCTGGCGACAGCCGTGACCAGATTTTCGCGGCGGGTCCTACGCTGGACGGGTGACCAGTCCGACCCGCTGGGCCGGGGTGCCCCTGACCGACCGCCGCGCCTCGCGGCGCGCCCGGCTGATCGAGGCCGCCTTCCGGCTGTTCGGGGAGGGCGGCGAGGCCGCGGTCTCGGTGCGGTCGGTCTGCCGGGAGTGCGGCTACAACACCCGCTACTTCTACGAGAGCTTCACCGACACCGACGACCTGCTCGGCGCGGTCTACGACGAGGTGAGCGCCCAGCTGGCCGCCGCCGTCGACGCGGCCATGGCGGCCGCCGGGCCGTCGCTGGCCGAGCGCACCCGGGCCGGCATCACCGCCGTCCTCGGCTTCAGCTCCGCCGACCCGCGCCGGGGCCGGATCCTGTTCACCGACGCGCGCGCCAACCCGGTGCTGGCCGCCCGCCGCGCGGCCACCCAGGACCTGCTGCGCGAGGCCGTGCTGTTCGAGGGCTGGCGGCTGCACCCGGACACCGATCCGGTGGCCGCCCAGGTCGGTGCGGCGCTCTACACCGGGGCGATGGCCGAGCTCGCCCAGCAGTGGCTGGCCGGCCATCTCGGCGACGATCTGGAGCGGGTGGTCGACTGGGCGCTGAAGTTCGTGCTGCGCTCCTCCCGCGACCTTTCCCGTGAGCTTCCCCGCGAGCAGACGTGAAATCCCCCGCGGCGGGCCGGAATCGGGGGTGGACGCGGCCGCTCGCCGGGCGGACCGCTACCCGCGGGGCCGCCAGGGCTTGAGCCAGTCCGTCTCCGGCCACCCCTCGGCGGCCGCGATGAGCTCGTACATCGTCGCGCCGTCGATGCTCTCGCGGATGATGTCGGCGTGCCCGGCGTGCCGGGCCAGCTCGCCGATGAGGTGGTGGAACACCCAGCGCACCGACCAGTGCTCGACGTCGCGCGGGAACCACGGCACCTCGTGCGGCACCGGTACCGGGGTGTCGAGGTCCAGCTCGTCGAGCAGCCGCAGCGTCTCGGCGTTCTGCCGTTCGAGCGCCGCCAACAGCTCGGCGAGCGTCTCGTCGGCGCGCATCACGTACTCGTCGCGGTAGGCGGCCATGATCTCCTCCCGCGGCCGCGGGTCCGGCGGCGGGAAGTCCGGGGCGTGACGGGCCCGCTCCATCCAGCCGCGCTGCACCCCGGCGGCGTGTTTGACCAGCCCGCCGATCGACAGCGCGCTGGTGGTCGGGGTGGCGCGGGCCTGCTCGTCGGTCAGGCCGTGGGCCACCGCGAAGAAAGCGCGCTGCTGCATGTCGAGGTACTCGCGCAGGGCGCTGCGCTCGTCGGCGACGGGTGCGGCGAGAGCCGGCATGTTCGTCCCCCTTTCGTGTCGACCACTGGAAGCCTGGCACGGAAGGCGGACAGAATCTGTCCTTGAACTTCCCCGCGGGCAGACATCACCACCCCCGGTTCGGCGGCGTTTCGGGGGTGTCCGTGACTGCTCGCGGGCGAGGCGGGAAACAGGGGCGTCGAGGGGAGCCCGGCGATGGCCGAGACGACGGGGCGCGTGCTGCGGCTGCTCGGCCTGCTGCAGTCCCGGCGGGTGTGGTCCGGTGCGGAGCTGGCCGCCCGGCTCGGCGTCACCACCCGCAGCGTGCGCCGCGACATCGAACGGCTGCGCGACCTCGGCTACCCCGTGCACGCCAGCCGCGGTCACGGCGGCGGCTACCAGCTCGGCGCCGGGGCGGCGCTGCCACCGCTGCTGCTCGACCCGGACGAAGCCGTTGCCGTGGCGGTCTGCCTGCGGCTGGCCGCCGGCGGCAGCGTGGCCGGGGTGGGGGAGGCCGCCCTGCGCGCGCTCGGCAAGCTCGACCAGGTGATGCCCGCGCGGCTGCGCGCCCAGGGCAGCGTCTTCACGCCGCGCCCGGCGCCCGACGCCGCCCGCTTCGTCCAGCGCGCCATCACCGCCGCGCCCTACCGGCATGTCGCGCAGGTGCGCTTTCATGCGCCGGAACACGTTGTGGCCCGGCATTTCCCGCCGTCGACGGTGGGTATCGAGGCGGACGGGGCGCAGGCCTGCATCGTCACCACCGGCGCCGACGATCCGCACCGGTTGGTGCTCCACCTCGCGGCGGTGGGCTGCGAGTTCGAGGTGCTCTCTCCGCCGGAGGTGGCCCGGGCCGCCGCCGAGCTGTCCGGACGGCTGGCGCGCGCCGCTCCCCGCGAGCAGCCGTGAACACCCCCGGAAACGCCCGCCCGCAGGGGGATTCGGCGACCGCTCGCCGGAGAACGGGGGTGCGCCGTAGCGTCGGGGCATGGACCCCGTGCTGGCCCTCGACCTCGGCGGCAGCAAGCTCGCCGCGGCACTCGTCGACGCCGACGGCACGCTGCTCCGGCGTGCCGTCCGGCCCACCCCGCACACCGACGCCGAGGCCGCCTGGGTGGCCGTCGCCGGTCTCGTCGACGAGGTGCTCGACCGGCCGGTGCGCGGGGTCGGCATCGCCGCGGCCGGCCCGGTCGACCTCGTCGCCGGCACGGTCAGCCCGATCAACCTCACCGTCTGGCAGCGGTTCGGCGTCGTCGAGCGCATCGGCGCCCTGGTGCCCGGGGTACCGGTGCGGCTCGGCGGCGACGGGACGTGCATGGCGATGGGGGAGCAGTGGCTCGGCGCGGCGGCCGGGGCCCGGTTCGTGCTCGGCGCGGTGGTCTCCACCGGCGTCGGCGGCGGGCTGGTGCTCGACGGGCGCCCCTACCACGGCCGTACCGGCAACGCCGGGCACGTCGGGCACATCGTCGTCGACCCCGCCGGCGCGGTGTGCAGCTGCGGCGGGCGCGGCTGCGTGGAGACGGTTGCCGCCGGGCCCCGCATGACGGCCTGGGCCCGCGCGCAGGGTTGGACCGGTGCCGACGCCGCCGAACTGGCCGCCGACGCCGCGGCCGGTGACCCGGTCGCGGTCGCGGCGTTCCGGCGCGCGGCGCGGGCGGTCGCGGCGATGATCGCCTCGGTCGCCGCGGTGTGCGATCTGGATCTGGCGGTCGTCGGCGGCGGGGTGGCGGCCGCCGGGCCGGTGCTGTTCGAACCGCTCACGGCCGCCCTGGCCGACTACGCCGGGCTGGACTTCCTGCGTGGGCTGCGGGTGGTGCCGGCCGCCCTCGGCGCCGACGCCGGGCTGATCGGGGCGGCGGCGCTGCTGCGGTGACGGCGCCGGATTTTGGTGGTGGTGTCCGGCTGCGGTACAGTTGGGCAGTTCCACCGAAGACCGTACGGTCACCGAGCAATCGGTCGAAGGTCCGGGAGCATCCCGGCGGCCTACGCAGGAGGACGCGGTAAACATCGCCATACCTGTACCTACAGGTGTTTCGTGTGCGCCCCGACCTGCCTGCGTCGGGGCGTTCGTCGTTTCCGGCCCGGTCTGCGGTCTTCCGGCGGGACAACCACATCCCATTACAAGGAGGCATGCATGGCCAAGGCTGACAAAGCCACGGCGGTTGCCGCGCTTGCCGAGAAGTTCCGCGAGGCGACGGCCACGGTCGTCACCGAGTACCGCGGGCTGACGGTGGCGAACCTTGCCGAGCTGCGCCGCTCGCTCGGCGAGTCCGCTACCTACACCGTCGCCAAGAACACCTTGGTCAAGCGGGCAGCGGCGGAGGCCGGCATCGAGGGCCTCGACGACCTGTTCGCGGGTCCGACCGCGATCGCGTTCGTCAAGGGCGAGCCGGTCGAGGCGGCCAAGGCGCTGAAGAAGTTCGCCAAGGACAACAAGGCGCTGGTCATCAAGGGCGGCTACATGGAGGGCAAGTCGCTCTCCGTCGCCGAGGTCGAGGCGATCGCCGACCTGGAGTCGCGCGAGGTGCTGCTGGCCAAGCTGGCCGGCGCCATGAAGGGCAACCTCGCCAAGGCCGCCGGCCTGTTCAACGCGCCGGCCTCGCAGGTCGCCCGGCTGGCCGCCGCGCTGCAGGAGAAGAAGTCCGGCGAAGAAGCCGCCTAACCACCCATACCGAGCCAGGAAACAGGAAAGGACCACATCATGGCGAAGCTCAGCACCGAGGAACTGCTGGAAGCCTTCAAGGAAATGACCCTGCTCGAGCTCTCGGAGTTCGTGAAGGCGTTCGAGGAGACCTTCGAGGTCACCGCGGCCGCTCCGGTCGCCGTTGCCGCCGTCCCGGGTGCGGCTGCCGCCGCCGGTGGCGATGCCGGCGCCGGTGAGGAGCAGACCGAGTTCGACGTCATCCTCGAGTCGGCCGGCGACAAGAAGATCGGCGTCATCAAGGTCGTCCGCGAGATCGTCTCCGGCCTGGGCCTGAAGGAGGCCAAGGACCTGGTCGACGGCGCGCCGAAGCCGCTGCTGGAGAAGGTCAACAAGGAGGCCGCCGAGGACGCCAAGGCCAAGCTGGAGGCCGCCGGCGCCACGGTCACCATCAAGTAGTTTCAGCTACGCCCTGTGGGGTCGGTCCGATGCGGGCCGACCCCACAGTTCGTCTCCGGGCCGGTGGGTTCCGGCAACCCGCGGCGGTTCGTCGCACCGGCCAGTGGACACATGCGTGCCTTGGCACAATTGGCGTAGGCTACAGTGACTCAAGCCACAGCCGTGTCGGCGTGGGCGGGACGATGACTGCGGAGGGAATCGCGCGTGGGCATTGGTATCCAGGTTGAGGGGCTGACCAAGTCCTTCGGGCCCCAGCGGATCTGGGAAGACGTGACGATGGACATCCCGCCGGGTGAGGTCAGCGTCCTGCTCGGCCCGTCGGGTACCGGCAAGTCGGTGTTCCTGAAGTCGCTGATCGGTCTGCTGCGGCCCGAGCGCGGCAAGATCATCATCAACGGCACCAACATCCTCGAGTGCTCGGCCAAGGAGCTCTACGAGATCCGGACCCTGTTCGGCGTGCTGTTCCAGGACGGCGCGCTGTTCGGCTCGATGAGCATCTACGACAACACCGCCTTCCCGCTTCGTGAGCACACGAAGAAGAAGGAAAGCGAGATCCGCAAGATCGTCATGGAGAAGCTGGAGCTCGTCGGTCTGGCCGGCGACGAGGACAAGTTCCCCGGCGAGATCTCCGGCGGTATGCGCAAGCGCGCCGGGCTGGCCCGCGCCCTGGTGCTCGACCCGCAGATCATCCTGTGCGACGAGCCGGACTCCGGCCTGGATCCGGTCCGTACCGCCTACCTGAGCCAGCTGCTCATCGACATCAACGCGCAGATCGACGCGACGATCCTGATCGTCACGCACAACATCAACATCGCCCGCACCGTGCCGGACAATATCGGCATGCTGTTCCGCCGCCGGCTGGTCATGTTCGGCCCCCGCGAGGTGCTGCTGACCAGCGACGAGCCCGTCGTCAAGCAGTTCCTCAACGGCCGCCGGGTCGGCCCGATCGGCATGTCCGAGGAGAAGGACGAGGCCACCGCGGCCGCCGAGCAGGCCATGGTCGAGGCCGGCCACCACGACGGTGGCGTGGAGGAGATCCAGGGCGTGCCGCCGCAGCTCACCCCGACCCCGGGCATGCCCGAGCGCAAGGCGGTGGGCCGCCGGCGCGAGCGGGTGCGCCAGATCCTGCACACCCTGCCGGCCAAGGCTCAGGCCGCGATCCTCGACGACCTCGAGGGCACCCACCGCTACCACGCCAGCGAGTTCGCCGAGGACCTGCCGCGGCACCCCGAGCACGTCGCCGACGACGCCACCGTGCCGGTGGCGCAGGGCGACGACGACACCCCGACCGCCTCGATCCCGGTCGGCAACGACAACTAGCGGTCCGTGCGGGCCCGCCTGCGTGGCGCGTTGTCGTCGGCAGGCGGGCTTCCGTATGCTCAGGGCCGGTTGCCGGGCCCGCGGATTCAAGATCTATCCGGTGTCCCGATGGGCCGATCTGCCCTTGACGGGCGGGCCCAAAGCCGTCAGGCTGTTCCCCAGCATGTGGGCACGGGACGAGGTCGCCAGCCAGCGCCGAGCGGGTCCCTGCACGCCGTGGTTGAGGAATGCGCGGTCCTGCGCTATCGTTGGACGTTGCGCTGGCTGCATCCTGCCCACCTTTACCCGCACCTGACACCGTGGACCTAGCCTGAGCCTTCGTTCATTGCTCAGTGATCCGGTGGCGTGCCGTGCGTTGGGACGGGCGCGGGCCGAGATGAAGCCAGCCGAACCGACGCAGATGCGCGACGGCGTGAGGCGGCCCACCGCTTCCACGCCGGTCGCATGAGGTGCTGGAAGGATGCATCTTGGCAGTCTCTAGCCAGAGCAAGTCAGCCATCAACCCCAACAACTCCGTCCCAGGAGCACCCAAGAGAGTCTCGTTCGCCAAGCTCCGCGAACCGCTCGAGGTTCCGGACTTGCTCGCTGTGCAGACCGAGTCGTTCGACTGGCTGATCGGGTCCGACCGCTGGCGTGAGAAGGCCAAGGCCCGGGGTGACGTCAACCCGATGAGCGGCCTGGAAGAGGTGCTGGCGGAGATCTCGCCGATCGAGGACTTCTCCGGCTCGATGTCGCTGTCCTTCTCCGACCCGCGCTTCGACGAGGTCAAGGCGCCCGTCGAGGAGTGCAAGGACAAGGACATGACCTACGCGGCTCCGCTGTTCGTCACGGCGGAGTTCATCAACAACAACACCGGCGAGATCAAGAGCCAGACGGTCTTCATGGGTGACTTCCCGATGATGACCGAGAAGGGCACCTTCATCATCAACGGCACCGAGCGCGTGGTGGTCAGCCAGCTCGTGCGCTCGCCGGGTGTGTACTTCGAGAAGTCCAAGGACAAGTCCACCGACAACGACGTCACCAGCGTCAAGGTCATCCCCAGCCGCGGCGCCTGGCTGGAGTTCGACGTCGACAAGCGCGCGACCGTCGGCGTGCGCATCGACCGCAAGCGCCGCCAGTCGGTGACCGTGCTGCTGAAGGCCCTGGGCTGGACCAAGGAGCAGATCACCGAGCGGTTCGGCTTCTCCGAGCTCATGATGAGCACCCTGGAGAAGGACACCACCGCCAACCAGGACGAGGCGCTGCTGGAGATCTACCGCAAGCTGCGTCCGGGCGAGCCGCCGACCAAGGAGTCCGCGCAGACCCTGCTGGAGAACCTGTTCTTCAAGGAGAAGCGCTACGACCTCGCGCGCGTCGGCCGCTACAAGGTCAACAAGAAGCTCGGCCTGCAGGGCGGCCAGCCCTACGGCCCGACCACGCTGACCGAAGAGGACATCGTCGCCACCATCGAGTACCTGGTGCGCCTGCACGAGGGCGACAAGACGATGACCGTGCCCGGCGGTGTGGAGGTCCCGGTCGAAGAGGACGACATCGACCACTTCGGCAACCGCCGGCTGCGCACCGTCGGCGAGCTGATCCAGAACCAGATCCGGGTCGGCCTGTCGCGGATGGAGCGCGTCGTGCGCGAGCGCATGACCACCCAGGACGTCGAGGCCATCACCCCGCAGACCCTGATCAACATCCGCCCCGTCGTGGCGGCGATCAAGGAGTTCTTCGGCACCAGCCAGCTGTCGCAGTTCATGGACCAGAACAACCCGCTGTCGGGCCTGACCCACAAGCGCCGCCTGTCGGCGCTGGGCCCCGGCGGTCTGAGCCGTGAGCGCGCCGGCCTCGAGGTGCGCGACGTGCACCCGTCGCACTACGGCCGGATGTGCCCGATCGAGACCCCCGAGGGTCCGAACATCGGTCTGATCGGCTCGCTGTCGGTCTACGCCCGGGTCAACCCGTTCGGGTTCATCGAGACCCCGTACCGCAAGGTCGTCGACGGCTGCGTGACCGACGAGATCGAGTACATGACCGCCGACGAGGAGGACCGCTACCTCATCGGCCAGGCCAACACCAACTTCGACCCGGAGACCGGCCGGATCACCGACGAGCGCGTGCTCGTCCGTGAGAAGGGCGCCGAGGTGAAGTTCGTGACGCCGGACCAGGTCCAGTACCTCGACGTCTCGCCGCGTCAGATGGTGTCGGTCGCCACCGCGATGATCCCGTTCCTCGAGCACGACGACGCCAACCGCGCCCTGATGGGTGCGAACATGCAGCGTCAGGCGGTGCCGCTGCTGCGCAGCGAGGCCCCGCTGGTCGGCACCGGCATGGAGCTGCGCGCCGCCATCGACGCCGGCGACGTCGTGGTCAGCGAGAAGGCCGGCGTGATCGAGGAGGTCTGCGCCGACTACATCACCGTCATGCACGACGACGGCACCCGCAAGACCCACCGGCTGCGCAAGTTCGCCCGCTCCAACCACGGCACCTGCGCCAACCAGCGCCCGATCGTCGACGCCGGGCAGCGGGTGGAGGCCGGCCAGGTCATCGCCGACGGGCCGTGCACCCAGAACGGCGAGATGGCCCTGGGCAAGAACCTGCTCGTGGCGATCATGCCGTGGGAGGGCCACAACTACGAGGACGCGATCATCCTCTCCAGCCGCCTGGTGGAGGAGGACGTGCTCACCTCGATCCACATCGAGGAGTACGAGATCGACGCCCGCGACACCAAGCTGGGTGCCGAGGAGATCACCCGGGACATCCCGAACGTCTCCGATGAGGTGCTCGCCGATCTCGACGACCGCGGCATCGTCCGCATCGGCGCCGAGGTCCGCGACGGCGACATCCTGGTCGGCAAGGTCACCCCGAAGGGCGAGACCGAGCTGACCCCGGAGGAGCGCCTGCTGCGCGCCATCTTCGGTGAGAAGGCCCGCGAGGTCCGCGACACCTCGCTGAAGGTGCCGCACGGCGAGTCCGGCAAGGTCATCGGTATCCGGGTGTTCTCCCGCGAGGACGACGACGAGCTGCCGGCCGGCGTCAACGAGCTGGTCCGCGTCTACGTCGCGCAGAAGCGCAAGATCTCCGACGGCGACAAGCTGGCCGGCCGCCACGGCAACAAGGGCGTCATCGGCAAGATCCTGCCCGTCGAGGACATGCCGTTCCTGCCCGACGGCACCCCGGTGGACATCATCCTCAACACCCACGGCGTGCCGCGACGGATGAACATCGGCCAGATCCTGGAGACCCACCTCGGCTGGGTCGCCAAGGCGGGCTGGAAGATCGACACCGCCAACGGCGTGCCGGACTGGGCGTCCAAGCTGCCCGAGGAGATGTACGAGGCGACGCCGGACACCAACGTCAGCACGCCGGTGTTCGACGGCGCCCGCGAGGAGGAGCTGCAGGGGCTGCTGTCCTCCACGCTGCCCAACCGTGACGGCGAGCAGATGGTCGACGGCGACGGCAAGGCCATCCTGTTCGACGGCCGCTCCGGCGAGCCGTTCCCGTACCCGGTGACCGTCGGCTACATGTACATCCTCAAGCTGCACCACCTGGTGGACGACAAGATCCACGCGCGCTCCACCGGCCCGTACTCGATGATCACCCAGCAGCCGCTGGGCGGTAAGGCGCAGTTCGGTGGTCAGCGGTTCGGCGAGATGGAATGTTGGGCCATGCAGGCCTACGGCGCGGCCTACACGCTGCAGGAGCTGCTCACCATCAAGTCCGACGACACCGTCGGCCGGGTGAAGGTCTACGAGGCCATCGTCAAGGGCGAGAACATCCCCGAGCCGGGCATTCCGGAGTCGTTCAAGGTGCTGCTCAAGGAACTCCAGTCGCTGTGCCTCAACGTCGAGGTGCTGTCGTCCGACGGCGCCGCGATCGAGATGCGCGACGGCGACGACGAGGACCTCGAGCGCGCTGCCGCGAACCTGGGTATCAACCTGTCGCGCAACGAATCCGCGTCCGTCGAGGACCTCGCTTAGTCATTGGATTTCTAATCCCGAAAGGGGAAAGGGAGTTACGTGCTAGACGTCAACTTCTTCGATGAGCTTCGGATCGGCCTCGCCACCGCCGACGACATCCGTCGCTGGTCCTACGGCGAGGTCAAGAAGCCGGAGACCATCAACTACCGCACCCTCAAGCCGGAGAAGGACGGCCTGTTCTGCGAGAAGATCTTCGGACCGACTCGCGACTGGGAGTGCTACTGCGGCAAGTACAAGCGCGTCCGCTTCAAGGGCATCATCTGTGAGCGCTGCGGCGTCGAGGTGACCCGGGCCAAGGTGCGCCGCGAGCGGATGGGCCACATCGAGCTGGCCGCGCCGGTCACCCACATCTGGTACTTCAAGGGTGTTCCGAGCCGGCTGGGGTACCTGCTCGACCTGGCGCCGAAGGATCTCGAGAAGATCATCTACTTCGCCGCCTACGTCATCACCGAGGTCAACGAGGAGCTGCGGCACAACGAGCTGTCCACCCTCGAGGCCGAGATGGCTATGGAGCGTAAGGCCATCGAGGACCAGCGCGACCTCGACCTGGCCGAGCGGGCCAAGAAGCTCGAGCAGGACCTGGCCGAGCTGGAGGCCGAGGGTGCCAAGAGCGACGTCAAGCGCAAGGTGCGCGACGCCGGCGAGCGGGAGATGCGCCAGATCCGCGACCGGGCCCAGCGCGAGCTGGACCGGCTCGAGGAGATCTGGAACACCTTCGTCAAGCTGGCCCCCAAGCAGCTCATCGTCGACGAGACGCTCTACCGCGAGCTGCAGGACCGCTACGGCGAGTACTTCACCGGCGGCATGGGCGCCGAGGCCATCAAGAAGCTGATCGAGAACTTCGACATCGACAAAGAGGCCGAGGCGCTGCGCGAGGTCATCCGCAACGGCAAGGGGCAGAAGAAGCTCCGCGCCCTCAAGCGGCTGAAGGTGGTCGCCGCCTTCCAGCAGTCGGGTAACTCGCCGATGGGCATGGTGCTCGACGCGGTGCCGGTGATCCCGCCGGAACTGCGCCCGATGGTGCAGCTCGACGGCGGCCGGTTCGCCACCTCCGACCTCAACGACCTGTACCGCCGCGTCATCAACCGCAACAACCGCCTCAAGCGGCTGATCGATCTGGGCGCGCCCGAGATCATCGTCAACAACGAGAAGCGGATGCTGCAGGAGGCCGTCGACGCCCTGTTCGACAACGGCCGCCGCGGCCGTCCGGTCACCGGGCCGGGCAACCGTCCGCTCAAGTCGCTGTCGGATCTGCTCAAGGGCAAGCAGGGCCGGTTCCGCCAGAACCTGCTCGGTAAGCGCGTCGACTACTCGGGCCGTTCGGTCATCGTGGTCGGCCCGCAGCTCAAGCTGCACCAGTGCGGCCTGCCCAAGCTGATGGCGCTGGAGCTGTTCAAGCCGTTCGTGATGAAGCGGCTGGTCGACCTCAACCACGCGCAGAACATCAAGAGCGCCAAGCGCATGGTGGAGCGGCAGCGGCCGCAGGTGTGGGACGTGCTCGAAGAGGTCATCGCCGAGCACCCGGTGCTGCTCAACCGCGCGCCCACCCTGCACCGGCTGGGCATCCAGGCGTTCGAGCCGCTGCTGGTCGAGGGCAAGGCCATTCAGCTGCACCCGCTGGTCTGCGAGGCGTTCAACGCCGACTTCGACGGCGACCAGATGGCCGTGCACCTGCCGCTGAGCGCGGAGGCGCAGGCCGAGGCCCGCATCCTGATGCTGTCCAGCAACAACATCCTGTCGCCGGCGTCCGGCCGCCCGCTGGCCATGCCGCGACTGGACATGGTGACCGGCCTGTACTACCTGACCAAGATGGTCCCGGGCGAGAAGGGCGAGTACAAGCCCGCCGGCGCCGACGGCCCGGAGCAGGGCGTGTACAGCTCGCCGGCCGAGGCCATCATGGCCATGGACCGCGGTGTGCTGTCGGTGCGGGCGCGGATCAAGGTGCGGCTCACCGACCTTCGGCCGCCGGCCGACATCGAGGCCGAGCTGTTCCCGAACGGCTGGAAGCCGGGCGACGCCTGGCTGGCGGACACCACGCTGGGCCGCGTCATGTTCAACGAACTGCTGCCGCACGGCTATCCGTTCGTCAACGAGCTGATGCACAAGAAGGTCCAGGCCCGGATCGTCAACGACCTGGCCGAGCGCTACCCGATGATCGTGGTGGCGCAGACCGTCGACAAGCTCAAGGACGCCGGCTTCTACTGGGCCACCCGCTCGGGTGTCACCGTGTCGATGGCCGACGTGCTGGTGCCGCCGAACAAGTACGAGATCCTGGACCGCTACGAGAAGGAAGCGGACAAGATCGAGAAGAAGTACCAGCGTGGTGCCCTCAACCACGAGGAGCGCAACGAGGCCCTGGTCAAGATCTGGCAGGACGCCACCGAGGAGGTCGGCCAGGCGCTGCGCGACTTCTACCCCGAGGACAACCCGATCATCACGATCGTGGAGTCCGGCGCGACGGGTAACTTCACCCAGACCCGGACCCTGGCGGGGATGAAGGGCCTGGTGACCAACCCGAAGGGTGAGTTCATCCCGCGGCCGATCAAGTCCTCGTTCCGTGAGGGCCTGACCGTGGCGGAGTACTTCATCAACACCCACGGCGCCCGAAAGGGTCTGGCGGACACCGCGCTTCGTACCGCCGACTCGGGTTACCTGACCCGTCGTCTGGTGGACGTGTCGCAGGACGTCATCGTCCGCGAGGCCGACTGCGGCACCGAGCGCGGCATCATCGTCAAGCTCGCCGAGCGGCAGCCCGACGGCACCCTGGTGCGCGAGCCGCACATCGAGACCTCGGCCTACGCCCGCACCGTGGCGCAGGACGTGCTCGACGCCGACGGCAACGTGCTCGTCGAGAAGGGCCGCGACCTCGGCGACCCGCAGATCGAGGCGCTGCTGGCCGCCGGCATCACCGAGGTCAAGGTCCGCTCCGTGCTGACCTGCGGCACCGGTACCGGCGTCTGCGCGATGTGCTACGGCCGCTCGATGGCCACCGGCAAGCTCGTCGACATCGGCGAGGCGGTGGGCATCGTCGCCGCCCAGTCCATCGGTGAGCCCGGTACCCAGCTGACCATGCGTACCTTCCACCAGGGTGGCGTCGGTGAGGACATCACCGGTGGTCTGCCGCGCGTGCAGGAGCTGTTCGAGGCCCGCGTGCCGCGCAACAAGGCGCCGATCGCCGAGGTGTCCGGCCGGGTCCGGCTGGAGGAGGACGAGCGGTACTACAAGATCACGATCATCCCCGACGACGGCGGGGAAGAGGTGGTCTACGACAAGCTGCCGCGTCGTCAGCGCCTGAAGGTGTTCAAGCACGAGGACGGCACCGAGCGGCTGCTCGCCGACGGCGACCACGTCGAGGTGGGCCAGCAGCTCATGGAGGGCGCGGCCGACCCGCACGAGGTGCTGCGGGTGCAGGGCCCGCGCGAGGTGCAGGTGCACCTGGTCCGCGAGGTCCAGGAGGTCTACCGGGCCCAGGGCGTGTCGATCCACGACAAGCACATCGAGGTCATCGTCCGGCAGATGCTGCGCCGGGTGACGATCATCGACTCGGGCTCGACGGAGTTCCTGCCCGGTTCGCTGGTCGAGCGTGCCGAGTTCGAGGCGGAGAACCGCCGCGTGGTGGCCGAGGGCGGCGAGCCCGCGGCCGGCCGCCCGGTGCTGATGGGTATCACGAAGGCGTCGCTGGCCACCGACTCGTGGCTGAGCGCGGCGTCGTTCCAGGAGACCACCCGCGTGCTGACCGATGCGGCGATCAACGGCCGCAGCGACAAGCTGCAGGGTCTGAAGGAGAACGTGATCATCGGCAAGCTGATCCCGGCCGGCACCGGCATCGCCCGGTACCGCAACATCCAGGTCCGCCCGACCGAGGAGGCCCGGGCCGCGGCGTACACGATCCCGACCTACGAGGATCAGTACTACAGCCCGGACTTCGGTCAGCAGACCGGCCCGGCGGTGCCGCTCGACGACTACGGGTACGGCGACTACCGGTAGTCCCGTTCTCCGCGCGAGCAGACGCGAAAACCCCCCGGAGCCCTCGGGTTCCGGGGGGTTTCGCGTCTGGTGGGCAGGACCCGTCTGCTCGCGCAGCCGGGGGTGCGGTTTGTGCCCGCCCGGTGCGGCGACGATCATGATGCGGTGGCGGTGAATCTCGCGTGGTTCCTGGCCGGGTTGCTCGTGCTGGCCGCCGGCGCCGAGGTGATGGTCCGCGGCGGATCGGCGCTCGCCGCTCAGCTGGGCATCAGCCCGATCGTCATCGGCCTGACCGTGGTGTCGATCGGCACCAGCCTGCCCGAGCTCGCGGTCGGCGTGGTCGCCGCGTCCGAGGGCGCCGGCGCCCTGGCGGTCGGCAACATCGCCGGCACCAACGTCGTCAACCTGCTGCTCATCCTCGGCCTGTCCGCGCTGCTGGTGCCGCTGGCGCTGGAGCAGCGCACCATCCGTTCCGAACTGCCGATGATGGCCGCCGCGGCGGCGCTGCTGTGGCTGCTGGCCGCCGACGGGGTGATGACCCGGCGCGACGGGCTGATCCTGGTGACGGCCGCGATCGCCTACACCGTGGCGATGGTCAACTCGGCCCGACGCGAGTCGCGTGCGGTGCGCGAGGAGTACCAGGCCGAGTTCGGTGCCGCCGCGGGCACACCGCGGACGCTGCTGTGGCATCTGGCCGTGACGACGGCGGGGATCGCGGTGGTGATCGTCGGTGCCGAGTGGCTGGTCGACGGCGCCGAGGGCACGGCCCGGGCCTGGGGCGTGTCCGACGCGTTCATCGGCCTGACCGTGGTGGCGATCGGCACCTCGGCGCCGGAGCTGGTCACCACGGTGATCTCCACCATCCGCGGCGACCGGGACATCGCCGTGGGCAATCTGATCGGCAGCAGCATCTACAACATCCTGTTCATCCTCGGGGTGACCTGTCTGGTGCCGGCCGAGGGCCTGGTGCTGCCGTCGAGCCTGGTGACCGTCGACATCCCGCTCATGGTGCTGGCCGTGGCGGCCTGCATCCCGATCTTCATCACCGGCCGGCGGGTGAGCCGGCTCGAGGGCGGGGCGATGGTGGTCGCCTACCTGGCGTACCTGACCTACCTCGTGGTCGTCCAGGCCTGAGCCACTCGCCCCGCGAGCGGACCCGAACATCCCCTGATTCAGGCCCCGGAGGGGGATTTCACGTCTGTTCGCGGGGGACGGGGGCGCAGCGCGGGGGCAGCGACATCACCCGGTCGAGCGCCTCCGTCGTCAACGCCGGCTCGGCCACCGGCGGCCGGCCGGGGAGGTGCCGCATCCCGTCGATGAGCAGCTCCACGTAGCGGCGCCACAGGTCGGGGCCGATCGGACCGGCGTGCTCGGCGACGGTGCCGGCGATCAACGCCAGCACCGGCATGTCGGTGGTGGCCACCCCGGGCCGCAGGTGCCCGTCGCGCTGGGCCCGCTCGACGAGTCGGGTGGTCACCCCGCGCAGCCGCGCGCGGGCCGCGCGCAGCCGCGCCCCGCCGTGGGAGCGGCCGAACGCGATCTCGCGCAGCCCCCGGTCGGTGGCCGCCATCTCGCACTGCCGCTGCACGAACCAGGTGAACGCATCCCAGGAATCCGGTTGCCGCAGCGCGGATTCGGCGAGCGCGGTGAGGTCGTTGAGGACGTCCTCGAAGATCGCCTCGAGCAGTGCCTCCTTGGTGGGGAACCGCCGGTAGACGGTGCCCACCCCGACCCCGGCGTGGTGCGCCACGTCGTTGAGACTGGCCTCGAGCCCCCGCACGGCGAACAGCTCGCGGGCGGCGGACAGGATCCGCCGCCGGTTGCGCTCGGCGTCCCTGCGCAGCGGCCGGTCCGGGGTGTCGGGCGTGCTCACGGCGCCGAGTGTAATGCGGACGACGCGAAAGCGGATTGACGTAATCCACTTATTGCCGCTACGTTTGCGGGGCCACTACAGCGTTCCCGGCGCCGACGGTCCGACGCGTGCGCCGGTGACCGCGTGTTCGCGGGTCGTCAACGTCGGAAGGTAGCGATGACAAAGGTGCTCGGTCGGATCTGGCTGCCGGTCGTGGTGATCATCGCGCTGTGCGCCGCCGCCTTCATCGTCGCCAACGTCCGGCAGGTGTTCGGCCGCGACCCCGTCGTCGTGACCGAGGTCACCTCCGACAAGGCCGAGGACTTCAACCCGAAGGTCGTCACCTACGAGGTCTTCGGGACCGGTACCACCGCGGTCATCAACTACATGGATCTCGAGGGCAAACCGCAGCGGGTCGCCGACGCACCGCTGCCGTGGACGCTGACCCTGCAGACCACGCTGCCCTCGGTGATGCCGAACATCATGGCCCAGAGCGACGGCGACTCCATCACCTGCCGGGTCACCGTCGACGGCGAGGTCGAGGAAGAACAGACCGCGACCGGCTACCGCGCCGAAACCTTTTGCTACGTGAAGGCTGTCTGAGATCGTGACCACCACCACCACCCAGCGCCGCAAGGGCCACGCCGGTCTGCCGCGGTTCCTGCGCACCTTCGCGGTGCCGATCATCCTGTTCTGGGTCGCCGTCATCGCCGCGCTGAACACCCTTGTGCCCACGCTGGACGAGGTCGGCAAGCTGCGCTCGGTGTCGATGAGCCCCAACGACGCCCCGTCGATGATCGCCATCAAGCGGGTCGGGCACGTCTTCCAGGAGTACGACACCAGCAGCTCGGTGATGATCGTGCTGGAGGGCGAGGAGCCGCTGGGTGCGGAGGCGCACGCCTTCTACGACAGGATGGTCGCCGACCTGCGCGCCGACACCGAGCACGTCCAGCACGTGCAGGACTTCTGGGGCGACACCCTCACCGCCGCCGGCGCCCAGAGCGTCGACGGCAAGGCCGCCTACGTGCAGGTCTACATCTCCGGCGACCAGGGCGAGGCGCTGGCCAACGAGTCGGTCGAGGTGGTTCGCAAGATCGCCACCGAACGCGAGACCCCGCCCGGCCTGACGACCTACGTGACCGGTGCGGCCGCCGCCAGCGCCGACCAGCGCCACGAGGGCAACGCCAGCATGAAGCTCATCGAGGCCGTCACCTTCGCGGTCATCACGGTGATGCTGCTGCTGGTGTACCGCTCGGTGATCACCACCGTCATCGTGCTGGTGATGGTGATGATGGGGCTGATGTCGGCCCGCGGGCTGGTGGCGTTCCTGGGCTTCTACAACGTCTTCGGGCTCACCACCTTCGCCATCAACATGGTGGTGACGATGTCGATCGCCGCGGCCACCGACTACGCGATCTTCCTCATCGGCCGCTACCAGGAGGCCCGGCGCTCCGGCGAGGACCGGGAGTCGGCCTACTACACCATGTTCCACGGCACCGCCCACGTGGTGCTGGGCTCCGGGCTCACCATCGCCGGGGCGGCGTTCTGCCTGCACTTCACCCGGCTGCCGTACTTCCAGACCATGGGCATCCCGCTGTCGGTCGGCATGCTGCTGGTCATCTCGGTGGCGCTGACGGCCGGGCCGGCCATCATCTCGGTGTGCAGCCGGTTCGGCAAGGTGCTGGAGCCGAAAGGCTCGGGGCGGTCCCGGTTCTGGCACCGGGTCGGCACCGCCACGGTGCGCTGGCCGGGCGCGGTGCTGGTGAGCGCGATCATCGTCGCGCTCATCGGCCTGCTCGCGCTGCCCGGGTACTACACCACCTACAACGACCGGATCTACCTGCCCGAGGACGTGCCGAGCAACGTCGGCTACGCCGCGGCGTTCCGGCACTTCTCCCAGGCCAAGATGAACCCGGACCTGGTCATGGTGGAGACCGACCGGGATCTGCGCAACCCGGCCGACTTCCTGGTCATCGACAAGATCGCCAAGGCGCTCAAGAACGTCCACGGCATCGCGCAGGTGCAGACCATCACCCGGCCGGACGGGGACCCGATCGAGCACTCGACGATCCCGTACACGATCGGCCAGAGCGGCACCACGCAGATCATGAACAACGACTACATGCAGGCCAACCTGGACAACCTGCTCAAGCAGGCCGACGACCTGCAGACCAGCATCGACGCGATGACCGAGATGATGAACATCCAGTCGGAGCTGGCCGTGGTGTCCGCGCAGATGGCCGCCAAGATGGCGGTGACCAGCGACGACATGAACGACATGCGGGACCATCTGGCCGATTTCGACGACTTCTTCCGGCCGATCCGCAACTACCTGTACTGGGAGCCGCACTGCTACAACATCCCGGTCTGCTGGTCGATGCGCTCGATCTTCGACACCCTCGACGGGATCGACACCATGTCCGGCAATTTCGAGGAGATGGTGCCGCTCATGCAGCGGATGGCCGACCTCATGCCGCAGATGGTCGCGGTGATGCCGGCCCAGATCCAGTCGATGAAGAACCAGAAGCAGACCCTGCTGAACCAGTACCAGGTGATGAAGGTCCAGCAGGACCAGGCCATGGCGATGCAGGAGAACTCCACCGCCATGAGCGACGCGTTCGACAAGGCCAAGAACGACGACTCGTTCTACCTGCCGCCGGAGGCCTTCGAGACCGACGACTTCCAGCGCGGCATGAAGCTGTTCCTGTCGCCGGACGGAAAAGCGGTGCGGTTCACCATCATCCACCAGGGTGACCCGCTGACCGAGGCCGGCACCGCGCGGATCGACGAGCTGAAGGTGGCCGCCGCCGACGCCATCAAGGGCACCCCGCTGGAGGGGGCGCGCATCTACGTCGGCGGCAGCGCGGCCACCTACCACGACATGCAGATCGGCGCCGACTACGACCTGATCCTGGTCGCGGCCGCCGCGCTCATCCTGATCTTCGTGATCATGCTGATCCTCACCCGCGCGGTGGTGGCCGCGGCGGTGATCGTCGGCACCGTGGTGTTCAGCCTCGCCTCGGCGTTCGGCATGTCGGTGCTGTTGTGGCAGCACATCATCGGCATCCCGCTGCACTGGATGGTGATGCCGATGTCGGTGATCGTGCTGCTGGCCGTCGGTGCGGACTACAACCTGCTGCTGGTCTCCCGGATCAAGGAGGAGGTGCACGCCGGGGTCCGCACCGGCATCATCCGCGCCATGGTCGGCACCGGCTCGGTGGTGACCGCGGCGGGCCTGGTGTTCGCCTTCACCATGGGGTCGATGGCGGTCAGCACGCTGATCACCATCGGCCAGGTGGGCACCACGATCGGGCTGGGCCTGCTGTTCGACACCCTGGTGGTGCGGTCGCTGATGACTCCGTCCATCGCGACCCTTTTGGGCCGCTGGTTCTGGTGGCCGCAGCGGGTGCGGGAGCGGCCGGTGCCCTCGCCCTGGCCGCAGCCGGCGACCACCGCACCGGAACCCGTCACGGTCGGCGCCCCGGCCGCCGGCGACGACGCCGACACCGAAACGCTGCCGAAACCGGGCCCGGCCTGAACCGGGCTGGGGGCGTGATGTCGCTGCGCTCCGGGGGTGTGTGACGTCACTCCGCTCCGGTGGCGGGCCGGCCCGGGCCTTCCTAGTATGAACTCGTCGAACCGCCGGCTCGTGAGCGTGGAGGCCCGTTGAGGTATTCGCAGTCGATCGGTGGGCACACCTACACCTTCCACGGTCTGGTCGACGTGCTGGCCAAGGCGAGCCCGCGCCGCTCCGGCGACGAATTGGCCGGGTGCGCCGCCGAATCCGACGCCGAGCGCGCCGCGGCCCAGTGGGTGCTCGCCGACATCCCGCTGACGACGATCCTCGAGCAACCGGTCGTCCCGTACGAGACCGACTCGGTCACCCGGCTGATCATCGACACCCACGACCGGCAGGTCTTCGCCGAGCACCTGGCCCACATGACGGTCGGCGACCTGCGCGACTGGCTGATGAACACCGCCGTCCGCGACGACGGCGGGCAGCGCATCGCCGCCGTCGCGGGCGGCCTCACCCCGGAGATGGTCGCGGCGGTCTCGAAGATCATGCGCAACCAGGACCTCGTCCTGGCCGCCGCCGCGGTCACACCGACCGCGGCGTTCCGCACCACGATCGGCCTGCCCGGGCGGATGGCCACCCGATTGCAGCCCAACCACCCCACCGACCACCCGAAAGGTGTTGCGGCAGCGGTACTCGACGGGCTGCTCAACGGGTGCGGCGACGCCGTCATCGGCATCAATCCCGCCACCGACTCGCCGGACGCCGCCGCCGAACTGCTGTACCTGCTCGACGACATCCGGCAGCGCTTCGACATCCCCACCCAGACCTGCGTGCTCGCGCACGTGACCACGACGATGTCGCTGATCGAGCGCGATGTGCCGGTGGACCTGGTGTTCCAGTCGATCGCCGGCACCGAGCAGGCCAACGACAGCTTCGGCGTGACGGTCGAGATGCTGCTGGAGGCCAACGCCGCGGCCCGCGAACTGCGCCGCGGCACCGTCGGCGACAACGTCATGTACCTGGAAACCGGGCAGGGCTCGGCACTTTCGGCCAACGCCCACCTCGGCGTGGACGGCCGCCCCGTCGACCAGCAGACCCTGGAGGCCCGGGCCTACGGCCTGGCCCGCGCCCTGGAGCCGTTGCTGATCAACACCGTGGTCGGGTTCATCGGACCGGAGTACCTCTACGACGGCAAGCAGATCATCCGCGCCGGCCTGGAGGACCACTTCTGCGGCAAACTGCTCGGCCTGCCGATGGGTGTCGACGTGTGCTACACCAACCATGCCGAGGCCGACCAGGACGACATGGACGTCCTGCTGACGCTGCTCGGCGCGGCCGGTGCGGCGTTCGTCATCGCCGTGCCCGGCGCCGACGACGTGATGCTCGGCTACCAGAGCCTGTCCTTCCACGACGTGCTCTACGCCCGGCGGGTGCTGAACCTGCGCGCCGCACCGGAATTCGAGCAGTGGCTGATGCGGATGGGCATCGCCGACGGGGCCGGCCGGGTGCGGCCGGCCGAGCTGGGCACGTCCGAACTGCGCGCCCTGGGGGTGGGGTGATGAGCACCGCCCCCGACCCCACCGGCGACGACGCCTGGGCGCCGCTGCGCGCCTACACCCCGGCCCGGATCGGGCTGGGCGCGGCCGGGGTGTCCGAACCGATCCGTTCGGTGCTGCGGTTCAGGGCCGACCACGCGCTGGCCCGCGACGCGGTGCACGTGCCGCTGGCCGTCGAACCGGTGGCGGCCGGCCTGGAGCGGCTCGGCCTGGGCCCGGTGCACCACGTCGCCAGCCGCGCCCGCGACCGCGGCGAGTATCTGCGCCGGCCCGACCTCGGCCGTGTCCCGACCGACGTCTCGACACTGCCCGACACCGGGGCCGACATCGGCATCGTCGTCGCCGACGGGCTTTCCGCGCAGGCGGTGACGCGGCACGCGGTGCCGCTGGTGACGGCGCTGCTGGCGGCGTTCGACGGCCGGTACCGGATCGCCCCCGCCGTCGTCGCCACCCAGGCCCGGGTGGCGATCGGCGACCACATCGGCCGGGCGCTGGGCGTGTCGACCGTGCTCGTGCTGATCGGGGAGCGGCCCGGCCTGTCGGTGTCGGACAGCCTCGGGATCTACCTGACCCACCGTCCCGCCCCCGGCCGCACCGACGCCGACCGCAACTGCATCTCCAACATCCACGGCACCGGTCTGGGCTACGCCGAGGCGGCCGCGGTGTGCGCGGCGCTGGTGGACGGCGCGCGCCGGCTCGGACGCTCCGGGGTCGAGCTCAAGGACACCTCCCGGGGCGGGATGCTGGAGGCCGGTTGAGCCGGCGGCGGCAGTCGGGCCGGCTCACTACACTGGCCGCGTGCTGATCGGATCGCATGTCGACAACACCGACCCGCTGGCCGCCGCGGAGGCCGAGGGGGCGGACGTCGTGCAGTTCTTCCTCGGCAACCCGCAGAGCTGGAAGAAACCCGAGCCGCGCGAGGACGCCGAGCAGCTGCGCAACGCGAACATCCCGCTCTACGTCCATGCGCCGTATCTGATCAACGTCGCCTCGGCCAACAACCGGGTCCGCATCCCGAGCCGCAAGATCCTGCAGGACACCTGCGACGCCGCCGCCGAGATCGGCGCCACCGCGGTGATCGTGCACGGCGGCCATGCCGACGACAAGGACTGGGAGGCCGGGTTCCAGCGCTGGCGCAAGGCACTGGACAGCCTGCAGACCGACGTGCCGGTCTACCTGGAGAACACCGCCGGCGGGGAGCACGCCATGGCCCGCCACTTCGACACCATCGCCCGGCTGTGGGACCACATCGGCGACACCGGCATCGGGTTCTGCCTGGACACCTGCCACGCCTGGGCGGCCGGTGAGGCGCTCATCGACGCCGTCGAGCGGATCAAGGCCATCACCGGCCGGATCGATCTGGTGCACTGCAACGACTCCCGCGACGCCGCCGGCTCCGGCGCGGACCGGCACGCCAACTTCGGCAAGGGCCAGATCGACCCGCAGCTGCTGGTCGCGGTGGTCCAGGCCGCCGGCGCGCCGGTGATCTGCGAGACCGCCGCCGAGGGACGCAAGGACGACATCGCCTTCCTGCGCGAGCACCTGGGCTGATCACGAGCGGGTATCGAATCCGCTGCGAAACCCCGGGTGAACCCGCGGTTGCCCCTAGGGTGACCGACAGTCGACCCGAACGGTCGACGCCCGGCACCCGGGAGGGCATCCGTGTCCACGATCGACGAGCGGATCGACAACCACCCGCCGGCCGCCCCGCCGGATGAGCGGCCGGCCCCCGACCGGCTGCGTCGGCTGCGGCACCTGGCGGTGGCCGCCTGGGCCGCGGCCGTGGGTTGCCTCACCGTCACCGACGGGTTCGCGTTCAACCGGGAACGGCTGCTGGTCTACATCTGCACCGGGCTGCTGGCCGCCAGCATCGGCCGGGGCCGGCGGATGTGGTACGTGGTCCGCGACTGGCTGCCGTTCGCGCTGATCCTGATCGCCTACGACCTGACCCGGGGTGCGGCCACCGCGCTCGGCCGGCCCACGCTGTGGCACTGGCAGGTCGAGATGGACCGGCTGCTGTTCTTCGGCACGGTGCCCACGGTGTGGCTGCAGGAGCGGCTGAAGCTGCCCGAACCGCCCTGGTGGGAGGTGCTGATCAGCTGCGTCTACATGTCGTTCTTCGTGCTGCCCTACGTCATCGCCGGGGTGCTGTGGCTGCGCAACCGCGACGAGTGGAAGGCGTTCGTGCGACTGTTCGTCGCCCGCAACGTCGCCGCCCTGCTGTGCTACGCGCTGGTGCCGGCCGCCCCGCCGTGGGCGGCGGCGCGCTGCACCCCCGACGAGGTGGCCGGCGGGCCGTCGGACCCGGCGTGCAACCTGGTGGCCGCCATCCCGTCGCTGCACGCCGCGCTGTGGGCGGCGATCGCGGCGTTCCTGTGGACCCGGGTGGCGCGGCGGTGGCGGCCGCTGCTGGTGGCCTATCCGCTGACGATGGCGTTCACCCTGGTCTACACCGCCGAGCACTTCGTCGTCGACGTGCTGCTGGGCTGGGCCTTCGCCGCCGCGGCCGTCCTGGCGATCGGCCGCTACCAGCGGCTGCGCGGCCGGCCGGCGGCCCCCGGGCCCACGCCGGCACCGGCCGACTGACCGCCCCCGCGCGGGGCGAAACCCCCTCGCCCGGGGCGGGGAAACGTGGGACAGTGGCGACATGGCCGACACACACGTCGTCACCAATCAGGTTCCGCCGTTCGAGGGGTACAACCCCGCCACCTCCCCGGTGCTCATGGAGGCGCTCGACCGGGAGGGCGGCGGGTGGGGCGCCGACGAGGTCACCGAGCTCGGGGCGCTGTCCGGCACCGCCGAGGTGCAGCGCTGGGGCGAGCTCGCCGACCGCAACCAGCCCGTGCTGCACACCCACGACCGCTACGGGCACCGCATCGACGAGGTCGAGTACGACCCCGCCTACCACGAGCTGATGCGCACCGCGATCGCCCACGGCGTGCACGCCGCGCCCTGGGCCGACGACCGGCCGGGCGCGCACGTGGTGCGCGCGGCCAAGCTCTCGGTGTGGACGCCCGAACCCGGTCACGTCTGCCCGATCTCGATGACCTACGCGGTGGTGCCCGCGCTGCGGCACAACCCCGAGCTGGCCGCGGTCTACGAACCGCTGCTGACCAGCCGGGTCTACGACCCCGAGCCGAAGGTGCCGGGCACCAAGGCCGGGATCACCGCGGGCATGTCGATGACCGAGAAGCAGGGCGGCTCGGACGTGCGCGCCAACACCACCGAGGCCCGGCCCAACGGCGACGGCAGCTACTCGCTGCGCGGCCACAAGTGGTTCACCAGCGCCCCGATGAGCGACATCTTTCTGGTGCTGGCCCAGGCCCCCGGCGGGCTGAGCTGTTTCCTGCTGCCCCGGGTGCTGCCGGACGGCAGCCGCAACCGGATGCGGCTGCAGCGGTTGAAGAACAAGCTCGGCAACCACGCCAACGCCTCCAGCGAGGTCGAGTACGACGACGCCACCGCCTGGCTGGTCGGCGAGGAGGGCCGCGGCGTGCCCACCATCATCGAGATGGTCAACCTCACCCGGCTGGACTGCACGCTGGCCAGCGCGACGAGCATGCGCACCGGGCTGGCCCGGGCCACCCACCACGCCCAGCACCGCAAGGCGTTCGGTGCCTACCTGATCGACCAGCCGCTGATGCGCAACGTGCTGGCCGACCTGGCGGTGGAGGCCGAGGCCGCCACCGTGCTGGCGATGCGGATGGCCGGCGCCACCGACGCCGCGGTGCGGGGCGACGAACGCGAGACCCTGCTGCGCCGCATCGGCCTGCCGGCCGCCAAGTACTGGGTGTGCAAACGCGCCACCCCGCACGCCGCCGAGGCGATGGAGTGCCTGGGCGGCAACGGTTACGTCGAGGACCACGGCATGGCCCGGCTGTACCGGGAGGCCCCGCTGATGGGCATCTGGGAGGGCTCCGGCAACGTCAGCGCGCTGGACACGTTGCGCGCCATGGCGACCCGGCCGCAGTGCGTCGAGGTGCTGTTCGACGAGCTCGGCCGCACGGCCGGGGCCGACCCGCGGCTGGACGCGTTCGTCGCGGGGCTGCGGGCGCAGCTGGCCGACACCGACGCCGTCGAGTACCGTGCCCGGCAGGTCGCCGAGCACATCAGCCTGGCCCTGCAGGGCTCGCTGCTGGTGCGCCACGGCCATCCGGCGGTCGCCGAGGCGTTCCTGACCACCCGGCTCGGCGGGCAGTGGGGCGGGGCCTTCGGCACCCTGCCCGCCGGCCTGGATCTCGGGCCGATCCTCGAGCGGGCGCTGGTGAAGGCATGAGCGAACCGGTCCGGGTGGAGCGCAACGGGCCGGTCACCACGGTGATTCTGGACCGGCCGGAGGTTCGCAACGCCGTCGACGGCCCCACCGCGCTGGCGCTGCACGCGGCGTTCGAGGCGTTCGAGGCCGACGCCGACGCCGCCGTCGCGGTGCTCTGGGGTGCGAACGGAACCTTCTGCGCCGGAGCCGATCTCAAGGCGTTCGGCACCGAGCGGGCCAACCCGCTGCACCGCGACGGGCCCGGCCCGATGGGCCCGACCCGGATGGTGCTGTCCAAACCCGCCATCGCCGCGATCAGCGGTCACGCCGTCGCCGGCGGGCTGGAACTGGCGCTGTGGTGCGACCTGCGGGTGGTCGAACAGGACGCGGTGCTCGGCGTGTTCTGCCGGCGCTGGGGCGTGCCGCTCATCGACGGCGGCACCGTGCGGCTGCCGCGGCTGATCGGCGAGAGCCGCGCGATGGACCTCATCCTGACCGGCCGGCCGGTCGGCGCCGACGAGGCGCTGGCGATCGGGTTGGCCAACCGGGTGGTGCCGACCGGGCAGGCGCGTGCCCGCGCCGAGGAACTGGCCGCCGAACTGGCCCGGCTGCCGCAGGCCTGCCTGCGCGCCGATCGGGCCTCGGTGCTGCACCAGTGGGGCCGGCCCGAGGCCGAGGCGATGGCCCACGAGTTCGGCAGCATCGCGCGGGTCGGCCACGAGGCGATGGCGGGCGCGGCGCGGTTCACCGCCGGGGCGGGACGCCACGGCGCGCCGGCCTGAGCACCGTGCGCTGCGCCGCGAGCGTGCGATGCGGTACGGCCCGGCCGGCGTGTCGGGTACGAAACCGCACGCTCGCCGGGGGCGCGGGGAAGGGGTGCGGCTACCCCTTGTCGATCCGGTTGCCCGAACCCAGGTCGTCGACCTGCGGGTCGCCCGCGCGGTAGCTGACGATGTTGTTCAGGCCCACCACGGTCAGCGTGTGCTCGACCCGGTCCAGGGTGATCCGGTTGTCGGCGCCGCCGATGTTGACGTTGGCGCAGCGGCCGCGCACGGTCAGCGTGTTGTTGGAGCCGCCGACGTTGAGCGACTTGCCGTCGGCGCAGTCCAGTTCGGCGGTGGTGCCGAAGGATCCGTAGTTGATCGTGTTGCCGACCTCGATCTGGGCCCCGGACGTGCCGGCGGTCATCGTGGGGGCGGCGCCGTCCCGGTCGCCGGAGCCGCAGCCGGCCAGGCCGGCGACGACGGCGGCAACGGCGACGGTGCTGGCGGCGGGGCGCAGGCGCATGACTGATCGACCTCCGGGGGCGTTCAGGCGACTCGGTGCAACCGGTTGGTCATGCCGAGTTCTCGGCCGCGGTCCCACAGGAAGGGGTCGCCACGGCGGTACAGCACGGTCTGGTCCCAGCCGTAGACGGTGATGTCGTTGACCACGTGGTCGGCGACGACGGTGTTCGACGAGCCCTGCACCGTCACCGCCCAGCACACCCCCTTGGCGAAGATCTGGTTGCCGGTGCCGAACACATGCAGGGTGCGGTTGTTGCAGTCCACGGTGCGCACGATGCCCTGGCCGTCGATGTGGGTGTCGCCGGTGGTGTGCTCACCGACCACGCCCTGGTTGTCGGCGTGCGCGGCCGGCGCGACGAGCATCCCCACCGCGAACGCGCCGGCCAGGAACCGGGCGAGCAGGCTGCATCCCATGGGCGTCCTCCGCTGTGTCGACTCGCCTGGAAGCCTACGTCGTCGCACCGGCACCGCGGGGCGCCTCCGCCGGTAAGGCTCACGCTGCGCCGAGCACTCGCCGCCGACCGGTGCGGTCGGTAGCGTTTCCTCACGATGCGGTGCACAACCAGGGCAGGGATGGCGGCGGTGCTGCTCGCGGCGGTCGTGGCGACCGTCGGTGGCTGCACGCGCACCGTCACCGGGACCGCCCAGCGCGGCACCCCGGAGGCCACCCGCGACTACGGCTACGTCGAAGACCGCTGCGGCCTGCTGCTCGACACCACCGTGCAGCAGCTGCTCGGCGGCGACGAGATCGTGCGGCCCTACAGCGGCGCGGTCTGCCAGTACATCCTGCACCGCGGCCCGGACGTCACCGACGTCGTCTACTTCTGGTTCGAGTCCGGCGACATCGACCGCGAGCGCGCGGTGGCCGCCGAGCGCGGTGCGACGCTGTCGGACACCGTGGTGGAACGCCGGCACGCCTTCCTGGCCCGCCGCGACGCCGGCGGGGCGGCCTGCGCGGCCACCGCCGCGGCCGGCGGCGGGGTGCTCAGCTGGTGGGTGCAGTTCCGCGACCGCCACGACGGCGACCCGTGCGCGGAGGCCGAGAAACTGCTGGCGGCCACCCTCTCGGCGGACATGTGACCATGCGCGAGCGCGGCACCGGATGCACCGGATACCTGATCGCCGGGCTGCTGGTCGGGGCCCTGCTGGGCGGCTGCGCCGACCGGCCCGACGCGACCGACGGGCCCGCGCCGACCACCCCGGCGGCCGGGTTCCGCGGCGGCGAGTGCAACGGGGTGACCGACGCCGACATCGCCGAGGCCGCGGGCCGGGGCCTGTTCCACAAGGTCGTCGACAACGAGGTCGGCTGCTTCTGGCAGGAGAACACCATGCTGGGCAGCTTCGGCGCCGGCATGGGCATCTCCACCTGGTGGTACCGGGGCAGCGACATGGACACCGAACGCCGGCTGGAGCAGCAGGCCGGGCGCACCCTGACCGAGCTGACCATCGACGGCAACCAGGGCTTCATGGCCCACGACGTCAACGCCTGCAGCATCTACCTGGCCAAAGGGCCCGACGTGGCCACCTGGTCCATCCAGACGCTCAACCCCGCCACGCTGCCGGACCTGTGCGGCATCGTCGAGCGGCTCGCCCGGATCAGCCAGGACCGGATCAACTGAGGCCGGGCGTTAGGCTGACACGCTGACCGTCCGTCAGCACCGACCGAGGGGGAGCCGAATGGGAAGTGGGCCGGCCGGCGTCCCGGGCCGGTCGCGCGGCTCCGCACGCGGCACCCGGCTCAGCCGGGAGACCATCGTCAACGCCGCGCTGACCTTCCTGGACCGCGAGGGCTGGGACGCGCTGACCATCAACGCCCTCGCCACCCACCTCGGCACCAAGGGTCCGTCACTGTACAACCACGTCGAGAGCCTCGACGACCTGCGCCGCACGGTGCGGATGCGGGTGATCGACGACATCGTCACCATGCTCACCGCGGTCGGGCAGGGGCGCACCCGCGACGACGCGGTGCTGGCCATGGCCAGCGCCTACCGCAGCTACGCCCACCACCACCCGGGCCGGTACTCGGCGTTCACCCGGATGCCGCTGGGCGGGGAGGACCCGGAGTACACCGCCGCCGCGCGGGCGGCGGCTCAGCCGGTCATCGAGGTGCTCGGCTCCTACGGGCTGCAGGGCGAGGACGCGTTCTACGCCGCCCTGGAGTTCTGGTCGGCGCTGCACGGCTTCGTGCTGCTGGAGATGACCGGGGTGATGGACGAGATCGACACCGACAAGGTCTTCTCCGACATGGTGCTCCGACTCGCTGCGGGCATGGGGAAGCGGTCGTAGACTGAGACCCGCTACCAGCGGGAAGTGAGTTCATGGTGTGCGCTTCGGCGGGTTTGGTCAGCTGCCCCCGCCCCTGGTATGGTGGACGCTCGTGCCTGGCCGAGTAGGCGCCTGCGGCTGCACGGAGTCAGCAGGCACGCCCGCGCGCCGGGTAACTTCGCATGTCGTGAGCATCGGATTTGCCGTGGCGAACTGCCGGCGCGGGCGCGTGCGACACACCCGGGCGCGGGATACGCGACCGGGACATAACAGCAGGACACAGACTCAGCCAACGACGGAACAACACCAGAAGCAACACACAGAAAGCCGGTAGATGCCAACCATTCAGCAGCTGGTCCGCAAGGGCCGCCACGACAAGGCCGCCAAGGTGAAGACCGCGGCCCTCAAGGGCAGCCCGCAGCGCCGTGGCGTGTGCACCCGCGTGTACACCACCACCCCGAAGAAGCCGAACTCGGCACTTCGCAAGGTCGCCCGCGTCAAGCTGACGAGCCAGGTTGAGGTCACCGCTTACATCCCGGGTGAGGGCCACAACCTGCAGGAGCACTCGATGGTGCTCGTGCGTGGCGGTCGTGTGAAGGACCTCCCCGGTGTGCGTTACAAGATCATCCGCGGCTCGCTGGACACCCAGGGCGTCAAGAACCGCAAGCAGGCCCGTAGCAAGTACGGTGCGAAGAAGGAGAAGAGCTGATGCCGCGCAAGGGGCCCGCACCCAAGCGTCCGCTGGTCAATGACCCGGTCTACGGTTCGCAGCTGGTCACCCAGCTGGTGAACAAGGTTCTCCTGAACGGGAAGAAGTCGCTGGCCGAGCGCATCGTCTACGGCGCGCTCGAGCAGACCCGGGAGAAGACCGGCACCGACCCCGTCGTGACCCTCAAGCGTGCGCTCGACAACGTCAAGCCGTCGCTGGAGGTGCGCAGCCGCCGCGTCGGTGGCGCCACCTACCAGGTGCCGGTCGAGGTGCGGCCGGACCGGTCGACCACGCTGGCGCTGCGCTGGCTGGTCACCTTCGCCCGGCAGCGCCGGGAGAAGACCATGGTCGAGCGCCTGGCGAACGAGCTCCTCGACGCCAGCAACGGTCTCGGCGCCTCCGTCAAGCGGCGTGAGGACACCCACAAGATGGCCGAGGCGAACCGGGCCTTCGCGCACTACCGCTGGTGACAGCCGCCGGCGGCCCCGGCCGCCGGCGCATGACCACACCGCCACTACCAAGCGAGAGAGAAGACTTCTGTGGCACAGAAGGACGTGCTGACCGACCTGAGCAAGGTCCGCAACATCGGCATCATGGCGCACATCGATGCCGGTAAGACCACGACGACCGAGCGCATCCTGTACTACACCGGCGTCAACTACAAGATGGGTGAGACGCACGACGGTGCGTCGACCACCGACTGGATGGAACAGGAGCAGGAGCGGGGCATCACCATCACCTCCGCGGCCGTGACCTGCTTCTGGAACGGTAACCAGATCAACATCATCGACACGCCGGGCCACGTCGACTTCACCGTCGAGGTGGAACGCAGCCTGCGCGTGCTCGACGGGGCGGTCGCCGTCTTCGACGGGAAGGAAGGCGTCGAGCCGCAGTCCGAGCAGGTCTGGCGGCAGGCCGACAAGTACAACGTCCCGCGCATCTGCTTCGTCAACAAGATGGACAAGCTCGGCGCGGACTTCTACTTCACCGTCCGCACCATCGAGGAGCGTCTGGGCGCCAAGCCGCTGGTCATCCAGCTGCCGATCGGCGCGGAGGCCGACTTCATCGGCGTCATCGACCTCGTCGAGATGAAGGCCAAGGTGTGGCGCGGCGAGACCGCCCTCGGCGAGAAGTACGAGGTCGAGGACATCCCGGCCGAGCTCGCCGACAAGGCCGAGGAGTACCGCACCAAGCTGATCGAGGCCGTTGCCGAGACCGACGAGGCCCTGCTGGAGAAGTACCTCGGCGGCGAGGAGCTCTCCATCGAGGAGATCAAGGCCGGCATCCGCAAGCTGACGGTCACCTCGGAGATGTACCCGGTGCTCTGCGGCAGCGCGTTCAAGAACAAGGGCGTGCAGCCGATGCTCGACGCGGTCATCGACTACCTGCCGTCGCCGCTGGACATCGGTGACGTCCAGGGGCACGTGCCGGGCAAGGAGGACCAGCCCCTCACCCGCAAGCCGACCGCCGACGAGCCGTTCGCGGCGCTGGCGTTCAAGATCGCGGTGCACCCGTACTTCGGCAAGCTGACCTACATCCGGGTTTACTCCGGCCAGGTCGAGTCCGGCGTGCAGGTGATCAACTCCACCAAGGGCAAGAAGGAGCGGCTGGGCAAGCTGTTCCAGATGCACGCCAACAAGGAGAACCCGGTGGAGCGGGTGTCGGCCGGCCACATCTACGCCGTGATCGGCCTGAAGGACACCACCACCGGCGACACCCTGTGCGATCCGAACGACCAGATCGTGCTGGAGTCGATGACCTTCCCCGATCCGGTGATCGAGGTGGCCATCGAGCCCAAGACCAAGGGCGACCAGGAGAAGCTGTCCACCGCCATCCAGAAGCTGGCCGAAGAGGATCCCACCTTCAAGGTGCACCAGGATCCGGAGACCGGCCAGACCGTCATCGGCGGCATGGGCGAGCTGCACCTGGACATCCTGGTCGACCGGATGCGCCGCGAGTTCAAGGTCGAGGCCAACGTCGGCAAGCCGCAGGTGGCCTACCGCGAGACCATCCGCAAGAAGGTCGAGCACGTCGAGTACACCCACAAGAAGCAGACGGGTGGCTCCGGCCAGTTCGCGAAGGTCATCATCACCCTCGAACCGTTCACCGGCGAGGACGGGGCGACCTACGAATTCGTCAACCAGGTCACCGGTGGCCGCATCCCGAAGGAGTACATCCCCTCGGTCGACGCCGGCTGCCAGGACGCCATGCAGTACGGCGTGCTGGCCGGCTACCCGCTGGTGAACCTGAAGGTCACGCTCGAGGACGGCGCCTACCACGAGGTCGACTCGTCGGAGATGGCGTTCAAGATCGCCGGTGCGCAGGCGCTGAAGAAGGCGGCGCAGGCGGCCCAGCCGGTCATCCTCGAGCCCATCATGGCCGTCGAGGTCACGACGCCCGAGGACTACATGGGCGACGTGATCGGCGACCTCAACTCCCGCCGTGGTCAGATCCAGGCCATGGAGGAGCGTAGTGGCTCCCGCGTCGTCAAGGCGCTGGTGCCGCTGTCGGAGATGTTCGGCTACGTCGGAGACCTGCGGTCGAAGACGCAGGGCCGGGCGAACTACTCCATGGTGTTCGATTCGTACGCCGAGGTTCCGGCGAACGTGTCGAAGGAGATCATCGCGAAGGCGACCGGCCAGTAAGGCTCCGGTGCCCAGCGTGATCTGCGCGACGGCTCCGGGGCCGCAGGGCCCCGGGCCGCGGCGAGACCACAACTGAAAAGATCAGTACTGCTTTTCCAAGCACCAACCAGAAGTCCAGGAGGACAACACAGTGGCGAAGGCGAAGTTCGAGCGGACGAAGCCGCACGTCAACATCGGGACCATCGGTCACGTTGACCACGGCAAGACCACGCTGACCGCGGCGATCACCAAGGTTCTGGCCGACAAGTACCCGGACATCAACGAGCAGCGTGCGTTCGACCAGATCGACAACGCGCCCGAGGAGCGTCAGCGCGGTATCACCATCAACATCTCCCACGTGGAGTACCAGACCGAGAAGCGTCACTACGCGCACGTCGACGCCCCGGGTCACGCTGACTACATCAAGAACATGATCACCGGTGCCGCCCAGATGGACGGCGCGATCCTGGTGGTCGCGGCCACCGACGGCCCGATGCCGCAGACCCGCGAGCACGTGCTGCTGGCCCGCCAGGTTGGTGTGCCCTACATCCTCGTGGCCCTGAACAAGTCCGACATGGTGGAGGACGAGGAGCTGCTGGAGCTCGTCGAGATGGAGGTCCGCGAGCTGCTGGCCTCGCAGGACTTCGACGAGAACGCCCCGGTCATCCGGGTGTCGGCGCTGAAGGCCCTCGAGGGCGACCCGCAGTGGGTCAAGAGCATCGAGGACCTGATGGACGCGGTCGACGAGTCGATCCCGGATCCGGTCCGCGACACCGACAAGCCGTTCCTGATGCCGATCGAGGACGTGTTCACCATCACCGGTCGTGGCACCGTGGTGACCGGCCGTATCGAGCGTGGCGTGATCAACGTCAACGACGAGGTCGAGATCGTCGGCATCCGGCCGGAGACCACCAAGACCACCGTCACCGGTGTCGAGATGTTCCGCAAGCTGCTCGATCAGGGCCAGGCCGGTGACAACGTCGGTCTGCTGCTGCGTGGTGTGAAGCGCGAGGACGTCGAGCGCGGCCAGGTCGTGGTCAAGCCGGGCACCACCACCCCGCACACCGAGTTCGAGGGCCAGGTCTACATCCTGAGCAAGGACGAGGGTGGCCGTCACACCCCGTTCTTCAACAACTACCGTCCGCAGTTCTACTTCCGGACCACGGACGTGACCGGTGTGGTGACCCTGCCCGAGGGCACCGAGATGGTGATGCCGGGTGACAACACCGACATCTCCGTGAAGCTGATCCAGCCGGTCGCCATGGAGGAGGGCCTGCGTTTCGCCATCCGCGAGGGCGGCCGCACCGTCGGCGCCGGCCGGGTGACCAAGATCATCAAGTAAGTCCTGGTGATCTAGCCTTCCCGCTGCGAGGCGGCGCCCACCTTCGGGTGGGCGCCGCTTTCGCGTTCCGGGGGTGCAGGCGTCGGCTCGCGGCGGAAGCGGGGGTGTAACGGTGCGCGGGCCGGGGCAGATCTACCACCCGGAAGCCGGACATGCGGTCTGCGTACCGCCGGAAGGGTGTTGAGGGTCTCGATGCTTGGTCGGTTGTCTTCCCCGGGGCGGTTGACGGCGCGCGTGACGGCGCTGGCCGGCGCGGTCGTGACGGCCGGCGCCGCCCTGCTGGGCGCGGCCGTCGGGACCGGCGCCGTCGCCGGTGCCCAGCCGGGCTGCCCGGACGTGCACTTCATCGGGGCGGCCGGGTCCGGGGAGCGCGACGCCGGCCCCTTCGTCGACGGGGGCATGGGCACCGTCGTCTACCGTTCCTACCTCGACCTGCAGCGGCGGCTGGCCGCCGACGGCAGCACCGTGACCGCCGAGCCGGTCGACTACCCCGCGGTGAAGGTGCCCGACGAGGGCGACATCCTCGGCTGGGCCGGCTTCATCGGCAGCGTCGACGCCGGGGTGGACGCCCTGGCCCGCCAGTACCAGGCCTTCGTTCAGCGTTGCCCGGCCAGCAAGGTGGTGCTGGCCGGCTACTCGCAGGGCGCGATGGTGGTGCACCGCAACCTGCCCGGGCTGGTGGAGAGCCCCAACCTGGCCGCCGCGCTGCTCATCGCCGACGGCTACCGGTTGCCCGGCGACACCACCATCAAGCTCGGCTCGGCCGCGGCGCTGCCCGGCCGCGGCACGGGGGTGGGGCAGGACTGGCCGATCCTGGCCAAGGCGCCAACCCAGCCGCTGCCGCCGGTGCTCGGCGCCCGCACCGTCGACGTCTGCGACCTCGGCGACCCGGTCTGCGACTACGACCCGGACGCCGACTCGGCCGTCACCCCGGCCGGGGTGGCCATCCACACCAGCTATGTGCGCGCCCGCGGCGGCCAGGACTATCCGTGGACGCCGCTGCTGTACCAGCTGGTGACCCGGGAGTCGCCGACATTGCAGGCGGCCGCGCCGAACTGGGGTTAGTCTGGCGCGCGGGTAGGCCGCCGGCGGACCGGCGGAGGGAGGAGCGCCCGCGATGTCGACCTTCTGGCGGTACCTGCGGGTGCAGGCCTTCGTGATGCTGTGCGGGATCGTCGGCCCGCTGTTTCTGATCATCTACTTCGTCGGCGGCGATCCGGCGCTGAGCTGGATGCTGTGGACCGGGCTGGCCGTCACCGCCCTCGACATCCTCATCGCGGTGGCCCTCACCGTCGCGGGCAGCCGGCACGCCGAACGGATGGCCGTGCTCGAGCACCACGGGGTGCTCGCCCTGGCCACCGTCACCGCTTTCGGCGAGACCAACACCCGCATCAACGACCGGCCGCTCCTGCAGCTCGAACTGCAGATCTCCGGGCCCGGCCTGACGCTGTTCACCGCCACCGACCGGGTGATCGGCACGATGGACCGGCTGCCGATGATCACCTCCCGCAAGCTCGTCGCGCTCGTCGACCCGACCACCAACAGGTTCGTCATCGACTGGCCGCGCAGCGCCCTGGTCAGCGGGGTGGTGCCGGCCACCTTCGAGCTCGCCGAGGACGGCCGGGTCTACGACCTGACCGGGCAGACCGAGCCGTTGCTGGAGGTGCTGCGCATCCTCAGGACGCACGGCATCGGGCTGGAGAGCACACTCGATCTGCGCGCCGATCCCGCGGCGCGCCAACAGGTTCAGGAGGTGGTGCGGCGCGCGGCCGGGCCGGCGACGGCGGCGCCGCAGCCGGCCGGGGCCGCCGGTGGCGCGGCGGTGCTCACCCCGCCGCAGCCGTCGGCGGCACAGCGGCTGCAGGAGCTCGAGACATTGCGCGCCACCGGGGTGATCACCGAGGACGAATACCAGGCCAAGCGCCGGGAGATCATCGCCGAACTCTGATCCGGGCAGAGTTGTAACACGTTCCAGTTCTGCTGTTAGCCTGATCGGCAGCACGCAGAAAGGAGCAGCGGGTGACGGCTACCGGCGCAAGCCTGGAGGGACGAGTCGCATTCATCACCGGCGCCGCGCGCGGCCAGGGCCGGGCGCACGCGGTGCGGTTGGCCCGGGAGGGCGCCGACATCATCGCCGTCGACGTGTGCCGGCCGGTGTCGGACACCATCAGCTACCCGGCGGCCACCCCGGAGGATCTCGCCGAGACGGTGCGCGCGGTGGAGGCCACCGGCCGCAAGGTGCTCGCCCGCGAGGCCGACGTCCGCGACCTCGCGGCGCTGCAGCAGGTGGTGCGCGACGGCGTGGAGCAGTTCGGCCGGCTCGACATCCTGGTCGCCAACGCCGGAGTGCTCAGCTGGGGCCGGCTGTTCGAGATGTCCGAGGAGCAGTGGTCCACGGTCATCGACGTCAACCTCAACGGCACCTGGAAGACCGTGCGCGCGGTGGTGCCGGCGATGATCGAGGCCGGCAACGGCGGGTCGATCATCATCGTGAGCTCCTCGGCCGGGCTGAAGGCCACGCCGGGCAACGGCCACTACGCCGCCTCCAAGCAGGCCCTGGTGGCGCTGACGAACACGCTGGCGCTGGAGGTGGGCGAGTTCGGCATCCGGGTGAACTCCATCCACCCGTACTCGGTGGACACCCCGATGATCGAGCCCGAGGCGATGGCCGAGATCTTCACCAAGTACCCGGGTTTCCTGCACAGCTTCCCGCCGATGCCGTACCGGCCGGTGGTCAAGGACAGTGACAAGGGGCGGGCCGAGTTCATGACTCCCGACGAGGTGGCCGACGTGGTGGCCTGGCTGGCCGGGGACGGCTCGGCGACGTTGTCGGGCAGCCAGATCGCCGTCGATCGCGGAGCGATGAAGTACTGAGCGGCTCGCGGAGCGATGAAATACTGAGCGGCTCGCGATGCTCAGCCCGGCAGCACCAGCGCCGGGACCGGGCTGTGCCGCAGGATCTTCGTGCCGTGCGAGCCGAGGAACACCCGCGCGATCGTCTCCCGCGGTGAGGTGCCCAGCGCCAGCAACTCGCCGTCCTGCCAACCGGCGGCACCGACCGCCTGCGCCCAGTCGTGGCCGGTGACCACCTGTAGCGGCACCTGCGCGTCGACCACCCCGGACCCGCGCAGCGCGGCGAGGCGCTGCTGGGCCTCCTCGGCCCAGGCCTGCAGCACCAGATCCTCCGAGTCCAGCCCCACCTCCGGCGGATACATGGTGGGCCCGCGCACCGCGAAGGTGAGCACCCGCAGCGGCAGCCCCATCCGCTGCGCCAGCGCGGCGGCCCGCCGCACCACCGGCACCGCCTCTTCGGTGCCCGGGTAGGCCACCGAGATCCGGGTCAGCGCACCGGTTCTCGAGCCCGGATAGCCGCGCGGCGGCAGCGCCAGCGGCACCGGTGCGGAGTGCAGCAGCCGGTCGGCGGTGGAACCGATCACCACCTGCCCGAGCCGGCCCTCCAGCGTCGAGCCGATCACCAGCGCGGTGGCGTCGAGCTCCTCGACGGCCTGCAGCAGGCCCGCCGCCGCGGAGCGCGCGACGTAGCGGTGGAACGTCACCGGTTGCCCGCCGGTGAGCTCGGCCAGTCCGGCGCGGGCCTCGTCGGCGGATTCGTCGGCCAGATGCTCGGCGTAGTCGGCGTACTCGGCGTCGACCCGGGTCGGCGACAGGAACACCAACGGCCGCGGCAGCACCGTCACCACCGCCACCCCGGTGTGCAGCGCGCGGGCCAGTTCGGCGGCCAGCCGCAGCGGCGCCCGGCCGCACTTGCCCGTCAGATACCCCACCACGACCGTCATCGCTGCTCCTCGACCGGGCCGATGATCTCCACCCCGGCGGCGGTCGGCGCGGTGCCGTCCCCGGCGGCGTTGAGCGCGCTGTGCCGGCGCCCCCACACCAGGTAGAACACCAGCGCCGCCGACACCCACAGCCCGAACCACACCCAGGTGCTCCAGTGCAGCCCGGACAGCACCCACAGGCACGCCAGCACCGACAGCACCGGGGTCACCGGGTACAGCGGCACCCGGAACCCGCGCGGCAGGTCGGGTTCCCGGATCCGCAGCAGGATCACCCCGACCGACACCACGATGAACGCCACCAGGGTGCCGATGGAGACGATGTCCAGCAGGTGTTCCAGGGGGACGAACCCGGCCAGCAGCCCGGAGGCGACCGCCACCACCACGGTGTTGTTGATCGGGGTCATGGTGCGCGGGTTGACCCGGGCGAAGAACGTCGGCAGCAGGCCGTCGCGGCCCATCGCGAACAGGATCCGGGTCTGGCCGTACATCACCACCAGCGTCACCGAGGAGATCGACACCACCGCCCCGGCCGCCAGCACCGTCGCGGACCAGGTCGCCCCGGTGATGTCCTCCAGCAGCACCGACAGCCCGGCGTTGGCCTGCTCGGCCGATCCGAATGCCGCGGTGGGCTGGGCGCCCAGCGCCGAGACCGACACCAGCAGGTAGACCGCGGTGACCGTCAGCAGCGCACCCAGAATCGCTTTCGGCATGGTGCGCTGCGGATCGCGGACCTCGTCGCCCGCGGTGGAGACCGCGTCCAGGCCGATGTAGGAGAAGAAGATGGTGCTGGCCGCCGCGGTGACCCCGCCGACGCCCTTGTCCCAGAAGCCCTGGAAATGGTCGGTGTCGAAGGCGGTGAACGCGATCGCGGCGAACATCAGCAGCACCGCCAGCTTGACGACCACCATGATCGTGTTCGCCAGGGCCGACTCGCTGGCGCCGCGGATCAGCAGCAGCGCGCACAGCCCGATGAGCACCACCGCGGGAAGGTTGACCACGCCGGGGGCGCTGTCCCACGGCGCAGCTGAAAGCGCCTGCGGCAGTTGCCAACCGAACACGTTGTCCAGCAGATTGTTCAGATAGCCGCTCCAGCCCACCGCCACCGCGGAGATGGACACCCCGTACTCCAGCAGCAGACAGGCCGCCACCCCCATGGCGACGAGTTCGCCCATGGTGGCGTAGGCGTAGGAGTACGTCGAGCCGCTCACCGGGACCGTCGAGGCCATCTCGGCGTAGCAGATGGCCGACAGCCCCGCCGCGATCCCGGCCACGACGAACGACACGATCACCGCCGGGCCGGCCTCCGGCACCGCGGTGGCGAGCACGAAGAAGATGCCGGTGCCCACCGTCGCGCCCACCCCGAACAGGGTGAGCTGGAACGTGCCGATACTGCGCCCCAGCCGGGGCGAGGCGCCCCGGGCCACCGGGGCGCCGGCCACCGGCCGGCGCCGCAGCAGTTGGGCGGACAGGTTGGTCGCCGGGGCGGCCATGGCACCTCCAGTGCGGGTTGCGTGCCGGTACCGCTCAAGTGTGTACCGGCGGCGGCCCGGCGCGTCGGCAAACCGCCCGGCCGCCCGGTCCGACCTGCGGCGCAGCGGGCGCGGGGCGGTGCGGTCCGGGCGGATCAATCGCCCTGAGGGTGATCCGGTGGCCCGCGCAAGGACCGGATGGCACTACCACCGTCGCCCGGCATCGTGTAGAACACAGCCCCGTGGGAAACGACGCGGGGATCATCATTGTGGGTGGCGGCCTGGCGGCCGTCCGTACCGCCGAACAGCTGCGCCGGGCCGGCTACGAGGGCCCGGTCACGATCGTCAGCGATGAGGACCGGTTGCCGTACGACCGCCCCCCGCTGTCGAAGGACGTGCTGACCGGCAAGACCGAGGACGTCACGCTCAAGCCGGCCGACTTCTACGCCGAGCACAACATCACCGTCGAGCTGGGCAACGCCGCGACCGGGCTCGACCCGCAGGCGCGGACCGTCACGCTGGCCGACGGCCGCACCCTGGGCTACGACGAGCTGGTGATCGCGACCGGCCTGGTGCCCAAGCGGATCCCGTCGTTCCCCGACGTGGACGGGATCTTCGTGCTGCGCACCTGGGACGAGAGCCAGGCGCTGCGCAAGTGGGCCGCCAACGCGCGCAACGCGGTGGTGGTCGGCGCCGGGTTCATCGGCTGCGAGGTGGCGGCCAGTCTGCGCGGCATGGGGCTCAACGTGGTGCTCGTCGAGCCGCAGCCGACCCCGCTGGCCTCGGTGCTCGGCGAGCGGATCGGCGAGCTGGTGGCCAGGTTGCACCGCGCCGAGGGCGTGGATCTGCGCTGCGGCGTCGGCGTGGCCGAGGTGCGCGGCGCCGGCTCGGTGCAGCAGGTGGTGCTCGGCGACGGTACCGAGCTGCCCGCCGACCTCGTCGTGGTCGGCATCGGCTCGCGGCCCTCGGTGGACTGGCTCGAGGGCAGCGGCGTGCAGGTCGACAACGGCGTGGTCTGCGACGAGGTGGGCCGCACCAGCGCGCCGCACGTGTGGGCGCTCGGTGACGTGGCGTCCTGGCGCACCGCCGACGGGGCGCAGGTGCGGGTCGAGCACTGGAGCAACGTCGCCGACCAGGTCCGGGTGCTGGTGCCGGCGCTGCTGGGCCAGGAGGTGCCCGAGGTGACGGTGGTGCCGTACTTCTGGAGCGACCAGTACGACGTCAAGATCCAGGCGCTCGGCGAGCCGCGCGCCGACGACACGGTGCACCTCGTGCACGACGACGGGCGCAAGTTCCTGGCGTTCTACGAGCGCGACGGCAAGGTCAGCGGGGTGGTCGGCGGCGGGCTGCCGGGCAAGGTGATGAAGGTCCGGGCCAAGATCGCCGCCGCCGCGCCCATCGCCGAGGTCCTCGAGGGCTAGGGGACCCTAGCGGTCCAGCGCGTCGAGGCCGGAGCGGATGGCGTCGAAGCCGGCCGCCAGGGCCCGGGCCAGTGCCTCCGGGCCCGACTCGGCCCCGGCCTCGTCGGCCAGCCAGTGCTGGTAGGCCGACAGCGCCACCCCGAGCATCGTCCAGGCCACGGTCTGGGGCACCAGGTCGTCGGGGTGGCGCCCGAGCCGGCGGGCGACGAACTCGGCGACCACCGTCCGCCATCCGGCGTACATCGTCATCGAGTGCGCCTGCAGCGCCGGCGAGGTCAGGATCACCCGCATCCGGCGCCGGTGCCGCTCGGTCTCCGCGGGATCGAAGGCGTTGAACGCCAACAACATCGACCGCAGCGCGTCGCCGATCGGCACGTCCGGGGGCACCGAGTCGAGCAACCGGCGCATGTGCTCGAGGTGGGCGTCGAAGTCACCCCAGGGGATGGCGTTCTTCGACGGGTAGTAGCGGAACAGGGTGCGCCGGGCGATGCCGGCGGCCGCCGCGACGTCGTCGACACTGACCTCGTCGAAGCCGCGCGCGTCGAACAGTTCCAGGGCCACGTCGGTGATGTGGTCACCCGTGGTGGAGCGCCGTCGGCCGACCCGCGGCACGGACTCCTGGCCCATCAGCAACCCCGCCCTTCCTTTTCGGCACTCGATGCCATATTCTGTTGCGACCTCGACCACACTATCGAGTGAACCGTTACCGGAAGGCAGGATCATGGAGCAGAACCGCATCGACAACGACACCGAGCTCGTCACCGAGACCCTGGTCGAAGAGGTCTCGATCGACGGGATGTGCGGGGTCTACTGACATGGCCGCGGCCCCGAACGGCGCCCCGGACACGGCGCCGGCCGACCCGGCCGGGTTCGACCCGGACCGCCGCTGGCGGTTGCACCACCAGGTGGCCGTCCGGCCGGAGCCGTTCGGGGCCCTGCTCTACCACTTCGGCAACCGCAAGCTCTCGTTCCTGAAGAACCGCACCATCGTCGACATCGTCCGCTCGCTCGACGCCCACCCCGACGCCCGCTCGGCCTGCCGGGCGGCCGGGATCGCCGACGAGCAGCAGCGGCCGTACCTGCACGCGCTGAGCGTGCTCGCCAAGTCCGACATGCTGGTGCCGGGGGAGGACCACCGATGACCACACCGACCACCGCGCCGGTGCCCCGGCTCGTCGAGCAGTTCGAGCGCGGTCTGGACGCGCCGATCTGCCTGACCTGGGAGCTCACCTACGCCTGCAACCTGGCCTGCGTGCACTGCCTGTCCTCGTCGGGCAAGCGCGACCCGCGCGAGCTGACCACCCGGCAGTGCAAGGACATCATCGACGAGCTGGAACGCATGCAGGTGTTCTACGTGAACATCGGCGGCGGCGAACCGACCGTGCGGTCGGACTTCTGGGAGCTCGTCGACTACGCCACCGCCCACCACGTCGGGGTGAAGTTCTCCACCAACGGCGTGCGCATCACCCCGGAGATCGCCCGCCGGCTGGCCGCCAGCGACTACGTCGACGTGCAGATCTCGCTGGACGGCGCCACCGCCGAGGTCAACGACGCGGTGCGCGGCGCCGGCTCGTTCGACATGGCGGTGCGCGCGTTGCGCAACCTCGCCGACGCCGGGTTCGCCGACGCCAAGATCTCGGTGGTGGTCACCCGCCACAACGTCGACCAGCTCGACGACTTCAAGGCGCTGGCCGACCGGTACGGGGCCACCCTGCGGATCACCCGGCTGCGCCCGTCCGGCCGCGGCGCCGACGTCTGGGACGAGCTGCACCCCACCGCCGAACAGCAACGGCAGCTGTACAACTGGCTGGTCGCCCACGGTGAGCGGGTACTCACCGGCGACTCGTTCTTCCACCTGTCCGGGCTCGGCGAACCCGGCGCGCTGGCCGGGCTGAACCTGTGCGGCGCCGGCCGGGTGGTCTGCCTGATCGACCCCGTCGGCGACGTCTACGCCTGCCCGTTCGCCATCCACGACCGGTTCTTCGCCGGAAATGTGCTGCGCGACGGCGGGTTCGACAACGTGTGGAAGAACTCCGAGCTGTTCCGCCAGCTGCGCGAGCCGCAGTCGGCCGGTGCCTGCGCGAGCTGCGGGCACTTCGACGCCTGCCGCGGCGGCTGCATGGCGGCCAAGTTCTTCACCGGCCTGCCCCTGGACGGGCCGGACCCGGAATGCATCGAGGGATACGGTGAACCGGCGCTGGCGCGCGACCGCGTCAAGCCCAAGCCGAGCGTGGACCACTCCCGCAGCGGCCCGGTCGCGCTGAAGCTGCTCACCAAGCCTCCCGCCCGACTCTGCAACGAAAGCCCGGTGTGATCTGATCATGGCAAGAGACAAGTGGTTCGAGACGGTCGTCATCGCCCAGCAGCGGGCGCGCAAGCGGCTGCCCAAGTCGGTCTACAGCGCGCTGCTCGCCGGTAGCGAGAAGGGCGTCACGCTCAGCGACAACGTCGAGGCCTTCGCCGAGCTCGGCTTCGCCCCGCACGTCATCGGCGCGCCGGCCGAGCGGAACATGGCCACAACCGTGATGGGCCAGGAGATCTCGCTGCCGGTCATCATCTCGCCGACCGGCGTGCAGGCGGTCCACCCGGACGGCGAGGTGGCGGTGGCCCGGGCGGCGGCCAACCGCGGCACCGCGATGGGGCTGAGCTCGTTCGCGAGCAAGCCAATCGAGGAGGTGGTCGCGGCCAACCCGAAGACCTTCTTCCAGATCTACTGGCTCGGCGACCGGGATGCCATCGCCGCCCGGGTGGAACGGGCCCGCGAGGCCGGGGCGGCCGGGCTGATCGTCACCACCGACTGGAGCTTCTCCTACGGCCGGGACTGGGGCAGCCCCAAGATCCCCGAGCAGATGAGCCTGAAGACCATCGTGACGATGTCGCCGCAGGCGGTGACCAAGCCGCGCTGGCTGTTCACCTGGGCCAAGACGCTGCGGCCGCCGAACCTGCGGGTGCCCAACCAGGCCCGCCGCGGCGAGGCCGGTCCGCCGTTCTTCCACGCCTACGGCGAGTGGATGAACACCACCCCGCCCACCTGGGAGGACATCGCCTGGTTGCGCGAGCTGTGGGGCGGGCCGTTCATGCTCAAGGGCGTCATGCGCGTCGATGACGCCAAACGTGCTGTGGACGCCGGTGTTTCGGCGATCTCGGTGTCCAACCACGGCGGTAACAACCTGGACGGCACCCCGGCGTCGATCCGGGCGCTGCCGGCCATCGCCGACGCCGTCGGCGATCAGGTCGAGGTGCTGCTCGACGGCGGCGTGCGCCGCGGTTCCGACGTGGTCAAGGCCCTGGCGTTGGGGGCGCGCGCGGTGATGATCGGCCGTGCCTACCTGTGGGGCCTGGCCGCCGAGGGGCAGGCCGGCGTGGAGAACGTGCTCGACATCATGCGCGGCGGCATCGACTCGGCGCTGATGGGGCTGGGTCGGTCCTCGATCCACGACCTGCAGCGCAGCGACGTACTGGTGCCGGAGGGCTTCACCCGCGCCCTCGGCGTGCCGCAGGACTGACCGGTCGCCCGCACGCGCTGGTGCGGATGTGACCGGAGGGACGGACGTGGCCGGCCGTCCGGCGTGTCGGCCGCCGATCGGTGAATCGGTGGCACCGGATGCCCGAACTCCCGGCGCACGGCAGGTGGATTCGGCCTACCATCGGCGGGTGACCCTTCCCGGCGAGCTTGGGAACTCGACGTCGAGACAGTTGGACGGCACCGCCCCGGCACTGGTCGTTCCCATCGGTTCCACCGAGCAGCACGGACCGCACCTCCCGCTGGACACCGACACCCGCATCGCCGTGGCGGTGGCCCGGGCGGTGACGGGGCACCTCGCCGCCACCGGCGAGTGGCTGCTCGCCCCGGCGGTCGCCTACGGCGCCAGCGGCGAGCACGAGGGGTTCCCCGGCACGGTGTCGATCGGCACCGAGGCACTGCGCCTGCTGCTCGTCGAGTACGGCCGCTCCGCGGCCCGCTGGGCGTCGCGGCTGGTGTTCGTCAACGGTCACGGCGGCAACGTCGAGGCGCTGGCCGGCGCGGTCGCGCTGCTGCGCCGGGAGGGGCGCGACGCCGCCTGGTGTCCGTGCACCGCGCCGGGTGGCGACGCACATGCCGGACACACCGAAACCTCGCTGCTGCTTCATCTTTCGCCGGATGTCGTGGCCGTCGAACACGCCGTGCCGGGCAACCGCGCGCCGCTGGCGGAGCTGATCGGGCCGATGCGCGCCGGCGGGGTGGCCGCGGTCAGCGCGGTCGGCGTGCTCGGCGACCCGACCACGGCCGGCGCGGCCGACGGTGCACGGATCTTTGCCGACATGGTCGACGGGTGCCTGGACCGGATCACCCGCTGGACCCCGAACCGCGACGGGATGCTGACGTGACGACACCACGACTGCCCGACGGGTTTGCCGTGCAGGTGGATCGCCGGGTCAAGGTGCTCGGCGAGGGGGCCGCGCTGCTGGGCGGCTCGCCCACCCGGCTGCTGCGGCTCGCCCCGGCCGCCAGGTCGATGCTCAACGGCGGCCGGCTGGAGGTGCGCGACCCGCTCAGCGCCCAGCTGGCCCGCACGCTGCTGGACGCCACCGTCGCCCACCCGCGGCCGGCCAGCGGGCCCTCGCACCGCGACGTCACCGTGGTGATCCCGGTGCGCGACAACGCATTCGGACTGCACCGGCTGGTCGGGTCGCTGCGTGGGCTGAAGGTGATCGTGGTCGACGACGGCTCGGCGAGCCCGGTCGAACAGGCCTCCTTCGACGGGTCGGACTGCGAGGTGCGGGTGATCCGGCACCCGGTCAGCCGGGGGCCGGCGGCGGCCCGCAACACCGGACTGGCCGCCGCCGACACCGACTACGTGGCCTTCCTCGACTCCGACGTGGTGCCCCTGCGCGGCTGGCTGGAGGCCCTGCTCGGGCATTTCTGCGATCCGGCGGTGGCCCTGGTCGCCCCGCGCATCGTCGGCCTGCACAACGACGGCAACCTCATCGCCCGGTACGAGGCGGTGCGCTCCTCACTGGACCTCGGGTCGCGGGAGGCCCCGGTGGTGCCGTACGGCCCGGTGTCCTACGTGCCGAGCGCGGCGATCATCTGCCGGCGCTCCGCGTTGGTCGATATCGGCGGTTTCGACGAGACGCTGACCTCCGGCGAGGACGTCGACCTGTGCTGGCGGCTGGTGGAGGCCGGCGCCCGGCTGCGCTACGAGCCGATCGCGCAGGTGTCCCACGAGCACCGCACCCAACTTCGGGAATGGTTGCGCCGCAAGGCGTTCTACGGTGAGTCGGCCGCTCCGCTGAGCATCCGGCACCCGGACAAGACCGCCCCGTTGATCCTGTCCGGCTGGACCCTGGGGCTGGGGTTGCTGATGCTGCTGGGCTCCTGGGTGGGCTGGGCGGCCTCGCTGGTGGCCACGGTGGTCACCGGCGGGCGGATCGCCCGGTCGCTGCGCGCCGTCGGCACCGATCCGATGCAGGTGGTCACCCTGGCCGCCCAGGGACTGTGGGGCGCGGCGCGCCAGATCGCCGCCGCGCTGTGCCGGCACTACTGGCCGCTGGCCCTGGCCGGCGCGCTCGTCTCCCGCCGGCTGCGCACCGCGCTCGTGGTGGCCGCGGTGATCGACGGGGTGGCCGACTGGGCGGACCGGCGCGGCCACGTCGACGACGACGTGCGCCGGCCCGGGCTGCCGACCTACCTGCTGCTCAAACGGCTCGACGACCTCGCCTACGGCGCCGGGTTGTGGACCGGCGTGGTACGGGAGCGCCACCTCGGCGCGCTCAAGCCGCAGCTTCGGCCCTGATCCGCCGTGGCCGACCGCATCGATGTGCTGATCGTCGGCGCGGGCAGCGCCGGATCGGTGCTGGCCGAACGTCTCTCGGCCGATCCCGGGTGCCGCGTCGTGGTCCTGGAGACCGGCCCCGGCCTCGACGACCCGGCGGTGGCGGCGCTCACCCGGGACGGCACCCGGCTGCCCATCGGACCGCGGAGCCCGGTGGCGCGCCACTACGACACCCTGCTCACCGCCGACCCGCCCCGGCACTTCGGTCTGGCGCGCGGCGCGGTGCTCGGCGGATCCGGGGCGGTCAACGGCGGCTACTTCTGCCGCGGCCTGCCCGCCGACTACGACGGCTGGGGGGTGCCGGGTTGGGGCTGGCGCGAGGTGGCCCCGCACTTCGCCGCGGTGGAGACCGACCTGGACTTCCCCGGCCCGCCGCACGGCACCGCCGGGCCGGTCCCGGTGCGCCGCACCCGCGTGTTCAGCGCCGCCACCGAGGCGTTCCTGGCCGGTGCCGACCGGGCCGGCCTGGGCTGGATCGACGACCTCAACGGTGCGACCGAACCCGGGCCGGCGCCGACCGGGGTGGCGGCGGTGCCGCTGAACATCGTCGACGGGGTGCGCACCGGCGCCGGGGCGGCCTTCCTGCAACCCGCCCTGGGCCGGCCCAACCTCGCGGTGCACACCGGCGTCCGGGTGCTCGGCATCGCCTGGCGCGGCACCCGTGCGGTCGGGGTGCACACGGTCGGACCGGACGGGCCGGCCACCGTGCCCGCCGAGCGGATCGTGTTGTGTGCCGGGGCGATCGGCACCGCACACCTGCTGCAGCTGTCCGGGGTCGGCCCGGCCGCGCTGCTGACGGCGCTGGGGATCCGGGTGGTCGCCGACCTGCCGGTGGGGCAGTACGCCACCGACCACCCGGAGTGGGTGCTGCCGGTGCGGTGGCCGGCGACCGCCGGCGCGGCACCGCTGGAGGCCATCGCCGTCACCGCCGACGGCATCGAGATCCGGTCCTATACCAAGGGATTCGGTGCGATGACCGGGGCGGCGGCCGGGCCTGCGGACCCGCCGCACCTGGCGGTGGCGGTGATGCGTCCGGCCGCCCGGGTCCGGGTGCGGCCGGCCTCGGCCGACCCGTGGGCCGCTCCGGTCGTCGAGCACCGCTACGACGCCGTGCCCGAGGACCTCGCGCTGCTGCGGCGCGGACTCGCGTTGGCCGCTGAGATCGCCGGGGAGGCAATCGATCCCGATGAAGCGGTGTGGTCGACCGCCCAGCATCTGGCCGGCACCGCCCCGATGGGCACCGGCGCCGGCGCGGTGCTCGACGAACGCTGCCGGGTGCGCGGGGTGGACGGGTTATGGGTCGTCGACGGCTCGGTTCTTCCCGCCCTGCCCGGCCGCGGCCCGCACGCCACCATCGTGGCGGCCGCCCACCGGGCCGCCGAGTTCATCGCCTGACCCGGACCCGAATCGTCGTTGCAGACACCGGAACTGGCGGCCGTCGCGGCCGGGCGCCCACACCGCGACGAACGCCGCGGCCGCCGCGCACACCGCGGCCAGCACGGCCAGCGACACGCGCATCGATTCCAGGAACGCCCGCTGCGCGGACTCGGCGACCGCCGGTCCCTGCGGCCCGAGCCGCCGGGCCACCTCCAGCGCCTCGGCCAGTGAGTTCGACGCCGCCGCGCGCACCGGCTCCGGCAGTGCCTCCAGCTGTGGGCGCAGCCGCCTGCCGTACTCGGCGGCCAGCACCGAACCGGCCAGCGCGATGCCCAGTGCGGCCCCCACCTCGCGGGTGGTGTCGTTGACCGCCGAGGCCACCCCCTGCTTCTCGTCGGGGACGGCGCCCATGATCGCCGAGGTGGTCGGCGCGGTGCACAGCCCGATGCCGGTGGCCATGATCAGCAGCGGGACCGCCAGATCCGGATACGCCGAATCGATCTCGAGCGTGCGGGCGTGGAACAGCCCGGCCGCGATCAACCCCAGCCCGGCGGCCACCGAGACGCGCAGCCCGAGCCGGGGTAGCAACCACGGGGCGGCGACGCTGAGCAGCAGCACCGGGATGATCAACGGCGTCAACGCGAATGCGGTCGTGAGCGCGCTGTATCCGAGCAGCAGCTGCACGTACTGCATGGCGATGAAGAAGAAGCCGAAGTTGGCCAGGAAGAACGTCGTCACGCCGACCGCGCCGGTGGTGAAGTCCGCGCGCCCGAACAGCCGCACGTCCAGCAGCGGGAACCGGCGGCGCAGCTCCACCGCGCCGAACCCGACGGCCAGCACCACCCCGGCCGCCATGCAGCCGTAGACCCGGATGGGTCCAGCCGTGCGTCGGTGCCTCGAGCACGCCGTAGACGAACACCGCCACCGCGCCGCCGATCAGCACCGCGCCCGGCCAGTCCAGCGGGGCGGGATCGTGTTCGCGGGAGGAGGCCACCGTGCAGGTCAGCACGAACAGCCCGGCGGCCGAGCCGGTGAACGTCCAGAAGATCGACGGCCACGCCCAGAACTGCAGCAGCCCGCCGGCGGCCAGGAACCCGACCGCCGCGCCGGACCCGGCCACCCCGGCCCAGATCCCGATCGCCTTGGTCCGTTCGGCCTTCGGGTAGGCCGCGGTGATCAACGACAGCGTGGCCGGCATGATGAACGCGGCACCGACACCGGCCACCATGCGGGAGGCGATCAGCACCGCCGGTCCGCTGACCAGCAGCGGTGCGGCGGAGGCCGCGGTGAACAGCGCCAGCCCGAACAGCATCGCGCCCCGCCGGCCGTAGCGGTCCCCGAGGGCGCCGGCGGGCAGCAGCAGGCAGGCGAGCACCAGGGTGTAGCCGTCGACCACCCAGGTCAGCTGGGTCTGGGTGGCCCTGGTCTCCACGGCGATGTCGGGCAGCGCGGCGTTGAGCGCCACCATCGAGCTCATAACTAGGGCGACGCCCATGCACGCGACGGTCAGCAACCAGGTGCGGGCGCGTTCGGACAGGTCGGCGACGCGGACGCCACTATCCTGACCACGCTGAGGGGAGTCGGCCATGCGTCGCTCCTCCGGCATCGACGACGGATTTTTGAGACTAACAGTCTTGGAGTGGGACCGACAGTCTCGATGTGACCGGTCTCGTTACCCGCGGGAGGTTGGGTCAGGATGGCGGCCACCACCGGAGACCCCAGGCCGGCGCGGTCGCGCGCCCGGCTGCTCGACGCGGCCACCGCGCTGCTGCGGTCCGGCGGCCCCAGTGCGGTGACCATCGACGCGGTGACCAGGACCGCCAACGTCGCCCGGGCCACCCTGTACCGGCACTTCTCCGGCGCCAACGACCTGCTCGCGGCCGCGTTCACGAACCTGCTGCAGCCCGCGCCGATGCCGCCCGCCGAGGGCGGCCTGCGCGACCGGCTGCTCGCCGTCGTGGTGGGCTGGGCCGAGACCATCGCCGAGGTGCCCACGCTGCTGACCGCGATGACCTGGCTGGCCTCCGGGCCGGACGTCGGCGCGAGCGCGGAGCTGCAGCGCGACGACACCGACGCGGTCGGCACGCTGCGCCGCCGGCTCGTGCAGTTCTACTCGGCGCCGTTCGACGCGATCCTCGACAGCCCCGACGCGCAGGCCGAACTCGACGGGGAGGTGGACCGCATCGAGGCCATCGCGCTGCTCATCGGACCGATCATCCTCGGCAAGCTGTCCACCGTCGCCGATTTCGACTACCACCGGTGCGCCGAGGCCGCCGTGGACGGATTCCTGGCCGTGCACGGCCGGCGGTCGGCGGACGCGCCGGCCGGCGCGGCGGATCAGCGCACCGAGTAGCGGATCGGCAGGTGCTTGAGCCCGCCGACGAACACCGTCGAGGACAACTCGGGCTCACCGGCCAGCTCGATCCACTCCAGCCGCGGGACCAGCTCGGTGAACAGGCTGTTGATCTCCATCCGGGCCAGGGCCGCGCCCAGGCAGAAGTGCACGCCGTAGCCGAAGGCCAGGTGCTTGTTCGGGTCGCGGCCCACGTCGAAGCGGTACGGGTCGTCGAAGACCTCTTCGTCGAAGTTGCCGGAAACATAGGCGAGATAGACGGACTCGCCCTTGCGGATGGGCACGCCGCGCACCTCGGTGTCGGCCGCGGCGGTGCGCATGAACTCCTTGACCGGCGTCGACCAGCGGATCATCTCCTCGACCGCGGTGCCCATCAGCTCCGGGTGGGCCTTGAGCCGCTCGAGCTGGTCGGGGTGCTCGATCAGCGCCCGCAGCCCGCCGGCCATGGCGTGGCTGGTGGTGTCGTGGCCGGCGCTGGCCACGATGACGTAGTAGGACAGGCAGTCGACATCGCTGAGCAGTTCGCCGTCGATGCGGCCGTTGGCGATCGCCGAGGCCAGGTCGTCGGTGGGGTCGGCGCGCCGGGCGGCGGTCAGTTCGGTGAAATAGGTGAAGAAGTCGAACAACACCTGCTGCTGTTCCTCGGGGGTGGCGCCGCGCTTGTACTCGTCGTCGTCGCCGCCGAAGAGCTCCTGGGTGAGCCGCAGCATCCGGGGGAAGTCCGACTCGGGCAGGCCGAGCAGCGACAGGATCACATACAGCGGGAAGTGCATCGCGATGTCGGTGGCGAAGTCGCACTCCGGGCCGATCTCGGCCATCTTGTCCACGTAGCGCCTGGCCAGCTCGTCGACGCGGACCTTCAGATCGCGCATCGCCTTGGGCCGGAACCAGTCCGCGCCGATCTTGCGGACGTCGCGGTGGTGCGGGTCGTCCATGTGGATCAGCGTGCGCAGCCCGATGCCGGCCTCGAGGTTGGCCTTGGCGAGGTCGTCGGCCTCGGCGGTGGCCAGCAGCGGCCGCGGTTCGGACAGCCACAGGTCGTTGGCCCGCTCGATGGCCATGATGTCGGCGTGCTTGGTGACCGCCCAGAACGGCCGGTACGGCTCGTGGTCGACGTAGGCGACCGGGGCGTCGGCGCGCAGCCGGCGCATGGCGTCGTGCAGGCGGGGCTCGTCGGCGTAGGCCGTCGGGTCGGCGAAGACCCGGGTGGCCTCCTCGATCCGGGGAACGGTCGTGCGCATCGGACTCCCTCCTGCGGCGCTGCGGTGAAACCGTAAGCGAGTCTATGTGACGGGTGTCACGTTTCACCGGTGAATGGTGATCGGTGAAAACAGAACACCCCGGCGCCGGGTGGCGCCGGGGTGTCTGGACGATCGCCGGGTCAGACGATCTCGTAGCGGATCGGGACGTGCTTGAGCCCGCCGACGAAGGTCGAGGCGATGAACTGCGGCTCGCCGGCCAGTTCGACCGACTTCAGCCGCGGGATCAGCTCGGCGAAGAAGGTGGTGGTCTCCATCCGGGCCAGGGCCGCGCCCAGGCAGAAGTGCACGCCGTAGCCGAACGACAGGTGCTTGTTCGGGTCGCGGCCGACGTCGAACTTGAACGGGTCTTCGAAGACGTCCTCGTCCCGGTTGGCCGACACGTAGGACAGCAGCACCGACTCGCCCTTCTTGATCGGGATCCCGCGCACCTCGGTGTCGCGGGTGGCGGTGCGCATGAACTCCTTGACCGGGGTGACCCAGCGGATCATCTCCTCGGTGGCCAGGCCCATCAGACTCGGGTTCTCCTTGAGCCGGGCCAGCTGGTCCTGGTGCTGCACCAGCGCCAGCATGCCGCCGGCGATCGCCGCGCTGGTGGTGTCATGACCGGCGCTGGCGACGATGGTGTAGTAGGACAGGCAGTCCACGTCGTTGAGGTACTCGCCGTCGAGCTTGGCGTTGGCGATCGCCGAGGCGAGGTCCTCGGTGGGGTTGGCCCGCCGCTCGGCGGTGAGCTTGGTGAAGTACTCGAAGAAGTCGAGGATGACGGCGTTGAGCTCCTCGGCGGACTGGCCGCGGGAGAACTCGGTGTCCTCGTTGCCGAACAGCTCCTGGGTCAGCTTGAGCATGCGCGGGAAGTCGGACTCCGGCAGGCCCAGCAGCGACAGGATCACGTACAGCGGGTAGTTGACCGCGACCTCCTGGGCGAAGTCGCACTCCGGGCCGATCTCGGCCATGTGGTCGACGTAGCGCTTGGCCAGTTCCTTGACCCGCTCCTGCAGCGCGCGCATGGCCTTCGGGCGGAACCAGTCCGCGCCGATCTTGCGCATGTCGCGGTGCAGCGGGTCGTCCATGTGGATCAGCGTGCGGATCCCGGCGCCGGCCTCGCGGTTGGCCTTGGCCAGATCGTCCTTGTCCTTGGTCAGCAGCAGCGGGCGCGGTTCGTTGATCCACAGCTCGTTGTCCCGCTCGATGTCCATGACGTCGGCGTGCTTGGTGATCGCCCAGAAGGGGTAGTAGCCCTCGACGTCGACGTAGGAGACCGGTGCGTTCTTGCGCAGGTGCGTGAGGGCGGCATGCAGGCGGTCCTCGTCGGCGTACGCCTTCGGGTCGGTGAGGACCTTGGCCGCGTCATCGCGGATCAGGCTGGTCATGAGTCACTCCCCTAAAACTTGACGGGTGTCAAAACGCAGCATATGTGATGACCGTTACGTTGGGTACCCCGGGGTACCCGGGCGGGTCCGGGCGGGGTGTCCGGGCGGGGCCCGGATCGGGCCCGTATCGTCGGTCCGTGCCCGTTCGACCGGTGGCGCGGCTGCTGGCCGCGGTGCTGCTGCTGGTCGCCGGCTGCGCGGGTGCGCAGCCGCCCGCCGAGCCGGTGACCGCCGATCCCGCTCCTGCCGACCCGGCTCCCGCCGATCCGGCCCTCGTGGCCACCGTCGCCGGCGCGGTGCGCGGCACCGTCACCGCCGGGCACCGGTTCTTCGGCGGCATCCCGTACGCCGCGGCGCCGACCGGTGAACTGCGCTTCGCCCCGCCGCGGCCCGCACCGACCTGGACCGGGGTGCGCGACGCCACCCGGCCCGGGCCGCGCTGCCTGCAGGGCCCCGGCGCCGGGCCGGACCCCGGCGCCGAGGACTGCCTGGTGCTCAACGTCTGGACCCCACCGCCGGGGGCGGCGCCCCGGCCGGTGCTGGTGTGGATCCACGGCGGGGCGTTCGTCGCCGGCAGCGGCGACATCTACGACGCCCACCGGCTCGCCGAACGCGGCGGACTGGTCGTCGTCACCGTCAACTACCGGCTGGGCGCCGCGGGGTTCCTGGCCCATCCCGCGCTCGGTCCGGACGCCGGCACCGCCGGGCTGGCCGACCAGCAGGCCGCGCTGCGCTGGGTGCGCGACAACATCGCCGCGTTCGGCGGCGACCCGGAGCGCGTCACGATCGCGGGGGAGTCCGCCGGGGCGATGTCGGTGTGCGACCACCTCGTCGCACCCGGATCACGCGGTCTGTTCCACGCCGCGATCGTGATGAGCGGGCCGTGCCGGGCGCAGGCCGATGCGACGCGGGCCCGCCGGGTCGCCCTGGCCTGGGCCGCCGACGCCGGCTGCGCCGATCCGGCCACCGCCGCGGCCTGCCTGCGCGCGCGCTGGCCGAGCGGCTGCGGACACCGCTGTGGCAGCTGCGGCTGGCCGGGGTGGGGCTGTCCGGGCCGGTGGTGGGCACCCCGGCGCTGCCCGACGACCCGATGACCGCCCTGACCGGCCCCGGCGCCGCGGCGGTCCCGCTGCTCATCGGCACCACCCGCGACGAGTTCCGGCTGTTCGCCGGCCTGCGCTACCTCGACGAGGGGGAGCGGTTCGGCCCCGAGCGGTACCGGCCGCTGCTGGCCGAGGCCTTCGGCGCGGATGCCGACCTCGACGCCGTCGCCGCGCGCTACCCGGTCGACGCCGCGGGCGGTGTCGCGCAGGCCTGGTCCGCCGCCGTCACCGACGCCGCGTTCGCTTGCCCGGCCGGGCGCATCGCCGACGGCCGGGCCCGGCTGGCCCCGGTCTACGCCTACGAGTTCGCCGACCCCGCCCCGCCCACGCCCGAACCGCTGCGCCGGCTGCCGTTTCCGGTCGCGGCGGCGCACTCGCTGGAACTGCGCTCGCTGTTCGACGTCGGCGGGGCGCCGCCGCCGACCCCGGCCCAGCGGCGGCTGGCCGAGCAGATGGTCGACGCCTGGAGCCGGTTCGCCGCCACCGGCGACCCGGGCTGGCCGCGCTACACCCCCGAGCGGCGCAGCTGGATGCAGTTGCGGCCGGACGGGTCGCGGCCGGCGACGGACTTCGACACCGTGCACCAATGTGCATTCTGGGACGACTTCCCGGACGATTTCTGGGACCGCTGAGCCCGCCGGGCGCTCGCCGCGGGGCGGGTGGGGCCTTCACCCGGCGGTGGGGCAGGGGACATAATGGGTCCCCGGTGCGCCCGGCCGATCCCGGTTGAGCAGGGATTTGGATGCTGCCGGGATGTAGGGCATACTGTTCGGGTTGCCTTGGGCCGGGAAATCACGCCCGGCCGGGTGCACGACGGCGCCCCACGGGCGCATCCGGTACCGAATCGAACGTGCGGGCTCACCCGCGCGGGCGAGGCGGGCGGGCGACACGCCCGACCGCGGGTACCGGTGAACCACAGACAGAAAAACAGCGGCGGCATACCAGCGCGGAGCTGAAATGCCGGCACTGTCGGCGGGAGTCGACCCGGTGCTGCCGGCGGCTCCGGCGCGACGGTACTGCCGGTGAGTGCGCCGGGAAGAGGGCCCCAGCCGGGGCCATAGGAGTGAGGTAGGAGAAGCGTGGCGGGACAGAAGATCCGCATCAGGCTCAAGGCCTACGACCATGAGGCGATCGACGCCTCCGCGCGCAAGATCGTCGAGACGGTGACCCGTACCGGCGCCAGCGTGGTCGGGCCCGTGCCGCTGCCGACCGAGAAGAACGTGTTCTGCGTCATCCGGTCCCCGCACAAGTACAAGGACTCGCGGGAGCACTTCGAGATGCGCACGCACAAGCGGCTGATCGACATCCTCGACCCGACGCCGAAGACGGTGGATGCGCTCATGCGCATCGATCTGCCGGCCAGCGTCGACGTGAACATCCAGTAGGAGACCCAAGAAATGGCACGGAAAGGCATTCTGGGCACCAAGCTGGGCATGACGCAGGTGTTCGACGAGAACAACAGGGTCGTGCCGGTGACGGTCGTCAAGGCCGGTCCCAATGTCGTCACCCGGATCCGCACCCCGGAGCGCGACGGCTACAGCGCGGTGCAGCTGGCCTACGGCGAGATCAGCCCCCGCAAGGTGAACAAGCCGCTGGCCGGTCAGTACGCGGCCGCGGGCGTCAACCCCCGCCGGCACCTCGCCGAGCTGCGGCTCGAGAGCGCCGAGGAGGCCGCCGAGTACGAGGTCGGGCAGGAGCTGACCGCCGACATCTTCACCGAGGGCAGCTATGTCGACGTGACCGGCACGAGCAAGGGCAAGGGCTTCGCCGGTCCGATGAAGCGGCACGGCTTCCGCGGTCAGGGTGCCGCCCACGGCGCCCAGGCCGTGCACCGCCGGCCGGGTTCGATCGGTGGCTGTGCGACCCCGGGCCGGGTGTTCAAGGGCACCCGGATGGCCGGCCGCATGGGCAACGAGCGGGTGACCACCCAGAACCTGCTGGTGCACAAGGTCGACGCCGAGAACGGCGTGCTGTTGATCAAGGGCGCCATCCCCGGGCGTAACGGCGGATTGGTGATGGTCCGCAGCGCAATCAAGCGGCGCGAGAAGTGACTGCGGACGCGAGGAGCAAGACAGGCATGACTCTCAAAGTTGACGTGAAGAGCCCCTCGGGCAAGACCGAGGGCTCCGTCGAGCTGCCGGCCGAACTGTTCGACGTCGAACCCAACATCGCGTTGATGCACCAGGTGGTGACCGCGCAGCTGGCCGCCGCCCGGCAGGGCACCCACTCGACCAAGACCCGCGGCGAGGTCTCCGGTGGCGGCAAGAAGCCGTACCGGCAGAAGGGCACCGGCCGCGCCCGCCAGGGCTCGACCCGGGCGCCGCAGTTCACCGGCGGCGGCACCGTCCACGGCCCCAAGCCGCGTGACTACAGCCAGCGCACCCCGAAGAAGATGATCGCCGCCGCGCTGCGCGGGGCGCTCACCGACCGGGCCCGCAACGGCCGGATCCACGCGGTCACCGAGCTGGTGGAAGGCCAGACCCCGTCGACCAAGAAGGCCAAGGCGTTCCTGGCGACCCTGACCGATCGCCCGAAGGTGCTGGTGGTCATCGGCCGTGCCGACGAGACCGGCGCCAAGAGCGTGCGCAACCTGCCGGGCGTGCACGTGATCGCTCCGGACCAGCTCAACACCTACGACGTGCTCAAGGCCGACGACGTGGTGTTCAGCGTGGAGGCCCTCAACGCCTACATCGAGGCCAACACCAAGTCCGCCCAGGAGGTTTCGGCCTGATGGCTACCGTCACTGACCCCCGCGACATCATCCTCGCCCCGGTCATCTCGGAGAAGTCCTACGGGCTGATCGAGGAGAACCAGTACACCTTCCTCGTCCACCCGGACTCGAACAAGACGCAGATCAAGATCGCCATCGAGAAGATCTTCGGCGTCAAGGTCGCGTCGGTGAACACGCAGAACCGGCAGGGCAAGCGCAAGCGCACCCGCGCCGGGTTCGGGCGGCGCAAGAGCACCAAGCGTGCCATCGTGACGCTGGCCGAGGGCAGCAAGCCGATCGACCTGTTCGGAGCACCGGCCTGAGCCGGCGGATAACGCAGAGAGATTTAAGAAGACATGGCAATTCGCAAGTACAAGCCGACGACCCCGGGTCGTCGCGGTGCCAGCGTCTCCGACTTCGCCGAGATCACTCGTGACCATCCGGAGAAGTCGCTGGTGCGCCCGCTGCACAGCAAGGGTGGCCGCAACTCGCACGGCCGCATCACCACCCGGCACCGGGGCGGTGGCCACAAGCGCGCCTACCGCGTGATCGACTTCCGTCGCCACGACAAGGACGGCATCGACGCCAAGGTCGCGCACATCGAGTACGACCCGAACCGCACCGCGAACATCGCACTGCTGCACTACCGGGACGGCGAGAAGCGCTACATCATCGCGCCGCAGGGCCTCAAGCAGGGCGACATCGTCGAGTCCGGCCCGAACGCCGACATCAAGCCCGGCAACAACATGCCGCTGCGCAACATGCCGTCCGGCACCGTGGTGCACGCGGTGGAGCTGCGCCCGGGTGGTGGGGCCAAGCTGGCCCGCGCCGCCGGCGTGAGCATCCAGCTGCTGGGCAAGGAGGGCAACTACGCCGTGCTGCGTATGCCCTCCGGTGAGATCCGCCGCGTCGACGTGCGCTGCCGCGCCACCGTCGGCGAGGTCGGCAACGCCGAGCAGGCCAACATCAACTGGGGCAAGGCCGGCCGTATGCGGTGGAAGGGCCGCCGCCCGACCGTCCGTGGCGTCGTGATGAACCCGGTCGACCACCCGCACGGCGGCGGTGAGGGCAAGACCTCCGGCGGCCGTCACCCGGTCAGCCCGTGGGGCAAGCCCGAGGGCCGCACCCGCAAGCCGAACAAAGCGAGCAACAAGCTCATCGTCCGCCGCCGGCGCACCGGCAAGAAGCGCTAGGCCGGAAAGGAAGCAACGATGCCACGCAGCCTGAAGAAGGGTCCGTTCGTCGACGACCATCTGCTCAAGAAGGTCGACGCCCAGAACGAGAAGGGCACCAAGCAGGTCATCAAGACCTGGTCGCGCCGGTCGACCATCATCCCGGACTTCATCGGCCACACCTTCGCCGTCCACGACGGCCGCAAGCATGTGCCGGTGTTCGTCACGGAGGCCATGGTGGGCCACAAGCTCGGCGAATTCGCCCCGACCCGTACGTTCAAGGGTCACATCAAGGACGACCGGAAGAGTAAGCGCCGCTGATGACTACCACGACTGAATACCCGTCCGCCACGGCCAAGGCGCGGTTCGTGCGGGTCTCGGCTACCAAGGCCCGCCGGGTCATCGACCTGGTCCGTGGCAAGCCGGTGGACCAGGCGCTGGACCTGCTGCGCTGGGCGCCGCAGGCCGCCGCCGAGCCGGTCGCCAAGGTGATCGCCAGCGCGGCCGCCAACGCGCAGAACAACCAGGGCCTCGACCCGTCCACGCTGGTGGTCGCGACCATCTACGCCGACGAGGGCCCGACCTTCAAGCGGATCCGTCCGCGCGCCCAGGGCCGGGCGTTCCGGATCCGCAAGCGCACCAGCCACATCACCGTTGTCGTCGAGAGCCGGCCGCGGAAGGACTCGCGCACGGCGACCTCCGCCCGGGCGCGGCGTGCCCAGGCGAGCAAGGCGGCTGCGGCCAAGAAGGCGACCACCGACGAGGCGAAGGGAGGCTCGCAGTAGTGGGCCAGAAGATCAACCCGCACGGCTTCCGGCTCGGCATCACCACCGGGTGGAAGTCGCGGTGGTACGCCGACAAGCAGTACGCCGACTACGTCAAGGAAGACGTCGCGATCCGCGAGATGCTGTCGACGCAGCTGGAGCGGGCCGGCATCGCCGACGTGGAGATCGAGCGGACCCGCGACCGGGTCCGGGTCGACATCCACACCGCCCGGCCGGGCATCGTGATCGGCCGCCGCGGCACCGAGGCCGACCGCATCCGCGCCGACCTGGAGAAGCTGACCGGCAAGCAGGTGCAGCTGAACATCCTCGAGGTGAAGAACCCCGAGAGCTCGGCCCAGCTGGTCGCCCAGGGTGTCGCCGAGCAGCTGAGCAACCGCGTGGCGTTCCGCCGTGCGATGCGCAAGGCCATCCAGTCGGCGATGCGCCAGCCCAACGTCAAGGGCATCCGGGTGCAGTGCTCCGGCCGCCTCGGCGGCGCCGAGATGAGCCGCTCGGAGTTCTACCGCGAGGGCCGGGTGCCGCTGCACACGCTGCGCGCCGACATCGACTACGGCCTGTACGAGGCCCGCACCACCTTCGGCCGCATCGGCGTGAAGGTGTGGATCTACAAGGGCGACATCGTCGGCGGCAAGCGCGAGCTGTCGGTCGCCCCGCCGGCCGAGCGGCCGCGCCGGGAGCGTCCGTCGCGGCGGCGCAGCGGTGCCTCCGGCACCACCGCCACGAGCACCGACGCCGGTCGGGCCGCCGGTAGCGACGCCGGCGCCGAACAGGCCGCGGTCGCCACCGAGGCCGCGGCCAGTGCTGCGGCGGAGACCACGACTCAGAACACGGAGAGCTGACAATGCTTATCCCCCGGAAGGTCAAGCACCGCAAGCAGCACCACCCCAAGCAGCGCGGCATCGCCAGCGGCGGCACCACGGTCGCCTTCGGCGACTACGGGATCCAGGCCCTCGAGCACGCCTACATCACCAACCGGCAGATCGAGGCCGCCCGTATCGCCATCAACCGGCACATCCGCCGTGGTGGCAAGGTGTGGATCAACATCTTCCCGGACCGCCCGCTGACCAAGAAGCCCGCCGAGACCCGGATGGGTTCGGGTAAGGGCTCGCCGGAATGGTGGGTGGCCAACGTCAAGCCCGGTCGGGTGCTGTTCGAGCTCAGCTTCCCGAACGAGGAGACCGCTCGGGCCGCGCTGACCCGGGCAATCCACAAGTTGCCCTGCAAGGCACGCATCGTGACCCGAGAGGACCAGTTCTGATGGCAGTTGGAACCTCGCCTGGAGAACTGCGCGATCTGACCGACGACGAGCTGAAGGAAAAGCTGCGCGAGGCCAAGGAAGAGCTGTTCAACCTGCGCTTCCAGATGGCCACCGGCCAGCTGTCCAACAATCGTCGCCTCCGCACGGTGCGGCAGGAGATCGCGCGTGTGTACACCATCCTGCGCGAACGAGAGTTGGGTCTGGCTTCCGGGCCCGCCGGTGAGGAATCGTGATGGCAGAGTCGAACACCAAGGGGCCCAAGTACACCCCGCCGGCCGAGAAGCCCCGTGGCCGGCGCAAGACCGCGATCGGCTACGTGGTCAGCGACAAGATGCAGAAGACCATCGTGGTCGAGCTCGAGGACCGGGTGAAGCACCCGCTCTACGGCAAGATCATCCGGACCACCAAGCGGGTCAAGGCGCACGACGAGAACGAGATCGCCGGCGTCGGTGACCGGGTGCAGCTGATGGAGACCCGTCCGCTGTCGGCGACCAAGCGCTGGCGGCTGGTGGAGATCCTCGAGAAGGCCAAGTAGTACCGGCCCGGCCGCTTCAGCCGAATTTCGACCGCCCACCGCGTTTTTCGCGGTGGGCGGTTGTCTTTTCTGGCCTCGGTAACAAACCGAAACATCAAATAAGTTCACATATGTAAAAAGCCTATGATCGATATGTGAAAAGGGGTTTGCTGCGCCCGATCTGGGCAATCGGGATATCTGCCATGCTCGCCGTCGCGCCGGCCGCGCCGGCGTCCGCGGTCCCCGGCGAGGGCGGCCGCCCGGTCGAGTCGCCGGTACTCGGACTGGCGCAGATGGGGTTCGCCGACACGCTGACCCTTTACGGCCTGCAGGGTACGCAGACCGTGGTCCTGCCGGTGCCGATGGGCACCGTTCCGGCCGCGCTCGAGGCACGGGTGGAACTGCCCGCCGGGGTGCGCGGCGGGTATCTCGTCGCCGAACAGGACGGGCGCACGCTATCGCGCACCGAATTGCCGGTGGAGTTCGGTGCGCCGGTGACCGTTCCGCTGTCCGGGGTGCGCATCGACGACAACGCGGCGACGCTGTCGCTGCGCAGCTACCTCGAACCGGTGGACGGGTACTGCCTGTTCGATCCCGCGGTGCCGCTGCGGCTCGCCGACGCCGCCGTCCGCTACGACGGGGTGGAGGTGGCCCCGCGGGCCATCGCCGACTTCCTGCCGCCGGTGCTGGACCGGCTCACCGTGTTCGTGCCGGCCGAACCCACGCACGCCGAGACCGACGCCGCCATCCGGATGACCACCGCGGTGCTGGCCCGCTACGGCCGCCAACCCGTCGACCTGCGGGTGGTCCCGCTGGACGGCGACCTGTTGCCGCCGGTCCCGGCCGCGCCGCTGGAACGGCAGATCATCGTCGCCGAGGGTGCGGAGCCCGGGGTGTCGCTGCAGGGTGTCGACGGCGTCCCGGCCCTGGTGCTCGGCGGCGAACCGGGCGAGCTGGCCAACCAGTCCCGGCTGCTGTCCAGCGACCTGCGCATCTTCGCGGTGACCTCCAAGGCCGTCGTCGGCACCACCCGCGCGGTGCCGCAGCTGCCGCCGGACGAGGCCACGCTGGCCGACATCGGCCAGCCCGGCGTCAGCGCCGTCGCGCTCAACCCGCAGGTCTCCATCGGCCTGGACCAGACCCGGCTGGGCCGGTCGGTCAGGGACGTGCGGATTCACCTCAAGGGCTCGCACACGCCGCTGGCCGAGGGCATCGGCGGGCAGCTCACCGTCGCCGTGGGCGGGCAGACCGTCGACCGCTGGCCGGTGACCGCCGACGGCGTCATCGACCGCTGGGTCGACATCCCCGACGAACTGCTGCGCCGCTACACCGACATCGTGGTCGGGCTGTCCATCACCGGCAACACCGGCCGCTGCGGCGAGTACCAGCCGCTGACGCTGACCATCGACGGCGCCTCGCTGGTGCACACCCGGCCCGCGGTGCCGCCGGTGCCGCGCGGTTTCGACGCGGTGCCGCAGGCGCTCATGCCGCAGCTCGCCTTCGGCGTCGCCGAGGGCAGCTTCGACGACGCGCGCCGGGCGGTGCTGATCGCCGGCGGGCTGCAGCGGATCAGCGGCCTGCCGCTGGGCACCGCGGTGGCCGCACCCGGCACCGTCCTCGACGGCGCCGAGCCGGCGGTGCTCGTGGCCGCCGACGGCTTCGACGACCCGCGGCTGCCGCTGCCGGTGACCGCCACCGGCGGGGAGGTCCGGCTGGTCGACCCGGACGGCGGCGACGCGCAGACCCTCACCCTCGTCCCCGAGGTCGCGTTCGGCTCGCTGCAGGTGGTCTACGACGCCGACGCGCAGCGCAGCCTGGTGGTCGCCACCTCCACCGGCGATCCGGCCCGGCTGGACGGGCTGCTGGACTGGCTCAACGAGGACCCGCAGCGCTGGGCCCGGCTGACCGGGGACGCGGTGCTGGCGGTCGCGGGCCGCGCGCCGGTGATGGTGTCGGCCGGTGCGGCCGCGGCGCCGGCCGCCGCCGACGACGACGGGTCGGCCACGCTGTGGCTGGCCGCGGGTGCGGCCGGGGTGGGGCTGGTCACCGCCGCCGCGGTGCTGCTGCTGCGCCGGCGCCGGCGGAACAGCGCCTGACATGGCCACGGCCGTCACCCCCACCCCGCGGCTGTCGGTCCGCTGGGTGATGGACCGGCTCAGCACGCTGCCCACCACCTGGCGGCTGGTGCTGCGCTGGACCTTCCTGATCGCGGTGGTCCTGCTGGCGTTCTGGGAGAGCCTGCTGGAGCTGTGGCGCACCACGGTCGGCGGCGGTCTGGGCGGCTACGCCTGGACCGTGCCGACCGCGGCGGCGCTGGCCGCCTTCGCGGTGGCCCGCCGCAACCGCAACGAGCTGCCCATCCACGACCGCCAGACCGACATCATCGTCGGCATCATGTGCCTGAACCTGGCCGTGATGATCAAGGCGGTGCTGATGCCCCGCTACCAGCCGTACTTCTACCTGCTGCGACTCGACCTGGTGGCGTTGTGGGCGTTCGTGCTGGGCGCGTCGATCGTGCTGTTCGGGCTGCGCCCGGTCACCCGCTACACCTGGATCTGGCTGATGACCACGGCCATCTTCCCGCTGCCGTACTTCCTCGCGGTGATCCTGCTCGGCGGTGGCAACGTTGCGGCCGGCGGCGCCACCCTGGCGATCGCCGCGGGGGCCACCGCCATCTCGGTGGGCCGCACCGCCGGGCGCGCGCTGGTCGGCGCCGTCGGGTCGCTCGTCGTCGGCCTGCTGCTGCTCGGCGCGATGGCGGTGTTCACCCCGAACGCCAGACTCTGGGTGTTCCAGATCGTTCCGGCCACCACCGCGATGATCCTGGTCGGCGTGTCGATGTTCTTCCTGGCCCGCATCGGCCTGCCCAAACACGTGCTGCGCCGGGAGGTGCAGCCGCTGGCCGCCGGACAGATCTGGTCCGGCATCCCGCTGGTGCTGGCGTTCGCGGTGGTGCTGTCCTCGACGGGGCTGCCGCCGCTGCCGCAGCGCGCCCCGGTGCACCCGCAGCTGCAGATCGACCGCCCGCTGCAGATCCCGCCCGGCTGGCGGGTCACCGAGACCAGCGAGTACGACTGGGTGCAGCGGCTCTACGGCGACGACTCGCGGCTGCTGCGCCAGCGCGTGGTCGCCGAGACCGGAAACCCGGACTGGGACAAGTTCGGCCGGCCGCGCACCATCATGGTCGACCAGTCCAACACCTCGCGGCCGTACGCCTTCCGGATCTATCCCATCTCGGTGCTCTACGACCTGGTCGGCACCCGGGTCAGCGAGTCCTACACCGTCGACCTCGGCCACGGCATCACCGGGCAGATGGCCACCGTGGTCGACGACGAACTCCTCGTCACCTGGACGGCGCTGAACTGGCGCTGGACCGACGACCGACGGGCCCAGCAGGTGATGCTCATCTCGGTGGACAACCACGAGGACTGGGCACCGTTCCCGCAGCCCACCGGCGGGCTGGTCGCCACCCTGACCACCCTGCTGACCGTGCTGTTCCGCGGCAACGCCGCGGTCACCGACCAGACCCCGCAGTTCAAGGACGCCGACATGCTCACCGAGTTCGGCCGCGCGCTCGTCGCCGAACAGCTGAGCCGACCGGAGGCGACGGTATGAACACGCCCACCGACCTGGAATCGCTCACCCCCCAACAGCGGCTGCGCGCGCTCAACCGCGCCATCAACGGCCTGCGCGAACGGGATCCGCTGCTGTCGGCGTCGGCGGCGCTGATGGGCTGGCAGCGGTCGGTGCTGCCGGCGCTAGCCTGCCTGGTGGCGGCCTGCATGCTGGTGTGGCCGTGGGCCACCGCCACCGTGCTGGTCGGGCTGAGCACCGTCGCCTACGTGTTCACCATGACCGACCGGGTGCTGATCTTCCAGCGCGGGCTGGCCTCCAAGCCGGTGCAGATCAGCGACGAGGCGGCCCGCGCCATCCCCGACGAGGAGCTGCCGGCCTACACCATCCTGGTGCCGGCCTACCACGAACCGGAGGTGGTGGCCGACCTGCTCGGCGCGATCGAGAACCTCGAGTACCCGGCCGACAAGCTGCAGGTGCTGCTGCTGCTCGAGGAGGACGACGACATCACCATCGAGGCCGCCCGGGCCGCGCTGGACGGCGCCGACCCGCAGGCCGCCGAACCGATCACCATCCTGCTGGTGCCGCCGGCCGAGCCCCGCACCAAACCCAAGGCGTGCAACTACGGCCTGGAGTTCGCCACCGGCGAGCTGGTCACCATCTACGACGCCGAGGACCTGCCCGAACCGCTGCAGCTGCGCCGGGTCGCCGCCGCCTACCGGCAGCTGCCCGACGACGTGGTGTGCGTGCAGGCCAAACTCGTCTACCACAACGGCCACCAGAACCTGCTGACCGCGTGGTTCACCGCCGAGTACGGCCTGTGGTTCGGCTACCTGCTGCCCGGCCTGATGCACTCGTCCGCGCCGATCCCGCTCGGCGGCACCTCCAACCACCTGCGCCGCGACCAGCTCGTCGAACTCGGCGCCTGGGATCCCTACAACGTCACCGAGGACGCCGACCTGGGGCTGCGCATCGCGGCGTTCGGCTACCGCACCGCCGTCATCGACTCGGCCACCCTGGAGGAGGCCAACAGCGACCCGATCAACTGGGTGCGTCAGCGCTCCCGCTGGTACAAGGGCTACCTGCAGACCTGGCTGGTGCACATCCGCCGGCCGGTGCAGCTGTACCGCACCATCGGGCTGCGCTCGTTCCTGCGGTTCACCATGATCCTGGCCGGCACCCCCATCGTGGCGGTGCTCAACCTGGCGTTCTGGCTGATCGCGATCCTGTGGTTCCTCGGCCAGCCGTCGGCCGTCGGCGCGGTGTTCCCCTGGTACATCTACTTTCCCGCGCTGGCGGCGATGATCCTCGGCAACGCCGCCACCATGTACATGAACCTCATCGCGCTGCGCGAGGACGACCGCGCCGACCTGCTGCACGCGGCGCTGACCGTGCCGCTGTTCTGGCTGATGATGAGCATCGCCGCGGCCAAGGGCCTCTACCAGCTCATCCGGCAGCCGTCCTACTGGGAGAAGACCTTCCACGGCCTGGCCAACCGCCCGGCGACCGAACCGACCTGACCCCACCGCAACGATGACGTTCAGCAACCGACGCCTCTACACCGCGGTGTACCTGATCACCCTCGCGGTGTACCTCGGCGTCGCCTACTGGGTCCAGCTGCGCCACGGCTACCTCATGGGCGACGCGCTGTCACGGGTACAGGCCGCCGAGAGCGTGCTCTACAGCCGCTACCCGCACCTGGCCGCGGTCGGCTTCATCTTCACCCCGCTGACCGCGATGGTGCAGCTGCCGGTGATCCTGCTCGCCCCGCTGTGGCACACCGCCACCGACTACGGCCTGTCCGGCAGCGTGATGTCGGCGCTGTTCATGGCCGGGGCGGTGGTGCACATCCTCGGCATCGGCATCGACCGCGGCCTGCCCCGCGGCTACGCGCTGACCATCGCCGCGCTGTTCGCGTTCAACCCGATGATCGTGTTCTACGGCTCCAACGGGATGAGCGAGGCGCTGTTCTTGTTCTTCGTTGGCTGGGCGGTGCGCCGGCTCATCCGCTGGATGTCCGACGACGACGTGCACCACCTCGTCGTCGCCGGCGGCATCGCGATGGGGCTGGCCTACCTCACCCGCTACGACGCGGTCGCCATCCTGGCGGTCTCCGGGGTGCTGGTCGCCACCACCACCTTCCTGCGGGCCCGGCCCTACCCGCGCATCCGGCGCACGGTGCTGGACCTGTTCATGGTGTCCGGACCGGGGGTGCTGGCGTTCTTCGCCTGGGCCGCGGCGAGCTGGCTGATCACCGGGGAGGCGTTCGCGCAGTTCACCTCCCAGTACGGCAACGCCGCGATCCTGCGCCAGTCCGGCGGCACCGACGTCACCTTCGGGGCGGGGCTGTCGTTCGCGATGGTGTGCATCACCCTGCTCGCCCCGACGCTGCTGCCGCTGCTCGGCTGCGCGGTGGCGACCCGCCGCCGCAGCCGGCACTGGACCGCGCTGTTGGTGCCGGTGCTGCTGTACGGGTCGGCGCTGGCGTTCCAGTCGCTGTCCTACGCCACCGGGTCGACCTTCGGCTTCCTGCGGTTCTACATCACCGCCATCCCGCTGGCCGCCACGCTGGCCATGCTCGCGGTGCCGGACGGCACCCCGGTGCCGGCCGCCCGGCCGGGGCGCTACGCCCCGCCCGCCCCGGCGGTGCCGCCGCGGGCCCCGCGGTGGGTCTACGCCGCGGCCGCCCTGCTGCTCGCCGCCGGGCTGCCGGTCACCACCTGGGGCATGACGCTGCCCAAGTACGCCCCGCAGGAGTACGCGCTGCGCAGCATCGTCGCCCCCGACCCCGACGACACCGACGCCCAGCGCGCCGACGAACGGCGCATCCTGCGCACCTTCGCCGCCGAGCGGCGGCTGGCGCACTACCTGGACCGGCTCGACCTGCCGGACAGCTCGGTGCTCGTCGACACCGTCTACGGATTCGGCATCATCGCCGCCTCGGCGCGGCCCCGGACATTCGTCATCCCGTCGGACCGGGATTTCGTCGGCCTGCTCAACGACCCGGTCGGCAGCGGGGTGCGCTACCTGCTCGCCGTGCCCAACGAGGGCCGCGGTACCTCCGATGCGCTGAACATGCGCTACCCGACGCTCTACGACACCGGGGCCGACATCGCCACCCTGGAACTGGAGATCCCCAACGACGGCGACAACCAGCCGCCGTGGCGGCTGTACCGGGTCAACGCCCCGGTCGAGCCGGGCCGGCGGACCGCCCCCGGCTAGCAGCCCCCGGCCGGAAACCCTCCGGTGAGAACCCCTGGCGGAAACCGGCCCGCGGCGCCCGGCGGCGTGGAAGGATCAGGCCGGGTAGTCGTGCGAATGGAGGCGGTGTGACGGGTTCTGGTGCGGAGTTCGGCGGCCGGATCGAACTGGACATTCGCGACTCCGAACCGGACTGGGGGCCGTTCGCCGCACCGACCGCGCCGCCGGATGCGCCGAACGTGCTGTACCTGGTGTGGGACGACGTCGGCATCGCCACCTGGGACTGTTTCGGCGGGCTGGTCGAGATGCCGAACATGACCCGCATCGCCGAGCGCGGGGTGCGGCTGAGCCAGTTCCACACCACCGCGCTGTGCTCGCCGACCCGGGCCGCGCTGCTGACCGGCCGCAACCCCACCAGCGTCGGCATGGCCACCATCGAGGAGTTCACCGAGGGCTTCCCGAACGCCAGCGGCCGCATCCCGCGCGACTGCGGACTGATCTCGGAGGTGCTCGCCGACCGCGGCTGGAACACCTACTGCGTCGGCAAGTGGCACCTGACCCCGCTGGAGGAGTCGAATCTGGCTGCCACCAAACGGAACTGGCCGTTGAGCCGGGGCTTCGAGCGGTTCTACGGCTTCCTCGGCGGCGAGACCGACCAGTGGTACCCGACGCTGGTCCACGACAACCACCCGGTGGACCCGCCGGCCCGGCCCGAGGACGGCTACCACCTGTCGAAGGACCTGGCCGACAGGACCATCGAGTTCATCCGCGACGCCAAGGTGATCGCCCCGGACAAGCCGTGGTTCACCTACCTGTGCCCGGGTGCCGGACACGCCCCGCACCATGTGCCCAAGGAGTGGGCCGACCGTTACGCCGGCCGCTTCGACATGGGCTACGAGCGCTACCGGGAGATCGCGCTGGCCAACCAGAAACGGCTCGGGCTGGTGCCGCCGGACACCGAACTGCCACCGTTGAACCCGTATCTCGACGTCACCGGGCCGCAGGGGCAGCCCTGGCCGGAGCAGGACACGGTGCGGCCGTGGGACGAGTTGTCGGCCGAGGAGCGGCGGCTGTTCGCCCGGATGGCCGAGGTGTTCGCCGGGTTCCTGTCCTACACCGATCACCAGATCGGCCGTGTCCTCGACTATCTCGAGGAGTCCGGTCAGCTCGACAACACGCTGGTCGTGGTGATCTCCGACAACGGCGCCAGCGGCGAGGGCGGTCCGAACGGATCGGTCAACGAGGGCAAGTTCTTCAACGGCTACGTCGACACCGTCGCCGAGAGCCTGCGGTTCATCGACGACCTCGGCGGCCCGGACACCTACAACCACTACCCGAACGGCTGGGCGCTGGCGTTCAACACGCCCTACAAGCTGTTCAAGCGCTACGCCAGCCACGAGGGCGGCATCGCCGACCCGGCGATCATCAGCTGGCCCAAGCGGATTCGGGCGCACGGCGAGATCCGCGACCACTACATCAACGTCTGCGACATCACCCCGACCGTCTACGAACTGCTCGGCATCACCCCGCCGGAGGTGGTCGGCGGCATCCCGCAGCGGCCGCTGGAGGGCGTGAGTTTCGCTGCCGCCCTTGACAATCCGAAAGCCGATACGGGCAAGCGCACCCAGTTCTACAGCATGCTGGGCACCCGCGGGATCTGGCACGAGGGCTGGTTCGCCAACACCGTGCACGCGGCCACCCCGTCGGGCTGGGGGCACTTCGACGCCGACCGCTGGGAGCTCTACCACCTCGAGCGGGACCGCAGCCAGTGCCACGACCTGGCCGCCGCGTACCCGGACAAGCTCGCCGAGCTCACCGAGCTGTGGTTCGCCGAGGCGGCGAAGTACCACGGGCTGCCGCTGGGCGACTACACGGTCTTCGAGGCGCTCGCCACCGCGCGGCCCTACCTGTCGGGGGAGCGCACCCGCTACGTCTACTACCCAGGCCTGGCCGAGGTGGGCGCCGGCGCCTCGGTCGACCCGCGCGGCCGCACCCTGTCGGTGCTCGTCGAGGTCGACATCGAGCGCCCCGACGCGCAGGGGGTGCTGTTCAAGCACGGCTCCGGTCACGGCGGGTACGTGCTGTTCGTCCAGGACGGCCGGCTGCACTTCGTCTACAACTTCCTGGGCGAACAGGAGCAGTGGGTGTCCGCGCCGGATCCCGTCCCGCCGGGCCGCCACGTGCTGGGTGCGCGCTTCGAGCGCACCGGCACCGTCGAGGGCAGCCACACCCCGCTCGGCGAGGTCACCCTCTACGTCGACGACAGCCCGGTGGCCCGCCGCGCCGGCGTGCGGGCGGTGCCGCTGACCTTCGGCATCGCCGGCGGCGGGGTGGCCGTCGGCCGCAACGCCGGCCAGCCGGTGAGCCGGGCCTACCGGGCGCCGTTCGCCTTCACCGGCGGCACCATCGCCAGGGCCGTCGTCGACGTCGCCGGCACGCCGTACGTCGATCTGGAGCGGGAGGTGGCCCTGGCCTTCGCCAGGGACTGACGCCGTCACCGAACCCGGCTAGGCTGGCGCCCGCCGGGGGTTCGCAGAGGAGGTTAGGAATGAGCGTGTACGCGGTAACCGATCCGGCGACCGGAGAGGTGGTCAAGACCTATCCGACCGCCACCGACGCCGACATCGAGGCGGCCGTCGCCGCCGCCACCGCGGCCTACCGGAACTGGGCCAAGCAGACCACCGTCGCCGAGCGCGCGGCGCTGGTCCGCCGGGTGGCCGAACTGCACGTGGAGCGCAAGGACGAGCTGGCCAGGATCATCCAGCGCGAGATGGGCAAGCCGCTGGACCAGGCCGTCGGCGAGGTCGAGTTCTCCGCGGCGATCTACGAGTACTACGCCGACAACGGGGAGAAGTTCCTGGCCGACGAGCCGATCGAGCTGCTCGACGGCGAGGGCACCGCGCTGGTGCGGCGCAGCGGCATCGGCCCGCTGCTGGGCATCATGCCGTGGAACTACCCGTACTACCAGGTGGCGCGGTTCGCCGGGCCGAACCTGGTGGCCGGCAACACCGTGCTGCTCAAGCACGCGCCGCAGTGCCCCGAGTCGGCCGAGGCGATCCAGCGCATCTACACCGACGCCGGGTTCCCGGCCGGGGCGTACGTGAACATCTACGCCACCAACGAGCAGGCCGCGAACATCATCGCCGACCCGCGGGTGCAGGGCGTGTCGCTGACCGGCTCGGAGCGGGCCGGTGCGGCCGTCGCCGAGATCGCCGGCCGGAACCTGAAGAAGGTGGTGCTCGAGCTCGGCGGGTCCGACCCGTTCATCGTGCTGTCCACCGACGACATGGACGCCACCGTCGACGCCGCGGTGGCCGCCCGGTTCGAGAACACCGGCCAGGCCTGCAACGCCGGCAAGCGGTTCATCGTCGTCGAGGAGCTCTACGACGAGTTCCTGGACATGTTCACCAAGAAGGTGCTGGCCCAGGGCGAGGGCATCGCGCCGCTGTCCTCGGTGGCCGCCGCCGAGCGGCTCGAGGCGCAGGTCAAGCGGGCCGTCGCCGACGGCGCCACGCTGATCACCGAGGGCGAGCGCAAGGGCGCCTTCTTCCCGCCGGGCGTGCTCGTCGGGCTGGACCCGGACGCCCCGTCGGCCAAGGAGGAGCTGTTCGGCCCGGTCGCCACGGTGTACAAGGTGGCCGACGAGGACGCCGCGGTGGAGCTGGCCAACAACATCCCGTTCGGGCTCGGCAGCTACGTGTTCACCACCGACCCGGAGCAGGCCGAGCGGGTGGCCAACCGGATCGAGGCCGGCATGGTGTTCGTCAACATCGTCGGCGCCGACGGGGTCGAGCTGCCGTTCGGCGGGGTGAAGCGGTCCGGCTTCGGCCGGGAGCTCGGCCGGTTCGGCATCGAGGAGTTCGTCAACAAGAAGCTGATCCGCGTCGGGGCCTGACCGGTCCGATCCGTGCTCACCGAGTTCGTCGAGCTACCCGGCGCCTCCTTCCGGATGGGATCCACCCGGTTCTATCCGGAGGAGGCGCCGGAGCACACGGTGACCGTGGGGCCGTTCGCCATCGAACGGCACCCGGTCACCAACGCCCAGTTCGCCGCGTTCGTCGCCGACACCGGCTACGTCACGGTGGCCGAGCGGGCCCCCGACCCGGCCGACTACCCGGGGGCCGACCCCGCCGACCTGGTGCCCGGCGGGCTGGTGTTCACCCCCACCGCCGGGCCGGTCGACCTGCGCGACTGGCGGCAGTGGTGGCGGTGGGTGCCGGGCGCGCACTGGCGCCGCCCGCTCGGCCCGGACGGGCCGGACTGGCAGGACCGCCCCGACCACCCGGTGGTGCAGGTCGCCTACGTCGACGCCCTGGCCTACGCCCGGTGGGCGGACCGGCGGCTGCCGACCGAGGCCGAGTGGGAGTACGCCGCCCGCGGCGGGACCACCACCACCTACCCGTGGGGGGAGGAGCTGACGCCGGGCGGGCGGCTGATGGCCAACACCTGGCAGGGCGCGTTCCCGTACCGCAACGACGGGGCGGCAGGCTGGGTGGGCACCAGCCCGGTCGGCACCTTCCCGCCGAACGGCTACGGGCTGGTCGACATGATCGGCAACGTCTGGGAGTGGACCGGCACCCGCTTCGAGGGCCACCACCGGCCCGGACCGCCGGCGCCCGCGCCGTGCTGCGCCCCGTCCCGGCCGGACCCCACCGTCAGCCAGGTGCTCAAGGGTGGCTCGCACCTGTGCGCACCGGAGTACTGCCGGCGCTACCGGCCCACCGCCCGGTCCCCGCAGAGCCAGGACAGCGCGACCAGCCACATCGGCTTCCGCTGCGCGCGGTAGCGCGTCCCCGGCCCGCGCGGGACCGCGGAGCGGGGGAGGGTGATCAGGGCGGATTTGGTTCCCCGCAGCTCCTGACCTAGTATTTAACGGTTGCCTTGGGCAGACCTTGGTCGGCCGGCATGTCCGGTGGGCCTCGCGTGCCCTCAGGTCAACGCAAGACCGCGCACGTCAGGTCGGTATCTGGCGTGCACAAAACCCAGGTCAGGAGATCGAGTGATTCAGCAGGAATCGCGGTTGAAGGTCGCCGACAACACGGGTGCCAAGGAGATCCTGTGCATCCGCGTGCTCGGCGGCTCGTCGCGACGCTATGCCGGCATCGGCGACGTGATCGTGGCCACCGTCAAGGACGCCATCCCGGGCGGCAACGTCAAGAAGGGTGACGTCGTCAAGGCCGTGGTGGTGCGCACCGCCAAGGAGCGCCGCCGGCCCGACGGCAGCTACATCAAGTTCGACGAGAACGCCGCCGTGATCATCAAGAACGACAACGAGCCGCGCGGGACCCGCATCTTCGGCCCGGTCGGTCGCGAGCTGCGCGAGAAGCGCTTCATGAAGATCGTCTCGCTGGCACCGGAGGTGTTGTGATGAAGGTCCGCAAGGGTGACACCGTCCTGGTCATCTCCGGCAAGGACAAGGGCGCCAAGGGCAAGGTGCTGGCCGCCTACCCGGATCGGCAGAAGGTTCTCGTCGAGGGCGTCAACCGGATCAAGAAGCACACCGCGGTTTCGCGCAACGAGCGCGGCGCCTCGTCGGGCGGCATCGTCACGCAGGAGGCCCCGATCCACGTCTCCAACGTGATGGTGATCGACTCCGACGGTCAGCCGACCCGCGTCGGGTACCGCATCGACGCTGAGACCGGCAAGAAGGTCCGCATCTCGAAGCGCAACGGCAAGGAAATCTGATGACGACTGCTGAGAAAACCCTGCCCCGGCTCAAGCAGCGGTACCGCGAGGAGATCCGCGCCGCCCTGCAGAAGGAGTTCGGCTACGCCAACGTGATGCAGATCCCGGGCGTGGTCAAGGTCGTGGTGAACATGGGCGTGGGCGAGGCCGCCCGCGACGCCAAGCTGATCAACGGCGCGGTCAACGACCTGGCCGCGATCACCGGCCAGAAGCCGGAGATCCGCCGGGCCCGCAAGTCGATCGCCCAGTTCAAGCTGCGCGAGGGGATGCCGATCGGCGCCCGCGTCACGCTGCGCGGCGACCGGATGTGGGAGTTCCTGGACCGGCTCATCTCGATCGCGCTGCCGCGTATCCGTGACTTCCGCGGCCTGAGCCCGAACCAGTTCGACGGTGCCGGCAACTACACCTTCGGTCTGACCGAGCAGTCGATGTTCCACGAGATCGACCCCGACAGCATCGACCGGCCGCGCGGCATGGACATCACCGTCGTCACCTCGGCCACGACCGACGAAGAAGGACGAGCGCTGTTGCGGGCCCTCGGCTTCCCGTTCAAGGAGAACTGACACATGGCGAAGAAGGCCCTCATCATCAAGGCCCAGCGCAAGCCGAAGTTCAAGGTGCGCGCCTACACCCGGTGCAACCGTTGCGGGCGTCCGCACTCGGTGTACCGCAAGTTCGGCCTGTGCCGCATCTGCCTGCGCGAACTGGCGCACGCCGGCCACCTGCCGGGTGTCCAGAAGGCCAGCTGGTAACGGCGCGCCCACGACCACAAGACCGATCCAACAGGTTGCGGAAGGCCCCGCCGGGGGAACCACCGCGAGAAAGGTGAACCGGCTGTCATGACCATGACGGACCCGATCGCAGACTTCTTGACACGTCTGCGCAACGCCAATGCGGCGTACCACGACGAGGTGCGGCTGCCGCACTCGAAGCTCAAGGCGAACATCGCCGAGATCCTCAAGCGCGAGGGCTACATCGCCGACTACAGCGTGGAGGACGCCCGCGTGGGCAAGACCCTCGTGGTGCAGCTCAAGTACGGCCCGAGCCGGGAGCGCAGCATCGCCGGCCTGCGCCGGGTCTCCAAGCCCGGCCTGCGGGTGTACGCCAAGTCGAGCAACCTGCCCAAGGTGCTCGGCGGCCTCGGCGTGGCGATCATCTCCACGTCGAAGGGCCTCAAGACCGATCGGCAGGCGGCGCGAGAGGGCGTGGGCGGGGAAGTCCTCGCCTACGTGTGGTGAGGGGTTAACGAGACATGTCGCGTATTGGTAAGCAGCCGGTTCCGGTTCCCGCCGGGGTCGACGTGGCGATCGACGGGCAGACCGTCTCGGTCAAGGGCCCGAAGGGCACCCTGTCGCTGGACGTCGCCGAGCCGATCAAGGTGGAGCGCAGCGACGACGGCGCCATCGTGGTGACCCGCCCCGACGACGAGCGGCGCAGCCGCTCGCTGCACGGGCTGTCGCGCACCCTGATCGCCAACATGATCACCGGTGTCACCGAGGGGTACACCACCAAGATGGAGATCCACGGCGTGGGCTACCGCGTCCAGCTCAAGGGCCAGAACCTGGAGTTCGCCCTGGGCTACAGCCACCCCGTGGTGATCGAGCCGCCGGAGGGCATCACCTTCCAGGTCGAGTCGCCCACCAAGTTCTCCATCTCCGGTATCGACAAGCAGAAGGTCGGCCAGATCTCGGCGATCATCCGCCGCCTGCGCCGCCCCGACCCGTACAAGGGCAAGGGCGTGCGCTACGAGGGTGAGCAGGTCCGCCGCAAGGTCGGAAAGACAGGTAAGTAAGCGATGGCTACCGCAACGGACACCCCCAAGAAGTACACGCCGGTCGGCGCCAACATCTCCGAGATCCGGCGGCGTGACCGTCAGCGCCGGCATGCGCGGCTGCGCAAGAAGATCGCCGGCACCGCCGAGCGGCCGCGGCTGGTCGTGCACCGCTCCTCGCGGCACATCCACGTGCAGCTGGTCGACGACCTCAAGGGCCACACCCTGGCGGCGGCCTCCTCGATCGAGGCCGACGTGCGGGCGCTCGAGGGCGACAAGAAGGCCAAGAGCGTGCGGGTCGGTCAGCTGATCGCCGAGCGCGCCAAGGCCGCCGGGATCACCGAGATCGTGTTCGACCGCGGCGGTTACACCTACGGCGGCCGGATCGCCGCCCTGGCCGACGCGGCCCGGGAGAGCGGACTGAAGTTCTGATGACGACGTACAACGAGAGGACTGCATGATGGCCGAGCAGGCAGCTGGCGCCGCTCCGGCGACCTCGGACAGCCGACCGCCGCGCGAAGGGCGCCGGCGCGAGGATCGCGGGCGTGGCCGCGACGGCGGCGACAAGAGCAACTACCTCGAGCGCGTCGTCACGATCAACCGTGTGTCCAAGGTCGTCAAGGGTGGCCGGCGGTTCAGCTTCACCGCGCTGGTCATCGTCGGTGACGGCAACGGCATGGTCGGTGTCGGGTACGGCAAGGCCAAGGAGGTGCCGGCCGCGATCGCCAAGGGCGTGGAGGAGGCTCGCAAGAACTTCTTCCGGGTCCCGCTGATCGGCGGCACCATCACCCACCCGGTGCAGGGCGAGGCCGCCGCGGGTGTGGTGCTGCTGCGTCCGGCCAGCCCCGGTACCGGTGTGATCGCCGGGGGCGCGGCGCGTGCGGTGCTGGAGTGCGCCGGCGTCCGCGACATCCTGGCCAAGTCGCTGGGCAGCGACAACGCGATCAACGTGGTGCACGCCACCGTGGCCGCGCTGAAGCTGCTGCAGCGTCCGGAGGAGGTGGCGGCCCGTCGCGGCCTGCCCATCGAGGATGTCGCGCCGTCGTTCATGCTCAAGGCGCGGCGCGAGGCCAGCGCGCTGGCCGCCAGTGCATCGCGTGAAGGGGCGTAACCGATGGCTCAGTTGAAGATCACCCAGGTGCGCAGCACCATCGGCGCGCGCTGGAAGCAGCGCGAGAGCCTGCGCACCCTGGGACTGCGCAAGATCCGGCAGTCGGTGGTGCGCGAGGACAACGCGCAGACCCGCGGGCTCATCAAGAGCGTGCATCACCTCGTGGAAGTCGAAGAGGTGGAGTCCTGATGTCCGTCATCAAGTTGCACGACCTGCGGCCCGCGCCCGGGTCGAAGAAGGCCCGCACCCGCGTCGGCCGCGGTGAGGGCTCGAAGGGCAAGACCGCCGGGCGCGGCACCAAGGGCACCAAGGCCCGCAAGAACGTCCCGGTGACGTTCGAGGGCGGCCAGATGCCGATCCACATGCGGCTGCCGAAGCTCAAGGGCTTCCGCAACCGGTTCCGCACCGAGTACGCCGTCGTCAACGTGGGCGACATCAACAAGGCGTTCCCGGAGGGCGGCAAGGTCGGCATCGACGAGCTGGTGGCCAAGGGCCTGGTCCGCAAGAACGTGCTCGTCAAGGTGCTCGGCGACGGCAAGCTGACCGCCAAGGTCGACGTCACCGCGCACAAGTTCAGCGGCAGCGCCCGGGAGGCGATCACCGCCGCCGGCGGCACCGCCACCGAGCTGTAGCGAGTTGCACCACACGAGAGCCCCTGTCGGCAGCGGCAGGGGCTCTCGTGTGTTTTCATGAGCCCTGTTCGCCCGACCCGTAACGCCGCTTACCTCCGACGCGATTCACACGGCGCAGGCAGAAGTTCAGGAGCAGACATGACCTTCCTCTCCAGGTGGATCACCGTCCTGACCGTCGCCGCCGGGCTGGTGGCCGCCGGCGCCGGCACCGCCGCCGCCGAACCGCGCGACGAACGGTTCGCCGCGGCGGTGGACGCGTTGGGCATCCCCTACCAGCCCGACACCGACCTGGCCGCCGTCGGCAACCACATCTGCGACATGCTGCGCCAGGGGCTGTCGACCACCATCAACCCGGTGCCGGTGGTGCGCGGGGTGGTCAACCAGCTCACCGGGCCCGGCATCGACCGCGGCCAGGCCGCCGGCCTGATGCGCGCCGCGGTCGAGATCTACTGCCCGCAGTACGCCCGCTACACCGGGCGCTGAGGCGGGGGACCGGCGGCGGGCGGGGTGTCCGCCGGCGTCGGTACCCTCGGGAACGTGTTCGGCTTCCTGCCGGGTCTGCCCGGCCCCGACGACCTGCGCACGCTGGCGCGCAAGGTGGACACCGCCCGTCACCGCGGGGTGCCCGCCGGCTGCGTGCTCGAGCTCGACCTGCACACCGCCCCGGCCGAGACCGCCGGCTTCGACCCGCTGACCGTGCTGTCGGCCGGCGGCCGGCCGCTGACGCTGCGCGAGACCGTCGCCGCCCTGCACCGGGCCGCCGAGGACGACCGGGTGGCCGGGCTGATCGCCCGGGTGCAGATCCCGCACGCCCCGCCCGGTCCGGTGCAGGAGCTGCGCGAGGCCGTCGCCGCGTTCACCGCGGTCAAGCCCTCGCTGGCCTGGGCCGAGACCTATCCCGGCACGCTGTCCTACTACCTGGCCAGCGCGTTCGGCGAGGTGTGGTTGCAGCCCTCCGGCCACGTCGGGCTGGTCGGGTTCGCCACCAGCGCGCTGTTTCTGCGCGACGCCCTGGACAAGCTCGGGCTGCAGCCGGAGTTCGTCGCCCGCGGCGAGTACAAGAGCGCGGCCAACCGGTTCACCGAGTCCGGCTACACCGAGGCGCACCGCGAGGCCGACACCCGGCTCGTGCAGAGCCTCTACGAGCAGGTCCGCGCGGCCGTCGCCGCCGCCCGCAAGCTGGACCCGGACACCGTCGACGCCCTCGCCGACCGGGCGCCGCTGCTGCGCGACGACGCCGTCGCCGCCGGGCTGGTCGACCGGATCGGGTTCCGCGACGAGGCCTACGCCCGCATCGCCGAGCTCGTCGGCGCCCCGGTCCCGAGCCGCGACGTCGACACCCACCCCGATGCGCCGCCGCGGCTGTACGTGTCCCGCTACGTCCGGGCCACCACGCCCCGGCCCGGCCCGCGGCTGCCCGGCCGCCGTGGCGAGCCCGCCGTCGCGGTGGTCACCGTGCACGGGCCCATCGTCAACGGGCGGGGCGGGCCGTCGCCGCTGTCGCTGGGCCGGTCGGCGGCGGGCGGGGACACCATCGCCGCCGCCCTGCGCGAGGCCGCCGCCGACGACGACATCGCCGCCATCGTGCTGCGCGTGGACAGTCCCGGCGGCTCGGTCACCGCGTCGGAGACCATCTGGCGGGAGGTGGTCCGGGCCCGTGAGCGCAAGCCCGTCGTCGCCTCGATGGGGGCGGTGGCCGCCTCGGGCGGCTACTACGTGTCGATGGCGGCCAACGAGATCGTCGCCAACCCCGGCACCATCACCGGCTCGATCGGCGTGGTGACCGGGAAGTTCGTCGCCCGCGAGCTCAAGGGCCGGCTCGGCATCGGCTCCGGCACCGTGCGCACCAACCCGAACGCCGACGTGTGGTCGGCCGACGAGCCGTTCACCGAGGCGCAGCGCGCGCACGTCGAGGCCGAGGCCGACCTGTGCTACACGGACTTCGTCGAACGCGTCGCCGCCGGGCGCGGGCTGGCCGTCGCCGATGTCGAGGCCGTCGCCCGGGGCCGCATCTGGACCGGCGCCGACGCCGCCGAGCGCGGCCTGGTCGACCACCTCGGCGGGCTGCGCGCCGCGGTCGCCCGCGCCAAGGTGCTCGCCGGGCTGGACCCCGACGCCAAGGTCCGGCTGGCGGGCTACCCGAGTTCGTCGCTGCTGGAGCTGCTGCGGCCCAAGCCGTCGTCGCAGCCGGCGGCCGCGTCGCTGCCGGACGCGCTGGCCGCGTTGGCCGTCCGCTCGGTCGGCGGTGCGCTGGCCGAGGCCGAGCGGACCCTGACCGGGGTGCAGGCGCTGTGGCCCGGAATTGTGCGATTCTGACCCGGGTGTGTGCCATCTCACGCCCGGCGTAACGGGGCGGAAACAGTCGCTGAACGTCGTTGTCGTCCGACCGTAGTCCACTGTAGGCAGTGCGTCGTGTGCCCGCTGTTCGGACGGAGGACGACATGAGCCGGGATTTCGCCGCCATCGGCGCGGACCTGATGTCAACCGACGTCAACGTCCGGGTCCGCGGTGCGATCGACTTCCTCCGACTGGAGGCCGGCTGTGACACCTTTCTGGTGGCCTACAAGATGCCCGACGGTTTCCGCCTGGTGCACTCGGTCGGCTACTCCGAGCCGGTGGTGGACCACCTCACCTCCGACATCGAGTCGATGCCCGAATTTCGAAGGCAGTTCTCGGATTACACCCGCGTGTGGGACTGGGAGGACGTGCCGGAGTTCGCGGACTCCTACAGTGGCGCCCAGGTGTTGCAGCCGGAGGGGTTCACCAACGGCTTTCTGATGGTGCTCTACGACGATACCGGTGCGCTGCTCGGCATGTGTCAGGGCAACATGGAGCATCCCGAATTCAGCGCTCGTAGTAGGGGATTGGTGGAGAAGACCCGGCCGTTGTTCACCAAGTACGTGGCCCGCCTGCGGGCCCGGGCGCGGGCCCGCCTCACCCCGCGCGAGGAGGAGATCCTGGCGCTGCTGCGCATCGGTCTGTCGAATGCCGAGATCAGTGAGCGCCTTTATCTTTCGCCGCGCACCGTCAGCACACACGTGGAACGGGTGCTGCGCAAGCTCGAAGTGACCAATCGCGTTGCCGCCGCAGTGCGAGCAACCGAACTCGAACTCGTCGACGAGACCGCCATCGGGGCACCGGTTCCGCTCACCGGCGCCGCCGGATTCTGAACATCTGCCTGCCGTGGTCCCGGTCGTCCCCGCTGCCGGGGCGATCATTGTTCGGGCGCAAGTTGTTTCGTTCATCTGTGTGGGGTCGGGAAATACGTCGATTGACGTATTCAGTTGGCCTGCCGTGATTCTCTAGCGTGTGAATCGACCCCACCAACCGGCCGCGCACCGGGGCGCGGCCCACCTCAAGCAGGGAAGAACCCGGAGGAACACAGATGACGGACGCCCCCGGCGCGCCGCCCCGGCGCCCCCTCCGGCGGCTGATGGCGGCGTGTGTCGTGACGGTGCTCGCGGTGATCGCGCTCGCCGGCTGCGGGCGGGGGCCGGTCCACACCGGCAACATCCTCGTCATCGCCATCGAATCCGAAGCCGACATCCTCGACCCGCATGTGGCGGGCGGGTGGGTCACCTGGCGGATCAACCGCCAGATCTTCGAACCGCTGGTCGACGAGAACCTCGCCATCCCCTCGGCCGAGGCCATCGTCCCGCCGCTCAAACCTGCGCTGGCCGAGCGTTGGCAGGTCTCACCGGACGGACGGGAGTACACCTTCCACATCCGCCGCGGCGTACGGTTCCACGACGGCACCCCACTGGACGCGCACGCGGTCGAGTTCAACATCCGCCGGATGTGGGACAAGAACTTCCCGTACTACTCGCCGCGCGCCGCCGGCCAGACCACCTTCGTGTGGAAGTTCGTCGAGGACGTCGAGGTGGTTGCCGATCACACCCTCAAGGTCCGTCTTTCCCAACCCTTCTCGGAGTTCCTGCGGATGCTCGCCCAGGGCGGCAGCGGGTCGGCGGCCATCATGAGCCCGACTGCGTTGCAGACCTACGGCGACGACGTCGCCGACCACCCGGTGGGCACCGGGCCGTTCAAGTTCCGCGAACGCATCCGCGGCGAGCGGATCGACCTGGTCCGCAACGACGACTACTGGGGGGACAAGCCCGCCATCGACGGTGTGGTGTTCCGCCCGCTGCCCGACCCCTCGGCCCGCACCGCCGCGCTGCGCAGCGGCGACGTCGACATCATCGCCGTGCCCAACCCAGACAGCATAGACAATCTCGTCGCCGAGGGATATCAGCTGTCCGAAGGGGTTCCGCCGCACACCTGGTACCTGTCGTTCAACATGCGCGACCGGTACATGTCCATTCCGCAGGTGCGGCGGGCGATCAACCTCGCCATCGATCGCGAGGGCATGGCCCGGGACCTGCTGCGCGGCTCGGTGCTGCCGGCCTGGGGCGTGCAGGCCATGTCGGCCGGCGGGTATGTGGAACGCAAGGACCTGTTCGCGCGCAATGTCGCGGAGGCCAAGCGGCTGCTGGCGTCGGTCGGGCTCGCCGACGGGTTCGAAACCACGTTGATCACCTCCACCGACGGCTCGGGGCAGATCATGCCCACACAGATGGCCGAATACATCCAGCAGAACCTGGCCGAAATCGGCATCAAGGTGAACATCCAAGCCCAGGAATGGATCTCCTACCTCGGCGTGTGGGCGCGCGGCGCCCAGGACGGGGTGGGCCTGGTGCAGATGTCGTGGGGGATGACGAGCCCCTACTGGCTCTACATCGTCACCTCGTCGGATCTGCAGGCGCCCAGCGGTCCCAACACCGGCTACTACGGCAACCCGGAGTTGGACGCGGCCATGCACCGGGCGATCACCGCGGTCAGCGCCGAGGACGCCGAGAAGTGGTGGCGCATCGCCAACAACATCGTCAGCGAGGACGACGCACTCGCGCCGATCGTCAACGACAAGGCGCCGTACGTGCTGGCGCCGTACGTGCGCGGCTTCGTCTCGGCGAGCGAGGAATGGTACGACCTGACCGGAGTGAGGCTCGAGCAATGACCCGGGTGATCGCGACTCGACTGCTGTCCACACTGGCGGTGCTGCTCGGCGTGAGCCTGATCGTCTTCCTGCTGCTGCAGCTGGTGCCCGGCGACCCCGCAGTCACCATCCTGGGTGCCGGGGCGACCAAGGAGGCCGTCACCGCGCTGCGCGCCGAACTCGGCCTGGACCGCCCGCTGCCGGTCCAGTTCCTGGACTATCTGGGCGGGCTGCTGCGCGGCGACCTCGGCCGCTCGCTGACGGTCAATGCGCCGGTCACCGACATCATGCTGCCGCGCTTCGCCAACACCTTGATCCTCACCGGCGCCGCGCTGCTGCTGTGCCTGGTCGTCGCGATACCGCTGGGCGTGGTGGCCGCCTACCGGCAGTACAGCCTGTTCGACCGGTTCGCCATGTTCGCCTCGATGGCCGGTGCCAGTGTGCCGGTGTACTGGTTCGGGCTGCTGCTGATCGGCGTCTTCGCCGTCGGGCTGCGGTGGCTGCCCACCTCGGGCATGTACAACCCCAGATTCCCGGGTGGCGTCGCCGATCTGCTGGCCCACCTCGTGCTGCCGGCGATCGCCGCGGCCCTGGTGCCGCTGGCGGTGATCGCCCGGATGACCCGCGGCGTCATGATCGAGGTCCTGCAACAGGACTACATCCGAACGCTGCGCGCCTCGGGGCTGTCGACGGCGAACGTGCTGTGGCGCCACGCGTTGCGCAACGCACTGCCGCCGATCGTCAACATCGTCGGCCTGCAGGTGGGCTACCTGCTCGGCGGCGTGGTGTTCGTCGAGGTGGTGTTCGGCTGGCCCGGCCTCGGCCAGCAGCTCTACATCTCCATCAGCCAGCGCGACATCCCCGTCGTACAGGCCGGGGTGCTGTTCATCGCGCTGGCGTTCGTGCTCATCAACCTGTTCGCCGACACCGCGGTCGGCCTGCTCGATCCCCGGACCAGAAGGAAGGTCGGCGCATGAGAACTCAACGCGTGCAGGCACAATCCCGGACGACCCGAATGGGGTGGTCGCGGTGAGCGTCGTCAGCGACGTGGTCGCCGCCGGTCGGGCGATCCTGCCCCAACGCCGCGCCGCATCCCACGGCCCGGCCGGGCTCGACGTCCGGGCCGAAACGCCGAACACCCAGTGGCGCATGGCCGCCCGAGCGTTCGCCCACGACCGGGTGGCGGTGGCGGCGCTGGCGGTGCTGATCCTGGTCGCGCTGGCGGCGCTCTGCGCGCCGCTGCTGACCCCGTACAGCCCGGTCGCCGGCGACCCGGTCAACCGACTCGCCGGCATCGGCACCCCGGGGCATCCGCTCGGGCTGGACGGGCAGGGACGCGACATCTGGACCCGGCTGCTGTACGGCGGGCGCAACTCGCTGCTGGTCGCGGTGGTGCCGGTGGCGGCGGTGTTCCCGGTCGCGCTGCTGATCGGGTTGTTCGCCGGGTTCCGGCGCAGCCGCAGCGGCGAGGTCCTCATGCGGGTGCTCGACGTGCTGTTCGCGTTCCCGCTCGTGCTGCTGGCGATCGCGCTGTCGGCGGTGCTGGGCGCCGGGCTCGGCAATGTCATGCTCGCCATCGGCGTCACGCTGATTCCGTACATGGCCCGCGTCGCCTGCACCGCCACCATGCAGGAAGCCGCCAAGGGCTACGTCGAGGCGGCCCGGGCCTACGGCGTCAACCCGTTGCAGCTGATGTTCCGGGAACTGCTGCCCAACGTGGTGGTGCCGCTGCTGGTCTATGCGACCACGCTGTGCGGGCTGATGATCGTCGTCGCCAGTGGGCTGAGCTTCCTCGGCGTCGGTGTCATCCCACCCACGCCCGACTGGGGCATCATGACCGCCGACGGCAAGAACGTGCTGCTGGAGGGCGTCTACCACGTCGCCACCATCCCCGGCCTGCTCATCCTTGTCGTCTCGCTCGCCTTCAGCCTGGTCGGTGACGGCATCCGCGACGCCCTCGACCCGAGAAAGCAGGCCCGCCGATGAACACCACCAATGCCCTTGAGGTGACGAACCTCTCCGTCGACTTCTACACCGACACCGGGGTGGTACACGCCGTCCGGGGGGTCAGCCTGACGGTTCCGGAGGGCGCCGTTGTCGGGCTCGTCGGCGAGTCCGGTTCGGGCAAGTCGGTCACCTCGCTGGCGGTGCTGCGCCTGCTCGATCCGAGAGCCCGGATCACCGTCGGCGAGATCCGCTTCCGCGGCGAGAACCTGCTGGACAAGACCGAAAGGCAGATGCGCGCCATTCGCGGCTCGCACATCGGGATGGTGTCGCAGAACGCGCTGACCGCCCTCGACCCGTCCTTCACCATCGGTGCACAGCTCGTGGAGGTGATCCGGCTGCACCAACGGGTCGACCGCGCCACCGCCCGGGACAAGGCACTGGAGGCCCTCGAACTCGTCGGGCTGCCCGAGCCCGCACGGCGGATGCGGTGCTATCCGCACGAGCTGTCCGGTGGCCAGCGGCAGCGGGTGGTGATCGCCATCGCGCTGTCGTGCCGACCCGAGCTGCTGCTGGCCGACGAGCCCACCACGGCGCTGGACGCCACCGTGCAGAAGCAGATCCTCGACCTGCTGCTGGACATCAACGCCCGGCTCGGCACCTCGATCCTGCTGGTGACCCACGACTTCGGGGTGGTCGCCCATGTGTGCGACCGGGTCGCCGTCATGCGCCGCGGCGAGGTGGTCGAGACCGGCAGCACCGAGGAGGTGCTCAACCGGCCGCGCCACCCCTACACCCAGGGCCTGATGCGCGCGGTGCCACGGCTGCACCTCGACGAGGCCGCCCGGGCGGTACCGCGGGCGCAGCGCCGGATGTTCGAGTTCCGGGACGGAGCCGAAAGGGTGGAGGCCGATGTCGCGTAGCGAACCGCTCATTCGGGTCCGGAACCTCACCAAGGTGTTCCCGGTCCGCGGGGCCGACGGGCGGCGCGGCACCTTCACCGCGGTCGACTCCGTCAGCTTCGACATCGGCCGCGGCGAGACCTTCGGCCTGATCGGGGAGTCCGGCTCCGGCAAGACCACGACCGGCCGCATGGTGCTGGCACTGGAGAAGCCGACCAGCGGGTCGGTGACCTTCGACGGCAACGAATTGGTGGGGCTGTCGGACCTCGATCTGCGCCGCTACCGCCGCGACATGCAGATCGTCTTCCAGGACTCCGGGTCGGCGTTCAACCCGCGCCGCAGCGTCGGCGAGCAGATCGCGTACCCGCTCAAGCTGTTCCGGATCGCCTCTGGTACCGAGGCGCGGCGGCTGGTGGTGGAACTGCTGGGCCGGGTGGGGTTGGCGGCGTCCCACTACGACCGCTACATCCACGAGTTCTCCGGCGGTCAGCGGCAACGCCTCGGCATCGCGCGCGCCCTGATCACCGACCCGCAGTTCGTCGTCCTCGACGAACCGACCGCCGCGCTCGACGTGTCGGTGCAGGCGCAGATCCTCAACCTGCTCAAGGACATTCAGCAGGAGCGCCGACTCACCATGTTGCTGATCACGCACAATCTCGCCCTGGTCGAGCACATGTGCTCGACCGCGGGGGTGCTCGACCGCGGCCGCCTCGTGGAGTACGGGCCGGTCGACGACATTTTGCGCACCCCGGCCACCGACATCACCCGAAAGCTCGTCGACGCCGTGCTCGAGCCGGCCCTGCCGACCGGGCGGTGATCGGACGACCATGACCCGGACAGCCATGACGAACGCGATCCGTGCCGGCACCATCCCGACCCTGCGGGCAGCGATCGAAGCCGGCACAGTCGATCCCGTCGACCTCGTCGAGGCGGCCCTCGACCGCATCGACGCCGTCGAACACCGGATCCGGGCCTTCGCGGAGATCTTTGCCGCCGAAGCCCGCACCACCGCCCGGCAGCGCCGCGGCCACCCCGGGCCGCTGGCCGGAATTCCGATCGTGGTCAAGGACATCTGCGACGTCGCCGGGCACCGCACCGGGAACGGGTCGGCCGGGACACCGGACCGCGTCGCCACCGCGGACGCCACCGTGGTGCGGCGGCTGCGCGCGGCCGGTGCCGTCGTCCTCGGCAAGGCCACCACCCATGAGTACGCCTTCGGTGTCGCCACTCCGCCGACCCGCAACCCGTGGTCGACCGACCGCGTCCCCGGCGGATCGAGCGGGGGCACCGGCGCGGCCGTCGCGGCGCGGGTGGTCACCGGCGGGGTGGGCACCGACACCGGCGGTTCGATCCGCATCCCGGCGGCGCTGTGCGGGGTCACCGGGCACAAACCCACCTTCGGCCTACTCGACCGGCGCGGCATCAGCGAACTGAGCTTCACCCTCGACCATGCCGGTCCGCTCGGCCGCACCGTCGACGACACCGTCGCGCTCCTGGAGGCCATGGCCGGCGTCGACGGCCTGCGGGCCGAATTCGACCGCGGCCTGGCCGGATTGACGATCGGGGTGGCCGAACGCTATTTCTGTGACCGCCTCACCGCCGACGTCGCCGCCGGCTTCGAGGCCGCCGTCGGCATGCTGGAACGGGCCGGCGCCCGCATCCGACCGGTTGACTTCCCCGACGTCGAGCTGTGCCCGCACATCGTCGACGTGGTGGCCGGGGTGGAGGCCGCCGCCTGGCACGCCGCACAGCCCGACACCGATCCGCGGGCCTTCGGCGCCGACGTGCGCGCGGCACTGGACAAGGGGGCCCGCTACACCGGAGTCGAGTACCTGGCCGCGCTGGGGGACCGACAGGCGGTGATCGCCGGCATGCGAGAGGTGTTCGGTGCGGTCGACCTGCTCGCCACCCCGACGACCGCGATGACCGCGCCGCCGGTCGGCACCGACGAGGTACCCCTGGGCGGGCAGCCCGTGTCGCTGCTGCACGGCCTCAACGCGCTGACCGTCCCCGCCAACGTGACCGGCATGCCTGCCCTCACCGTTCCGGCCGGGTTCGGCAGCGACGGGCTGCCGATCGGGCTGCAACTGATGGGGCCGCCCGGCGCCGACGCCACCGTGCTGGGCGCCGGACGTGCCTTCGAGGAGATCGCCGCTGTCGTCAACGTCCCACCACCGCTGTGAAACCGAGGAGAGCAAATGCCCGACAACCCATTCCAACCCGACCAACAACAGCTCGACGTCGTGTTCGGCTACGTCGGGCTGCCGCTGAGCGGAGACCGGCTTGCGGCCAACTACGACGACTACGCGTCGACCCTGGCGCTGATCCGCTCGGTCTCCGCCGTCGACCTGGGCGAAACCGTGCCCGCGGTCGGCTTCAACGCCCGCTGGGAATGACATACCGACGAAAGGTCGCTGCCGTGCAACTCTACGAACTGTCCCTGACCGAGGTCGCCGAGAAGATCCGGACCCGCGAGGTGTCGCCGGTCGAGGTCACCGAGTCGGCGCTGACCCGACTGGAGGAGACCGAACCCGTCCTCAACGCCTTCGCCACCACCACCCCCGAACTCGCGCTCGAGCAGGCCCGCGCCGCCGAGCAGGAGATCGCCGCCGGGAACTACCGCGGACCCCTGCACGGGATTCCGATGGGGGTCAAGGACCTCTACGACACCGCCGGGGTGGCCACCACCTCCAGCTCGGCCCAGTGGGCCGACCGGGTGCCCGACACCGACTCGGCGGCGGTCGCCAAGCTCTATGCCGCCGGGATGATCCTGATCGGCAAGACCCACACCCACGAATTCGCCTACGGCGCGACCACACCCACCACCGGCAACCCGTGGGCTCCGGACCGCACCCCGGGTGGGTCCAGCGGCGGGTCGGGGGCGGCGGTCGGCGCCGGGGTGGTCCACGTCGCCCTCGGCAGCGACACCGGCGGCTCCATCCGCATCCCGGCGGCGCTGTGCGGCACGGTCGGGCTCAAGCCCACCTACGGGCGGGCCTCCCGGGTCGGAGTGGCCTCGCTGTCCTGGTCGCTGGACCATGTCGGACCGTTGACCCGCAACGTGGTCGACGCCGCCCTGGTGATGACGGCCATGTCGGGCTACGACCGGCGCGACCCGGCCACCGCCGACGTCCCGGTACCGGACATGGCCGCCGGGATCGACGGCGGCGTCGCCGGGCTGCGGATCGGCATCCCCGCCAACTACTACACCGAACGCCTCGAGCCGGCCAACGCCGCCGCGGCCGCCGCCGCCGCGACCACCCTGCAGGGGCTCGGCGCCGAACTCGTCGAGGTCACCGTCCCGATGACCGACCATATCCTGGCGACCGAGTGGGCCATCCTGATGCCGGAGGCCGCCGCGTACCACAAAGACCGTATGCGCAACGCCCCGGAGTTGTTCACCGACGAAACCCGTACCCTGCTGGAGGCCGGTGCGGCGCAGCCGGCCACCGACTACATCAACGGCCTGCGGATGCGCACCCTAATCCAGGCAGCCTGGCGGGACATGTTCGACGACATCGATGTGCTGCTGGCCCCGACCCTGGTCGCCGGACCGTCGCTGCGCACGGACCCGTTCGTGCGCTGGCCGGACGGTACCGCCGAGTCTGCGACCAACGCCTATGTGCGCTACTCCGCGCCGGCGAACGTGACCGGACTGCCTTCGCTTTCGGTTCCGGCCGGGTTCACCGACGACGGCCTGCCGGTCGGAGTGCAGATCATCGGCAAACCGTTCGCCGAACCGCAGATCCTGCGCGTCGGCTACGCCCTGGAACAACACACCGACGCGGTGGGGCGGATCGCGCCGGTGAGCACCAAGGCCGCCGCGTGATGACGGTTCGCACCGGCCCGCGGATTCTCGACGGCATCGTCGGGTGGGCCACCGAGGCCGCCGTCACCGACGCGCTGCACCGGCTGCGTCACACCGGCACGGTGGAGACCATCCACCTAGCGGCCGCCGATCTGCAGCGTCGGCGACTGCGGGTGGTTTCCGACGCCGGCACCGACTACGCCATCGCGCTGCCCCGCGGCAGTGCGCTGGCCGACGGGGCGGTCCTGCTGCTGGAACCCCACCTGGCGGTACTGGTGCGCGCCGGTACGCCCCGTCGAATGGCATTGCGGTCCAATGAAATCGCAGCGGCCATTCGGCTGGGGTTGGTGGCCGGGCACCTGCACTGGAAGTGCGATCAGCACGGCGACACCCTCGTCGTCCACCTCGACGGGCCGGAGGAGCAGTACCGCAAGCCCATCGCCGGCCTGCTCGCCGACGGTCGGATCGAGCTCGCCGACACCCCGCCGGATGGCTGATCAGGTCCAGTTGCTGACGGCGATGCGCTTCGGCGACAGCGCATTTCCGTCCGGTGGATTCGCCTTCTCGTCCGGTCTGGAAGGCGCCCACCGCGACGGCTGGATCGACGACGAATCCGACGTCGCGGCCTTCGTCGCCGAGCAACTCGCCGATCGGTGGCATCGCTGCGACCGGGTGCTGCTGTGCCGAGCCTGGTCCGCGCCGGACCCGGTCGCCGTCGATGCGCTCGCCGAGGCACACGCGGTGATGTCGGTGCTGCGGCAGGCCTCCCGCCGCGCCGGTGCGGGCCTGCTCAGCACCTTCGCCGCGGTGCCGGCAACGGCCGCCGACGAGCGGTTTCGCCGCTACCGTGACCGGGCCCGCGCCGGCACCACCCCCGGTCACCTGCCGGTGGTGCAGGCGGTGGCGCTGCGGTCGGCCGGGCTATCGCTGACCGCCGCCGAGGCGATCGCCGCCTGGCAGGTGGTATCCGGTATCACCGGCGCGGCCCTGCGACTGGGCATCTGCGGACACCTCGGTGCCCAGCGCGTCATTGAGCGGGCCATCCCGCTGGCCCGGGACCTGCTGAGCCGACCCGCACCGCAAACACCCTCCGCGTTCACCGCATTCGCCGACATCGCCGCCCAGCGCCGCGACGGCGACGTGCGACTGTTCGCCAGCTGAAGGAGAACCGCGTGAACCTGACCCCGACCGAGATGGAACGCCTGACCGTGTTCCTGGCCGCCGAACTGGCCCGCCGCAACCTGCGCGAGGGCATCCCGCTCAGCCACCCCGAGGCGGTCGCATTGTTGACCGACGAGGTCATGTGCGCCGCGCGGCGCAACCTCGACTACGACGAGGTCATCGACCACGCCGGCCGGGTGCTCACCGCTGCCCAGTGCGAACCCGGGGTGCCCGGCATGCTGCGGCTGATCGCGATCGACGCCCCGTTCCCGTCCGGCACCAAGCTCGTCACCCTGGTCGACCCGGTCAAACCGGACCCGGGCGACATCCAGCCCGGCGAGATCGTCGTCGGCACGCAACCGGTGGAGCTGTTCCCGGGCGCCGACCGGATCACCCTCACCGTGGTCAACCGCGGCGACCGCGACATCCAGGTGCGCAGCCAGTCCCACTTCTACGAGGTCAACCCGGCGCTGGAATTCGACCGGCGCGCGGCCTGGGGCCGCAAGCTCGACGTGCCGTCCGGATCCGGGGTGCGCTTCGAGCCCGGCGTGCCGGTGTGCGTCGGCCTCGTCCCGATCGCCGGAAACCGAGTTGTGCACGGCTTTTCCGGGGCGGTGAACGGATCCCTGGACGCCCGGGCGGTGACCCGGTGACGCACATCGACCGGCGCAGCTACGCCCGGATCTTCGGGCCGACGGCCGGCGACCGGATCCGGCTGGCCGACTCCGACCTGTTCATCGAGATCGAGCACGACCACACCGTGCCCGGCTACGAACTCCTCAGCGGCGCAGGCAAATCCTTCCGCGACGGGGAAGGCTACCGGCCGTCGGCCAAACCCTCCGACGGGGCGCTGGACTGCGTCATCACCAATGCCGTCATCGTCGACGCAGTCACCGGAATCGTCAAGGCCGACATCGGGATCCGCGGCGGCCGGATCGCCGGCATCGGCAAGGCCGGCAACCCGGACACCATGCCCGGGGTCACCCCGGGCCTGGTGGTGGGCACGTCCACCACGCCCATCCCGGGCGAGGGGATGATCGTCACCGCCGGGGCCATCGAGACCCACGCACACCTGATCTCGCCGCAGCAGACCGAACACGCGCTGGCCACCGGAACCACCACGCTCATCGGCGGATCCCCGGGCCCGGCCTTCGAGGTCGCCAGCGGTAGCCCGCGACACCTCGGCCTGTTCCTGCAATCCGGGGAGTACACCCCGATGAACTACGTGGCGTTCGGCCGCGGCTCGTCGAATCCGGCCGCGGTGCTGGAATCGGTGGCCGCCGGAGCCGGCGCGGTCAAGATCCACGAGGACTTCGGCGCCGCGCCGGCCGTCATCGACGCGACCCTGCGCGCCGCCGACTCCGCCGACTTCGCGGTCCACCTACACACCGACTCGATTAACGAATTCGGGTTCAGCGAAATCACATTCGCCACGATCGGGGATCGGACCATCCACATGTACCACGTGGAGGGCGCCGGCGGTGGCCACGCCCCGGACCTGATCCGCTGCGTGGGGTACCCCAACGTCATCCCCGGCACCACCAACCCCACCAACCCCTACACCCGGGCCGGGCTGGACGAAGGCGTGCCCATGACCATGTTGGCCCATCAGATGAACTGGGAGGCCCCCGAGGACGTCGCCTTCGCCGAGGCGAGGATCCGGCCGCAGACCATGGTGGCCGAGGACTTCCTGCACGACATGGGGGCGATCTCGATCTTCGGCAGCGACACCCAGGGGATGGGCCGGCTGGCCGAGAACATCACCAACTGCTGGCAGCTCGCCGCGGTGATGAAACAGCGCACCGGCCGGCTCCCGGAGGAGCAGACCGCCGCGGCCGACAACGAGCGGGTCAAGCGCTACATCGCCAAGCTCACCGTCAACCCTGCGATCTCGGTCGGCATCGACGCCCACGTCGGCTCCGTGCAGCCCGGTCGGATCGCCGATCTGGTGATCTGGCAGCCGGCGTTCTTCGGGGTCAAGCCGAAGATGGTGCTCAAGAACGGCGTCGTCGCCTGGGCCGCGCTCGGGGACGCGGCGGGATCCGTCGCCGCATCCGAACCGGTTCTGCAGCGGCCCAACTGGGGTGCGTTGGGGGATGCCGCGGCCGAACTGGGATTCGTGTTCATGTCCCGGCTCGCCATCGACGCCGGGGTGCCGCAGCGGCTCGGGCTGCGCAAGCGGGCGCTGCCCATCGCCTCGGTGCGCGGGCTGCGCAAGACCGATATGATCCGCAACGACGCCATGCCGCATGTCGAGGTCGACCCGCGCACCTTCGAGGTCCGCGCCGACGGGGTGCTGTTGGCCGCCGAACCGGCCGTGACCGTGCCCTTCTCGAGAAAGTATCTGCTGCGATGACGCTGCGGGCCGCGCGGGTGGGCATCGGTGGACCCGTCGGATCGGGCAAGACGGCGCTGGTCGAGGCGCTGCTGGCCGGCTTCGCCCGGCGCTCCCGCTCGGTGTGCGTCATCACCAACGACCTGGTGACCGCCGAGGACGCCGAGCGGGTTCGGCGTTCCGGGCTGATCGACCCCGCCCGGGTGCGGGCGGTGGAGGCCGGTGCCTGCCCGCACACGGTGATCCGGGAGGACCCGTCACTGAACATGGCCGCGGCCGACGCGCTGGAGGCCGAGTTCCCGGACGCCGAGCTGATCCTGCTGGAATCGGGCGGGGACAACCTGGCCTCCACCTTCTCCCGGGACCTGGTGGACTACTGGATGTTCGTCATCGACGTCGCGGGTGGGGACGACATCCCCCGCAAACGCGGACCGGGGGTGCTGCGCTGCGACCTGCTGGTCATCAACAAGGTCGACCTCGCCCCGCACGTTGGGGCCGACTTGGCCCGGATGCGCGCCGAGGCGGAGCAGGTGCGCGCGGGGCGGCCGGTGCTGACCACCAGCGTCCGCTGCGGTACGGGGATCGAGGAGCTGATGGACCACCTCGAACGCGACGTGCTGTTCGTGTGACCGCCCCGGCGCTCGATCTGGTGTTCGCCGCCGGCGCCGGGCACACCGCGCTGAGCCGGCGCCGCCACCGCTGGCCACTGCTGGTCGGGCGGGTGTTCGGCCCCGAACCGCCGTGCCGGTACGCCACTGTGATCATTCAGAACGCCGCCGGTGCAGTGATCCCCGGGGATCGCATCGTGCAGCGGTTCACGGCCGTCGACGGGGCGGTGATCGCGGTTCGCGGCCAGGGTGCCACCACGGTCACCGGGGTGCCGGGCGGGCCGCCGGCCGCCGAGGAGGCCGTCATCCACGTCGACGCCACCAGCCGGCTGGTGTTCGACCCGGGGCCGCGCATCCTCACCCCGCACGCACGGTACCGCCAGCAGCTGCGTGTGCACGTCGCCCCGGGCGGGTGTGCGGTGGTCGTCGACGCGGTGGTGCTGCACCCCGACCTCACCGACGACAGCTTCGGCCGCTTCGAGTCGACCGTCGTGGTGGCGGGGGGCGGCCCGACCCCGCTCGCCGTGGACGCCCAGGTGCTCGAGACGCTGCCGCGGCCGCGCCGCGCCCCGACGGCGTTCGCCTCCATATATGTCGTCGGCGCCGAGGCGGTGGCGACGACGGCGCCGCAGGCCCCGGCCGACCGGCGGGTCTATCTGGCGGCCAGCGAGCTGCCGAACGGGGCCGGCGGGCTGGTGCGCGTCGCGGCGGCCGACGGCGGGGCGCTGCGGGAGGCGGTCGCGGCGATCCGGGCCCGGCTCGCGTCGGACACCGCGGCGACGGCCGACGGCGCCCGGTGACCGGGTGGGGCAGTGGTGCCGCCACGCCATGCCGACCACTGTGTCCCCGGCCACGCATGCGGGGGCCGCCGCCGCCTACTGTTACTCTCGTAGACTGTTTGAACGCGTGACTTGAGCAGGCCGTGGCCTGCGCGGGCGCCGCACCAGACTTGACCGTAAGCGCTGGCACCAGACCAGCCCCATTTGGCACGCCGCGATTTGAGGTCGGCTGCAGGAGGAAGAGTTGCTCTCGGCTTTCATCTCGTCGCTGCGGACGGCCGACCTGAGGCGCAAGATCCTGTTCACGCTGGGCATTGTGATCCTCTACCGGGTCGGCGCGGCCATCCCGTCCCCGGGGGTCAACTACCCCAACGTGCAGAAGTGCATCGAGCAGGTCGCCGGTGGTGACTCCGCACAGCTGTACTCGCTGATCAACCTGTTCTCCGGCGGTGCGCTGCTGCAACTGAGCATCTTCGCGGTCGGCGTCATGCCCTACATCACCGCGAGCATCATCGTGCAGCTGCTGACCGTGGTCATCCCGCGGTTCGAGCAGCTGCGCAAGGAGGGCCAGGCCGGCCAGGCCAAGATGACGCAGTACACCCGCTACCTCGCGGTGGCGCTGGCACTGCTGCAGGCCACCTCGATCGTGGCGCTGGCCGCCAACGGCGGCCTGCTGGTCGGGTGCACCCACGAGATCATCCACAACCAGTCCATCTGGGCGCTGGTGGTGATCGTCATCGTGATGACCGCCGGCGCGACCCTGGTCATGTGGATGGGCGAGGTCGTCACCGAGCGCGGCATCGGCAACGGCATGTCGCTGCTGATCTTCGCCGGCATCGCCGCCCGCATCCCGGCCGAGGGCCAGATCATCCTCGAGGACCGCGGCGGGTTCGTGTTCACCGGGGTCTGCGTGGCCGCGCTGGCGATCCTGATCGGCGTGGTCTTCGTCGAGCAGGGCCAGCGCCGCATCCCGGTGCAGTACGCCAAGCGCATGGTGGGCCGCAAGATGTACGGCGGCACCTCGACCTACCTGCCGCTGAAGGTCAACCAGGCCGGCGTCATCCCGGTCATCTTCGCCTCGTCGCTGATCTACATCCCGCAGCTGATCACCCAGCTGATCCGCAGCGGCAGCTCCGACCCGGGCACGGGCTGGTGGGACCGTTTCGTCGCCGAGCGGCTCACCGACCCGTCCGACCCGGTCTACGTCGCGATCTACTTCGGGCTGATCGTGTTCTTCACGTACTTCTACGTGTCGATCACCTTCAACCCCGACGAGCGCGCCGAGGAGATGAAGAAGTTCGGCGGGTTCATCCCGGGTATCCGGCCGGGCCGGCCGACCGCGGACTACCTGCGCTACGTGCTGAACCGGATCACCCTGCCGGGGTCGATCTACCTCGGCCTGATCGCGGTGTTGCCGAACCTGTTCCTGCAGGTGGGCGGTGGCGCCTCGCTGCAGAACCTGCCGTTCGGCGGCGTCGCGGTGCTGATCATGATCGGCGTCGGCCTCGACACCATGAAGCAGATCGAAAGCCAGCTGATGCAACGTAACTACGAAGGGTTCCTGAAGTGAGAGTTGTTCTGCTCGGACCGCCCGGCGCGGGGAAGGGCACACAGGCGGTGCGGCTGTCCGAGAAGCTCGGGATCCCGCAGATCTCCACCGGGGACCTGTTCCGCAAGCACATCAGCGAGGGCACCGAGCTCGGCCTGGAGGCCAAGCGCTATCTCGACGCGGGCGACCTGGTGCCGGCCGAGCTGACGAACCGGCTGGTCGAGGACCGCATCGACCAGCCCGACGCGGCGGCCGGGTTCATTCTGGACGGCTACCCCCGATCGGTGGCGCAGGCCGAGGCGCTCGACGAGATGCTGCGCAGGCGCGGCCTGCAGCTCGACGTGGTGCTGGAGTTCCAGGTCGCCGAGGACGAGCTGTTCACCCGGCTCAAGGGCCGCGGCCGCGCCGACGACACCGACGAGGTGATCCGCAACCGGATGCAGGTCTACCGCGAGGAGACCTACCCGCTGCTGGAGTACTACCGCGACCGCAACCTGCAGACCATCGACGCGGTGGGCAGCCTCGACGAGGTGTTCGAGCGCGCGCTGCGGGCGCTGGGCAAGTAGTCGTGGCCGGGCTCCGACTGCGCCGGGTGGTGCCGCAGCGCAGCGCCGCCGAACTCGACGCCATGGCCGCCGCCGGCGCGCTGGTGGCCCGGGCGCTGCGCGCGGTGCAGGAGGCCGCCCGGCCCGGTGTCACCACCAAGCAGCTCGACGAGATCGCCGAGACCGTGATCCGGGAGGGCGGCGGGGTGCCGTCGTTCCTCGGCTACCACGGGTATCCGGCCAGCATCTGCTCGTCGGTCAACGACCGGGTGGTGCACGGCATCCCCTCGGAGACCGAGGTGCTCGCCGAGGGCGACCTGGTCTCCATCGACTGCGGCGCCATCCTGGACGGCTGGCACGGCGACTCGGCGGTCACCTTCGGGGTGGGCGCGCTCAGCGCCGCCGACGCCGCGCTGAGCGCGGCCACCCGGGCCGCCCTGGAGGCCGGCATCGCCGCCATGGTGCCCGGCAACCGGCTCACCGACGTCTCGCACGCCATCGAGACCGAGACCCGCGCGGCCGAGCGGCGCGACAACCGCCGCTACGGGATCGTCGCCGGCTACGGCGGGCACGGCATCGGCCGGCGGATGCACATGGACCCGTTCCTGCCCAACGAGGGCGCCCCGGGCCGCGGCCCGCACCTGGCGCCCGGCTCGGTGCTGGCCATCGAGCCGATGCTGACCCTGGGCACCACCGAGACCGTGGTGCTCGACGACGAGTGGACCGTCGTCACCGCCGACGGCTCGCGCGCCGCGCACTGGGAGCACACCGTCGCGGTGACCGAGGACGGGCCCCGCATCCTGACCCTCTGACCGCCCGCCGGGCGCACCGGCGGATGCGGTATGAAATGGCGTATGGAACGGCCGGCCGCGCAGCACATCCCCGACGACGAGCCGGCCACGCGTGACCCGATCGCCCTGGCCCGGCGCAACTGGGAACGGGCCGGCTGGGGGGAGGTCGCCGACGGGATGGTCGCGGTCACCTCGGTGATGCGCGCCCACCAGATCCTGCTGGCCCGGGTCGAGGCCGCGCTGCGGCCCTACGACCTGAGCTTCTCCCGGTTCGAGCTGCTGCGGCTGCTGGCGTTCAGCCGCACCGGGGCGCTGCCCATCGCCAAGGCGTCGGCCCGGCTGCAGGTGCACGTCACCAGCGTCACCCACGCCATCCGGCGGCTGGAGGCCGACGGGCTGGTGGAGCGGCTGCCGCATCCCACCGACGGGCGCACCACGCTGGTGCGGATCACCGAGCTGGGCCGCTGCACCGTCGAGGACGCCACCGCCACGCTGAACCGGGAGGTGTTCGCCGACATCGGCATGTCGCCGCAGGAGTGCCGGCAGCTGTCGGCGTGCATCCAGACGCTGCGCCGCAACGCCGGCGACTTCTAGCCCGTTCTCCCGCGAGCAACTGCGCACCCCTCCGGTTCGGCGCGGATCAGGGGGTGGTCACGTCTGCTCGCGGGGTGGGGTGAGGGGGATGGTGGCGATGACGGTGGTGCCGGCGCCGGGCCGGGACCGGATGTTGAGCCGGCCGCCGACGATCTCGGCCCGCTCGGCCATCGACAGCAATCCGTAGCCGCCGGTCTCCTCCGCGCCGAGCGGGTGCTCGAAGGTGTCGAACCCCACCCCGTCGTCGGCGATCTCGAGCCGCGCCACCCCGTCGTCGACGGCGAACGACAACCGCGCGGTGTGCGCCCGGGCGTGCTTGACCACGTTCTGCAGGCACTCCTGCGCGATCCGGTACAGCGCCAGCTCGATGTGGTCGGGCAACCGCACCTCCGCCAGCGCGACCTGCACCTCCACCCCGGGCACCGACCGGGCCAGGCTGGCCAGCCCCCCGGCCAGGCCCAGGTCGTCGAGCACGGGCGGGCGCAGCCCGCTGATCGCCGCCCGCGCCTCCTGCAGCGTCAGCTCCGCCAGCTCGCGCGCCTTGGCCAGCTGCTCGGCCACCGTCGGCGGGTCGTCGAGCGCGCGGATCGCCGCGTCCAGCCGGTAGGACAGCGTCACCAGCCGTTGCGAGATGCCGTCGTGGATGTCCCCGGCCAGCCGCCGCCGCTCCAGTTCCTGGGCCTCGATGACCTGCTCGACGAACATCTCGTGGGCCCGCTCCCGGGCCACCAGCTGCCGGTGCAGCCGGGCCTGGTGCATCGCGCCGGCGATGAGCCGGCCGATGGTCAGCAAAAGCTCCACGTCGCGGTCGGTGAACTCCCGGCGCGCCGCGGTGTGCACGTTGAGCACCCCGACCAGCCCGCCCGGGTCGGTCTCCATCGGCACCGACACCATCGAGGTGAAGTCGCGGCCGCGCAACGACTGGAACGGCACGTAGCGCGGGTCGGCCTCCTTGTTCTCGGTGATCACCACCGGCTCGCGGTGGCTGGCCACCCAGCCGGAGATGCCCTGGCCCAGCGGCAGCCGGATCTTGCCCACCTCGCTGTCGAACGGCGGGGTGGCCCCGGCCAGCGTCAGCGACCGCTCGGTGTCGTCGAGCACGTGCACGAAGCAGACGTCGGTGCCGGTGGCGGCGGTGATCATCCGGGCCGCGGCCGCGGCCAGCGGCTCCACCCCGGGCCCGCGGGAGGCCGCCTGGATCAGCTCGCGCAGCAGCGCCAGCTCCCGGTCGGCGGTGAGCGCCGGGCGGGACGCCGTCATCGGTAGATGCCCTCACGCAGCGCGTAGGCCACCGCGCCGGTGCGGTCGCCGACCCCGAGCTTGCGGTAGATCGACCGCAGGTGGCTCTTGACGGTCTCCTCGCCGATCACCAGCTTGTTGGCGATCCCGCGGTTGGACAGCCCGTCGACCACCAGCGCCAGGATCTCGCTCTCCCGCTGGGTCAGCCCCTGCCGCGCCCCGGGCCAGAACTCGTCGCGCTGCAACCGGGCGGCGGTGTCGGCGGCGCGTGCGGCCATGCCTGGGTCGAGGGCCATCTGGCCGCGGTGCACCTGCTCGAGCTGGCGCACCAGCTCGTCGCTGCCGATGCTCTTGAGCAGGTACCCCGAGGCGCCCACCCGCAGTGCCTGGAACAGGTACTGCTCGTCGTCGTAGACCGACAGCATCACCACCTTGCGCTGCGGGTTGCGCTCCCGCAGCGCCAGGCACAGGTCCAGCCCGCTGGCCCCGGCCATCCGCACGTCGCACAGCACGATGTCGGGATCGAGTTCGGTGACCACCGCCAGCGCGCGCTCGGCGCCGACGGCGTGGCCCACCACCTGCACCCGGTCGGCGTACGAGGCCAGCATCGCCTTGAGGCCCTCGATGACCATCTCGTGGTCGTCCACCAGCACGATCCGCACGGGCGCGTCCACTTCCATGCCTGACACTGTATGGCCGTCCCGAGGGCCGCCCGGCCGATCTGCCCCCGGCTCTCCCCCGAACGGGGGAGGCGCACCGATGTGATCTGCGCCACTCTTGGGGCGTGGCACCGACACGCAACACCTGGCGGGCGGGCCGGTTCTGGTGGGAGCCGGCGCACGGCGCCGCCCGGCCCGCCGATCCCTATCCGCTGCAGGCGCTGGTCTTCGACCTCGACGCGCTCACCGACATCGAGTGCGACGGGCACCGCGTGGTGTTCAACGCGGCGTTCGCCGCACACGGCCTCGACATCGCCTGGACCCCGGCCCGCTACCGGCGGCTGCTGGCCCTGCACGACGAGCGCCGGCGGGTGGCCGCCGAGCTGCGGGCCCGTGGCGTGTGCACCGAGTGCGACGTGCTGTTGAACCTGCTGGCCGACGAGATCGTCGACACCAAGCAGATGATGTTCGAGGAGATGATCCTGGCCGCCGACCTCACCCCCCGCCCGGGGCTGGCCGACCTGGTGGTCGAGGCGTTCGCCGAGGGCATCTCGGTGGCGGTGGTCGCCGACGGGCAGCGCCGCTGGGTCGAGCCGCTGGTACGCGAGCTGGTGGGGGAGGGGCTGGTCACCACCCTGGTGACCGCCGACGACCTGGCCGAGCCGATGCGCCCGGCCGACGGCCACCGGCTGGCGCTGGCCGACCTGTGGGTGCCCGCCGGGCGGGTGCTGGCGTTCACCGGATCGGCCCACGGGCTGCGCACCGCGACCGCGGCCGGGCTGGCCACCGTGGTGGTCACCGGGGCCGGCCGGCCGGAGCTCGCCGGGGCCGCCGCGACCCGCCCGGACTACGCCGCCCCGGCGCCGCTGCGCGTCGAGGACTGCCGGGAACTGGCGGCGAACTGGTGGACCGGCCACAAACCGCTGATCGCCGCCTAGCCGGCCGGTCTAGCCGCGCAGCAGCTCGATGACGGCGCTGAAGTCCTTGTCCGCGTTGGCCTTGGCGAACTCCGCGTAGATCTGCGCGGCGTGGCTGCCCAGCGGGGCGTTGGCCCCGGTGGAGCGGACCGCGTCCATGGCCAGGCCGAGGTCCTTGTTCATCAGCGCGGTGGCGAAGCCGGGTTTGAAGTCGTTGTTGGCCGGCGACGTCGGCACCGGGCCGGGGACCGGGCAGTTGGTGTGCACCGCCCAGCAGTTGCCGGTGGCCCCGGTGATCACGTCGAACAACGACTGCGCCGACAGCCCCAGCTTCTCGGCCAGCACGAACGCCTCGCCGACCGCGATCTGCTGCACCGCGAGCACCATGTTGTTGCACAGCTTGGCCGCCTGGCCGGTGCCCGGCCCGCCACAGTGCACGATCTTGCCGGCCATCGGCTCCAAGACCGGCCGGGCGCGCTCCACCGCCTCGGGCTCACCGCCCACCATGAACGCCAGCGTCCCGGCGGTCGCCCCCTTCACCCCGCCGGACACCGGGGCGTCGAGTTGGGCGCAGCCGCGCTCGGCGGCCTGCCGGTGCACCTCGCGGGCGTCGTCGACGGAGATGGTGGAGGTGTCGATGAACAGCGTGCCGGCCGCGGCGGCGGGCAGCACCTCGGTATAGCAGCTCCTGACCACCGTGCCGTTGGGCAGCGAGGTGATCACCACGTCGGCCCCGGCCACCGCGGCCGGGGCGCTGTCGAACACCCGAAGCCCCTTTTCGGCTGCGGCACTGCGTAGTTCGGGCACCGGGTCGAACCCGTGCACGGTGAACCCGCCCTTGACCAGGTTGGCCGACATCGGGCCGCCCATGTTGCCCAGGCCCAGGAACGCAATGGTCGTCATGTGTGTCTCCTCATGCTGATGCCGCGCGCGCCCTGGCCGCGGCCGCCCGCCCGATGACCACCCGCATGATCTCGTTGCTGCCCTCCAGGATGCGGTGCACCCGCAGGTCGCGGACGATCTTCTCGATGCCGTACTCGCGCAGGTAGCCGTAGCCGCCGTGCAACTGCAGCGCCTTGTCGGCCACCTCGTAGCAGGCGTCGGTGACGTACAGCTTGGCCATCGCGCACAGCTCGACCTTGTCGGGTGCGTCGGCGTCCAGCGCGGATGCGGCCCGCCACAACATCATTCGCGAGGTCTCCAGCGCGGTGGCCATGTCGGCCAGGGTGAACCGGATGGTCGGCTCGTCGAGCAGGCTGCCGCCGAAGGCGTGCCGGTCGGCGAGGTAGCGGGCCGCCTTGTCGTAGGCGGTCTGCGCCCCGCCGAGCGAGCAGGCCGCGATGTTGATCCGCCCGCCGTTGAGCCCGTTCATCGCGATGCCGAAGCCCGCACCCTCGGCGCCGGCGCCGCCGAGCATGTTCTCGGCCGGCACCCGCACCCCCTCGAAGACCACCTGCGCGGTGGGCTGGGCGCTCCAGCCCATCTTCTGCTCGTTGGCGCCGAAACTCAGCCCCGGCGTGTCCTTCTCGACCACGAAGGTGGAGATGCCCTTCGGGCCGTCGACGCCGGTGCGGGCCATCACCACGTACACGTCGGAGGCCCCGGCGCCGGAGATGAACTGCTTGACCCCGTCGAGCACCCAGTGGTCGCCGTCGCGCACCGCACGGGTGCGCAGCGCTGCGGCGTCCGAGCCCGCGCCGGGCTCGGTGAGGCAGTAGCTGGCGATGGCCTCCATCGACGCCAGCCGCGGCACCCAGGTCTTGCGCTGCTCGGGTGTGCCGTAGGTGTCGATCATCCACGCGCACATGTTGTGGATGGACAAGAAGGCCGCCACGGTGGGGTCGGCGGCGGCGAGCGCCTCGAAGATGCGCACCGCGTCGAGCCGGCGCAGCCCGCTGCCGCCGACGTCCTCCCGGCAGTAGATGGCGGCCATGCCGAGCTCGGCCGCCTCGCGCAGCACGTCGGTGGGGAAGTGCTTGTCGGCGTCCCACTCCAATGCGTACGGGGCGAGGCGTTTCTCGGCGAAGGAGGCGGCCGTCTCGGCGATCACCCGTTCGTCGTCGTCGAGTGTCAGGAAGTGCATCCGCGTCACTTCATCGTCGGGATGACGAACTCGGCACCGTCCTTGATGCCCGACGGCCAGCGCGAGGTGACCGTCTTGACCTTGGTGTAGAACTGGATCGAGGCCGGCCCGTGCTGGTTGAGGTCGCCGAACGCCGAGCGCTTCCAGCCGCCGAAGGTGTGGTAGGCCACCGGCACCGGGATCGGCACGTTCACGCCGACCATGCCGACCTGCACCCGCGAGACGAAGTCGCGGGCGGCGTCCCCGTCGCGGGTGAAGATCGCCACGCCGTTGCCGTACTCGTGCTCGCTGGGCAGCCGCAGCGCCTCCTCGTAGTTCCTGGCGCGCACGATGCACAGCACCGGGCCGAAGATCTCGTCGGTGTAGATCGACATGTCGGTGGTGACGTGGTCGAACAGGGTCGGCCCGATGAAGAAGCCGTGCTCGAGGTTGTCGTCGCCGAACTGCAGCTCGTCGGCGCCGCGCTCGCGGCCGTCCACGACGAGTTCGGCCCCGGCCGCCACGCCCTGGTCGATGTAGCCGCGGACCCGGGCCAGGGCCGCGCCGGTGACCAGCGGGCCGTAGTCGGCCTTCGGGTCGAGGCTGTGGCCCACCCGCAGGTTGCGCACCCGCTCGGCCAGCCGGTTGCGCAGCCGGTCGGCGGTCTCCTTGCCGACCGGGACCGCGACGCTGATCGCCATGCAGCGTTCCCCGGCGCTGCCGTAGCCGGCGCCGACGAGCGCGTCGACGGCCTGGTCGAGGTCGGCGTCGGGCATCACGATCATGTGGTTCTTGGCCCCGCCGAAGCACTGCGAGCGCTTGCCGTGCGCGGCCGCCCCGGCGTAGATGTACTGCGCGATATCCGAGCTGCCGACGAAGCCCACGGCCTGGATGACAGGGTGCTCGAGGATGGCGTCGACGGCCTCCTTGTCGCCGTGCACCACCTGGAACAGCCCCGGCGGCAGGCCGGCCTCGAGGAACAGTTCGGCCAGGCGCACCGGCACCGACGGATCGCGTTCGCTGGGCTTGAGGATGAAGGCGTTGCCGCAGGCCAGGGCCGGGCCGGCCTTCCACAGCGGGATCATCGCGGGGAAGTTGAACGGGGTGATGCCGGCGACCACGCCGAGCGGTTGGCGGATCGAGTAGACGTCGATGCCGGGGCCGGCGCCCTCGGTGTACTCGCCCTTGAGCAGATGCGGGATGCCGGCGGCGAACTCGATCACCTCGATGCCGCGCTGGATGTCGCCCTTGGCGTCGGCCAGCGTCTTGCCGTGCTCGAGGCTGAGCAGCTCGGCGAGCTCGTCGACGTTGTCGTTGACCAGGTCGATGAACCTCATCAGCACCCGGGCCCGGCGCTGCGGGTTCCAGGCGGCCCATTCCCGCTGGGCCTCGGCGGCCCCGGCGACCGCGGCGTCGATGTCGGCGGCGGTGCCCATCAGCACCTGTGCCTGCACCGCGCCGGTGTTCGGGTTGAGCACGTCGGCGGTGCGGGTGGACCGCCCGGCGGTGTGCTTGCCGTTGATGAAGTGCTGGATCTGCCTCATGACTTCCGTCCAGGGATCGGGGTGCGCGGACCGTTCGCTCGGGTGTGACCCAAGATACTTGGAGATCCTAGTAATTGTCCCGAGTCGGAGGCAAGGGCTCGTCGTCTCCTCCCGCGGGGTGACCGGGGCCGGTCAGCCCAGCCGGGCGCGCAGCTGCTCGACGAACGCCTGCGCCTCGTCCCAGCCGGGCAGCAGCCCGGCGGCGCGCACCGTGGCCAGATCGGGGGCCGCGGCGTCGCGCTCGGACAGGATCGGCTCCCCGACGTCGGGCCAGGCGATGCCGATCGCCGGGTCGGTGGGCCGCACGGTGTGCTCGCGGGCCGGGTCGTACTCCGCCGAGCACAGGTACATCACCGTCGAATCATCCTGCAGCGCAAGGAATCCGTGCGCCAGTCCGGCGGCCAGGTAGACCGAGCGGCGGTCCCGGTCGTCGAGCAGCACCGCATCCCAGCGGCCGTAGGTCGGCGAGCCGACCCGGATGTCGACCACCACGTCCCACACCGCGCCGCGCACGCAGGTGACGTACTTGGCCTGGCCGGGCGGCAGCTGGGCGAAGTGCAGGCCGCGCAGCACCCCGCGGGCCGACACCGAGCAGTTGGCCTGCCGCACGTCGAACCGGTGCCCGGTCAGGCCGCGGAACCCGGCGTCGGTGAACCACTCGAAGAACAGGCCGCGGGCGTCGGTGTGCAGGGTGGGGGTGAGTTCCCAGGCGCCGGGGACCGCCAGTTCGCGGGACCTCACCGGCCGCGCTCCGCGTAGGCGGCCTCGGCGGCGTCCTTGAGCGGGGCCCACCAGGCCTCGTTCGCGCGGTACCACTCGATGGTCGCGGCGAGGCCGGCCTCGAAGTCGGTGTGCCTGGGCCGCCAGCCCAGTTCGCGCTGCAGCGGGGTGGGGTCGATGGCGTAGCGCAGGTCGTGGCCGGCCCGGTCCGGCACCCGGTCGAAGTCGTCCGGGTCGCGCCCCATCAACCGCAGGATCGTCTGCAGCACAACGAGGTTGGACCGCTCCCCGGCGGCCCCGATGAGGTAGGTGCGGCCGGGGACGCCGGCGGTGAGGATGCGCCACACCGCGGCGTTGTGGTCGTCGACGTGGATCCAGTCGCGCACATTGGCGCCGGTGCCGTACAGCTTGGGCCGCCGGCCGGTCAGCACGTTGGTGATCTGGCGCGGGATGAACTTCTCCACGTGCTGGTACGGGCCGTAGTTGTTGGAGCAGTTCGAGATGGTGGCGGCCACCCCGTAGGACCGCACCCAGGCGCGCACCAGCAGGTCGCTGCCGGCCTTGGTCGCCGAGTACGGGCTCGACGGGTTGTACGGGGTGGCCTCGGTGAACCGCTCGGGGCCCTCCAGCGGCAGGTCGCCGTAGACCTCGTCGGTGGAGACGTGGTGCAGCCGCACCCGGTGCCGGCGCACCGCCTCCAGCACGGTGAAGGTGCCGACGACATTGCTGTGCACGAACGGCGCCGGATCGGCCAGCGCGTTGTCGACGTGGGTCTCGGCGGCGAAGTGCACCACGGCGTCGGACTCGGCCACCAACCGGTCCACCAGCGCGGCGTCGGTGACGTCGCCCTCGACCAGGCGGACGGCGTCGGCCACCGGTGCCAGCGACTGCCGGCTGCCGGCGTAGGTCAGGGCGTCCAGCACGGTGACCGTGACGTCGGGCCGCTCGTGCACGGTGGCGTGCACGAAGTTGGCGCCGATGAAGCCGGCGCCCCCGGTGACCAGCAACCGCATGCTGTGCACCCTAACGGCGCGTCGAGATCGACGTTCTGGCGGGATCTTCTCGCACTTTTCCGCCCGTTTGCGCGTTTGGGCGCGGTGGGGGTGGGCGCTACGCGCGGGGCTGCAGGCCCAGCGGGCCGGCCAGGGCGGTGAGCGTGGGCAGCAGCTGCTCCCAGCCGCCGAGCACCTGGATGCACACGTGATCGGCGCCGCGGTCGAGATGCTCGGTCAGCCGGCCGGCGATCTGCTCGGCGGTGCCGTGGGCGACCACCGCGTCGATCAGCCGGTCGCTGCCCGGCCGGGCCACGTCGGCGTCGGTGAACCCGAGCCGCTTCCAGTTGTTCAGGTAGTTGCTCAGCCCGAGGTAGAAGTCCACCGCCTGGCGCCCCACCGCGCGGGCCGCCTCGGCGTCGGTGGACAGCACCACCTTGTGCTCCGGCGCCAGGAACACCGACGGGCCGACCAGCTCGCGGGCCCGGGCGGTGTGCTCCGGGGTGGTCAGGTACGGGTGCGCGCCGGCGGTGCGGGCCGCCGCCAGCTTGAGCACCTTCGGCCCCAGCGCGGCCAGCAGCCGGCGGCTGTTGGGCACCCCGGCGGCGTCCAGCGCGTCCAGGTAGCCCACCAGCGCGTCGTAGGGGCTGGCGTACTCGGCGGTGTGCTCGGGGTGGCCCACCCCGACCCCGAGCACGAACCGGCCCGGGTAGGCCCGCTCGATGCGGTGGTAGGAGTCGGCGACCTGGTCGGCCGGGGCGGTCCAGATGTTGACGATCCCGGTGGCCACCTGCAGCCGCTCGGTGGCGGCCAGGATCGGTTCGACGGACTCCAGGTCGGCGTTGGGGGAGCCGCCGATCCACACCGCGCCGTAGCCGAGCCGCTCGATCTCGGCCGCCTGCTCCGGGCGCACCGACCCGAAGGTCCACACCCCGAACCGGCCGAACTCGGGCTTGAGCGCCACTCCCTCGGTCATCGCAGTCCCTTCCGTGTTATGTCAGGCCAGGCCGAGTGCCCCGGCCAGCTCGGTCAGC
>Ga0207747_1000032_pt1 | contig 157364 bp, 139 predicted proteins | sample HigsolmetaGSP11D_FD_184839 | JGI IMG/M metagenome (GOLD analysis project Ga0207747, IMG submission 184839) | High solid enriched microbial communities from the Joint BioEnergy Institute, USA - SP1-1-D (SPAdes) | ecosystem: Engineered > Bioreactor > SSF (Solid state fermentation) > Aerobic >... | reverse complement strand
GATCAAACTCTCATGTTTAAGTGTTCAATCCAGCATAGACCAACGTTAGCTTTCGTTGTCTTACTGTTTTGTGGTGTATCAGTTATCTGATACGGTTCGCATATATCTTTCGATATATCTTTGAAATTCTATTATCGAAACCCATGTGAAGTTTCGAGTTTTTTAGAATTTTCAGGGTTGTTTCACTGTTCAATTATCAAGGTTCTTGTTGCTGTCGTATTTATATGTTTTAGCGCGTCAGCAAAATTAATGATATCACAGAGAAAAACATTTGTCAACAACTTTTTGTTTAAATTTTTTTAATTTTTTAAAAAAAGAAAACAATATGATTTTTTGACTTATTTCTATACATCTAAATATAAGAATGTCCCGCAATATACTTTTTTATTCTAACTCATAAAAGTATATCCAGTTAATTATTTTCTCATTTTTCTCTTTTATATATTTTGATCACTAACTCTTGCAATAATATTCTATACAGATCAATTCGTATTGCAAAATACATTTTCTATTCCACTTCGAAAAAATTAGCCATTGGATTCTAACCCAACGGCTTGAAATAGAAACGGAGAAAGAGGGATTTGAACCCTCGCGCCGGTTTGACCCGACCTACACCCTTAGCAGGGGCGCCTCTTCGGCCTCTTGAGTATTTCTCCAGAAACTGAACTTCATTTGTAAAGAATTCAATAATCGAATATTATTGCCTTCTTTACTTTTATTCAATTTTATCTCTAGCAGAGACAAAACCTAGTATAACAAATACGTTTCATTTTGTCAATGCTTAGATTAATAATTTTTATTTTTCCATGGTGCCAAGACACCTTAGAAAACTTTGCTTATTCAAGTAAATATTATCCCCTGTTTTAACTTTGTTATTCGCTTGGAATCATTTAGGAGCATTGATAAAGGCTATTAAAAACAATTAATAATCAGTACCAATGCTACCCATTAAATTTGGGATAAGCATTGGTTATCTGACTGATTACTATCTTATTCATTGCTATCTTCTTCGTCTGTTTCATCGATATATTCATCTATTATGTCATCGTCTACATAATTTTCATTATCCGCATACTCTTCTTCTATGATTTCTACATCCGAATCGGCTTCATCTAATTCCTTTTCCAGATTCTTGATAATTTCTTCATTTGTACTCTTTTCATTTTCTCTTACTTTTGCCATACTTGCCACAGAAATATTCGAATCTGTATCGATACTGATTAGTTTCACTCCAGATGTGATTCTACCTAGAACAGATATATCACTTACCATGATACGAATAATGATACCTTCTGTAGTGATAATCATAACTTCATCATCTTGATTAACTGCTTTTACACCAATAACGTCTCCTGTTTTCTCTGTTATCTTATAGCATTTAACACCCTTACCTCCACGGCGTTGAATGGAGAATTCATTCATGTCGGTACGTTTACCCATTCCTTTTTCAGAAACAAAAAGCAGGTAATCGCCTTGCGTATCAAGCTGCATTCCTACGATTTGATCTCCATCCATCAAGTTCATACCGATAACACCCATTGATGAACGTCCCGTTGGTCTTACGTCTCTCTCATTAAAGCGGATACACATACCATTTTTAGAAACGAGTATAATATCCTTTTTGGAATTGGTTGATTTTACTTCAATCAATTCATCTTCATCCCTTAGATTTATTGCAATAAGACCACTCTTACGAATATTTTCATATTCCTTAATTGGTGTTTTCTTTACGATACCATTCTTGGTTGCCATAAATAGATATCTGCCGGCCTTATATTCTTTGATTGGTATAACAGCGGTAATTCTCTCTTCCGGTTGAAGCTGAAGAAGATTTACAATTGCCGTACCCCTAGCCGTTCTTCCAGCTTCCGGTATCTCATACGCCTTTAATCGATATACTCTACCCTTATTGGTGAAAAACATAAGGTAATGATGATTTGACGTCATTAACAATTCTTCTATGAAGTCTTCATCTATGGTCTGCATACCCTTAATTCCTTTGCCTCCACGATGCTGACTTTTGAAATTATCGATTGTCATGCGCTTAATATAGCCAAGTCGTGTCATAGCAATGACCGTATTCTCATCAGGAATCAAGTCCTCCATAGAGATATCAAATTCATCAAAACCAATGGAAGTTCTACGATCATCACCATATTTATCACGGATTATGGTAATCTCTTCTTTGATTACACCAAGTAATTTCTTTTCATCACCTAAAATCGCTTTATATTCTGCTATTTTAGCTTCCAATTCTGCAAATTCTGCTTCAATACGTTCTCTTTCCAAACCTGTCAAAGCACGAAGTCTCATATCAATAATCGCTTGTGCTTGAGGATCGGTAAGTCCAAAACGTTCCATTAACCTTTCTTTTGCAATATTACCCGTTTTGGAAGAACGTACAATTTGAATAACTTCATCAATATTATCTAATGCTATTAATAAACCTTGTAAAATATGAGCCCGTTCTTCTGCTTTATTTAAATCATATTTTGTACGTCTGGTAACAACTTCTTTCTGATGTTGTAAATAATAATCGAGCATCTGATATAGATTTAAAACTTTAGGTTCATTGTTGACCAGAGCCAACATAATAACACCGAACGTTTCCTGTAATTGCGTATGTTTGTAAAGCAGATTTAGAACCACGTTTGGATTTGCATCTCTTCGAAGTTCTATGACAATTCTCATACCGGTACGATCGGACTCATCACGAATATCAGTAATACCATCTACTTTTTTATCTCTTACTAATTCAGCTATTTTTTCAATCAACTTAGCTTTATTAACCATGTAAGGAATCTCAGATACAATGATGCGATTCTTACCATTGGCCATAGGCTCTATATTGGTCACTGCACGCATACGAATCTTACCACGGCCGGTACGGTATGCTTCCTCAATTCCCCGTACACCTAGTATCTCTGCTCCTGTAGGGAAATCCGGTCCTTTAATAATCTCCAGTAATTCCTCAATATCTGTTTCTCTATCATGTTCTACATGGTTATCAATAATTTTTAAAACACCATTAATCACCTCACGTAAATTATGAGGTGGTATATTGGTTGCCATACCAACAGCGATACCGGAGGTTCCGTTTACTAATAAATTAGGGAACCTGGATGGTAAAACGGTTGGTTCTTTTTCTGTTTCATCAAAGTTCGGATTAAAATCTACCGTATCCTTATTGATGTCAGAAAGCATTTCCATAGAAATTTTACTTAATCTTGCCTCAGTATAACGCATTGCAGCGGCACCATCCCCATCAATGGAACCAAAATTACCATGTCCATCAATCAAAGGATATCTGGTGGAAAAATCCTGGGCAAGCTTAACTAACGCTTCGTATATGGAGCTATCACCATGGGGATGATATTTACCCATGGTATCACCGACGATACGAGCGCACTTACGATGTGGTTTATCCGGACCGTTATTTAATTCAACCATTGCATAAAGAATTCTTCTTTGCACCGGTTTCAAACCATCTCTTACATCCGGAAGAGCACGGGATGCAATAACTGACATTGCGTAATCTATATAGGATGTTTCCATTGTTTTCTTTAAGTCTACTTCATGTACCTTATCGAAGATTTTATCATCCATTACATTTCCTCCATCTTTCTAACAATCTGGTATTTTGATAAAAATGATTGCTTTCAGAATTGTCAAAAGGTCATGGTGTCGTAGACACCGTTAACGAAATGAACAAATCAAATAGCAGAAACTTGCTTTGTATATGCTTTCTCGTTCATTTCAATCACATCATCTTTGATGATGTGACTTTTGACATTTCTTTTTTACATGCTTAAATATCCAGATTCTTCACAAATTTTGCGTTAGCCTCAATGAATTCTCGTCTAGGCTCAACCTTATCTCCCATAAGGGTAGTAAATGTTAAGTCGATCTCGGAAGATTCTTCTTCGTTCATGGTAACACGCAGTAAAACTCGTTTTTCTGGGTCCATTGTTGTATCCCAAAGTTGCTCTGCATCCATCTCACCTAGACCTTTATAACGTTGAATCTTATTATTTTGATCTCGGCCTATTTCGTTTAAAATTTTGTTTAATTCTTCGTCACTGTAAGCATAACGAACCATTTTATTTCTTTCGATCTTATATAAAGGTGGTTGTGCCAAATATACATGCCCTTGTTTGATCAGATCCGGCATAAACCTATATAGGAAAGTCAATAACAGAGTACTGATGTGGGCTCCATCCACGTCCGCATCCGTCATAATAATAATTTTATGATAACGCAACTTAGATATATCAAAATCGTCAGAAATACCCGTTCCAAACGCAGTAATCATGGCACGAATTTCATTGTTTACAAGTATCTTATCAAGCCGTGCTTTTTCGACATTTAATATTTTACCTCGTAATGGTAAAATCGCCTGCGTTGCTCTGGAACGAGCCGTTTTTGCAGATCCACCCGCAGAATCTCCCTCAACAATATAGATTTCGCATTTTGAAGGATCCTTTTCTGAGCAATCCGCAAGTTTTCCTGGTAAACTAGCACTTTCTAATGCTGTTTTTCTGCGAGTCAACTCTCTTGCTTTTCTTGCAGCATCTCTTGCCCTTTGTGCTAAAATTGATTTTTCACAAATAAGCTTTGCAACAACCGGATTTTGCTCTAGAAAATAAGTTAATTGCTCACTAACAATACTATCAACAGCTCCTCTTGCTTCACTGTTACCTAGTTTCTGCTTTGTCTGTCCTTCAAATTGAGGATTGGAAAGCTTAATACTAATGATTGCAGTCAAACCTTCTCGGATATCTTCACCACTGAGATTTTGATCGCTGTCCCTTAATAATTTATTCTCTCTTGCATAATCATTAAAGGTTTTGGTAAGCGCACTTTTAAAACCTACTAAGTGGGTTCCGCCCTCAGGCGTTGTAATATTATTAACAAAACTATAGCAATTTTCATTGTATCCGCTATTATGCTGCATTGCTACTTCAATATAGATATCATCCTTGTATCCTTCACAATAGATAATTTCAGGATAAAGTGGATCCTTGTGACGATTCAAATAAGCAACGTATTCTTTGATACCACCTTCGTAATGGAATTCTTTCTCAACAGGCGCTTCCCCTCTTTCATCACGAAGAATTATCTTCAAATTCTTTGTTAAGAATGCCATTTCACGAAGTCTTTGTTTTAATGTATCAAAATCAAATATGGTTTCTTCAAAAATTTCTTTATCCGGTAAAAACGTAACCTTGGTTCCGTTGAGATTGGTATCCCCTATTACTTTTAATTGTGTTATAACTTTACCTCTCTCATAGCGCTGATGATATATTTTACCATCAGAATATACTTCTACCTCCAACCATTCGGAAAGAGCGTTAACTACAGAAGCACCAACTCCATGCAGACCACCGGAGACTTTATAGCCCCCACCTCCGAATTTTCCACCTGCATGCAATACGGTAAATACTACCTCAACTGCAGGCTTTCCTGCCTTATGATTGATACCAATTGGTATACCTCTACCATTATCGATAACCGTAATTGAATTATCTTTGTTTATGGTAACTTTAATTGTGTCGCAGAAACCTGCTAAAGCCTCATCGACTGCATTGTCTACGATTTCATATACCAAATGATGCAATCCTTTAATTGAGGTTGAACCAATATACATACCAGGCCTTTTTCTTACAGCCTCTAATCCCTCAAGTATTTGTATTTGATCGGCACTATACTTATTACTCATAAAACTAATCCTCCATTTTTCGGAGGATTTCACCTCCATCTATTTGGAGGACTTCACCTCCAGTTTTTTTGAAGATTTCTCCTCCTGTTTTTTTAGGATTTCTTCTAATGTTTCTATTGTTTCTATGAAATTTTCGGTTGTGATAATCTATAATGAAATTTTAATTGAAAACTATGGTAACATCTGATTTTCATCTATTACTGTACCATTAACCACATGATATATCTTACTATCATTTAATCTATGATTAACAAATTCCTCTAATCCGGTACATGTGATAATTGTTTGAATATCTCCGATGCTGTTCAATAATTGCGTCTGCCTTTGACGATCCAACTCTGACAACACATCATCCAAAAGTAAAATTGGATTGTCTTTAATTAACGATTTTACCAAATCAATTTCCGCTAGTTTAAGGGACAGTGTTGCTGTCCTTTGCTGTCCTTGAGACCCATACTTTCTTAGATCAATATCTCCTAACATAAAACACATATCATCTCTATGAGGTCCTACATTCGTTGTCTTTAAATATAGATCTCGATCTATGGATTTCTTTAATTTATCTTCAATTTCCGCTTCAGTTGCATTGGGTTCATACCGAAGAAACAACGCTTCTTTGCCACCGGTTAATTTCCTATGTATTTCATACACCAAATCATTCAGTCTATCAATAAACTCTTTTCTGGTTTTAATAATAAAGCTTCCAAATTCAATAAGCTTAGAATCCCATATATAAAGTGTATCCATTAATTTTCCATCAAAACCAATTTGTTTTAATAAATTATTTCTTTGGAATAATGCTTTATTATAATTCGATAAATAGTGAAGATATATTTTATTTAATTGACATAATTCGAAATCAATAAATCTTCTTCTTTCCACTGGCCCATTCTTAATGATATAAAGATCTTCCGGTGAAAAAACGACAAGGTTAAGCATACCAAATAATTCACCTTGTTTTTTAATTGGGAGGCCATCGATGGCAACCCCCTTAGCTTTATTCTTCTTTAAATGTATGTCAATTCGATGGGGGATTTTTTGTTTTTCAAGAATAATACGAAGATGTGCCTCATCTTTATGAAATCTTATGATTTCTTTATCTTTACTCCCTCTATGAGATTTGGTCGTTCCACATAGATAGATTGCCTCAAGGATATTTGTCTTTCCTTGGGCATTCTCTCCATACAATATATTGGTACCTTCATAAAAACTCATATTTAGATCTGCATAATTACGATAATCTTTTAGTTCTAATGATTTGACAATCATAGTTGCACCAACAATTCTTTCTGCACTAAATAAGTGAATTATTTGATAATTTTTATTTGACTTCCATTAAATTCAACAATATCACCATCAAAGAGCTTTTTACCTCTTTGAAATTCAACATTACCATTCACTTTTACATTGCCATCCAAAATTTCTAATTTTGCTTCTACACCAGATTCTACTAAACCTGCTGCTTTTAACGCCTGTCCAAGCTTAATATACTCTTCTCTTAATTTAATTTCGTACATGGAATCCTCCGGTAATTATATTTTTAGTAAGTTAGCTACAATATTCTTTGTTAATATTATAGCATAAAAGCGAATTTGCAGAGCAAATTCGTCTTTTATGAGCAATAATATTCATATTTATTTTATGCAGCTACGTTAATATTAACCGGTAGAATTAAATAAATATAGGTTTGCTCTTTATCACGGATAAAGCATGGAGCCTTTGCATTTATTAAATAAATATCTACGGTCTCATCATCAATAACACGAAGTGCATCTAACAAGAATTTTGGATTAAATCCAATAATAATATCCTTACCTTCCATTACAATATCAATTTCTTCATTCATAGAACCGATTGCTGTATTGATTTTTAATTCAAAATTATTTTTGCTGATATCAATAATGACAGGTTTTTTATCGGTCTCTCGAATTAATAAAGATGCTCTTTCAATACAATTCTGAAGCTCTTTTTTATTGATTGTAATTTTGGTTTCATAATCACTGGATAACATTTGATCAATACGATAATACTCTCCTTCAATCAGACGAGTTAAAACTACCGTATCATCAAATTCAAATAATGCATGTTTATCAGTAAAGTAAATATGAACCAAAGAGGAAATTTCGCCTGATAAAATCTTGCTAATATCATTCAATGTTTTTCCCGGAATAATTACCTTTTGATCCTCATAAGAATCTTTCAACTCTATTTTTCGAATGGAAATTCTATGACCGTCCAAGGAAATAACTCTTAATTCGTTACCCTTAATCTCAAATAGCTCACCGGTCATTATTTTATTGTTTTCATTATCCGAAATGGAGAATACCGTCTGTCTAATAACTTCTTTCAAAGTAAACTGAGATAATACAATACCATTATCTTTCTCTATCTTTGGTAGATAAGGGAATTCTTCGCTGGATCTGCCTGATATGGAAAACTTTGCTTTTTCACAAACAATCTCTGTCATATAGTTTACATCCGTAGTGATAAATACATCATTCTCAGGTAATCTTCGAACAATTTCTGAGAATACCTTCGCATTAAGGGCTACAGAACCTGCCTCTGAAACTGTTCCTTTTACTATAGTTTCTATTCCTAATTCCATATCATTGGCGATTAACTTAATATATTGATCATTTGCTTCTATAACAAGGCACTCTAAAATAGGCATCGTCGACTTTACAGGTATGGCTTTTAAAACAATATTTACACCATTTAATAAATCTGCCTTCTGACATTGGATTTTCATACGTGTATAATCTCCCTTCGAAAAAAGTATATAAATATATAAAATATTCTTAGAAGTCTTAATAATAAAGGGTGTGTATTTGTTGATATTCTTCTAAAACCTTTAAGAATCAAGGTTTATAGCAAATGATAATCTTGTTTATAGCTAAAATTTTGTATGTGGAAAAGGTGGATTCTACCCACATTCAATTTTTGGGGAAGATTCTATAAACTTTAAATCAACAAATCATCAACGGATTATCAACATAGAAATTAGGATTCTATCAACATAATTATCAAGAGATATTAATCAGGATTAATTTTCTTTATTAAAACATCGATGGTATTTTGAATTGTAGAATCTTTTTCTATATCTTTCGTTATTTTGTCAAATCCGTGTAATACCGTTGAGTGATCTCTTCCTCCAAGCGCTTTGCCAATATCCGTCACAGATAAATCCGTTAACTTACGGCAAAGATACATTACTACCTGTCTTGGATAAGAAATTGTTCGGCTTTTATCTTTTGAATAAATATCCGAAGATGAGATATTATAATGTTCAGCAACAACATCAACAATCAACTCAGGTGTAATAACCTTCTTTTCGTTCGGTGATATAATATCCTGTAAAGCTTCCTCCGCCAAAAGAAGATTTAATTCTCTTTTCTTAAGTCTGGAAAATGCTACGATTTTGGTCAGGGCACCTTCCAATTCACGAATATTGGATTTGATATTCGTAGCTATATAACGAAGAACTTCTTCATCAATCTTTAATCCATCAAGTTCTTCTTTCTTCTTTAAAATTGCCATTCTTGTTTCGTAATCCGGTGGCTGAATATCTGCCATTAGACCATGTTCAAAACGGGAACGTAACCGATCTTCCAAAGTCAGCATTTCTTTCGGAGGGCGGTCACTGGAAATGATAATTTGCTTCTTCGCTTCGTGTAAGGTATTAAAGGTATGGAAGAACTCTTCCTGAGTGCTTTCCTTTCCTATTATAAATTGTATATCGTCAATTAAAAGGATATCGATACTCCTATATTTCTCACGGAACTGTATCGTTGTTTTCTTCTGAATAGCTTCAATTAATTCGTTTGTAAATTTTTCGCTGGTTACGTATAGAACCCTCGTATCAGGATTCTGTTCCAGCACAAAATGCGCTATGGAATGCATCAAGTGTGTCTTACCCAGACCAACGCCTCCATAGATAAACAACGGATTATAGATTTCTCCTGGATTCTCCGCAACTGCTAAAGATGCAGCCCTTGCAAACTCATTGTTTCCACCAACAACGAAAGTATCAAACGTATATCGAGGATTTAAAAAAGTAGGAACATTATTCGGTTTCCTACTGGTAACAGGTTTGTCCAACTTTTCCATAGAATTAATCTGACTTGCAAGGACAAAATTTACATCATACGCTTCGTTCATTATTTCTTCTATCGATACCTTTAGTAGGAGTTCGTACTTATTCTTAATAATATTGATACTTGGAGGACCAATCCGTTCATCGTTAATTAAAATAGTAATGACATGATCCTTTACATCATGCACCTTAAGAGGGCGCAACCAGGTATTATATGACACCTCTGTTATGCCATACTCCTTTACCAAATATTTTAATATATCATCCCATTTTGATTCAATTAAACTTTTCATTGTTGCCTCCATAAATACTCACATATTTATATATTATAACAATTCCAATAAATTTTCAATGGTAATTGTGATACTCTTAATTTTTCAACAACCCCTTGCGCAAAAATGTGGAAGGGTTGATAATAGTATTCACATTATAAACAAGAGATAAATGTTAATAAAATCAAAGAATCTTGGCAAAAATATAAATATTCTTAACTCATTATCCACGAAAGAATCATTTTTATCAACAGTTTTTTAAAAAATTACATTATAATAGGAAGAGATTCTTTCCACATGGATAATGTGGAGAAAATGAATAGCAATACAACTTTGATAACGATATCGTATGAATGTATTAGCATGTATATTATAAAACGTGATGTAATGTTAACGTTGCAAATGTTTAGTTATATATTTAAGATTACAAAGTCAAAAGCCGCATTATCAGGGATAATGCGGGCAAGACCGTGCAAGGAAAGCACGTCAAAAGCTAGCTTTTCAGCTACTTTCCTTACACGGTTTGTCATGGTGTCACAGACACCATGACTTTTGACGTATAGGTGATGTATATACTTAACTAGTATCTTCAAATTTTCAGGTTCATAAAATAAAAAATTACAGAGTCATCTTATACATAACTTCACATAAAAGTAGCACATATTTCTCTAATGTAATAAACAATCAAAATTAAAGATATCTGGAACAAATATGCTCTTGACGGAAAAGTGGATAACGAATATAATAGACATGATATTCCATTAAAATAGGTTAAATACGTCAACGAAATGTTACGGTATGATTTGAAGGAGGTGTACTGGTATGAAAATGACATTCCAGCCTAAAAAGAGATCCAGATCCAAGGTTCATGGATTTAGAAAAAGAATGAGAACTGCAAATGGCAGAAAAGTATTATCTGCTAGAAGAGCAAAAGGAAGAAAAGTATTATCTGCTTAGGTCGCAATTATGTGACCTTTTCTTCTATTTTTCTTCTATTAATGAAATTGACAGGTAAATGATGAAACAAACACAATCGTTAAAAAAAAATAGTGATTTTAAAGAAGTTTACTGTAACGGAAAGTCGTATGCTAATAAGTACTTAGTCATGTATGTTAGAAATAATGACTTGAATGTAAACAGATTGGGAATATCGGTTAGTAAAAAAGTTGGCAATAGTGTGATTAGGCATAGGATAACTAGGTTAATTCGGGAAGGTTATCGTTTATCTGAAGATAAAATCAAGAATGGATACGACATTATCGTTGTCGCCAGAGTTGGAGCAAAAGGGAAAAGCTATAATGAAATCGAGAGTGCATTAATGCATTTAATTAAGCTCCATAAAATTGAAAACAATGCAGAAATAGCCGATGATAGAGAGTAAGTTGGTAGAGGTATAGAAGTGAAAGTATCAAAATTGTTGATAGGCATAATCCGATTATATCAAAAGTACGTTTCACCACGAAAGAGAACGTCTTGTTGTATCTATACACCTACCTGCTCTTTATATGCAATTCAAGCACTAGAAAAATATGGTGCAATCAAAGGAACTTATTTTGCAGTAAGAAGAATATTAAGATGCCATCCCTTCCATAAGGGAGGATATGATCCAGTTCCGTAGTTTGAAGGAAATAAATCGTTTATTTATATAATATTGATAACAAGAGCGATTTTATTAATTCGTATTGCATGGACAGCGGCTCTAAGGAGGAAAATTAATTGGTGTTTACATTATTAACGAAAAGTAGTGGTATATTGGCCCCAATTGCAAGTTTATTGGGCTTAATCATGAATGGAATCTATGAATTTTTCTATTTATTTGGAATACAGAATATAGCATTGTCCATTATTGTCTTTACTTTTATAACGAAAACATTGATGTTTCCATTGACAATGAAACAGCAAAAATTTACTAAGCTTTCTTCGAGAATGAATCCGGAGTTACAAAAGATTCAAGCAAAATATAAAGGCAAAAGAGATGAAGAATCACTAAGAAAACAACAGGCTGAAACGCAGGCCGTTTATGAAAAATATGGTGCTAGTCCTACTTCTGGATGCCTGCCACTTCTAATTACTTTTCCAATTATGTTTGCATTATATGCGGTAATTAATAATATTCCAGCATATGTTACAGAAGTAAAAGCATTGTATGAGACCATAGCAACTGAAATTGCATCAGTACCAGGATTTGAAGCAATTCTATTAAATTTGGCAAAAGGTTTAAGAGTAAATGCAGGAGACTTGTCCAATACGAATAAAATTATTGATGTATTAGCAAAGTTTGGTACAGATCAATGGCAAGCATTAGAGGCACAGATGCCTCAAGTCACAGGTACTTTAAATCAAGTAGTACCAAGCATTACAAAAGTAAATAATTTCTTAGGCTTAAATATTACCAATGCACCTGGATTAAAGTTCCCTGGCATATTTATTCCTATTTTGGCAATGGTTTTGCAATTTATTCAAGGAAAGCAAATGACAGCAGCCAATAAGGATGCCAACAAGGATAATCCATCTGCATCTGCTATGAATTCAATGAATGTGGTAATGCCAATTATGTCCGGTATTTTTTGTATTACATTACCAATTGGTGTAGGCATATACTGGATTGCAACTAGTGTATTTACGATTATTCAGCAATTCTTTATAAATAAATATATGGCAAAAGTTGATGTCGATGAACTGGTTAATAAGAGTTTAGAAAAGGCTAGTAGAAAAATGAGCAATAAATCTGCTTCATCAACCACGTCATTACAGGAATTAGCAAGAAAACAGACAAAAACAATTAATAGCCCTGTTATTGAGAAGGAAAGAGATTCTGAAAAATTCAATGAAACCAATACCCATAACTTTTCCAAAGATAAATCAGAACCCCATAATCCTACCAGTATTTCCGAGATTGCGAATCTTCTCAAAAACAGAAATAGCGAAAAGGGGGATAAATAAATGGAATGGAAAGAATTTACTGCTAAAACAGTGGATGAAGCTCTAACAAATGCTATGCTTGAGCTAGGAATGGTAGCAGAAAATTTGGAATATGAAGTAATAGAAAAAGAGTCCAGCGGCTTTTTAGGAATATTCGGACGACCTGCAAAAATTCGAGTTAGAGAAAAGCTTACCCTGGAAAACAAAGCAAAGAAATTCTTATCCGATATATTTTCCACAATGGGGATTGATACAGAAATCGATATTATTTATGATGAAGCGAATACTACTTTAGAAATCAATCTGAACGGAGAAGACATGGGTGTTCTCATCGGTAAAAGAGGACAAACTCTAGATTCTCTTCAATATCTTGTTAGCCTGGTAATCAATAAGAATAGCGACAATTATGTAAAGGTTAAACTTGATACGGAAAATTATAGAGAAAGAAGAAAAGAAACACTTGAAAATTTAGCAAAAAATATTGCTTATAAGGTTAAGAGAACAAGAAAACCTGTGTCCTTAGAGCCAATGAATCCTTATGAAAGAAGGATTATTCATTCCGCATTACAGAATGATAAATACGTAGAGACATATTCTGAAGGTGAAGAACCTTATCGCAAGGTTGTTATTAATTTAAAGAAGCAATATCATGAAACTAGAAACACTGGTAAAAGCAACTATAATAAAATGAATAATAAGAATTATAATAAACATTACAGCAGAGATTACCGTAAAGATTACAAAGAATACAAAGAGAGCAAAATAAAAGCAGCTTCTACTGAAAATGCTTAAATAGATTTTCTTGTGTTAAAGAGGGGTGTCTTAAAAGTAGAGAATACTTTTAGACACCCTTTTGTACTAGAAGTAATGCATAAATGATTATCAATTGGAACGGAGGAAATGGTATGAGAAATGATACCATCGCTGCTATTGCTACAGGACTTAGCAATGCAGGTATTAGTATAATAAGAATTAGCGGAACAGACGCATTTCCAATTATAGACCGCATCTATAAATCCAAGAAAGGCAGTAAAATATTATCGAAGGAAAAGAGCCATACCATTCATTATGGATATATTGTTGATAAGGAACAAGTGATTGATGAGGTTATGGTAGCAATTATGAAAGCTCCGGCAACCTATACCAGGGAAGATGTTGTTGAAATTGATTGCCATGGGGGTATTGTAGTTACAAATAAGATTCTTGAAATCGTCTTGAAAAACGGTGCAAGATTGGCAGAACCAGGGGAGTTTACAAAGCGGGCGTTTTTAAATGGCAGAATTGATTTATCACAGGCGGAAGCAGTTTGTGATATTATCCAGGCAAAAAACGATTTAGCATTAAAAAATTCCATAAATCAGTTACGTGGCGGAGAACGGGAAATTATTAGAAACCTTCGAGAAATGATACTAAGAGATATTGCGTTTATTGAAGCTGCCTTGGATGATCCTGAGCATATTTCTCTCGATGGTTTTCAAGATACATTATTGAACCATTTGGAGAAGGAAGAAGAAATTATTGAAAAGTTGATTCGTAATTCTAAGAACGGTAGGATTATCAAAGAAGGTATTAAAACCGTTATCATAGGAAAACCCAATGCAGGAAAGTCCAGTTTATTAAATCGACTAGTAGGTGAAGAACGCGCTATCGTAACGGAAATTGCCGGAACAACACGGGATACGGTAGAAGAAACCATTAATTTTAATGGAATTACTCTCAACATTATTGATACTGCCGGAATACGTAAAACGGAAGATATTATTGAAAAAATGGGTGTTGAAAAAGCGGTTAAGTTTGCTTCCGATGCGGATTTAATTATTTATGTAATAGACTCTTCAACTGCGCTGGATGAAAATGATGAGGAAATTCTTGCGCTTATTCAAGATAAAAAAGCAATTATATTATTAAATAAATCTGACTTGGAGCCAAAGGTAAGTAAAGAAGAAATTTATCAAAAAACGCAGCAACCGGTTCTTGCAATATCAGTAAAAAATGATATAGGAATAGAGGAACTAGAGAAAGTAATCAAAGATATGTTCTTTCAAGGGGAGATATCTTTTAACGAAGATATCTATATTACGAATGTCAGACACAGGGAAGAGCTTGCCCATGCTTTGGAAAGCCTTCATTTGGTAAAACAAAGTGCCCTTGATGGAATGCCGGAGGATTTCTATAGCATCGATCTTATGAGTGCCTATGAAGCATTGGGTAGAATTATCGGTGAAAATGTGGAGGAAGATTTAGTGAATATGATATTCAAAGAATTTTGCATGGGTAAGTAGAAATAAACGACGGTTTATTCCTATCGAAATCCGTTTGTAAAAAATTGAAAAATTTAAAAACATTGTTGATTATTAACTTTGCTTATTATATAGTTTTCTAATGGATGTAAATTATTTGATATTATATTGAAATTATTTCAATTTGCTTTATATAGAAAGGGAATGGGGTAAGTTATGTCTCATGTTTACGAGAGTTATGACGTTGTAGTTGTAGGGGCAGGGCATGCTGGCTGTGAGGCAGCTTTGGCTTGCGCACGACTCTCACTAAATACGATTATTTTTACAATCAGTATGGAAAGTGTCGCAATGATGCCATGTAATCCGAATATCGGCGGAACATCCAAAGGACATTTGGTTCGGGAAATTGATGCATTGGGTGGAGAAATGGGTAAAAATATTGATAAAACTTTTATTCAATCCAAGATGCTTAATGTATCGAAGGGGCCTGCTGTACACTCACTGCGTGCTCAGGCAGATAAGAAGGATTACTCCTTATCCATGCGTAAAGTTTTAGAGAATACACCAAATCTAACCTTGAAGCAAGGGGAAGTGGTTGAGATCCTAACAGAAGATAGCAAAGTAACGGGTGTTAAAACATATTCGGGTGGAATCTATCCATGTAAGGCAGTAATTCTTTGCACGGGAACTTATTTAAATGCAAGATGTATCTATGGAGATACGGTAACTTATACCGGTCCGGATGGATTAATGGCAGCAAAGCAACTGACAGATTCATTGAAATCATTGGGAATTGAAATGTATCGCTTTAAGACCGGAACCCCAGCAAGAATTGATAAGCGTTCCATTGATTTTAGCAAAATGGTTGAACAGCCGGGAGATGAAAGAATTAAACCATTTTCCTTTACCACAAATCCGGAGGATATCCAGAAGGAACAGGTTTCCTGTTGGTTAACCTATACGACACCTAAGACCCATGAAATTATTCGCGCCAATATCAATCGTTCCCCATTATACTCCGGGGTTATCGAGGGAACCGGTCCTAGATATTGCCCTTCTATTGAAGATAAAGTGGTTAAGTTTGCAGATAAGGATCGACATCAGGTATTTATTGAACCGGAAGGTAATTATACGAATGAAATGTATATCGGTGGAATGTCTTCTTCCTTACCGGAGGATGTCCAGGTAGCAATGTATCGTTCGGTTCCGGGATTGGAAAATGCCAAAATTGTTAAGAATGCCTATGCAATTGAATATGATTGCATTAATCCGATGCAGTTAAAGCCATCCTTGGAATTTAAGAATATTGAGGGATTATTCAGCGGTGGTCAGTTTAACGGCAGCTCCGGTTACGAAGAAGCTGCAGCGCAGGGATTAGTTGCCGGAATCAACGCAGCGATGAAGATTCTAGGCAGAGAACCATTAATATTAGATCGTTCGGAAGCTTATATCGGAGTGCTTATTGATGATTTGGTAACGAAAGAAACTCATGAACCATATCGAATGATGACTTCAAGGGCAGAATATCGTTTGATATTAAGACAGGATAATGCAGATCTTCGCTTAACGAAGAAAGGATATGAAATTGGCTTAATTGATGAAGAACGATATCAAAAGTTACTTAAGAAAGAAAAAGCAATCAATGAAGAAATTGAGCGTCTAAGCCATGTAACCATTGGCGCAAATAAAAAAGTGCAGGACTTATTAACGCAATTAGGAAGTGCTCCTTTAAGTACAGCAACTACTTTGGCAGACCTAATTCGTCGTCCGGAGTTATGCTATGAGGTACTTGAGCCTATTGATCCGGATCGACCTGACTTACCGGAAGACGTTATTGAACAGATTAATATTAATATTAAATATGAAGGTTACATTAAACGACAGCTTCATCAGATAGAACAATTTAAAAAATTAGAAAATAAAAAGATTCCGGAAGATATAAACTATGATGAAGTTCCAAGTTTAAGAAAAGAAGCAAGACAAAAACTGAATATGTTCCGCCCAATTTCCATTGGACAGGCATCAAGAATATCGGGGGTATCACCTTCAGATATCTCTGTTTTAATGATTTATCTGAGCCATAGAAAAAACTCTTATCAATCATTGGAATGAATCACATACATTAAATAACCATAACAAGGTAGAATGGTATATCAATTTATTTTTTATAAATACGTGTGAAAGTATTTCTTTCACACGTAAATTTATACTATGGTATAAGCTTTTATACCATATGATGTTAAAAATTAGGAGGCTCATATGGAGAATGGCATTCATATTGGAATGAAACATTTTGAAGAAGACTTAAATTCTCTTGGAATTGCATTGACAGATATTCAAAAGCAGCAATTTATCCGTTACTATGAAATACTTATTGAATGGAATAAATTAATGAATTTAACAGCAATTACTGATTTTGAAGAAGTGGTACAAAAGCATTTTATTGATAGCTTAACAATTATCAAAGCAATATCTTTGGATAGACAGAAAATTATTGATATTGGTACCGGTGCAGGATTTCCTGGTATACCATTAAAAATTGCTTTTCCTTCAATAAAAATAGTGCTTTTAGATTCCTTAAATAAAAGAATAAACTTTCTAAATGAGGTTATTAAAATTCTAGATTTAAAAGATATTGAAACCATCCATGGTCGTGCTGAAGATTACGGAAAGAATCCGTTATATCGAGAGCAGTTTGATCTTTGCGTTTCCAGAGCCGTAGCAAACCTATCGTCCCTTTCTGAATATTGTATTCCTTTTGTAAAAAAAGGTGGTTTCTTTATTTCCTATAAGTCTGGGAAAGCAATGGAAGAATTGGAAGCTGCTCAGAATGCGATTAAGCTTTTGGGAGGAAAGGTATGGAATACGACAGAGTTCTCTTTACCGAATACTGATATGCAACGCACGCTAATAACGATTGGTAAGATTACTCCCACACCAAAGAAATATCCCAGGTCTGCCGGAAAGCCATCTAAAGAGCCATTGTAGATGTTACTATATAGGAGATAGATATGTTAGTTCAGGGAAAATTATTGTCAAATCAGGATGATTTGTCAGATGTTTTTGATATTAGAAGGAAAGTATTTATTGATGAGATGGGTCTTTCAGAATCAGAAGTATTTCATGATTTTGATATCAATGCACTTCATGTAATTATATATGAAGGTGAAAAAATGAAGCCTGTTGCCACAGGAAGTATCCTTTATGACGGAACTACATGTTATATTAATAATGTCGCTGTGTTGAAAGATTTTCGAGGTAGAGGATATGGAGATTTTACGATGCGCATGCTTATTGGAAAAGCATTGCAATCCGGAATTAAGTGTATTTATCTTAAGACCTATCTGAATTATATAGATTTTTTTAAAATCTTTGGTTTTCAAGAAAATAAAAATAATAGCAACGTAAATGGGATGCATGAAATGGTCTTGCATGAGGAATGGTATATTACCGGATGTAATAAGAAGTGATATAATAATTATACATTTATAATTAATGATTATACATGCATGAATCAAGATAAAACTAGACGAACTCTTAAAAAAAGTAAAAAAATGTAGAATTAACTAATAAAATAATCTAAATTTGTCAAAATTTATACTTTTAAAATAACAAAATTTGTTATATTATATAAGTATACAAGCTGTTACATTTATAACAATAACATCTTTATAGATCGACCATTTTATTATTATAATTATAAATAAATCCCTTTAAATAAATTGTTGCCGGGACATTGAAAGGAATTTAAGTCATGGAAGACAACAATATAAGAACGAATATAATCGAAACAGTTGAAAAATCGAAAAGATTTTTAAATCAATTATCTCTTGAAAACGAAGATGCTTTAAAATTATTAGAGTTGAACTATAAGAACCACTCTGAACTTTTAAGGGAAAAGGAAAATTTATTAGTAGAAAGTGCGAAAGAAATAATCCCAAATATGGATTTATTCTCCCCTATCTATAGCGATACCTATGATACGTCTAAAATTGATATGGAAATTAACTTAATAAAAGACTACATTGATAAATCAAGTCAAGACCAACAGAAGTTATTGCAAAGGAAAATAGATATTGAGAATACATCCAATTGTTTAGAGTATTTATTGAATTCATTTTTAGAAAGAATGGGTCGAGATAGTGGGCTAAGTATTTTAGAAGCACAAGAAAAGGACAGGCAAAGGATTGCCCGAGATTTACATGATTTTACCGTACAAAATTTAACAAGTTTAGTACACAAAACTGAATTGTGCAGCAAATTAATTGATATTGATATAGTACGTGCTAAATTAGAACTTATGACCATGTCAAATACCTTAAAAACGATAATTAATGACATGAGAAATATCATATTTAATTTAAGACCAATGGCATTAAGTGACTTGGGATTAAATCTTACGGTTGAGCAGTTTGCAAAGCAGTTATCATCGAAATATGATATTGAAGTGAAATTTAAACATAATGATGAAGTAAGTAATGTAAAACCTGTCATTAAAACAACATTGTTTAGAATAATTAAGGAATCATGTCAAAATGTTATTAAACATGCAAAAGCAAATTTAATTAAAATTAATATTTGCTATAGTGATCATAATATTGAAGTCACCATTGAAGATAATGGAGTTGGCTTTGATATAAATAAAATCAATGATGATAGTTACAAATCTAATTTTGGACTATCTATTATGAAAGAAAGAATAGCACTACTATCAGGTACATTGCAAATTCAATCAACGGAAGGTAAAGGGACAAAAATTTATGTAATAATACCAATATCAAAAGAGGGGGATAAACATGACGAAACCAATTAATATAATGATTGCAGATGATCACCTAATGGTCAGAGAAGGATTAAAGCAATTATTGGAGCTGGATGGTGATATTGTTGTAAATGCTGAAGCTGATGATGGAATACAATGTATCGACATGCTCAACAAAAAACAAACAGATGTTCTTCTTTTGGATATTAATATGCCAAATATGAATGGATTACAGGTTCTTAAGCATTTACGTGAGAAAAAATCCGATGTAAAAGTTTTAATTTTAACTATTCATAATGAAGTTGAGTATTTATCAAAAGCAATGGATATTGGTGTGGATGGATATGTTTTAAAAGATTCTGAATCTACATTGCTTAAGAAAGCAATTTACTGTGTTTATAATGGGGAAACATTTATTCAACCTGAGTTGACACCTGTTTTAAAAATGAGACAGGAAGAAAAGAATAACAGTTTGTCAGAAATGGATGATGTATTAACGAAGAGAGAAATTGAAGTATTAAAATTACTTGCTGAAGGTCTTTTTAATAAAGAAATTGCATATACCTTAAATATTAGTGAAAAAACAGTGAAAAATCATGTATCAAATATATTCAAGAAGATAAATGTATCGGATCGTACACAAGCTGCAGTATACGCAATTAAGAGTGGTTTGGTTGAACTATTTTAGTAATAGTAGATAGTAGTATCCCAGCTTTGAAATTGTATAATTGATGAATTATAATTTGAGAAAAGTAACCCTCGCTTTTAGCGAGGGTTTTATTCATGATAAAAATATTGGCTTGCAAATTTTTCATGCCAAGTGAATTGGTTTGCAAATTCATCTTGTTATAAAAGATGTTGTAAAATAATGAGGTTCCTTTCTACCTATATTTGTTTTTTAGCTACCTAATTTAAATATTTGTTTTTGCATAGAATGAATATTTGTTAAGATATAGATATACAAGATTTAACCGATACACAATGTTTCACGTGAAACATTGTGTGAAATATATATGTAGATATAGAAAATCCCAAAATCTCTATTTATGATCTTATTTATTACCGCTTTTCTAGAAAAGGTTGATTTATCTATAGATATAAACGACAATTAATGATATAATGATTAAAGTGTCAAAAATAAAGTAACAATCAATTTTTTGACTACTATATTTTAGTTTACTATGTATCATTCATGGTAAAATTAACCTTGAAAGGGTGGATTTATATGGCAAGAATAATTGCAATAGCAAATCAAAAGGGTGGTGTTGGAAAAACAACAACTGCGATTAATTTATCAGCTTGTTTAGCTGAAAAGGGACAAAAGGTACTTACTGTTGATATAGACCCTCAAGGTAATACTTCCAGTGGACTTGGTATCGATAAAAACAATGTAGAAAATTCTATTTATCAAATGATGATAGGGGAATGTTCTCTGGAAGAATGTCGTATCATTAATCAATATCAAAATCTTGATGTTTTACCATCCAATGTAAACCTGGCTGGTGCAGAAATAGAGTTAATTGGTATTGACCACAGAGAGTTCATATTAAAAGACCACCTTGATAAAGTGAAAGAGGAATACGATTTTATATTAATTGATTGTCCACCATCTTTAAGCACCCTTACAGTTAATGCAATGACCGCCGCAGACACCGTTTTGGTACCAATTCAATGTGAATTTTATGCATTAGAGGGATTAACACAGCTTATTCATACAATTAATTTAGTTAAGCAAAGATTAAATCCGACGTTGGAAATCGAAGGTGTTGTTTTTACAATGTTTGATGCAAGGACAAACCTTTCTTTAGAAGTTGTTGAAAATGTCAAACAGAATTTAAGGCAAAATATATATAAAACAATTATCCCCAGAAATGTCCGGCTAGCTGAGGCCCCAAGTCACGGTATACCAATTAATATCTATGATCCGAAATCAGCAGGGGCTGATGGATATCGTCAACTTGCAGAAGAGGTTATTGATCGAGAAAAGAACGAGAACATCTTTACAAAAATAAATGAAGAGAAAAAAACAAAAAAGTTGTTCCGTAAAAATAAATAGTATTATTGTTAGTACATAAGGAGGAGAACAATGGCAGTAAAGAAGGGACTGGGTAAAGGCCTAGATAGTATGATCCCGGAAGCAATTACTTTAGGAAAAAATGAAGAAAAGCAAGATAATGTTTCACGTGAAACATTAATTAATATTAATTTAATTGAGCCGAATAAATCACAGCCCAGAAAAAATTTTGATGAAGATTCATTACAGGAGTTAGCTGAATCGATAAAGCAATTTGGAGTGATACAACCATTAATTCTCCAAAAAAGAGATAATTATTATGAAATTATAGCAGGAGAAAGAAGATGGCGTGCTTCAAGAATTGCCGGATTGAAGGAAGTTCCTGCAATTATTAAAGAATATACTGATCAGGAAATCGTAGAGATAGCATTGATAGAAAATATCCAAAGAGAAGATCTAAATCCAATTGAAGAAGCCATGGCATACCAAAGACTGATTCAAGAATTTCACTTAAAGCAAGATGAGATCGCTGATAGAGTGTCCAAAAGCAGGTCTACAATAACCAATGCAATGAGACTTCTTAAATTAGATAAGAGAGTTCAGCAAATGCTTATTGATGATATGATATCCAGTGGGCATGCGAGAGCGTTATTGGCGATTGAAGATTCAGAAAAACAATATGACGCCGCTTGCAAGATATTTGATGAAAAGTTAAGCGTTCGAGATACTGAAAAATTAGTTAAAGATGTACTTAAGGAAAAACCGCATAAAGAAATAGCTGTAACAGTAGAAGACAAGCTGATATATAGAGAAATAGAAGAAAAAATCCGCAATATTATGGGAACCAAGGTATCGATACGTAAAAACAAGAATAATACTGGTAAAATCGAAATCGATTATTATTCTATTGAAGAATTAGAAAGATTACTTGATTTATTTGAATCGCTTGCAAAATAGCATACGAATTAGAAAAATATTTTAAGAAACGTGTGGAGGAAACTATAATGAACACATTTGAAATTTTGAATGAATATTCTGATTATATATTACTTGGTTTGGTAGGATTATCATTCCTACTTTTCATCTTAATTATAATTTTATTAGCAAGACAGAGTAAGCTAAATAAAAAATATAAAAAATTTATGGCCGGTGCTGACGGAGCAACATTAGAAAGTCAGATACTATCAAAATTCCAAGAGATAGATAAGTTAAATTTAGATTCAGAAAAAATTAAAACAGAAATAGAGCAGATTCAGGAAAATCTAAGTATCTGTTATCAAAAAGTTGGCGTTGTAAAGTATGATGCTTTTAAGGAAATGGGGGGTAAGCTTAGCTTTGTGGTAGCATTACTTGATAAAAATAATAATGGTATCCTTCTAAACTCTGTACATAGCAGTAGAGAAGGATGTTACACTTATTTAAAAGAAATAATTAAAGGAGAATCTTTTTTAGAATTATCTGGAGATGAGAAAAAAGCATTGGATTTAGCAATAAATAGTACTAATTATATGGTATAGTACCTCTTAATAATTAATTTTTTCAATTAACCTGTAAATTAAAAGTTTACAGGTTTTTTTATTTATGACAAGTGAAAAGGCTTGTCAATTCATTTTGTTATTATAATTCATAAAATACGATGGAAGTCTGGCTTTTACTAAGAATTTATGGATTTATTCAAATCCCTTGGACATACATATAAACCGCAGGCCATTTTGCAGGAAAATCTTTATTCTCATAAAGTGTGAACGGGAACGTTAGTAGAATTTGCTTCGTCAAATTTATGAATCTTTATCAAGCATTGCTAGATTAAAAATGTTTCATACCTCTGCGCAGATTTGAAATATAGATTCGTTAGTCAGGTTTTGTTGAATTATAAGTTGATTTAAAATTATAATATTGTTAAAATATTAACGTAAATATTTTTATAAGAGCTCGTATAAAAGTGTAGAATTATTAAAATATTAAAGTTAAAATTTTAACATTTCTACATTTAATTTTTTTTATCTAAAACTTATAGATTATGTACTAAAAAAAAAATATATGGTAAAATGTTATTGAGTAAAAGAATGGTAATAAGAAGTAACCATATAACTTAAGATAATTACAAATATCGCTAATATTTGTTTATATATACTAATGTACTAACTATGTAACTCGGGACTTACAATTTTGATGTAAGGAGGTAAAGTATGCGTATAGTTTCATTAAATTCAATTACAGGCAATGAACGATTAGCAAAAGATATAATTAATCAAAATGAAACTGTTCTTATGACAGCCGGTACTGTTGTTCGTCGAGAATATATCGATCGTTTAAAAGATTTAGATATCGAATATATTTATGTGGAAGATGACATAGGACAAGGAATCAACTTAAAGGATAGTTTAGAGTTTCAGCTTAAAGAGCAATGCCAGAAAGCAGTACAAAATATTCTGCAGAAGTATTCTTACGAAAATAATTCTGAGTTGGAAAAGATTACTCTGGTTGCAGATGAGATTATATATGACATTATGAGAGAACCTGAGGTTATTTATAATTTATCTAGTATTCGAAGTAAAGATGAAAGTACATATTCACATTCCTTAAATGTCTGTGCACTTTCGGTAATTATTAGTTTTCGAATGAAACTTCCAAAGAAACGGATACGAGAAATTGCAATTGGAGCTTTACTACATGACATTGGATTTTCCTATATCAATTTAGACCTTCATAAAATTAATTTAGATACCTGTAGTGATAAAGAAAGAAAAGAGATTAAGAAACATATTATTTACGGATATTCTGCAATCGAAAAGATGGATTGGCTTAGCCCCGTTTCGAAAGATATTGTAATTAGCCATCATGAACGTATTGATGGATCCGGTTATCCATTCCATTTGAAAGAAAACAAAATTAAAATTGGAAGCAAAATTGTAGCGGTATGCGATGAGTTTGACAGCAAAGTATATGGTAATTTAACAACTAAGATGAAAGTACATGATGCGATTGATTATATCATTAGTCAAGCCGGCATCAAGTTTGACATGGAGGTAGTTAAGGCATTCGTTGCTTCGGTTGCTGCTTATCCAACAGGAGCACTTGTAGTGACAAATGAGAATGAAATTGGAATTGTACTAAGACAGAATCCAAAATGCCCTACAAGACCTGTGATAAGAATTATTTGTGATAAGAATAAAAAGAAACCGGATAAATGGATTGAAAAGGATTTAACCAAGGAGTTGACACTCTTCATTACCGGAACAATCGTAGATTGAGAAAGTAAAAGTAAAAATGAGGATGAAAAATCGCAGGCGATACAATGATGATTTGTGGATATCTCTTAAATCTGTGGATAAATCCTAAAATATAAGAATCCAATGTGGAAAAGATTCTATCTTAAGCTGTTATGGAATGAAAATGGAAGTATCATTTTTACTCTTTAACAGCTTATTTTTTTCCTATATTTCTAAATGTTTTATGATTGCGATACTTGCCAGTATATATAAAATGTGATATAAATAATTAGCACATGAATTCAGGGAAACAAGCGTAATATATATTACATTTACAATATAATGAATAAGAATAAATAATTTAATTGTAGTATTATATTTTTAGAAAATCCTTAATTTATTTGAAAAGTTTACGATAGATAGGTAGGTGAAGTATATGCATAGTTATTTAAGAGCTATAGGTTTTAGCAACATAAAAGATAGATTAGATTTAAATCAATTGATTGAAGTCATCTTAGAAAATTCGAATAGAAAGCAATTCGTTAAAATCAATGACAAAGTATCTTTAGCGGAAATATCGATGGAATTTGCTGAAGGATTAGGGATTACCCTTCGTGGAGAGCAGGATGAGAATGGGCAATTCCATATGGAACATTATTTCCCTTACCTTCAGGGACATGTTGTTAGTACAAGGGAAGAAGCAAGTATTAATAAAAGAGTGGATACAGAGGCCTATACGGGAATGTGCGATGATTATCGTTTGGGAGTTTCCTTAATATTTTATCTTCAAAATGTTGTTGAATACTTAGAGAAGAAAAATCAAAAAATGCCTCTTAATACATCGTTCCCCATTTTCCTTTCTGCATTATCTTTGGAAGGAAGAATCTTACTTCCGATTGAAATGGATGAAGTTCAGGTAAGAAATATTACTGCGGAGACGAAGTACCGGAATAAGTTAATTGCAGAAGCAAAAAAGGGAAATCAGGAAGCTATTGATAATCTGACAATCGATGATATCGATTTATATGCTACAATTTCCAGAAGATCGAAAAAGGAAGATATTTATTCTATTGTAGACACTTGCTTTATTCCTTTTGGATCAGAATCTGATAATTATAGTATTATAGCAACCATTAAAGAATGTAATTTGATTGTCAATAAGTTTACGAAGGAAGAAATGTATGATATGCAGTTATCCTGCAATGATATAGAATTTCGATTATGTATTAATAAAAAAGATGTGCTTGGAGAACCTATGGCGGGCAGAAGATTCAAAGGTAACATATGGATGCAGGGAAATATCGCTTTTAATGAAACTGGGAAGGAATAAACGAATCTACGATAACAATTTTCGAGTTTTTAAGATATTGACGAAACCAGCGAGAAATAGTAATATAGATGTGTTACTTTTGTGCTTGTAGCTCAGTAGGATAGAGCGTCCGCCTCCTAAGCGGAAGGCCGTGGGTTCGAATCCCGCCAGGCACGTTACAAAGGATTTATATAATAGAATATTTATTAATATGATGTATGAAAAAGAAGTTGAACATGATTTTAAAGTTTGTGTTCAACTCTTTTTTTATGCTTATTACGTAAGTAGGTAACCGTTTCTATCTGAGTAATTCATAATAGACGTATTGCATGTTTTCAAACGAATTGAAATACCATTTTACAAAAATTTTACGGAATTTAAACCATTACATGATATCAAGGTACGAATAAAGAATGTTAATTTAATATTGTAATCGAAATTAGAAAACAGAGATGAAAAAGGAGAATTTAATATGAAAAGAAAAATGAATGGATTAATAACTTTAATCATAATTTGTATTTTATTTGCCGGTGTATTAGGCGCTTGCTCAACCAATAAGGAATATACGTATGAGAATGATGATATCAAGGCAAACAATCAAACAGATACCAATGATAATGCAAACAAAAATGAAAAAGATAAGAAGTTAAGCGGAACAATCACAATGTCTGGTTCCACATCAATGGAGAAGTTAGCGAATGTTGTTGCTGAAGCATTCATGTTGGAGAATCCGGATGTTATTGTAACTGCTGAATTTATTGGGTCCAGCGCTGGAATTGAGGCAGTTTTGGCAGGAATCGTTGATATTGGTAACGCTTCAAGAAACTTAAAAGATACGGAAAAAGAATCAGGTGCTGTTGAGAATATAATAGCGATTGATGGTATCGCAGTAATTATAGACAAAACCAATACGGTAACTAATTTGACTAAAGAGCAATTAACAAAAATTTATACTGGTGAAATAAATAATTGGAGCCAAGTTGGAGGAAAAGATCAACCAATTGTAGTGGTAGGCAGAGAATCGGGATCCGGTACCAGAGGTGCATTTGAGGAAATTCTTGAAATTGAAAACATGGCTAAGTATGCCAATGAAATTAACAGTACCGGTGGTGTTATGGCAAAGGTAGCATCCATCCCGGGAGCAATTGGATATGTTTCCATTGACGTTCTCGATGACAGCGTTGTTGCTGTTAAGCTGGAGGGTGTTGAAGCAAATACAGAGAATATTAAAGCTGGGAATTATTTTCTAAGCCGCCCATTTGTAATGGCTACCAAGGGAGAAATTACGGAGCAAAATGAATTAGTGCAAGCATTCTTTGAATATCTAAGTTCAGAAGAAGGAAAGGCCTTAATAGAAAGTATAGGGTTAATTCCGGCAGAATAACAGCTAAGGAGTAATAAGGAGTTTATATGAGGGAAAAGCGTTTTTCGATTATTGGAAGCTATCAATCAAAAAATAAGGTAGAAAAAGTCGCAAAAATTATCTTTATCATCTGCGCTCTTTTTGCCGTAGTGGCAGTATTCTCAATTTCAATCTATATGATTATTAGTGGTACTCCGGCAGTTTATAAAGTTGGACTAAAGGAAATATTGTTTGGTACTGTATGGCAGCCAACGGCTGAAGAACCCAGATTCGGTATTCTGTATGTTATTCTAACCTCTATTATAGGAACAACCCTTGCTATTTTAATCGGCATGCCAATTGGGGTGCTAACTGCTGTTTTTCTCGCTGAAACCGCTCAGAAAAGATTGGCAAGCATTGTGAAGCCTGCAGTTGAGCTTTTAGCAGGTATTCCCTCAGTAGTGTATGGTTTGCTTGGTATACTTGTATTAAATCCCATCATCTATAAACTGGAAATAGCGATATTTCAAGATGATCCAAAGCATCATTTCACCGGGGGGTCCAATCTATTATCTGCTGTATTGGTTTTAGCAATCATGATTCTTCCAACCGTTATTAACATAAGTGAAGCATCTTTAAAAGCAGTACCAAAACATTATAAGCAAGCATCCCTTGCACTTGGAGCTACGCATATGCAAACCATTTTTAAGATTCTGCTACCAGCTGCAAAATCAGGCATTGTAACAGCAATCGTTCTGGGGGTAGGCCGTGCCATTGGAGAAGCTATGGCAATTAGTCTTGTTGCAGGGAATGGAGCAAATATTCCATTTCTATTCAACTCCGTACGGTTTTTAACAACAGCGGTAGTGACAGAAATGTCCTATGCGGCTGACATCCATAAGGATGTACTTTTTACAATTGGATTGGTTCTGTTTGCATTTATTATAATGATTAATCTGATACTAAGTAAAGTTATGAAAGGGGGATATAGAGATGCCGACAGTGAATAGTATCTATGATAAACGTGTGCGACTATTGGATAGTTTTGCTCATGGAATGATCTATTTATGTGCCTCTGTCTCCATCCTTCTATTAGCAGGCATCGTTGGGTATGTAGGATATCATGGAATATCCTCTATCAGCTGGAGTTTTCTTACGACGGTTCCAAGCGCTATCAAAGGTACCTTTGGTATCGCTGGTAATATCATTAATACTCTATATATCATTATCATTACTTTAGGCATTTGTGTTCCATTTGGTATAGGGTCAGCAATCTATTTAAATGAGTATGCAAAGCCGGGGAAACTGGTTAGATTGATTGAATTTACAACAGAAACCTTATCCGGAATCCCTTCCATTATCTTTGGATTATTTGGATATGTATTCTTTGGACAGACATTGCGGTTTGGATATTCCATTTTAACAGGAGCTCTTACCTTATCAATCATGGTGCTTCCGTTAATCACAAGAAATACCCAGGAAGCTTTAAAGGCAGTACCGAGCAGCTATCGTAGTGGTGCACTTGGAATGGGTGCAACCAAATGGTATATGATTAGAACCATTTTATTGCCATCGGCGATGCCTGGAATTATTACAGGAATTATTCTTTCCATAGGACGTATCGTTGGGGAATCAGCAGCATTACTCTTTACTGCAGGGAGCGGCTATCTGCTTCCGAAATTTGGCGAGTATGGGGAAGGCTTATTGAAAAAAGTGATACAGCCGGGAGGTACCTTAACAATACAACTGTATCTTAGTATGGAAAAAGGGGAATATGAAAATGCATTTGGAATTGCTTTTGTGTTGTTAATGATTGTATTTGGTATCAATTTATTAACAAAATACTTATCTCATAAATTTGATGTAAGCAGATGATGGATGTTTTTGCTTTTCTTAAAAATGGAGGTTTTATGTTAAAAGATAAGATAATTACGAAGAATTTAAATTTATATTATGGTACCAACCACGCATTAAAGGGGATTAATATAAATATAAAGGAGAAATCAATCACCGCTTTTATTGGACCTTCCGGGTGTGGAAAGTCAACATTCTTAAAAACATTAAATCGTATGAATGATTTCGTTTCCGGTGTTAAAATTGATGGAACCGTATTACTAGATGGAGAAAATATCTATGACGCAAGGGTGGATACTACATTATTACGTAAAAAAATAGGTATGGTGTTTCAACAGCCGAATCCGTTTCCGATGTCAATCTATGATAATGTGGCTTATGGACCAAGAATCCATGGGATAAAGTCAAAAGCTAAGCTGGATCAGATTGTGGAAGAGAGTTTACGGAACGCAGCACTCTTTGATGAAGTAAAGAACCGCTTAAAAAAGTCAGCCTTAGGTCTTTCCGGAGGACAGCAGCAAAGGCTCTGTATCGCAAGAGCACTTGCAGTAGAACCGGAGGTGATTTTAATGGATGAACCTACGTCAGCACTGGACCCGATATCCACTTTGAAAATTGAGGATTTGATGTCGGAATTAAAGAAAAAATATACGGTAGTAATTGTAACTCATAATATGCAACAAGCAGCTCGTATTTCTGATTATACCGCCTTCTTTCTGGTAGGAGAAGTTGTTGAATTTGCAGCTACGGATATGTTATTTACGAGACCTGCTGATCGGAGAACGGAAGATTATATCACCGGCAGATTCGGTTAATACCGATATTTGACACAGTATTAATGGTAACATATAATAACTTATAAGGAGGACCAGCCATGATGGCAAGATTGAGCTTTGATCAAGAACTGCAATTATTAAAAGACAATCTAACGGAAATGTGTCACCTGATTGAAGAGGCAATTGAAAAATGTATGTATGCATTTGAAAATCAGGATGCATCATTGGCAAAAGAAATTATCCAAGGTGATCGAAACATTAATGATATGGAGAAAACGATAGAATCTAGATGTCTTTCCCTTATTCTAAAGCAGCAACCTGTTGCCAGAGATTTACGAATCGTAACTACAGCACTTAAGGTAGTTACGGATATGGAGAGAATTGGGGATCATGCTGCAGATATCGCGGAATTAATTATAAGAGAAAAAAGGGAAAAGATATATAACCTTGCAAAACATATCCCGGAAATGGCGAAAGTTACAAAGAGTATGGTACATGATGCAGTTCGTGCATTTACCAATGTTGATGTTGAAGAAGCCCGGGAAGTCATAAAAAGAGACGATGTAGTAGATGATCTTTTTAGTAAGGTTAAGGAAGAAGTGGCTGCTATTCTCATTAGTGTAAATGATAACGTAGATCAATGTATCGATATTTTAATGATTGCAAAATATTTTGAACGAATTGGAGATCATGCGGTAAACGTATGTGAGTGGACGGAGTTTCATGAAACCGGATCTGTTAATAATATTAGAATATTATAGAAATCCTATAATTAAGAATTTGAATAGATAGTAATATAGTGATATCAGAAGGAAATCTGCGCTACCCGAAAAATGCTAAAAACGAGAGGAAGAAACATGGAAAGAATCTATGTAATTGAAGATGATGAAAGTATTCGTGAGCTATTAAAAGTTGCTTTGGAAGGATTCGGATATCAGATTATGGCTTATGAAGTAGCAGAGCCTGCGATTCAGGATATGAAGGTGAATAAACCTGACATGGCTATTTTTGATATTATGCTACCGGGAATGGACGGACTTTCTGCAATACGCACAATCCGTGAAGATTCTAAGCTGAAAGATATGCCGATTATATGCCTTACAGCAAAAGATAAAGAGTTGGATAAGGTGATTGGATTGGATGCCGGAGCAGATGATTATATTACAAAACCATTTGGCGTATTGGAATTGGCCGCAAGAGTAAGATCTTTACTGCGAAGATCAAATAAAGGAAGTTCGGATGATACGATTCAAGTCAAATCTCTAATAGTCAATCCTAATACAAGGGAAGTTAAGATTAATCATCATCCCGTAGAATTGACATTTAAAGAATATGAACTATTAATTTATCTTATTGAGAATAGCTATCGAGTTGTTTCCAGAGAGGAACTGTTAAATCAAATATGGGGCTATGAATATGACGGAGAATCCAGAACTTTGGATATTCATATTCGGACATTACGGCAGAAACTTGGAGATATTGGTTCGGAATGTATAAAAACCGTTCGTGGTGTTGGTTATCGTTTTGTTAAAGCAGAGGAATAGCGATTATCTATTCTTCTGCTTTTTGAATATAGCTGCTCATAATATATGTATTATTTATGATTACAAAGGAGTGAGGTGTGAAAGTGAAAAGAGCCATAATAAAAAAGTTCCTTTTATTTCTCTCGATCGTGTTAATTATCAGTGGTGGTATTTTTAGTGTGGTAATGAGTAATATCATGTTAGATAGAACGAGGAATAACCTTCTTTATACACTCAGAATTGCCGATCAAAGTATAGACTATAGTAGCGATTTAAAAGAACAAGTAAATGCCTTGAAAGCGGTTGAAAATGATGAATCCGTAAGATTTACCATTCTTGATTTTGATGGTAATGTACTTGCAGATAGTGATATTACAAGTCATACAACCATGGAGAACCATAGTGATAGAGAGGAAATCATAGAAGTTCTTGAAAATGGTCAAGGGTTTGCTAAAAGACATTCCGACACTATGCGCATCTCCATGCTTTATATATCAAGTACATCAGCCAAAGGTGATTATATACTACGAATTGCTGTTCCGTTCTCCGGACTTTATCAATATATAGGGTTTTTACTACCGGCGATACTGATTAGCATCGGTATCACCTTGGGAGTTTCATTACTGTTTGCAAACCAATTTGCTCTTTCGATTACAAAGCCTCTGATGGAAATAACGGAAGAATTGCGGAAACTGAAAGAGCAAAATCCTGAATTTCACTTTAAGAAATATGCGTATGAGGAAATGAATATGATAGCCGATACCATAATGGAAATGTCCAAAGCGGTAAAGGCATCTATGAAACAAATTGAATTCGAGAAAATGGTTCGGCAAGAATTCTTCTCAAATGCTTCCCATGAGTTAAAGACACCTCTTACTTCCGTTCATGGTTATATAGAATTGTTGGAAAATGGTATGGTAACGGACGAAAAACAAAGAAAAGAATTTCTGGCTAGAATCAAAAAGGAAACTCAGAATATGACAAATCTTATCAATGATATCTTAATGATATCACGATTAGAAACGAAAGAGGCAGAGGTGGTTTTATCGGAGGTACGACTATGTCCTTTGGTAGAAGAAGTATGTACCTCTTTAGAACCTCTTGCAAAGCAATGTGACGTTACGATAGAAATGAATTGCAAGCCCCTAACAATAATGGCAAATTTACAACATATGAAAGAACTTTTTACAAACTTAGTTAATAATGCTATTAAGTACAATAAACCGGGTGGGAAAGTAACCGTTACAGTTACTTCAGAAGCGGATGAAATTATTATTATTGTGGAAGATACCGGTATTGGAATACCTCAAGAATCCAAGCAACGGGTATTTGAACGATTTTATCGGGTAGATAAAGGCCGCAGTAAGAAAATAGGCGGTACCGGGTTAGGATTGTCCATTGTAAAACATGTTGTTAATTATTATAATGGTGTTATCAAACTGGAATCAATGTTAAATGTTGGTTCTCGATTTACGGTTTATTTGCCAAAGAATGTGAAATATGGTAAAATAGAATAACTATTATTTACAAAAGAGGTGCGCCAGGTATGTCAAAGTTTTTAAACAGCATTTTTTTTGGTTTATTTTTTATTACTTCAATGATCCTGGAGATATATTGCATTCATGTCTTAAATGGTGATTTATTTACGACGATTGGTATAGGAATTGTTGTTTTAATATCCGGATATTTACTTATGGATTCTATACGCAGTCAATGGAAAGAAAGCATGAATTTAATGCAGAAGGAATTGGAAACAAAGTATCAGGAAGTAAATGAAAAGCTGGTAATGAGTTTATCACAAATGCTCGATTTACAAAAAGGCACCTATGTTGCGACAAAGAAAAATACAAACGTTCTTCAAGAAGAAATAATAGTTATCCTGGATCACCTGAATTCGATGGTGAAAGAACAACATAAAGTAATAGATGATATCATGCAACTTCAGAAAAAATCTATGGAAGGACAGAAGAATGCGATAAATCTGGAGTTAAATTATAATAAAGAAAATACAAAGCAATTAATTGATATATTCAAAGAGGAAAGTGCAAGATTAGAGCAAAAGCAAGAAAAGTTATTTGAGCTTATTTATCAATTAGAAGATAAAATTGCCTCAGATTCGAAAGAATCAAAATCTGAGGCAGGAAATGCAACGAAAAAGAAGGTTGTAATACCTCTATATGATGATCCTAACAAAAATTTAACGCCCGAAGAAATATCTTCATTATTCGCATCCTACGGCAGTTGATATTATAGGTCCAAGTAATCATCATTATAATGCATTCTACGATTAGCCCGCTTTCTATAGTAAGCTTTACGCCGTTGTAAACGAGGCCTCTCTACGAAGATATAATACAAACTGAATATTACTACCAATATTCCTGCAATAATTCCAAGAATGATCGGATATAGACCACCGGTTGATTTGGTTTCTATATTTTCACTACTGGTATTTTCTGCAGGATTTTTTACGTTCAATTTTTTAGTTTCTAAAGTTGCTATATCGACATTTTTATATAAAATATCTGCACCGCCAACGTATTTTCCCATATAAGTATAAGAGATTTTACCGATAACATTATTACCTTCATGGATTTCTGTGGTTGGATAAAAGGTAATCTCTTTCTCGGCGTCCTTAAAGGAAGCGGTATTCGGTAATACGAGATATCCGTTCTCATCAGTTACAATCGGAGATTCGGTATCACTGAGTAAGGGATTATATTTTGTAAACATAGGAGATTCTTCTAACACACCGGCCGTTTCCAGTTCATTAATCGGATAGATAGAGAAATTATCAAATCCAAAATCAAATAGCGCTTGGGTATCGGTATACTGATGCGCCGTGCTATCATCCCTCATTACCACGGCAATTAGCTCCAAATCTCCACGTTTTGCTACGGAAACCAGCGTGAATCTTGCCTTATTTGTATAACCGGTTTTACCACCAATACAGTCATCATAGCGATATTGCTGCTTTAATACAAAACGATGATGATTTCTAAGATATCTTGTTTCCTCCTGAATATTGGTTGGAGGTATCTGATAGGTTCTGGTTCCAAAAATCTTACGAAATGTCTCATTTTTCATGGCTTCCCTTGTGATTAATGCCATATCATAGGGAGTGGTATAATGATTATCATCAGGAAGACCATGCGGATTTGTAAAGTTTGTATTCTTAGCACCGATACTCTTTGCTTTATCATTCATCATTCTAACAAAGTTCTCAACAGTACCCCCTACATGCTCTGCTACACCATAGGAAACTTCATTGGCAGATTCCAATAATATGGCATAGAGACACTGCTGCATGGTTAGCTGTTCACCTACATCAATACCAATTCGACTGCTGTCCAGATCAACATTAAAGATGGCATCCCTAGAAAAGGTAACGATTTCACCCATAGAAGAATTTTCAATCGCAACCAATGCGGTAAGAATCTTTGTTATACTAGCGGGATAATAAACAGTATCAATATTTTTTTCATATAAAATTAGTCCGGTTGATGCTTCCATAACAATAGCCCCTTCTGCATATACATTGGGGCCAACGGGCCAACTGCTGGTCTTTTGTACATCGCTTACCGCAGCTCCTGCAATAATGGGAGAAAAGAGCGAGGAAACGAAAAGCAATAGTAGACTAAAGAGAGTGATTCTTCTTCGCTTCATATAAACCTCCTAAGTTTGACACAGGAAAACAAGTGCCTGCACTTTAAATTATGGGCACATCTTTTATATATAATACTCTTCACTGTTGTCTTTCATAAGAATTTGTCTTTCATAGGAATATAAGTAATCATATCGTTCGATAGCTTATCTTATTTTACTATAACAGGTATCTTATGTAAACAATAAAACTTGTGAAATTTCCGTCACAAATCACATAGAATCATAAGGTTGGCAGATTATAAATGGGAGTAACATAGAAGTTATTCTCCTGTACAGCGACAGTCATCATAAGAATAGATGGCAGGAGATGAAAGTGGATAAATACTTAAAAAATGTGGATGAAATACCGAAAATCTATCTTTGATGTGTATGAAAATGTTAGATTGACGTATAAATGGTTAGTCGATATAATCAAATCAGGATACACTTAATATGGAAATCAATGAAAAACATTTGATAGGAAATAGGAGATAGAATCTATGAGATTAAGAAATATTAAAGGTTCCAGAGAAATTGTTGCTGCAGATGAAAATGTAGTTCAAAATCCGGAGCAGTACAAGGGAAAGTGGAATACGTTATTTGGTAATGATTATCCGATTCATGTGGAAATTGGTATGGGAAAAGGCAAATTTATTATAGAAATGGCCTCACAGCATCCGGAGATTAACTATATTGGTATTGAAAAATATTCCAGTGTACTGTTACGTGCATTGGAAAAGAAAAAAGAAGTAGAACTTACAAATCTGTATTTTATTCGATATGATGCGGAATTCTTAAATGATATCTTTGATGAGAATGAGATTGCCAGAATCTACTTAAACTTTTCAGATCCTTGGCCTAAGGACCGTCATGCAAAAAGGAGATTGACTTCTAAAGAATTTTTAGCCCGTTATGATAAATGCTTGAAAAAGGATGGCTGCATTATTTTCAAGACAGATAATCGGGATTTATTCGAATTCTCATTAGAGCAGGCAAAGGAATCTGGTTGGATTACCGATGAGGTTACTTTCGACCTGCATCATAGCAATTATTTAGAGGGAAATGTCATGACCGAGTACGAAGAAAAATTTGTTGCTATGGGAATACTGATTAACCGCATGATATTATACCGAAATTAAAGGAAGAAACTGTGAGAGGGTGCTTTTTTGTAATAATTATCATAAGATATTAAAAAGAGCAAGAAGGTGCCCATTGCATGAAAAAATCATGGAAATATAAGGTTGCCAAAGCGACCGCAGCGAATTATAAGTTAAATAAAAAGATACTCAGAATAAAAGCGTCCTGGGATGAAGTGAGCAGCATATTAAACGGTGCCGTTGATAAAAAGAAAAAATGCAGGTAAAACGGCAGACTTGAAAATTATAGAAGAATGGTGTAATATCACTATACAAAGTTAGTTGATACTAGTTTTGTTAAAACCATTAAGTTGTAAATCACATAAACAAAAGAATTATTGAGATACTATTAATAATTTCTTAAAGAACGGAGGAAACCTATGGCTTTTAAATTTACAGATGCTAATTTTCAAAAAGAAGCTTTAGAATCAGATATACCTGTATTAGTTGACTTTTATGCTGACTGGTGTGGGCCTTGTAAGATGATGGCTCCAGTGGTAGAAGAGTTAGCAAATGAGTATGAAGGTAAATTTAAAATTGGTAAATTAAATGTGGATGATGATCCTGAGACTGCTCAGAAATATCGCGTAATGTCCATACCTACTATGATCATCTTAAAAAATGGCCAACCTGTAGATACGGTCGTTGGTGCAGTACCTAAGAAAACATTACAGGAAAAGATTGAAGCTAATTTATAATGCAAGGAGAATATAGCAAAGGAAACGGTGGATATCTATAGTTTCCTTTGCTATATTATCTTTAAACTGAGAGAAAATCTTAATTATAAAAAAAATTTAAAAATTATAAAAAAAGTGCTTGCTTTTTGTTTTTAAGTGTAGTATAATTTCACTTGCGTTCGAAAAAAATAAGTAATATATGCACCTCTAGCTCAGTTGGTAGAGCACCTGACTCTTAATCAGGGTGTCCAGGGTTCGAGCCCCTGGAGGTGCACTTAGTAAAAGTTCTAATTTGCAGACGTAAGAGCTGTGGGTTGGGACTTTTTTTTCGTTCTAAAACTGAGACCCGCACATAACAAAGAAGAACATGTGATGCAAGCTTGCTTGTATGAGCGTGTTCTTCTTCGTTTTGTATAGGCAAAGCCTATTCCTCCTTTTGTCTTGAGAGTAGAAAATAATTTATGATATAATTCCTTTAAGTATAAAAATAGGAGGATAAAATCTATGCAAACGATTAACACGAACAATGCGCCAAAGGCAATCGGACCCTATTCCCAAGCGAAGGTAGTTAACAATATTCTTTATACTTCCGGTCAGATACCCCTTGATCCAGATACCGGCTTAGTCGTAGGCGATGATATTACATCCCAGACAGAGCAAGTAATTAAGAATTTAGGCGCTATTCTGGAAGCCGCAAGAACTGACTTTAATAGCGTAATAAAAACCACATGCTTTCTGGCAGATATGAACGATTTTGCTGCATTTAACAGCGTGTATGAGAAATATTTTACCGAAAAACCGGCAAGATCCTGCGTAGCGGTTAAGACCTTACCGAAAAATGTTCTGGTAGAAATTGAAGCAATTGCTGAATTAAAATAAACATTAAAGCAATATGATTGGCAAGCCAATTCATTTATCATGAATAAAAAGAATTGGCTGCCAATTTTTTTATTTAAGCAAGATGAATTGGAATGCCAATTCACTTGTCATGAATGAAAGGGCCTGACCCAGAGTTGATCAGACCCTAGGAAACCAAGTATAGGCTTTATATTAGCGTTACATGTTAGCAATCATTTAGTCTATATAACTAACAGCCTTACATGGTTTACGATAATTATAATCCCTTACTTGAATGCCTGTCTTTTTACTGCCTGCAGAAATAACTTTTCCATTTCCAATATAGAGAGCAACGTGATTAATTACACCTCCTTTTTTATAGAAAATTAAATCTCCAGGCTGTATTTTACTAAGCGGAACTTTTTTGCCATTCGCTGCTTGGGCTCTTGATGTTCTAGGTATCTTAATACCTTTATCACGAAATACACTTTGTGTAAAACCGGAACAGTCGGTCCCTTTTGTTAAGCTGGTTCCACCATAGACATAAGGATTACCTTCAAATTGTAATGCGTAGGATACGATTTCATTCCGTAAGTTTCTTGAAATTGCGATCACCCCCAATTCAAAAATAATGGTAGGATAATCAGAAAAGACTATCCTACCCATATTCTATGAAATTCGACAAAAACTGACATGGATTCTACTATAGGAGGATCGTTGGTGCTACTGCTACAAGAATATAAGTATAAAAAAGTATACCATTTTGCTTAGATTATCTATTGTGAAAATTCCTGAAATTTGGCAAGCTGATAGTATAGAATATTTGTCAGGAGATTTTTGTCTTTATTCTTCCTCATTGTCATATAAATTAATATAGATAAAAGCAATTATAAAGCGGCAGGAAAGATGAATTTGCCTCATTTCGAATAAAAATGGAAAGGAGCCGGATATGCAAACTGAGAAAATATGGGATGCATATATCTTCGGAGATATTAACATTGATATAGTAATCCCCAATGTAGACCACTTTCCTTTGCCGGGGCAGGAAGACATTGTGGAAACCATGAATACCTACGTCGGTGGCGGTGCAGCATTGTTTACTTTAGGACTTGGTAAGCTGGGGTTACATCCTGTTTTTCAAGGAACGGTTGGTGATGACTGCTACGGAAGATTTATTATTGAGGAACTAAAGCAGAAAAATGTAGATATATCTTTGTTAAAAATCAGTAAGAGGAATCATACCGGAATCTCAATTAGTTTTACTAATGAGAAAGATCGCTCCTTTTTAACTTATCGTGGGACAAACATGGAAATGGATATGAATGCAATTGCTATTGACATGGTTAGGAAGGCAAAGCATATACATGTTACTGGATATGATGGCAGTAAGAATCATGAACAGTATTTAGTATTGTTAAAAAAGGTCAAAGAGACAAAAGACACGTCAATCTCTTTTGATGTTGGCTGGGATAGTTCCGGCGAGTGGTATGAAGAAATTGTTGAATTGTTCCCTTATATCGATGTTTTGTTTATGAATGAAACAGAAGCAATCCATTATGGACGGAAACACAGTGCGAAAGAGGCAATTGCAGAGTTTTCAAAACACTGCAAAATTGCAGTTGCAAAACTTGGTAGAAAAGGCGCCATTGCTTATTCAAATGGGACATACTATCAAGCTGCTGCCTATCAAGTAAAATCCATTGATACCACCGGAGCAGGAGATTCGTTTAATGCAGGATTTATCTATGGATTTTTAAAAGGGAAATCCATAACGGAGTGTCTGAAATACGGAAACGGTTGTGGAGCTTTGTCTGTAACTGCACTTGGCGGTAACACCAATTTTCCAACGGAAGCAGAGTTGATTCAATTTATAAAAGAGCAAGAAGGAAAGTGATACAGGGAATGAAAATAGCAGTCATCGGCGGAGCAGGAGTCCGAACGGTTATGTTTATCAATGGACTCTTAAGCCGTTATAAAAAATTAAATATCGATAAGGTTACGTTATACGATATCAATCAGGAAAAACAGCAGATAATTTATAAACTATGCAAGCATGTAATCAACCGTAATAGCAAGGATTTAAAGTTAGATGTCGCAGAAACACCCATTGAGGCTGTTACCGGTGCTGACTATATTGTAACTACATTACGTGTTGGTGGAGATCATTCTCGTGTCATTGATGAAACAATAGCCTTAGAAGAAGGTGTAATTGGACAAGAAACAACGGGTTTCGGCGGTTTCTCAATGGCAATGCGTACAATTCCGGTTCTGCTATCATATTGTGAGCTGATAAAAAAACATGCTCCCAATGCTTGGATTTTTAACTTTACCAATCCATCCGGATTAGTAACACAGGCATTAAGGAGCGCAGGATATGATAAAATTATTGGAATCTGCGATGCACCAAGCAGTACTAGATTCCGTATGGCTAACCATTTGGGTATTGCGGAAAAAGATTTATATGTTGAATTCTTCGGCCTAAATCATTTATCTTGGATTCGTAGTGTGAAAAAAGAAGGAAAAGAAATATTAGGAGATTTATTAAATGATAGTGATTTTCTAAACAGTATATCTGAGTTTTCCATGTTTGACTCGGATTTTTTACGTTATATTAGGCTTTTACCAAATGAATATTTGTATTATTATTACCATAGAGAAAAGGCATTGGAGAACATCATGAAATCCGGAGTTACCAGAGGTAAGGTCATTGAAAATGTGAATATCCAAATGATGAAAGAATTAAATGCAATAGATACAGATGCAGATCCGGAAGATGCACTGCAAATTTTTCTCTACTATATGATGGTTAGAGAAAGTACATATATGAGCATAGAAACCGGAAAGGATAGAAAGCAAGTAGTTCAGAAAGGTAATCTGGAGATTCCTGATGGTATGGGTTATGCAGGCGTTATGCTGGATTGCATTGAAGGATTACAAAGTGAAGAAGGCAACTACCTTGTATTATCTGTTCCAAACAAGGGTAACATTGCAGGACTGAATGAGGAAGATGTCGTAGAGGTTACCTGTAAGGTATCAAAGCATGGAATTGTGCCTGTTGCAATTGGTGAAATTCCAAAGCATTGCAGCATCTTAATCCATGCAATTAAATTCTACGAAAAATGTACCATCGAAGCAATTCAAACAAAATCCAAAGAGAAAGCAATGGAAGCATTAACGCTACATCCATTGATTAATTCCTACTCATTGGCAAAAAAATTAATAGAAAAGTTTAGCAAGGCGTATGGGGGGTATTTTGAATAATATATGTTTCCTTTACTAGGCTATTACTGGGAGTATTCCTAGAACAAATGAACGAATGCTATTTGCTTGAAGGAGTTTAATATCAAATAATAATATTAGGAGAAGGAGAATGCTTATGCCGTTTGATTTTCATAATCGAGATCGAATCAATCATTTAATTAGAGAATTAGCGGAATTACGCTATAGGGATTTACACGAGATTGAATCTTTTTCATGGTATCAAGATAACGGAGAAGTTGGCAACAGAGAACCGATTGGAGAACCGGAAACGGTATCTGTTGGTTTTCGCTGGAAAGGATGGGACCGATATAACTGGTTATGCACGCAAATTGAGATTCCCGAGGAGCTAAAAGACGAGGAGGTTATTGGTATCTTTGACTTTGGCGTACCGGTAGGCACAGGAAATAACAGCCATTTTGAAAGCTTGCTATATTTAAATGGGAAGCCTTATCAGGGTGTTGACGGTAATCATAAGGAAGTATTCTTCAATGTGAAAGAGAACGGCCTTAAGTTGGATCTAAAGTTTAGAGTTTGGTCCGGATTAAACGGTGGCGGTTATCCTAAGGATATGCCTATGGAAATTGAGAGAGCGCAATATGGCGTATTGGACAAAGCCACCAATGATTTTTACTTTCTTGCCAGAAATGTTCTTCAGACCTATGATTTGCTGGATAAAAATCATGAGTATAAAGAATGGATGCTAAGCATACTGGTAAAAGCATTTCAACTGATCGATTATAGAGAGAAACGATCGAAAAACTTCTATGATAGTGTGGCTAAGGCATACAAGTATTTAAATGATAAGATGGATGGTAAAGGTAAGCCGGATGTAAGTGTAAGTTTGCTCGGACATACCCATATAGACGTGGCATGGCTTTGGAGACTTCGTCATACAAGAGAAAAAGCTGCTCGTTCTTTCTCAACCGTTAATCGTATGATGGAACGATATCCTCATTATTACTTTATTCAATCACAGGCACAGCTTTATGAGTTCATTAAGAATGACTATCCGGATATCTATGAATATATTAAAAAGCGTGTTGCAGAAGGAAAATGGGAACCTTCAGGTTCTATGTGGGTGGAACCGGATTGCAATGTAACTTCCGGAGAATCCCTTGTAAGACAGATTCTGGTAGGGAAAAATTTCTTTAAGAAAGAGTTTAACTTTGATAACGAATTCCTATGGCTTCCGGATGTATTCGGTTATTCCTGGGCATTACCTCAGATTCTTAAGAAATCCGGTATTAATACCTTTATGACCACAAAGATTAGCTGGAATGATACCAACAGAATGCCATATGATACTTTCTATTGGAGAGGTATTGATGGAACTGAGGTTTTAACGCATTTTATTACTACCACAGATCCGGGTTCATCCTACTATACATATAATGGGGATGTAAAACCATATACAATAAAAGGTGTTTGGGATAATTATAATAACAAGGATCTGAATCGAGATCTGCTCATTTCCTATGGATATGGAGATGGTGGCGGTGGCCCAACCAGAGATCAGATTGAGACCATCACCCATCTGAATAAGATTCCCGGAATACCGTATGTAAAAACAGAAACGGCAACGCAGTATTTCAGACGATTGCATGAAACTGTTAAAAAGAATGAGATGGAAGGATATATTCCTACCTGGGATGGCGAGCTATACCTGGAGTTCCACAGAGGAACCTATACTTCTCAAGCATATAATAAAAAGATGAACCGCAGGTTAGAGTTCTATCTTCGCAATGTAGAGATGCTCTCTGTAGTAGCAGATCAGCTGTCTAAGGTTCCTTATGATAAAGAGAAACTGTTAAAAGCATGGAAGATTGTTCTTTGCCATCAATTCCACGACATTCTTCCGGGATCATCTATTAAGGAAGTATATGAAGATAGTCATGTCGAATATGATAAAGCGCTTGCATTGATTAATGAAGTTATGGAAAATGTCAATAAGGGATTACTTGAGGACAAAGCAGGGGTATACACCATATGGAATAATTCCAATTGGAAGAGGGATTCCTATGTATGTATACCAAAAGCTTCCGAAGAGGATTGCTTTACGGATGAGAATGGAACGGTATTAAGCAGTACCATGCAGGAAGGCAATGCAATCGTTCTTGTAAAAAATATGGAGCCATTCTCCTTTGTAACCTTAACAAAAGCTAAGAAAACCAATAAGAATTCCCGTAAAGCTCTTAATACAAATCAAGTATCCACGAAATATTACAATATTTCCTGGAATGAAAATGGGCATTTAATTAGTATCTATGACAAGGAAGCAAATAGAGAAATCATACCGGAAGGTAAGTTTGGTAATGTATTTCAGGTTTTTGAAGATAAACCAAGATGCTTTGATGCGTGGGAGCTTGAGCCTACGATTGATCTAAAACAGGATATTGTGAAAGAGTGCAAGGATATTCAGGTAGAAGATAATGATCTTGGAATCTTCGTTTCTTTTACTTGGGAGTACCATAAATCAGTAATTAAGCAAACGATGTGTTTATACCATGATAAGAAACGAATTGACTTCAAGACAGAAGTGGATTGGCAGGAACGTCAGACACTGATGAAGGTTGCTTTCCCGGTAAACATCCGTGCAGTAGATGCTCGATTTGATATTCAATATGGGAATATTCGTCGTCCAATTACCAGAAATAATAGCTGGGAAGTGGCCAAATTTGAAGTTGTGGCTCATAAATGGATTGATTTATCTGAAACCGGATATGGAATTAGCTTACTAAATGATTGCAAATACGGTCATGACGTGAAAGAGGATACCATACGATTAACCTTACTAAAATCAGCTGTTTATCCGGATTATACCGCAGACCTTGGGCATCATGAATTTACATACGCGCTTCTTCCGCATACAGCAGAATGGTATCAAAGTAATATCGAGAAGGAAGCTTTTGATTTGAATAATCCTATCGTTGCTGTTCCGGGAGTAAGTAAAATTACAAAGGATAGTATATTTACATTTAATAATGAATATATCGTTGTTGATTGCATCAAGCAGGCAGAAAACGCCAAGGAAACCGTAATTCGTTTCCATGAATATGCCGGTTCCAGAGGAGAAGTAATAATAAACAGCCGTATTCCTGTGAAATCTTGGTGCGAATGCGATCTAATGGAACAACCTTTGGAAGACTTCAAGAATGAACCGATTGCAATAAAGATTAAGCCTTATGAAATTAAAACTATCCTTGTAAAATTTTAATGGAAACTTCAGAACAGGTAGCTGAACTTAAGGAGGAAGATTTGGTTCAACCAATGACATAATGAAATGCATTAACGGCAACGCATCCTTTCATGGATTAAAAGCATGACTTATAAAAACATAAGTCGTGCTTTTGTGATTCAAAACAGAAAAACAGACTTGCCAACTGAACTTATCGATGCAGCTTCTGATTTTAAGAATATGAAATAACAGTAAAGGAAATAATGACCTTAATAGTGGTTAATATTATTTATGCTAAGCAATTTCTGTTTACATTCATAAATTAGGTGGAAATGATTATCCATAAAGGAGGTTTATGATTTGGACACATTAGAAAGAGTTAGAAAATGTAAAATAGTACCGGTAGTAGCATTAGATGATGCTAAGGATGCCGTTCCTCTTGCAAAAGCTTTGGTAGCAGGCGGAATTGATATTGCGGAAGTTACGTTTAGAACTGCTGCTGCCCAAGAGGCAATTGAACGAATTTCCAAGGAAGTTCCTGAGATGCTCGTAGGTGCAGGCACGGTAATTACACCTCAACAGGTGGAGACAGCAGTAAATGCCGGGGCAAAATTCATTGTCTCCCCGGGTATGGATGTGGAGGTCATACGGAAAGCCAAAGAATTACAAGTAATGATTATACCGGGTGCGGTTACTCCTTCGGAAATCATGCTGGGATTAAAAGAAGGAATTGAAATATTTAAATTCTTCCCTGCCGGCAATTATGGTGGGTTAAAGACTATAAAAGCGCTTGCCGGCCCATTCCCCAAGATTACGTTTATTCCTACCGGTGGCATATCTGCTGCTAACCTCGCTGAGTATCTTGAATTTAAGAAGATTGAGGCAGTAGGCGGAAGCTGGATGTGTCCGAAAGAAATGGTTGCAAGCGGCAATTTTGAGGAAATAACAAGGTTATCTAAGGAAGCAGTTGAAATTCGCAATCAGGTACTTAACCAGTAGGTATCATATGAATTATTATGGAGGTTAATCATGAATCTTAATATAAAAGCAAAAGAACTTTGTATGTATGATGAAATATCCTTAGGGGAGGTAATGTTACGTCTTGATCCCGGAGAGTACAGAGTACGGACAGCGAGAACGTTCCGTGCGTCCGAAGGCGGCGGAGAATATAATGTTGCAAGAGGACTTGCCAAATGCTTTGGTCTTAGAACGGCGGTAGTCACTGCATTGGCCAAGAATGATATTGGATATCTGATAGAAGAAATGATTGATGCCGGTCATGTGGATTCTAGATTTATTATATGGAAAGATTTTGATGGTATTGGAAGAACCGTAAGAAATGGTCTTAATTTTACGGAAAGAGGCTTCGGGGTGAGAGGCGCGCTTGGTGTATCTGACCGGGCTAACTCAGCAGCAAGTCAGCTAAAACCGGGCGATATTCCTTGGGACTATATCTTTGGTGAATTGGGAGTGCGCTGGTTCCATACGGGAGGCATCTTTGCAGCACTTTCCGAATCGACAGCTTCAGTTGCGATTGAAGCTGTAAAGGCGGCTAAGAAATATGGCACCGTGGTTAGCTATGATCTTAACTACCGCCCTTCTCTATGGAATGGCATTGGTGGTAAAGCAAAGTGCCAAGAGGTGAATAAAGAACTTGCCAAATATGTTGACGTTATGATTGGAAATGAGGAGGACTTTACCGCCTGCCTCGGTTTTGAGGTGGAAGGAACGGATAGTGAATTAAAAGAGATTAACGTTGACAATTATAAGAAAATGATTGATACCGTTGCGAAAGCATATCCGAACTTTAAGGTAATCGGTAATACCTTACGGGAAGTTAAGACAGCTACCATTAATGATTGGGCTGCAATTTGTTGGGCTGACGGAGAAATCTATAAGTCAAGGGATTATAAGGGACTGGAAATTCTTGACCGCGTTGGTGGTGGAGATAGCTTTGCGTCGGGATTAATTTATGGACTTATGGAGACAGGAGATCCTCAGAAAGCCGTGGAATATGGAGCAGCGCATGGTGCACTTGCCATGACGACCCCTGGTGATACCAGTATGGCTCGTAAGAGTGAAGTTGAGAAATTGATGTCCGGTGGTAGTGCAAGAGTGCAAAGATAAGTATCATAGGGTACACAGGAATAACCGTAGTTTCATACCTGTGTACCCTATGATTTTTGCGATAAACGCTTGATCTTGATTAAAATATCGATAAAAAATAGTTGACGAAATAGGATTTTGGTGGTAGACTTTATCCATTAAAAGCGTTAAAGCTTTAAAGCGAAAGAGTGCTAATCCGAGCATTTTCAACGGATAGGAGGATAATTATGAAAAAAAGTAAACTTCGGGTACTGATTGCTGTGATGGTAGCAGCAAGTTTAACTTTAATTGGATGTGGTGCAAAAGAAACAGGAGCGAATAAAGGGAAAGTCTTTACGATTGGTGTAAACCAGTTGGTAAAACATGCTGCTTTGGATGCAAGCTACCAGGGTTTTGTAGATGCTCTTGCAGATGCTGGTTATAAAGATGGGGAAAATATAACAATTGATTATCAAAATGCCCAAGGAGATCAATCCAATGCCAATACAATCGCATCAAAATTAGTAAATGACAAAAAAGATTTGATTCTTGCAATCGGAACGCCTGCGGCACAAGCTGTTGCCAATGCGACGAAGGATATTCCAATCCTTGTTACAGCGGTAACGGATCCGGCTGCATCCGGACTTGTAAAATCCAATGATGCTCCCGGTGGGAATGTATCAGGAACTTCCGATTTGACGCCGGTAAGAAGACAGATGGAATTATTAAAGGAACTGATACCGGATGCAATGAATGTTGCCATCCTATATTGCTCCAGTGAAAGTAACTCCAAGATACAGGCTGAGATGGCAATCGAAGCTGCAAAGAATTTGGATATTAATGCGATTGTAGCCACCGTCTCCGATTCCAATGAAATTCAACAGGTAGTACAGTCTTTGGTTGGTACGGTAGATGCGATCTATGCACCTACAGACAACGTTATTGCAGAAGGTATGCCAACGGTAAGTGCTGTTGCCAATAGCAATGGCATTCCGGTTATCTGCGGTGAAGAAGGAATGGTAGAGGCTGGCGGATTAGCAACCTATGGTATCGATTATTATAAATTAGGTTGGTTAACCGGAAAGCAGGCAGTAAAAATTATTGAAGGGGAAGCGGAAACTTCTACTATGCCGATTGAATATATACCTGACGAGGAATATACCTTAACGATTAATGAAGAGGTTGCTGCGCAATTGGGGATTGAAATTCCTGCCGAGTTAGCAGCAGAATTGGAATAATATTTCCAAATAACGATGATTTAATTAATGAATTGTGGAACTTGAAATAGATACAGGCAGGTCTGTTGAAGCATTTATTCCATAGGAATGATAGAAAAAACAGACCGGCCTGATTTCTCTTGTTGATAGGAAGGCTCACGTTAATTTATTACATAGAAAGAACATGGCGTAAAATATAATTTAATCAGAAAGGAATAAATAATAATGAATATAATAATGGCAATGTTTGGTGCGGTTTCCCAAGGGCTTACCTGGGCTATTCTTGCCCTTGGCGTATATCTCACTTTCCGTGTTTTAAACTTTGCTGATATGTCCTGTGAAGGTAGTTTTGCCCTTGGCGGAAGTATTAGTGCGGTTTTGATAGTAAAGTTGGGATGGAATCCTTTCTTAACGGTAATTATAGCGACCCTGGCGGGTATGATTGCAGGATTTATTACCGGCGTGTTACATACGAAACTTAAGATACCTGCTATTCTATCCGGTATTCTTACGATGATTGGATTATATTCTATTAATTTAAGAATCATGGGACAGGCGAATACTCCGCTTATTGGTCAAAGAACAATGTTTTCAATAGTGAAAGATCTTCTGCCGGAAGCATCTGCTTTGGGTATGATGGATTCTACACTTCAGACTTGGGTTACCATGGGAATAGGTTTGGTGTTTACGGTAGTAGTGATTGCCTTAATTTACTGGTATCTGGGTACAGAAATCGGCTGTTGCATCCGTGCAACGGGTAATAATGAAGTTATGGTACGTGCCCAGGGTGTGAATACCGATAGTATGAAGATTCTTGGATTAGTGATTAGCAATGGTTTAATTGCATTGTCCGGAGCAATCGTTACGCAGAGCCAAGGATACGCAGATGTGAAAATGGGTGTGGGCGCGATTGTTATCGGTTTGGCTTCCATAGTAATCGGAGAGGTTTTATTCCTAAGACCATGGAATTTTGCTTTTCGATTATTTTCCATTATGATTGGCTCCATTATCTATCGAATGATTATTGCTGTGGTATTACAGATGGGATTAAATACGGATGACTTAAAATTATTCACCGCAATCGTTGTTGCGTTCGCTCTGTCGATACCGCAATTAAAGAAGAATAGAATGACTGTACGTAAGGGAGGGAATTTTAATGCTTAAAATTACAGATTTGTATAAAACCTTTAACCCGAATACAGTCAATGAAAAGCTGGTTCTTAAAGGACTCAATCTGGAATTAAAAGATGGCGACTTTGTAACCGTTATCGGTGGAAATGGTGCAGGAAAATCGACCATGCTTAATATGATTGCGGGTGTTTATTTCCCGGATCAAGGCTCCATTGTTCTTGACGGAGAAGATATTACCTATCTACCGGAATATAAGCGTGCGAAATATCTGGGAAGAGTATTCCAGGATCCTATGATGGGCACCGCTTCCAATATGGAGATTCAGGAAAATCTGGCTTTGGCATATCGTCGTGGCAAGAAGCGAGGACTAAGCTGGGGAATTACAAAAGAGGAAAAGGAACTTTATGTTGAGAAGCTGAAAGTATTGGATCTAGGTCTTGAAACCAGACTCACCTCGAAAGTAGGTCTTCTATCCGGTGGGCAAAGGCAAGCATTGACTCTGCTTATGGCTGCACTTCGCAAGCCAAAGCTTTTATTGCTGGATGAGCATACGGCAGCGCTGGATCCGAAAACAGCGGATAAAGTATTGGAATTGTCAGAGCAAATTATTCGTGATAACGCACTTACGGCACTTATGATTACTCATAACATGAAAAACGCAATACAATATGGTAATCGATTAATCATGATGTATGAGGGCAGAGTAGTCTATGATGTATCCGGAGAAGAAAAGAGAAATCTTAAGGTTAAGGATCTTCTGGAGAAATTCCAAAGTGTTAGCGGGGCGGAATTTGCAAATGACCGTATGATGTTATCATAATAAAACAGAAGTTTATAGGAATATCCATCGAAAGCCTTTGGAAAGTGCCGATTTTACCGCTATTCCAAAGGCTTTTATTCATGGATGACAAGGGAATCGGTTTTCCAATTTCTTTTGATTTAATGTAAGATTGCTTTATCCTTGTATCATACATGATAAAGCATGGTATATGGTTAGGATTGTAATTTCCATAAAAAAGAGATATATTTATTATAATACTCTAATAAAGAAAGGCTTCGATACCGGATGGAGAAACTTTATGATAGATTAGTGAATTATAGTAAGGATGATTATTATCCTATGCATATGCCCGGACATAAAAGAAATACGGCAATTCTTCCCATGGTAAATCCGTATGCGATTGATATTACAGAGATTCCGGGATTTGATAATTTGAATCAACCTGAGGAAATACTGCAAGATCTTTCAAATCGTATCTGTAGAATTTATCAATCGAATAGAGCTTTTCCTTTAGTCAATGGTAGCACCGTTGGTATTCTTGCGGGAATATCCGCTGCAACACATAGAGGGGATCGGGTGTTGGTAGCCAGAAACTGCCATAAGTCGGTATACCATGCAATTGCACTATTACAGCTTCAGCCGGTGTATATTTATCCCCAAACGCTTGAGGAGCTGCCGATCAATGGTGGAATTCTTGCCGAAAATTTAGAGGAGATGTTGATAAAGCATGCCGATATAAAATTAGTAATTATTACTTCACCAACTTATGAGGGAGTTGTCTCTGATATTGGCAGCATTGCAGAAGTAGTGCATGCGCATGGTGCAATATTATTGGTGGATGAAGCCCATGGATCCCATTTTGGCTTTCATGAGAAATTCCCCAAGAGTGCAGTCACTTGTGGCGCGGATTTGGTTGTGCAGAGCTTTCATAAGACATTACCGGCATTTACGCAAACGGCGGTACTGCACTCCAATCTTCCCCGGTTAAATCAAAGGATACGTAAATTTATATCCATATATCAAAGCAGCAGTCCTTCCTATATTCTTATTGCTGGAATAGATCGATGTATTACATTGCTGGAGGAACTATCGGAGATACTCTTTGATAAATATTATCAACGATTAGAACTATTCTATCAGTCGGTGAATCAATTAAGATATCTTAAGATACTAACAGGAGATATTATTGGCAGGTATGGAATCTATGATTTAGATCCTTCTAAAGTAACCGTTTTTACTGCCAATAGCCCTTACAATGGACATCAGCTGGGGAAAATTCTCCTAGAAAAATATCATATCGTAATGGAAATGGAATCCCGGGGCTATATTCTCGGAATTACCAGTATTTGTGATACACAGGAAGGGTTAGAACGATTTGCAAATGCATTACTGGAGATTGATCAGCAATTATCGGAAGTTCAGCGATTACCGGAAGAACACATTATCCAAGGTAATATAATCAAGAATCCTTCTGTATTAACCCGCCCTGTATGTAAGATGAATCCTTATGAGGCGATGGAGCAGGAAACGGAAGTTATCCCACTTGCGATGAGTAGTGGCAGAATTTGTGCCGAAATCATTACACAGTATCCGCCGGGAATACCCCTTTTGGTACCAGGAGAAGTTATGAATAACGAAATTATCCATATAATTCAGCAAGCAATCAAAGATGGATTTACCATTGCAGGTTTATTAGGAGACGAAAAGGATAGGATAGAAGTTATCAAATAAAACAGATACATCTTCTTTCGTTTTGTGGTGTGTTTCTACGCAAACTTTGTTCGGAAAGGCGTATCTGTTCTGTAAATGGAATAGGATGATTATTTACTAGTTTGAACATATGAGAAAGGAAAGTTCTATGGGGAAAATATTTATTATCATTGGGAAAAGCGCTACTGGAAAGGATACCTTATATAAACGTTTGTTACAACAGGAAGACATCCATCTGAAAACCGTGGTTATGTACACAACGAGACCGATTCGCAGCGGCGAAACCGACGGAGTTGAGTACCATTTTGTAGATGAGAATACATTACAGGAGCTTCAAAAGCAAAATAAGGTGATTGAGCATAGAGCCTATCATACGGTACATGGAGTATGGCATTATTTTACCGTGAATGATGGGCAGATCGACTTGGATCACAACGATTATCTAATGATTGGAACCTTAGAAGCCTATGAGCAAATTTGCGAATACTTTGGTAAGGATCAAGTAGTCCCAATCTACCTTGAGATACCGGATGATATCAGGTTGCTTCGGGCTATAGGAAGGGAGCAAACGCAGGAACATCCCAAATATGCAGAACTTTGCAGGCGCTATCTGGCAGATGAAGAAGACTTCTCCGAAGAAAAATTAAAGAAAAGCGGTATCACGAAACGATATCAGAATCTGGACATGGAGGCATGCCTTTCTGAGGTTATAAGGGACATCAAAAATTTAACTGTAAACGGTAACAATAGTATGGTATAATTCACATATAAGCAGACGTATATTCTAATCTGCATAAACAGGAATCAGGAGGAGACTCATGGATATCAAGGTAAATCAATTACAAACAATCCATCAAATGGAAGCGAAGAAGCCAGTACAGGAGGCAGATGGTTCTTTTAAGTTTACCTTAATATCGAATATTGAGGAGCATGAGCTGCAAGCCAGACTGAATGCCATGCTGGAGGAAATAACTGCGCATGGTAAAAAACTGGCGAAACGAATGGATTTAAAGGAAATGAAATATTATCGCCAACTGATTCGTGGTTTTCTTAATGAAATCGTAAATCGTTCCCACAAGTTCTCCAGAGAGAATTTTCTTGATCGTAAGGGAAGGCACAGGGTTTATACAATGATCAAGCTTGTGGATAAAAACCTTGATGAGCTGGCAGCAGAATTAATTAAAGAGGAAAAGGATCATATCCAAATTTTAAATAAAATCGATGAAATAAGAGGATTGTTGTTAGATATACTAACTTAGGGCATGGCTTTTCGGATTGGGGTGATAGAATGCAGGGATTCACACAAATCGTAGGGCACGAAAGTGTCATACAACATCTACAGAACGCAATCGTATCTGGTAAGGTTTCCCATGCCTACATTTTACATGGAGAGGAAGGCAGCGGCAAAAAAACAATTGCAACTGCATTTGCCAAGACATTGCAATGTGAAGAGGGAAAAGCCTTCTCCTGTAATCATTGCGTTTCCTGTATGCAAGCAGATACCAGTAACCATCCGGATATTATTTGGGTGACCCATGAGAAGGCAAGCATTGGTGTAGACGATATAAGAGAACAGTTAAACGGAGATATTCAGATAAAACCTTACAGCAGCCGTTATAAAATATATATCATTGATTCTGCGGACAAGCTGACAGAAGCCGCACAGAATGCGCTGCTAAAAACGATGGAAGAACCGCCGGAGTATGCGGTTATTATACTTTTAGTGAATAATATCAATCAGTTATTACCCACCATATTATCAAGGGCTGTTTTACTGAATTTAAGACCAATCGATAAACAGGCGGTTAAAGAATACTTAATGGTGAAACAACATGTTCCGGATTATATGGCTCGGATTGCAGCCGATTTTTCCGGAGGGAATGTGGGAAAAGCAATTAAATATGCATCTTCAGAAGAATTTGAAAAAATGAAGGATGATATCCTTCATCTTTTGAAATATATAGGAGAAATGCAACTTAATGAAATTTTAGCTGGTTTAAAAACGATAACGGCAAACAAAACCGTAATTGATGATCACCTGGACCTAATATTATTATGGTATCGGGATATATTAATGCTAAAAGCTACAAATGACCCAAATCTATTATTATACAAAGAGGAATATCAATTCATTAAACAGCAAGCGAATATTCTAAGTTATGATCAAATCGAAACGATTATAAATTCCATAGAAAAGGCAAAACTTAGATTAAAGGCTAATGTTAATTTTGACATTGCGATAGAATTGATGTTGCTAACGATAAAGGAGAATAGTAATGGTTAATGTGATAGGAGTTAGATTTCGTAAAGCAGGTAAAATTTACTATTTTGATCCTGCGGGTTTGGATATTCAGCAGGGGGATAACGTTATCGTAGAAACTGCCAGAGGCATCGAATATGGTAAAGTAGTTTTAGGACCCAGAGGTGTGACCGATGATAAAATTATTCAACCGCTTAAACCCGTAATTCGCGTGGCTACAGAGGAAGACGATGCGATCGAAAAGCGAAATAAGGAAAAGGAGAAAGAAGCTTTTGCGATATGCTATGAAAAGATTAAAAAGCATGGTCTTGAAATGAAGCTGATTGATTGCGAATACACCTTTGATAATAATAAAGTTCTGTTTTACTTTACTGCCGATGGACGTATCGACTTTAGAGAGCTTGTAAAGGATTTGGCGAGTGTATTTAAAACACGAATCGAGCTTCGCCAAATTGGTGTAAGGGATGAAACGAAGATTGTTGGCGGTATTGGAATCTGTGGCAGAAGATTATGCTGTCATGAATTCTTAACTGAATTTGCGCCGGTTTCCATCAAGATGGCAAAGGAACAGAATCTTTCCCTTAATCCAACGAAGATTTCCGGAGTATGCGGTAGATTAATGTGCTGCCTCAAGAATGAGGAGGAAGCTTATGAAGAGCTAAACAGCAGGCTGCCAAACATTGGAGATATTGTTACGACACCGGAAAATCTTAAAGGGGAAGTGCAAAGTGTAAGTGTCTTAAAACAGCTTGTGAAAGTAATCGTAACCTTAGAAAATGACGAAAAAGAAGTTCGTGAATATAAGGCGGAAGATTTGAAGTTTACTAAGAAAAAGAAGAAGGATAAGACCATTATAGAAGACGAAGAGTTAAAGGCTCTGGAACTATTAGAAAAGAAGGAGGGCAAATCCCTTCTTGATGATGAGTGATATGGATAAAGTTAAAGAATATTTGAAACCAGAGGAAAGGCTGGATGACCTTCATAGGAACAACTATAAAATCATCCAAAACGCCAGTAAATTTTGCTTTGGTATTGATGCAGTCCTGCTCACTGGATTTGCGAAAGTACATCCAGGAGAGAAGGTACTTGATCTAGGTACGGGAACGGGTATTATACCCATACTTTTGGAAGCGAAAACAAAAGGATCCCATTTTACCGGTCTTGAGATACAGGAAGAAAGCGCGGATATGGCAAGACGCAGTGTAATTATTAATCAACTTGAAGATAAAATTGATATTGTTGTTGGTGATATCAAGGAGGCCTCTTCTATCTTTGGAATGGCTTCCTTTGATGTTGTTACGAGTAATCCGCCATATATGAATGATCAGCATGGAATTGTAAATCCGGATCAGGCGAAAGCAATCGCAAGACATGAGATTTTATGTACCTTAGAGGATGTTATCCGGGAAGCGACCCGTGTATTAAAACCAAATGGAAGGTTCTATTTGGTACATAGACCATTTCGTCTGGTGGAAATTCTGAATACCTTAAGTGCATATAAATTGGAACCAAAGCGTTTGAGGATGGTTCATCCCTATGTGGATAAAGAACCAAATATGGTATTAATTGAATGCTTAAAGGGTGGCAAATCGAGAATTAAAGTAGAGCCGCCGCTGATTGTATACCAAAGTTCCAATGTTTATACGGATGAAATTTACGATATCTATGGATATCAGAAGGAGATAATGTGAACATGTCCGGAGTGCTGTATTTATGTGCAACCCCGATTGGCAATTTGGAGGATATTACGTATCGAGTGATACGAACGCTGAAAGAGGTAGATTTGATTGCTGCGGAAGATACCAGGCATAGTATAAAATTGCTGAATCATTTTGATATTAAAACACCGATGACAAGCTATCATGAATTTAATAAGGTTGATAAAGCGAAGTACCTGGTAGAAAAGTTACTTGGTGGCAGTAATATTGCTTTGATCACTGATGCCGGTACACCCGGTATCTCCGATCCGGGAGAAGAGTTGGTAAGACAAGCTTATGAAGCGGGAATTACTGTGACCTCACTGCCTGGCGCATGTGCTGCAATCACTGCGCTAACGATATCGGGGCTTCCTACGAGAAGATTTGCATTTGAGGCATTTCTTCCGACGGATAAAAAGGACAGAATTAGGATATTAGAGGAATTAAAAAAAGAAACGAGGACCATAATTCTATATGAAGCTCCTCATAGATTATGCAAAACATTATATGAATTGCGGGATAGTTTGGGGGACCGTAAGCTAACCATTGTAAAGGAACTTACGAAAAAACATGAAATGGCATGGCAGACTACCATAGAATCTGCCATCGCCCGTTTTGAGGAAGAGGATCCCAAGGGAGAATATGTGCTTGTAATAGAGGGGTGTTCCATAGAAGATATTGAGGAACAAGAGCAAAGCCGTTGGGATGCAATAACAATCGCAGAACATATGCAGATTTATATAGATCGGGGAATGGATAAAAAGGAGGCAATGAAGAAGGTAGCAAAAGATAGAGGAATAAGCAAACGGGAAGTTTACCAAGAGTTTATTCAGAAAGATTCTTAGTAAAGAATAGCTGTCTTTTGGAGGTGAAAATTTGTTACGTGGGGTATTCCGTACGAAAGAAGGTAAGTTAATTGCTTTCATGCTGATTGCTATATTAATGGTTGTTGGGGGTTTTGTAATTAATATTAGTATTCATAATCGGCAGTATGAACAGCAGACAGTTATGGCAAAGCAATACCTTGAAGCAGGTAATTATGAGCAGGCAATCGAGGCTTATCAAAAGGCGATATCTATGAAGGGCAGTGATGAGGAGTATTTAACCATAGGACTTGCGGAAGCTTATGTAGGGATTCATCAGTATGATAAAGCCTTGGAGGTATTGCGTAACTGCTATCAAAAAACTTCTGGAAATACGATTAAAGAAAAAATAGAAGAAATAACGACACGAAAATCAGATTATGAATATCAACAGGTTATATCCCGAGGCGATGTCTATTATTCCAATGAGGAATATGATAAAGCAATCTCAGAGTATCAAAATGCCAAATTAATTAAAAGCAAGGAAGTGACTTCCTATCAGAAAATAGCGGAGTGCTATATTAAAATGGAACAATATGAGCCTGCTAAGGAAGAAATCGAAGAAGGGTTAGCGATTACCCAAAGTGAGAAACTAAATCAGATTCTTGAAGTTGTTAATTCGCATCTTTTAAAACAGCAGTATGATAGCATTATTGCAAAAGCGGAGGAATTAATCATCCAGGAAAATTATAATGATGGTATCGTAAAATATCAAGAAGCCATCCAGTTATTACCGAAGGAATCGAAAGGCTATATCGGTATGGCGAATGCCTTTATTGCGCAGGAAAAATATCAGGCAGCTATCAATTTGCTGGAGGGTACATTAAATCAAGTTTATAATGATGAGCTCAAGGCAACACTGGAAAAAGCAATACAATTACAAGAAGCGAAAGAAATTCGAAAGGAAACACTTTATAATCTTTATTTTGCCGCTGAGGAAGTAGATATTGCAGCAATAAGCGAGATTATGAACTCCGATTTCTTTATGAATGAAATTGCAAAGGATACACCGATCTACTATAGCCCATTAGGCGAAGGAAATATTTCGAAAGGATATGGCATGCTTCTGGTCGATGATAAAAGTCTTTATTCGGGAAACCTTTATGGAGGGATAAAAAACGGCAAAGGAATTTTTATTCAATTGACCGATTATAACGGTGAAGATGGCTATTACTATTATCAGGGAAGTTGGAGTGAAGATGTCCCTAATGGTAAAGGGAAAACGTTAGAAGTAAGGACAGAGACGGATGAGGATGGTCGTAAGTATACATTAAAAATTGTTACCGAAGGTAACTTTTATAACGGCAGAGAAAATAATCAAATGAAAAAGACGGTTTACATCGATGAAGAATATTCGGGAAGCTTATCCTACTATGCTCGCATGGGAGTGCCGCTCGCTGCCAAAGATGAGAATGGTATGCCACTGCCAACCGTTGATCAAAGGTATCCGATTGGTGTTATTATGTTTAAAGATGTTTCAACAGATAATTATTACTATGTAGAACCCGATACATTATGGGGCGTAAAGCCAATAATCAAAGGTGGAACGGATTTTTATCCGTGGTAAGTATAAGATAAAGGATACAATCATTATCATATAAAGCATAAAAAGAGGGAGCAATGCGCTCCCTTTTTCGTTGAATCCATGGTAGGTAAATTGGCTCGCCAATTCATCCAGCCATGGATTCACTTTACTATGTAAATTATTGAATAATGCCTGCAAGTTTTGCAAGTTCAAGAATAGTATCCTTAGAAACTTTTTTACCCTGGTATTCGATCAGGTTCTCTTTACCACCAGTAAAAATATCGGTAGGTTCGTATTTTTGAAGAATGATCTTACCTTCTTCAACGAAAATTTCTAGTGGATCTCTTTCGTTTACATCTAAGGTTCTTCTCAACTCGATTGGAAGTGTAATTCTTCCTAATTCATCAAGTCTTCTAACGATTCCTGTACTTTTCATACTATTGCCTCCTTTTCTCAAGTGTATTGGGGAATAATAAATGCAAATACGAAAATGTTACAAGGCAATAAACCTAAATTACATTTTTTGTATATAGCATCTAATAAAATAACATAGGAATATTTTTGTGTCAACTAAAATATTTGTCAAAACATAGCACAATTTAAACAATAAATGTAAAAGGGTATCAATTATAACTTATAATATTGAAAATTAAGTACTTTTTCCTAGTATTTTGGAATATAGTGTATAGATTGATATAAAAGGAATGTGACAAAATGTTAAATTATCTTTGGGGCATCATGATTATCATTGGAATTACCGTTGGAATATTACGTGGAAATATAGCCGAGGTAAGCAATGCCACGTTGAATTCTTCTAAAGAAGCCGTTTCGCTTTGTGTTACCATGCTGGGAATCATGGCAATGTGGACCGGACTTATGCAAGTGGCAAAAAAATGCGGTCTGGTAGCTTCGTTTACGAAAGCCCTTAGACCAATTCTTAGGTATCTGTTTCCGGATATCCCGAAAGACCATATTGTGAATGAATATATTGCATCAAATATGATAGCAAATATTTTGGGACTTGGATGGGCAGCTACGCCAATGGGATTGATGGCAATGAAAGAATTAAAAAAACTAAACCAGAATTCGAACGTTGCCAGTTGTGACATGTGTACATTTTTGATTATTAATATCTCCTCATTGCAATTAATTCCGGTAAATATCATTGCTTATAGAAGTCAGTATGGGTCAGCCAATCCGTCGGAAATCCTGGGAGCCGGCATTATCGCTACCATTATTTCTACATTTGTTGGCGTTGTTTTCTCGATGGTTGCAAGAAAGAGTAGTAATCGGCGAGGACAACAGTAAAAAAGAGGGGGGACATATATGAAATTTATCATATATTTATCAGATTATATTATCCCGTTCGTATTTTTCTACATAATCAGCATGGGGTTGGTTACCAAAACCAATATCTATGATGAATTTATTAAAGGTGCTAAAGATGGATTCAAGGTCGTACTTGATATTATGCCTACTCTTATCGGTTTAATGGTTGGTGTTGGCGTTTTGCGTGCCTCTGGCGCCTTGGATTTGCTGGCAAAACTATTGGAGCCGATAACGGGGATTCTTCATTTTCCTTCGGAGTTGGTACCAATAGCTTTAGTTAAGATGTTCTCCTCTTCTGCTGCAACCAGCCTTGTATTGGACATTTTTAAACAGTATGGACCGGATTCCTATTATGGTCGGATGGTTTCGATTATGATGAGCTGTACGGAAACGATCTTTTATACCATGTCGGTTTACTTCATGGTTGCAGGGGTAAAAAAGACGAGATACACTTTAGCCGGCGCATTAACGGCTACCTTGGCAGGAATTGTAGCAAGCGTCGTATTAACAAATCTAATATTTTAATAACGCCGATAAGTTACGTATCATTGATGATATCCCCACCTGGAAGATATGCAGGTGGGGATTGCTCGTTATTTCCGAAATCCGTTGCATTACCGCTAATTTTTTAGTAAATTAAGGGTATACTGTCTGGGAAAAGTATTTTGCCAAGGAGGTAATGCTATGCCATTGTTAGGAGCATTTATCGTTCCCCATCCGCCAATTATTTTACCCGAAATTGGAAAAGGAGAGGAAAAGAAGATTGATGATACATTAAAAAGCTATCATGAAGTCGCTAAGCAGATTGCCGAACTAAAGCCAGATACCATAATTATAACTTCGCCCCATTCCATCATGTATTCCGATTATTTTCATATATCACCAGGAAAATCGGCGAAAGGAAATTTTGGGCGTTTTGGAGCAAGAAAGATATCCTTCTACGTGGAATATGATGAGGAGTTTGTAGAGAAATTGGAAGCCTGCGCTGAGAGAAAAGGGATTGAAGCCGGTACCTTAGGGGAAAAGGATCCCTCATTAGATCATGGAACGATGGTACCGTTATATTTTATTAATCAGTATTTAGAAACTTATCAGTTAGTACGTATCGGTTTATCCGGTTTATCCATCCTTGATCATTATCGGCTTGGTCGCTGCATTACCGAAACCGCACAAAAATTGAATAGAAGAATCGTATTAGTGGCCAGCGGAGATCTTTCCCATAAATTAAAAGAAGATGGTCCCTATGGTTTTGCAGAGGAAGGTCCGCAGTTTGACAGGGAAATCACGCAAGCAATGAGGGAGGGAGATTTCCTTAAGATGATGGAGTTCTCTCCGAATTTTTGCGAGGCTGCTGCGGAATGCGGGCATCGTTCCTTTGTAATTATGGCCGGAGCTCTTAGCGGTATGTCCGTAAAGCCAAAACTATTATCCTATGAGGGACCCTTTGGCGTTGGCTACGCTGTTTGCTCCTTTGAAATTACGGGGAAAGATGAAAACCGTCATTTTGATATCGTTTTTGAGCGAAAGCAGAGGGAGATTGCATTAGAAAAGCAAAAGAACGAGGATTCATATATTAAACTGGCAAGGTTATCATTGGAGACCTATGTTACGACGGGAAAATATGCGAAGTTGCCGGATGAGCTTCCGGAGGAAATGCGAAACCAAAAAGCCGGGGTATTTGTTTCCCTAAAGAAGTTCGGACAACTTAGGGGATGTATCGGAACCATAGCTCCGGTAACCGATTGTATTGCAAAAGAAATATTACGCAATGCCGTAAGTGCCGGGGTTGAAGATCCGAGATTTCCGCCGGTTACGGAAGAGGAACTATTGGATATCGTATATAGTGTCGATGTGCTCAAGGAGCCCGAGCCAATTGACAGCATGGAGGAATTGGATGTAGAGCGTTATGGCGTAATCGTAACCTCCGGTAGAAAACGAGGACTTCTCCTTCCGAATCTGGAGGGCATTGATAGTGTAGAAAAGCAGGTTTCCATAGCGAAGAAGAAGGCTGGAATCTATGACAATGAGCAATTTCGTATGGAGCGCTTTGAGGTGGTGAGACACGCTTGAAAATACAATGTTCAATCTGTCCCCATCAGTGTAAGCTTGCGGAAGGACAGATTGGTATCTGTCAAGGGAGAATCAACCGAGATAATACCGTCATTAGTAGAAATTATGGTAAACTAACCGCTATGGCACTGGATCCAATTGAGAAAAAGCCTCTCTATCATTTCTATCCGGGCAGCAGGATATTGTCTATTGGAAGTTATGGTTGTAATTTGCGCTGTCCATTTTGCCAGAACTGCGATATCTCCATGGTGGATGAGACGAAAGTAAAGGTTGTGCAAATGGAATGTGAAGAGATTATAGAGCGGGCAAAACTACTGATAAGTGCCGGTAATATCGGAGTTGCCTATACCTATAACGAACCCTTGATTGGCTACGAGTTTGTACGAGATATGGCAGAACTGGCAAGGAAAAATGGTCTGAAAAATGTTGTAGTGACAAACGGATATATCTGCGAGGAACCTTTACGAAAGCTGTTACCGCTTATTGATGCCTTTAATATTGACTTGAAAGGTTTTACGGAAGCATACTATCATAAGTTGGGAGGAGATCTTGCTACAGTGAAGCGTTCCATTGAGATAGCTGCAAACGAATGCCATGTAGAGGTGACCACCCTGATTGTTCCGGGGGAGAACGATCGTGAGGAGGAAATCGAGATGCTCTCTGCGTGGATTGCAAGTATTCGTCCGGATATACCGCTGCATATAACGCGATTTTTTCCGAGATGGAAGATGCAGGATAGGGATGCAACTCCGGTAAATAAGATTTATCGATTAGTTGAAATCGCAAGAAAGCATTTACCGTATGTATATGAGGGAAATGTGTAAAAACTGCGCAATATCATATGGATGCTAATATAAGAAAATATATTTTAATTTATGGATATCTACGATAAGCACATATTTTTTCCTTCTCCTTCTCATACTAATTCTGAGGTGAATGGAATGAATAAAAAGCAGAAGGAAAAGCTCCAACAAAAGAAAGAGCAGGAGAAGTTCAACAGTATCACGAATTCCGTTAAGCCTGAGAATCAAAACCAGGAGCATAATGTTAGAGAGGAAGGAATCCGACCACAAAATAATATCAATTAAATATAGGATTATGTAATTTCATCTTAACAGGAAGATTAGGCAAACGGGTTCACTCGCCATGATGGTAAATAGCGTGTGATTATTATTCGAATCAGATTAATAATCATACGCTATTTTGCGCATGAAGAATATCATTCCTTTCATCAATATGGAAAGGATTCTATTGAATAATTCAAAACGTTCTGTATCACATAATTGATGAATTGATTTGTCAGAAGTCGTATGCTAGAATATTATTCTAAAAGCAACTGATATTTATAAAGATGATACTAACAATGGATGTTAAAAATAGATGCCAAGAATGAATGATAAGAGTTAAACAAGAAAGAGGACGGTCAAATGATTTTTGAAACACACGCGCATTACGATGATGAGGCATTTGATATAGATCGGGAAGAGCTTCTAAATTCCCTTCCGAAACAGGGGATAGAATATGTGGTTAATGTAAGTTCAACTCTGGAAACGGTTGAGAAGACGATTGCATTAATGGATCAATATCCGTTTATCTATGGTGCCATTGGAATACACCCTGAGATGGCGAAAGATTTGAATGAAGAGCGATTTGCATGGCTTAAGGAAAAAGCAAAACATACGAAAACCGTAGCAATCGGAGAGATTGGACTTGATTACTATTGGGATACAACGGATCGGAAGACGCAGCAAATCTGGTTTGCAAGGCAGATGGAACTGGCAAGGGAATTAAATCTTCCGATGGTAATCCATAGTCGCGATGCGGCAAATGATACCTATACTATGATGAAAGAATCAAAAGCGGAAGAGATCGGAGCAATTATTCATTGCTTTGGCTATGGCGTGGAAGAGGCTAAGAAGTACCTTGCTATGGGATTCTATCTTGGCATTGGCGGCGTAGTAACCTTTAACAATGGCAGAAAGCTAAAGGAAGTGGTAGCCTACGCACCTCTTTCACAGTTGGTACTGGAGACGGATTGTCCATATCTTTCACCGGTACCCTATCGGGGCAAAAGGAATAGTTCGTTAAATCTACCATTGATAGCGAAAGAAATCGCGCAAATTAAGAACGTGGATTATGAAACGGTTATTCAGGTGACCAGAGAAAATGCAATGAAATTCTATCGGATAAACAGTAGTGATGATATTAAGAAATAAGAGGTAAAATATGGCTAATTTGGGAAACCCCAAGAATACTATTGAAATTTTAAATAAATATAAATTCGTATTTCAAAAGAAGTTCGGTCAAAACTTTCTCATTGATACACATGTACTTGACAAGATTATTCGGGCAGCAGAAATTACAAAGGATGATTTTGTAGTGGAAATTGGCCCTGGGATTGGTACTTTAACGCAGTATCTATGCGAAAATGCAAGGGAGGTTGTGGCTATTGAGATTGACAAGATGCTTATTCCCATCCTTAAGGAGACGTTATCCGAATATTCGAATGTAACAGTTATTAATGAGGATGTCTTGAAAGTCGATCTAAATGCTTTGGTGCAGGAGAAAAATGATGGGAAACCGATAAAAGTGGTTGCAAACCTGCCTTACTATATTACAACACCAATCATTATGACGTTATTTGAACGACATATACCGCTTGATAATATAACCGTCATGGTGCAGAAAGAGGTTGCAGACCGAATGCAGGCCGGTCCGGGTTCCAAGGATTATGGTGCATTATCATTTGCGGTGCAGTATTATGCAGAACCATACATTGCTGCATATGTACCGCCCAATTGCTTTATGCCAAGGCCAAATGTCGGATCTGCCGTGATACGATTAACCCTTCATAAGGAACCTGCAATTCAGGTGAAGGATGAAGCACTTATGTTCCGCTTAATCCGCGCTTCCTTTAATCAAAGACGCAAGACGTTGATAAATGGCCTAAAGAATTCATCGGAGTTAAGCTTTACTAAGGAAGAGCTTCAGGATGCATTAAAAGCAGAGGGGCTATCGGAGAATATTCGAGGGGAAGCATTGACTTTGGAGCAGTTTGCCGGGCTAGCTAACCGCCTTTCTGAAATGGAATGACAGCTTAATAATTGAAAAAGAATATGGTTTGATATAAAAAGGCTTATGTAAAATTGCATAAGCCTTTTTTATTTATGACAAATGAAAAAGATTGTGAATTCACCTTATATATAAACAAAAGAAAAGGTTTGTATGGAGGGATTGTCCGCCAAAGATTAAGTAATAAATATAAATAATTGTTGCATAAATATAAAATTGGATTTATAATAATTTAAATTAAAATAGAGATTTAAAAGAAATAATACATTTGCCAACACTGTAAAATGTATAATTATTAAGTTTGATAAGTTTATCATCAACAACAGGGAATGGAGGATCAACATGAAAAAAAGAGGAGATATCCATAAGATTTTAATCATTGGTTCCGGTCCGATTGTCATTGGTCAGGGTGCCGAGTTTGACTATTCCGGTACGCAAGCCTGTAAAGCCTTAAAAAAGTTAGGATACGAAATAGTATTGGTAAATTCCAATCCTGCTACCATTATGACGGATCCGGATACGGCTGATATTACCTATATTGAACCTTTGAATTTGGAACGCTTAACACAGATTATTAAAAAGGAAAGACCGGACGCTTTGCTCCCCAATCTGGGAGGACAATCGGGTCTTAATCTATGCGCAGAGTTAGCAAATGCGGGGGTTCTCGATCATTATAATGTTAAGGTGATTGGTGTACAGGTCGATGCGATTACGCGGGGAGAAGATCGGATTGCATTTAAGAAAACTATGGAATCGATAGGGATTGAGATGGTCAGAAGTGAAGTTGCATATAGCGTAGACGAGGCGCTTAAAATTGCAGAGGAGTTAGGTTATCCGGTGGTAATTCGCCCTGCCTATACCATGGGTGGTGCAGGTGGCGGAATGGTCTATAATAGGGAGGAACTTAAGCAAGTCGTATCAAGAGGATTACAGGCAAGCTTAGTAGGCCAGGTTTTGGTAGAAGAATCCATTCTCGGTTGGGAGGAGCTGGAGTTAGAGGTGGTTCGCGATTCCTCCGGTAAGATGATTACGGTTTGTTTCATAGAAAATATTGATCCTCTGGGGGTACATACCGGTGATTCTTTCTGTGCTGCTCCAATGCTAACCATATCAAAAGAAGTGCAAAATAAATTACAGATGCAAGCGTATAAAATCGTAGATGCGATTAAAGTAATTGGTGGTACGAATGTTCAATTTGCTCATGATCCCGTCTCAGGAAGGATTGTCGTCATTGAAATTAATCCAAGAACTTCAAGATCTTCCGCACTGGCTTCAAAAGCAACCGGTTTTCCGATAGCTCTTGTATCTGCAATGCTAGCAGCCGGTCTAAACCTTTCAGACATCCCATGTGGCAAATATGGTTCGTTAGATCAATATGTCCCAAACGGAGAATATGTTGTAATCAAATTTGCCCGCTGGGCTTTTGAAAAATTTAAAGGTGTGGAAGACAAACTAGGCACACAGATGCGCGCAGTCGGAGAGGTTATGAGTATTGGTAAAACATTCAAAGAAGCTTTTCAAAAAGCAATTCGTAGCTTAGAGACCGGTCGATATGGGTTGGGGTTTGTGAAGGATTTCGCTTTAAAAACGAAGGAAGAATTACTCAATATGCTACATATCCCCACCAGTGAACGCTATTTTCTTATGTATGAAGCGCTAAGAAAAGGTGCTACTATTGAAGAACTGCATCGAATAACAAGGATTAAGCATTACTTTATCGAGCAAATGATGGAATTGGTGCTGGAGGAAGAGGAAATTAAAAAATATAAGGGGAATATACCGCCGGCTTCTGTTTTAAAAAGCGCCAAATTGAACGGTTTTTCCGATAAATATTTAAGTAAGTTACTGGATGTTTCGGAAAAAACAATACGTAAAGCTAGGTTACAGGCTGGAATTAAACCGGCATGGGAAGGTATCCACGTTAGCGGAACAAAAGATTCGTGCTACTATTATTCCTCCTATCATTTGCTGGAGGATAAATCTCCAAGCTTTCATGAACCGAAGATTATGATTCTTGGCGGTGGACCAAATCGTATTGGTCAGGGGATTGAATTCGACTATTGCTGCGTTCATGCGGCTTTCGCCTTAAAGGAATTAGGGCTAAAAACCATTATGGTTAACTGTAATCCCGAGACCGTTTCCACGGATGCGGATACCTCGGATAAATTATACTTTGAGCCATTAACTGTGGAGGACATCATAAGCATTTATGAGAAGGAAAAACCGCTTGGAGTAATCACGCAATTTGGTGGTCAGACACCGCTCAATCTTTCTGCAGAATTAAAAGCAAACGGCATTCCAATTCTAGGTACAACACCGGAGGCAATTGACCTAGCTGAAGATCGGGATCATTTCCGCAAAATGATGGAAAGCTTAGGTATTCCTATGCCGGAGTCCGGAGTGGCGGTACATGTTAATGAAGCCATTGCAATTGCAAATAAAATCGGTTATCCGGTAATGGTTCGACCATCCTATGTACTGGGTGGTAGAGGGATGGAAATTATCTATGATGATGACAGTTTAATCACCTATATGAGAGCTGCCATGGATGTGACGCCGGATCGTCCAATCTTAATTGACAGGTTTTTAAACAATGCTTTAGAGTGTGAAGCAGACGCCATCTGTGACGGAAAGGAAGCATTTGTACCAGCCGTAACGGAGCACATTGAACTTGCCGGTGTTCACTCCGGCGATTCTGCTTGCGTTATACCTTCTTTGCATATCACACAGGAGAATATAGATACCATTAAAGAATATACGGTTAAGATTGCCAGAAAGCTGCAAGTCTATGGACTCATGAATATTCAATATGCAATTGAAAATGGAAAAGTCTATGTTTTAGAGGCAAATCCGAGAGCATCCAGAACGGTGCCACTGGTTTCCAAGGTGTGCAGCATTAACATGGTTAAATTAGCGACCCAAATTATTACGAGCCAATTTACAGGGAAAGCTTCTCCGGTACCGAGGTTACAGGATAAGAAATTCTCCCATTATGGGGTGAAGGAGGCAGTATTCCCATTTACTATGTTCCCTGAGGTAGATCCTTTGCTTGGACCGGAGATGCGTTCGACCGGGGAAGTTCTTGGGCTTGCCGGCAATTTTGGGGAAGCGTTTTATAAAGCGCAGGAGGCGGCAGGTATTAAGTTACCGCTTGCGGGAACCGTGCTAATCAGTGTGAATGATCGGGATAAAGCAGTTGTAGCCGATATTGCAAAAGGATTTGCGGAATGTGGATTTGAGATTTTGGCTACGGAAGGTACTTATGATGTCATTACGGCAAACCACATACCTGCGCAGAAGATTTTTAAATTGAATCAGGGAAGACCCAATATTCTGGATGTGATTGCAAATGGTCAGATTCAAATCATTGTTAATACACCGAATGGAAAGAGGAGCACCCAGGATGATAGCTATATTCGAAAAGCTGCAATTAAAGACAAGATTTGCTATGTCACTACAATGTCAGCAGCAAAAGCGACAATTACCGGAATTAAGCAAGCAAAACAAAATCAAGTGGGTGGTGTATCATCCATTCAAGATATTCATAAAGGAATACAGTAGTTAAATTAACAGGTATCGAAGATGCTATCGCAGCTTTCGATACCTGTTTTCATGAATATTGAAGCTTTTTACGGAATATATTTAATAGAATCGTGAAACGGCTTAATGGTTAAAATAAAGGAGTGATTATTTTGGCTGACTATAAAAGAATGGTTTCCTATATGTATCAGTATGAAAATGGGGTTAAGAAAAAGAATGTTGGTTATGCCAGGATTGAAGCAAGAAATGGTCAGTGCAAATTCACATTGCGTATGCAAATGCCTGGACAACCGGACAGTATATTTCCGACATACTTGATCCATAGGGACGATAGCAATACCGAGCTTATTTATCTGGGAGATTCTGTGCTAAAAAATAATGTAATAGATAGCAAGCATAGAGCGGATGAGAAGAATATCAATAATTCCGGTTATGAGTTATCCGATATCGGAGGAATTGTTCTTTTTTTCAATACGGATGAGTTTTTTGCCACAGAATGGGATGATAAGCCGATTATTGCGAAAGAAATTATGGCAGCTTTAAAACCAAAGCCTAATGAAACGAAAAAGCAAGTAAAAGATGAAGGTAATGCAGAAAATAGTAAACTTAATAAAATACCGAAATTCGAAGAAATCGTAAAGAATGAGGAACCTCCTGAGGTAGAAGAAGCGGTTAACATTAAGGAACCTACTAATAAAGCAGCAGATGAAGTTGCTAAGATGGGAGAAACCCCTGTAGTAAAAGAGGCTGCTAGCGTTGGGAAATCGCCTGTAGCAGAAAAAACCGACAGTGTAGAAGATGCTGACAGGAAAGAAGAGGTTTCTAAGGCAGATGAAATTGATAAGAAAGAGGAACCTACAAAAGCAGATGAGGTTATTAAGGCGGAGAAAGAACAGAAAACAGAAGCTGTTATGGATTATGGGAATGTGTTGACAGCAGCGGAAGAAGCTAAGATACCGAAGTACAAATTGCCGAGAGGTTGGAAGACAGTAGAACGTCTTCAGAATAATCCTTATGCTAACAGGAAAATAATTAATCTTCCAAAAATTGATGTTACAAAAGCTACAACCGTAAAATCGGAAGAAAACATATCATCAGAAGAGAAACATAAATCGAATTTGACTAAGGAAGCAAGTATCCCACAAGTAACAAAGATTACACAAGAAAATAAAATTGATAAGAATCAGAAAATAGAAAAAACTATGGTTAAAGATAAGGGAACCGAAGTAAATAGCGTGGTTCAGGAAAAAGAAGCAGCAATGGATCAAGAAAATGTTGATTTGGCGAAACGTCCAACCAAGAAAGCAACCTCGGAAATGGATAGAGGAAAAACGGAAATGGCAGAAAATCAGGTGCAAAGCAATGTTCAAGCGTCGATGAACAGAGCAATGAAAAAGCCGAATACAATTCCGGATTCACCGATTGCCGCTCGGTTTTTTAAAAGCTTCCCAAGGATTAATCCTTTTGAAGACAATGAAATTATCCAATGTGTTAAGATTGAGCCGAAGGACATAGGCCTTCTGCCGAAAGAACTTTGGGGATTAAGCAATAATAGCTTTTTACTTCATGGATACTATAGCTATCGGCACCTGATATTTGCAAAAATGATGGATCGCTCCGGTATTCGCTATATCATTGGAGTACCGGGTACTTATCATAGCAAAGAAAAGTTCATTGCAAGAATGTTCGGTTTTGATTGCTTTAAACCTGCTAAGAAACGGGAATTAAGGCAGGGAGATTTCGGTTACTGGTATGTTGCAATATCTATTTAAATAATACATATTTCATCCGAAGGATTTACCAAAGCATATCGTTTATGATCGGACCATGACCCATTAATTTGCGCATAGGAGTGACAGATACCTTCGTAGACAAAATTAAGCCGTTCGATTAATCGTATGGAAGGTTCATTTGTTGGCATAATAAAAGCTTCAATCCGATGCATTCCATAATCCTTCCACATAATATCAATTCCTTTTTTGATACTTTCATAAGCATACCCTTTATGATTATACTTTTTTCCAAATTTATAGCCGAGATTACAACTAAGATAGGGCGCCTTTAGCAGATTTTGAAAACAAATCGTGCCAATAACCTCATCGGGATTATCCTTTAGAAAAACCCAAAGTCTTAAGAGCTTTCCTTCTTTCATTTGATGATATTCAGCAGAAAGGGAAGCTCTTTGATAGTATACGGTATAGAAATTATTTGGCCTCTTGGGTTCCCAAGGTTCAAAATGCTCTTTATTCTCCTCATAAAAAGATAAAACTATGGGTGCCATATCTGCTCCAAGGGTTTTTAATACCAAACGTTCCGATTCACAGAACATAATTATGCCTCCTTACATATCAGTCAACACCTCGTAATTGTACATTTGGTACATAGGGGGTAAGCAACTTGACAAAGTGTAATAAGGTATCCTTTGTGTGACTGCTTAATCCCGGTGACAGAACATCTCCGGAATCTTTATAGGACTGAAGATAATATGCTTTGGCACCTTTGATCCACTGCCCGATGGAAAGCATGTCTTCCTCGGTGTGATGCTCTTTCACAATTGTCGTGCGAAATTCATAATCGATGGGTGAAGATAATAAGTAATGGATACTTTCATTAATTTTATTAATATTATAATGATTTATTCCAATCGATAAATCATAGTTTTCTTTAGAATTTTTAATATCCATAGCAACATAGTCTATCAAATGATTTTCGACTAAGGATTTTAAGACAGAGGGGTTAGAACCGTTGGTATCCAGCTTTACTTTAAGCCCCAGCTCCTTAATCTTGAGAATTAGTTCAAATACATCCGGATGGATTGTCGGTTCACCACCGGTGATGCATACGCCCTCCAAAATACCTTTCCTTTTCGCAAGATAAGTGAGTACCTCTTCTGCAGAAATGGTAGGAACGGAGGTAGGATGAAGTACCAGGGATGAATTATGACAAAATGGGCATCGCATATTACAGCCACCGAGAAATATGGTAGAGGCAAGATGTTTTGGATAATCCAGTAAGGTTGTCTTTTGAAAACCATAAATCTGCATGTTGTCACCCCATTTTATTTTATGTTACAATCAATATATCAAATTTCATAGTAGTAGTCCAGTTGAAAAGGAAATGAAAGCCATGACAACCAATGAACGATACATGAAAGAAGCACTAAAGCAAGCCAAAAAAGCATACCGTATAGGGGAAGTACCCATTGGCTGTGTAATTGTTTATCAGGATAAAATTATCGGTAGAGGTTATAATAAGAGAAACACGAAAAAAACAACGTTAGCCCATGCGGAACTCATTGCTATTGAGAAAGCCAGTAAAGCAATAGGGGACTGGCGTTTGGAAGACTGCACTATGTATGTTACCTTAGAGCCCTGCCAGATGTGCGCCGGTGCCATTGTTCAAGCAAGAATCAAGAAGGTGGTTGTTGGTACGAAAAATCCGAAAGCGGGATGTGCCGGTTCCATACTGAACCTTCTGCAGATGGAGGAGTTTAACCATCAGGTAGAACTGGAGAATGGGGTTTTGGAAAAGGAATGTATGGATATTTTGCAGCAATTTTTTAAAGAACTGAGAATTCGCAATAGGGAAGAGAAAATGGCAGCAAAGGAAGCAGAATCCTTGAAAAAGGAAGAGCTTTAGGGTTGACATAAGCTTAAAAAAAATATATACTTGGCATACAGCGTTTTACTAAACTACGTCATAAAATTTCCGTGCAGCCGGGGAGATAGCGGTGCCCTGTACCTGCAATCCGCTACAGCAGGGGTGATGTTCTGCCTCGGGTGATTTACTGTAGGGCAGGCCTTTATAAGTGATGTTGACGTTTGGGTCTTACGCAACAGAAATTTGTGAACCGTGTCAGGTCAGGAATGAAGCAGCACTAAGCAAAACCTTCTGTGTGCCGTAAGGTTGCCTGGACCGAGTTAACTGTAAGGGTAACGCCTATGGGGATCATTCAAAGCGGGACGCACGGATTAAAATATATATTATAATAGTAAACAGTATCAGAGCACTCTGATACTGTTTTATTATGCAATAAGATAGGGCAAACCGTCTACTTATCATGTAATATGAATCATAGCTAATAGAAAGAGAATATGTTGCTTTTAAGGCTTATATTTTTTGCAAATGATTTCGTATGCAGTAATATAATCCGCATAAGAATTTTGTCCTATATTGATAAAATAAGGGATATTTGCTTTTTTTATGCGATTTTTTAGGGTATAATAGAATTGGACAAAATGATACTAAAATGGATTAAGGCGGTGTAATTATGGGGTGGAAAATCAATCCAAACGCAGCAAATCAATTGATAAAAGGAACACAGATATTTACCGAAGGAGAACCTGTGTATAGTATAGCTCTTGTGTTAAAGGGAAGAGTAATCATACATAATAATGGCGCAAAGATGATTGTAGGTTCCGGTACTTTTCTGGGAGTGAATGATTTATTTACTGGTAGATACCAAAGTACATATACAGCATTGGATGATTTACTGATTTTTGCTTTTTCTGTTAATCAACAGGAACAGCTGGAACAGATTTTATCCATTAATAATGATTATCATGGCTTTATGGTAGCATCGAATAGCCGTATTATTTTGGAATTGGATCAGATTTATCAAGGAATACGTAAATTTTTGTCAAGTTTATTTGAATTTATTACAAATAGCTATAGGGATTACTTAGATAGAGGATCCCGATTAGGATATCGCGTGAAAACACTTGATACGATTGCCAATTTATCCGTGCCTATGCTTGACTTGGATATGTTAGAAGACAGAATCAATTATTACATAGAATATAAAAATCTACCGATGGATGTTGTAAAAGCTTTCTATTCCTACGGAAATGACTTAACATTATATCAAGTGAAAGACCAGGTATCCATAATCAATCAGCAGATAGAAATCTTAAAGGATTTATCGGATAATTTTATTGCTATGGTTGACTGCCTCTTTAACGATACAGAAAATTGCTTCTTCCAGTTAATCGCCAATCTAATCTTGGAAATCGGCAAAGAAGGTGGAGATAATCAGGAATTATTTAATCTGATGAAAAGGATTATGGAAGAAGTGAATAATGCAGATGCATTTATCAACCGTGCCCTTGGAATTCCATATACGATTAACGGTACCCGAATGGAAGAAATTTATAATCTGCTTCTGAAAGGATCAAAGGGAACGGGTAATAATATAGAAACCTTCTTAAAGTATCCAAAAGAGGATGCCAATAATGCAATCGAGGAATTGTATCAATCCTATCAGAAGATTCTGGATTACGCAGAGATGAAACCGGATAAAGCCGAATCCATGAGCAATACGATGCTAGATTTTATTAACCTGAAAGATCGTTTATCATCAGATACGGATGCGCGCTTAATTCGAAAGAAACTTACTGCGGATTTCTATGAGATTTATTTGAAAGTCTTTATCAAGGCTTATCATAGTAAACGGGTACCGAAAGTGATTGATTTGTTTCTGAAATATGGATATGCGGATGAGAGACTTTTAACAAAGGAACAGCTCCTATCCTTATATTTCCTGAATAAAACGACGAATGCAGATACACCATTTGGAATCTACAATATCAAAGAATGGCTGACGCTTATTTATGAGGGTAAGAAGGAACCTTCCAAGAATGAATTTGACATGGAATATCCTGAGTTTGTAAATTCCTTGAAAAAGCAAGGAACATTAACAGAAAAAGAAGTAAAAGATTGGCTCGTAAATCCAATTAGAAAAATTGAATATGAAATTAAAAATATGTTTGCATATAACAACCGGACAACCAATGGACAAATCACCACGTTTGTTCCGGTGCTGCATAAGGATATGCTTGCAAATGATTTTGAACGCTTATATGTTACACCTGAGAAGATTGTTAATGCAGTACAAGAGCTTTTAGAGATAGATTATTCCATATTTGACCGTGAGGTTATATACTCCAATGAGGAAAAGAAAATTGTTAAAGAATACATGATTAAGCGGGTTTACCCGGATTTTATTCTTATGCCGACGGTCGGAAGCCATGGAATTATGTGGCAGGAAATCACAGGTAAGAAGAGGGATACTTCAGGCCGTTTCCTGTTCCCGATTTTTACAGAAGTTGATCTATACTCCTTGATGGTAAAGGTATGCGGTAGATTCCGTTGGGAAATGTGCAGAACCATAGAGGGTACTGCATGGAATGATATCAAGCATAAATCACTTACCTCAGAATATTCGGATTATCTGCAATTCTATCGTAAGAATAAGGATCTCACCGAAGAAAGAAAAGAAAAGCTGAAAGCCCAGATTCAAAAGGGTAGAAACAACAGTCGTGAAATTTTCGTAATGGATTATGAGCAGTGGATTAACTATGAAGCAAAAGGAGCAATCAAGTTAAATAAACCTGTTCGTGAAATATTAGCTACCTACTGCCCGTTTGCAAAACCAATCCGTGAGAAAATTAAGACACAGCCATTATTTGAAGAAGCTATGGCGCGCTATTATAGGGATAAGCAAAAGAAGATTCGGGAGGTAGAATCCAGACATCGTTATCTGGAGAAAGATCGAATTGAAATTCCGCAAGAACTTCTGGATACACTGGAATATTATAAGGAATCCTAATCCCAAGGAAAGGAAGCTGCCTTAACTATGTTAGGGCAGTCTTTTCCTTTTCTTATGTACTTGTCTAAAAATGTTACAAATGGTAGTATATTGATATACTGTGCAAAAAGTTGAAATGCAAAGGAGGTTAATTTATGGGAGTCTATGAGAACCTAATTAAGATTGAAGAAATGAGAAGAAGATTGGGAGAAGGGGATTATGAAACTGCACTGAAAATACTGAATACCATGTCCCTTAAAAAAATAAAAAAAACCTCTGATTTAAGTATAATGGCTGAAGTTTATGAGAAAAACGGAAGATATGAAGAAGCAATTGAGCTTCTGCAAAGAATCTATCAGAAATCGAAAACCAGAAAAATTGTATTTCAATTGACCATGCTATCTATTAAGATGTTTCACATAGAAGATGCAGAATATTATGCTAGGGAATATCAGCTTCTTGCACCCAATGACTTTTACAATGAAATTTTTCGTTATAAAATTGATAAGTTAAAGGGCGAACCCTATGAAAAGTTGATTGCTACGCTGGAGGCTTTGAAGAATAAAGAATACATAGAAAAATGGGCTTATGAATTAGCAAAGCTATATTATAAAGCCGGTATGGAAAAGGAATGTATTGAGGAATGCTCAAACATTATTCTATGGTTTGGGGAAGGAAGTTATGTTGAAAAGGCAAAAATGCTGAAAGCTTATTATTCGGGCGAAACGAATAAGGAAAAGATGATTGAAGAATTAAAGCGCCGTGCGCAATTAACTAAGCAGGAAAAAGAAACATCAGAAAATCCGGAAAAGTTGGAGGAGAGTAAGTAGTATACCCAAAGGTATAATTGTTAACAATTTGACGATATAAAACAACCTATAATATGTCACCCCTCCATAAAACTAAAATCCTATACGCTAAATCCTATACGCGGAACTGAATGGTAATGTCATTCGGTAGTCTTTGTCCGCCTTTCGATCTTACGCTAGTGGTTACATGAAGCAAGTAAGATTGGTTCTTTTCGTAAGGATCTAGAGGTTCGATTTCGATATAATTATTTACTGAATCATATCGTATATTTGTACGTAAAGGTACTTGGTTCAAAGTGGTTACATATAAATTCCGATTGTTAACAGAGGATGGATTCAGAGGAGCCGTAAATTTAATTCTCCATACAAAACGTCCCGTTTTAAATTTAAGACTTTGCTTCACTCGATCTTTCGCATCCTCGCTCACAGATTCAATAGTAATATAATTTGACACCATTGTAATCAACTCCATTAAACTTAACATTTGTTAGCCTATTTTTTACTGATTAGTTAAATTATAACATCTTTCATCAAAATTTCAATGTTTTAGACCAGATTCGTGATTTAACACGAAATAATTCCTAAATTTATACATTATTTTATCAATTTCCCAATTGTTTCATAAGAATTTATGCATAGAAAAAAAGCGTGCTATTTAAAATAATATCACTTATTGTATCATTGTGAAACATAACAGTAGCTTTAATGAAGAAGAAAGGAGGGGATGAAAATGGTGGAAAGCAAGGAAATATCGAACTAGAATACCACTGGATTAAGAAAAAACAATTTACAAATCTTCACTTTGTGGTATAATCATAGGAGAGATAAAAATTTAACAAAATTGGAACATGTTTTATATGCAGAATAGACAATCAAATGTTCGATAAAGATAAAATATTAGAGGTGTGCAATGGAGCAATATATTATAAAAGGTGGAAGGCCACTATACGGTGAGGTAACCATTAGTGGCTATAAAAATGCGGCTTTGGGAATTATTGCGGCTGCTATCATGACGGATGAAACCGTAAAGATTGATAATGTGCCAAATGTGAAAGATATTGAATTCTTATTACGAGCAATCGAGGATATTGGTGCAAAAGTGGAGCGTTCTAAGAATTCAGTTACCATAAATGCTAGTAAAATTAATTCCGTTAGTGTGGATTTTGATTATATAAGAAAAATTAGAGCATCTTACTATTTGCTTGGTGCAATGCTTGGGAAATACAAGAGTGCACAAGTGGCTTTACCTGGTGGATGTAATATCGGAAGTAGGCCAATCGATCAGCATATCAAGGGCTTTGAGGCTCTCGGATGTGAAGTGAAAATCGAGCATGGCTTAATTTGTGCGCGGACCAAGAAACTAACCGGTGCACATATTTATTTTGATGGTTCCAGTGTAGGTGCAACCATCAATACTATGCTGGCAGCATGCATGGCAGATGGTATGACAATATTGGAGAATGCTGCAAAGGAACCACATGTCGTTGATGTGGCGAACTTTTTAAATAGTATGGGTGCCAATATTAAAGGCGCTGGTACCGATGTAATTCGTATAAAAGGTGTGCCAAAGCTTCATGGAAGCGAGTATACTATCATTCCTGATCAGATTGAAGCAGGTACTTTTATGTTTGCAGCAGCTGCATCGAAAGGGAATGTTTTGGTTAAAAATGTAATACCTAAGCATTTGGAAGCTTTTACTGCAAAGCTTCTTGAGATTGGTGCAGAGGTTGAAGAATTCGATGATGCAGTTCGTGTAAAGGCTACCGGAAGACTTGGAAGCACTCATGTAAAAACGTTGGTTTATCCAGGTTTTCTAACGGATATGCAGCCACAAATGACAACCTTATTATCCGTATCAAAAGGTACTAGTATTGTAACAGAGAGCATTTTCGAGAATCGCTTTAAATATGTTGATGAATTATCCCGTATGGGTGCCAATATTAAAGTTGAGAGCAATACAGCAATTATTGATGGTGTTGAACGCTTGACAGGTGCTGTGGTTAGTGCGCCGGATTTACGAGCAGGCGCTGCTTTGGTAATTGCCGGTATTATGGCAGATGGCATTACGATTGTTGAAAATGTAGAATACATTGAAAGAGGATATGAGAATTTTGAATATAAGATGCAGCAATTAGGCGCATTGATTGAAAAAGTAGATTCTGCAGATACAAAAGCAATTCAGAAGTTTAAGTTAAAAGTGGGTTAATCGTTAGCAAATAAGAAGTTACTGATTCGAAGAAAATATTCCTTGACGGATATAGCATTTCGGTATATGCTATTAATACATTATATATAATCAACATAGAAATATAGCAAAAAATTTCTCTTATTCAGAGTGACGGAGAGGTAAGGCTCTATGAAGTCACGGCAACCCCTTTCATGGAAGGTGCCAACCTGAGCGAGCAATCGAACAATAAGAGGATTTGATTAAGCTTATCAAGTCCGCTTATGCGGACTTATTTTTTGTTTAAAATGGCACCAAAGTAAATCAAGAGAATTTGTAACTTTTTAATAATTAGCACGTTTGTTTATTTTTATTTTAGTTGGAGGGAAAAATGCAAAAAAGATTATTTACTTCTGAATCAGTAACCGAAGGGCATCCGGATAAAATTTGTGATCAAATTTCCGATGCAGTTTTAGATGCATTATTGGAGCAAGATCCGATGAGCAGGGTTGCTTGTGAAACTGCCATTACAACAGGCTTGGTTCTTGTAATGGGTGAGATAACAACCAAAGGCTATGTTGATATTCAAAAAATCGTCAGGGATACGGTTAGAGAAATTGGCTATGATAGATCGGAATATGGTTTTGATGCCAATACTTGTGGCGTTATTGTAGCATTGGACGAGCAGTCTAAGGATATTGCAATGGGTGTGGATCAATCCTTGGAAGTGAAAGAAAATGTTGCTAAGGACGAGGACCTTTCCATTGGTGCAGGCGATCAGGGAATGATGTTTGGATATGCAACGAATGAGACAGAGGAATATATGCCATATCCGATATCATTGGCACATAAGTTAACCAGACAGTTGACTAAGGTTAGAAAAGAAGGCGTCTTAACATATCTTCGTCCCGATGGTAAGTCCCAGGTTACTGTAGAGTATGATGAGAATGGGAAACCGATTCACTTGAATGCGGTTGTACTTTCCACGCAGCATGATGAGGATGTGACAGGAGAGCAGCTTCGCAAGGATATTAAAAAATATGTACTTGATCCAGTGCTTCCAGCAGAATTGGTAGATGAGAATACCAAATTCTTTATCAATCCTACCGGTCGTTTCGTTATTGGTGGACCAAACGGCGATAGCGGTTTGACAGGTAGAAAAATTATTGTAGATACCTACGGCGGTTATGCAAGACATGGTGGCGGCGCATTTTCCGGCAAGGATTGTACGAAGGTTGACCGTTCGGCTTCCTATGCTGCTCGCTATGTGGCAAAGAATATTGTGGCAGCCGGTTTGGCAGACAAGTGTGAAATTCAAGTCTCCTATGCAATTGGTGTGGCAGAGCCTACTTCAATTATGGTTGAGACCTTTGGTACAGGAAAGCTTTCTGAGGATGCATTGGTAGCAATTATCCGTAAGCATTTTGATCTGCGTCCGGCAGGAATTATTAAAATGCTAGATCTTAGAAGACCAATCTATAAGCAAACCGCTGCTTATGGACATTTTGGAAGAAATGATTTGGATCTTCCATGGGAGAGGCTTGATAAAGTAGACGTATTAAAACAGTATCTATAGAATTATAAAATAACTTCTATGATGAAGAATATGAGGGTGCCGTACTATACGGTGCCCTTTTTAAATTAATGATAATTCACAGAAACTTTAGAAAGGTCATACTTACTTAATTATACAATTTCCTATTGGTTATGTTATAATTCATAAAGAGGTATTATTGTTTTTTTAGAGCAGGTGAAGAATTTGAAGCTTAAGGATAAAATTTTAGTCGCGTTTTTTATTATGATTGCAATGCCGATTACCATGATTTGCGTTGCTGCAAGTACGATAATTAATCTTCAGATGAATTCCATCCATGAAACGTATGATGTGGATTCGGATACTAGGGAAGTTCTAACCACTCCAATACAGATTCTTAACCGATTAACCAGAGGTGTCTATAATGAAATAAAGCTTGCTGCGTTAAAAACGCCGGAAAAGTTAGAGGATTTTAACTATATAGAGAGCCTGAATCGAGATATTCAGAATAAATATTCCTTTATCACGGTACGGAAAAATGATCAGTTTATCTATTCCGGCAATACAAGGAAATTAAGCCTGATATCAAATAGCCTACCGAGTTTTGGTGTATATGATACCGATGTAGACGGTGGAATATATGTTGGAGGAAAGAACCCTTTTCTGGTAAAAGCCCAGGATTTCTTTTTTTCTGATGGCAGTGAGGGTACTATCTTTGTAATTACCGATCTAAATGTTTTAGTACCTCAGATTAAAGCGGTAGCAATTCAAACGGTAATTTCCTTCCTGCTGATTCTGTTTTTCACGGCTTCCATCCTTATGCTTTGGATCTATCGAAGCATTCTGCGGCCTTTAAACATCTTAAGAATCGCTACGAACCAAATTCGAAAGGGAGATTTAAATTATTCCGTGCAGTTTGCATCGGATGATGAGATTGGTCAGCTTTGCGATGATTTTGAGAAAATGAGAATCCGCTTGAAAGAGTTAATTGAGGATAGGCTAAAATATGAGGAGGATATGAAAGAGCTGATCAGCAACATTTCCCATGATTTAAAAACGCCTTTAACGGCGATTAAGGGATATGCCGAAGGGTTAACGGATGGTGTGGCAGATACACCGGATAAGCAAGAGAAATACTTAAAGACAATCTGTGCTAAAGCAAATGATATCTCTGCTTTGGTTGATGAGCTCGCATTCTATGCAAAGATTGACTGTAATACGATGCCGTATAGCTTTTCTCATATTAATCTCCATAATTATTTTAGTGATTGCATGGAAGAACTAAAGTTGGATTTGGAAGTTAAGAATATAGAAGTGACTTTTCAGAATGATGTGGACCCTTCCGTTCTTGTTGTGATGGATGCGGAGCAATTAAAACGGGTGATAAATAATATTGTCGGGAACGCTGTTAAATATCTGGACAAGAAGCAAGGCAGAATAGAGATCCGTATTGTTGACCGAGATGAATTTGTCCATGTATCAATTTCGGATAATGGTGCCGGGATTGCAAGTCAGGATATACCATTCATCTTTAATCGTTTCTATCGAGCAGATGCTTCCCGTAATTCAAAGAAGGGCGGAAGCGGCTTAGGCTTAGCGATATCAAAGAAAGTAATTGAAGATCATTCCGGCCAGATATGGGCCGAAAGCGAACTAGGTAAGGGTACAACGATTACCTTTAGTCTTAGAAAAGTAGGGAATGGTAGTGAACCATATTCTAGTAAAGGAGAATTGGAAAATGAGTAGAATTTTAATTATTGAAGATGAAGTGGCGATTGCGGAATTAGAGAAAGATTACCTGGAATTGAGCGGATTTGAAGTTGAAGTTGAATATACCGGTGATATCGGTATGGAACGGGCACTTTCCGAGGATTTCGACTTAATCATTCTGGATTTGATGCTTCCCAATATGGACGGATTTGAAATATGCAAAAAGATTCGGGAGGTAAAGAATATTCCCATTATTATGGTATCCGCTAAGAAAGAAGATATCGATAAAATCCGAGGCTTAGGCTTAGGTGCGGATGATTATATAACGAAACCATTTAGCCCGAGCGAATTGGTAGCAAGAGTGAAAGCGCATCTTGCCCGATATGAACGATTAATCGGTTCGGGAATAAAAGAAAATGATGTAATTGAGATTCGTGGCTTGAAAATTGATAAGACAGCCCGAAGAGTCTTTGTAAACAATGAAGAGAAGATATTTACTACAAAGGAGTTCGATCTATTAACCTTCCTGGCTGAGAATCCGAATCGGGTATATACCAAAGAGGAATTGTTTAGGGAAATTTGGGATATGGAATCTGTTGGAGATATTGCTACGGTAACCGTTCACATTAAGAAAATCAGAGAGAAAATCGAGTTTAATACATCCAAACCGCAATACATTGAAACAATTTGGGGTGTGGGATATCGTTTTAAAGTATAAATAATATTCTGACAAGCTATAGGAAACGATTTCAAATCAGAAAAATGATCATATAAGAATTGGTAAACTGTGGAGTGTATTTATTGACATATAATTAACAAAGTGGTAAAATGACTGTGCCAAACGAAAGGTACGCCTGACGGAAAGGCATAGGATTAAATTTAAGCGCACAATTCTAATCGCTACGGGTTGTCCGGGCTGGAAGGTTGATGTGAAGGAAACATTTATTTCCCTATGTCTTATGGCATGGGGTTTTTTATTATAAAAGTTTTGAGGTGATGGAATGGAGACACGAATTGCTTTAATCGGAATTATCGTTGAGGATTTTGAAGCAGTGGAGAAGTTAAATGCGATACTCCATGAATATGGGCAATACATTATTGGTCGAATGGGTATTCCATATCGTGAAAAGAATATCAACATTATCAGTATCGTATTGAATGCCGAATCCAATACAATCAGTTCTTTAGCAGGCAAAATAGGTATGCTGAAAGGTGTCAGTGTAAAAACCATTTATTCAAAGAAATAATCCTATACTTACGAAGACTATGAACTATTGGAGGTTATTTATGAAAAAGTTAAAAGCGCTATTTTTACTTTCTCTATGCTTGGTCGTATTTGCCGGATGTATTAAGAATACCGGCAGAGAGAATATGGGTGAAATAGATCAAAATGTGAACAAGGTACTTGAACCAACACAGGAACCGGAGCAAAATGCCAAAGAGAGCAAGGAAGATTCGAATGAAGCGAACAGCAACGATCAGGAGATTTCAAATAACAGCAAAATAGATATTAACATTGGCGCCTTAAAAGGACCTACTACCATGGGTATGATTAAAGTAATGGAGGATGCTGAAAATAAGAATACAGCTAACAATTATTCATTCACAATCGCAGGTGCAGCAGATGAACTTAGTGCTGGGCTTGCCAAGGGTGAAATCGATATTGCGGCTGTACCTTGCAATCTTGCATCCGTGCTTTATCAAAATACCCAAGGTAAGATTAAATTGGCAGGGATTAATACCTTAGGCGTGCTTTATATTATAGAAGCCGGTGAAACAATTACCAGTGTGGAGGATTTGAAAGGCAAGACCATCTACTCCACCGGAAAAGGAACCACACCGGAGTATACCTTAAACTATCTATTGGCAGCCCACGAAATGGACCCTGAAAAGGATTTGCAAGTAGAGTATAAATCGGAAGCAACGGAGGTTGCTGCGGCTTTAAGTGAAGCGGAGAACGGTATAGCTATGCTACCTCAGCCTTTTGTTACAACCGTAATGATGAATAATGATAAGGTTAGAATTGCACTTGATGTTACGAAAGAATGGGAAGCAGTAAGTTCGGATGGCAGCAGTGTTGTAACCGGAGTCGTTGTGGTTCGCAGCGATTTCCTGGAGAAGAACAAGGATGCGGTAGATGCATTCCTTGAGGAGTATCGTGCTTCTACCGATTATGTAAATGAAAATATTGAGGAAGCGGCTACCCTCATCGAGAAGTTTGATATCTTTAAAGCTGCTATCGCCAAGAAAGCAATCTCTTACTGCAATATAACCTTTATTCAGGGAAATGAAATGAAGGAAAAGGTTAGCGGCTATCTCACTGCTCTATATAACCAGAATCCGAAATCAGTTGGCGGAGCGCTTCCTGCAGATGATTTCTACTATATAATGGAGAAGTAAATTAATTAGATTAAACAATAGAAGCAAAAGAATTACCGCTGCGTATTATTAGATAACAATGATCGGGTAATAATGGTTTTAAGGTTCTTTTGATTAAAATAATACAATTATGAACCAAATATTTTAGAATGACTAAGGGAAGGAGCATTTGCATATGGCAAGAGAAAGTAATTTAAAAACGAAACCGGTTTTGCTAAATCGGTGGGCAGTCAGAATACTTGTCATATGCTTTTGGCTCCTTTTTTGGGAATTGCTATACCGCTTGATTGATAATGAAATTTTTATGGTATCACCTATAACGGTTATACAGACGTTATGGCATTTACTCGGGCAGACTTACTTTTGGCAGGCAATTGCATTTTCTTTTATAAGAATCGTTCTCGGTTTCCTGCTGGCGGTTATCTTAGGAACTTTCCTGGCGATACTTTCTTACCAAAATTGGATGATAAAGGAATTACTTATCCCGCTTTTTAAGGTGATTAAAGCGACACCGGTTGCTTCCTTTGTGATACTTGCACTTCTATGGATGAAAGCGGGAAATTTATCCGTTCTGATTTCATTTCTCATGGTTGTACCAATGATGTATACCAATGTGTTACAAGGACTGCTGGCAACGGATCGAAAGCTATTAGAGATGGCAAAGATTTTCTGCTTAGGCAAATGGAAGAAGGTGAAAGCCATCTATCTCCCGGCAGTTATGCCTTATTTCTATTCTGCGATTTCCGTTGGTTTGGGCTTTTGCTGGAAAGCAGGAATTGCTGCGGAAGTTATCGGAATTCCTTCCGGTTCCATTGGAGAATGGCTCTATGAAGCGAAAATCTATCTAATGACCGGAGAACTTTTTGCATGGACAATCGTTATCATTCTAATCAGTATACTATTTGAAAATATTGTAATACATATGTTAAAGCCTCTTTGGTTTACTGCGGAAACTGATAAATCAAAGGATCTGGGTAAAAATTAGAAAAAGGAGAGGGCATGGATATTCGTCTGATTGGTATTTCAAAACGGTACAATAACAATATGGTTTTAAATCAAGTAAACCTTACCTTGAAAGAAGGACAGATGAGCTGTATTATGGGTCCGTCCGGCATCGGAAAGACAACGTTACTCCGTATTTTAATGGGATTGGAGAGACCGGATTCCGGAGAGATTGAGGGAATGGAAGGGCAACGGATTGCTGCAGTCTTTCAAGAAGATCGGTTGATTGAACATTGGGATGCGATTTCGAATGTAAAACTTGTATGTGATAAGGATGTTTCTGATGATCAAATTGCACAGGAGTTTTCGAAAGTTGATTTAACAGAATACAAGGATAAGCCGGTCCTTAAGCTTAGTGGCGGAATGCGGCGCAGGGTTGCAATTGTAAGAGCATTGCTTTCGCCAAGTAATCTGGTTATTATGGATGAACCTTTTAAGGGTTTGGATACTGCGTTAAAGCAGAAAGTAATTGCTTATGTGAAAGAAAAAACAAGTGGAAAAACCGTGATTTGTGTAACCCATGAAAGGGATGAAGCAGAAGCACTTCAGGCAAATGTGATTCTGTTAAATTAATCCATTTCCCTGTTTCTCATCAATCTAATTAGCAAGTTCAATGAATATATTTAAAAGAATTGTTGTATTTTTATAGAGTATCCGATATAATACAATATTAATATAAGGCTAAGTTATAGCTTCTATCTTGGACATGAATAGAAAGAGGGAAATCCATCATGCATATTACGATAACAGGAAATCTGGGAAGCGGTAAATCTACCATATGTAAGATTTTAAGTGAAAAATATCAGTTTGAAATATATTCTACCGGTAAAGTTCAGCGGGAATTGGCAAGGGAAATGTCAATGACGACTTTGGAGTTAAATCAATTAATGAGAAGCGATCATAAGTATGATCATATGATTGATGATGCAACTGCCAAAATAGCAAGGGAAAATCCGGACAAAGATATTATATTTGATTCCAGATTGGCATGGAATTTTGTTGAGAAATCCTTTAAAGTTTTTGTATCCGTGAGCTTAGATGTTGCAGCGCAAAGAATTATGAATGATCATAGAGGCGAAGAAGAGCAATATGGTTCCTTTGAAGAAGCAAGAAAGATGTTAGCGGAACGTGCAGCAACGGAGCGTGTACGATATGAGGAAATCTATCATGTAAATTATATGGATTATTCTAACTATAATTTAATTATAGACAGTACCTATTGTACTCCTGACAAAATCGCGGAAATTATTTTACAAGAAGCGAAAGAGCATGAAAAGAACGGATATCCTGATACCATTAAAATGCTGGTATCACCCAAACGATTACTTAGAGAAGAAGATATTGCATCCGAGGATGAACAGGAATTAAAGAGTTTGACAGAGGAATATAAAAAATGGGATAAGGTATTGGAAGGTACTGTAATCAAGGTAACTAAGAAGAATGATATATTTACCGTTGTGGAAGGAATAAAGGAAACAAAAGCGGCATATCTCGCAAATGTTCCCTATGTTTCTATTTTGATTATTAATTGATAAAAAATAAACACATGAAATTAATACTTATATTGAAAAATTAACGAAATTTATTTCAAAAATTCCCCGAGGATAGAAACAGAGGTTTCGCAAACAATAATGATAAGAGAATTCATATGAAATATGAATTCTTTTTTCATATATGGAAAGTTCGCGAATGGCACCATTTTGAAACGAAATATTAAAGACTACTAGCTAGTGGTTTTTAAGAATAAGGTAATTCAGGGGGTGATTTTCATAGAAACTAGGGATAATCTTCAAACTCGAAGGAAATTACTCTTTATCATTGTAATTACGACATTGACAGTCTTTATCGGTTTCAAATTTCTATTGCCGCTGTTTTTACCTTTTATAATTGCCTATTTTTTGGCATGGATCGTAAGGCCGTTAACAGAATTTCTTAATCGACGATTTAAACTACCAAGAATTATTGGGGGAACGGTATCCTTAATCCTGTTAATAAGTGTGATTGGCGTAGCAATGTTTTTCCTAATTAATAAGTTGCTAAAGCAAGCAATTCTTTTTTTTAAAAATATTCCGATTTATTTAGATATTATCGCAGATAAATTAGATTCCCTATGTCAAAGCTGCGATGAACTATTTGGTCTTGTCAGTGGCACGGCAAAAGCATTTATGGATGATAATATGAGTGTTATCATTGATCGTGTGAAAACCAATATCATGCCAGGGTTAACAGAACATACGATTTCCTTTGCTATTAAATTCGTAAGTATGATAGGTATTATCTTAATTGTCTTTGTATCGGCAGCATTGATTGTAAAAGATTATCATAATATGCGGGCATGCATGGAAAAAAGTAAATTCTATCAGGACTTTCACAAGATTACGGAGAGGCTTGCCGACACAGGTATAGCATACCTAAGAACCCAATTTATTATCATGTTAATCGTTGCATTCCTGTGCGTTCTGGGGTTGACAATCATTAGAAATGAGTATGCTTTACTTGCAGGAATAGGAATTGCCATTATGGATGCACTTCCTATCTTGGGAAGTGGAATAATTTTTATCCCTTGGTGTATTATTATGCTTTTTGATGGCAATTTTTATGCAGCGGCAGTTTTAGTGACCACTTATCTGCTATGTCAAATTGTTCGAGAAGTGCTGGAACCTAAATTAATCGGTGATTGTATTGGAACGAAGCCATTATTTACACTCATAGCAATGTATGTTGGAGTACAGCTTTTTTCAATTGCCGGATTTGTACTTGGACCAATCGGTCTGGTGATTATTGTAACTACCGTGACAGTGATACGTGAGAAATTAGAGGAAAATTCAAGAGATGAAGAGAATCTGCCATTGGGTGATGATGGAATACCTACTTGACAAAGGGGATATTCTAGCATAGAATAAATTACATTATAAAAATGTGCGTTGAAGAGGGATAGTAGTTAGTAATCGCATTCCAGAGAGAGAAGTGTCTGGTGGAAGCTTCTTATGCAGATGCTAATGAACCGGCCTCGGAGCATCATATGAAGGGAAACGGTATGCTATAGTCCTTTCCTCCAAATATGACGTATACCGGCGTTAACGGTTGAAAGAGAGCTGATTTTAAGCTAATTAGGGTGGTACCGCCGAGCAGTCTTTCGGTCCCTTAGTGGGATTGGAGGACTTTTTTTATTCATGATAAAAGAACTGGCAAGCCAGTTCTTTCATTGAACGAAATTATCATAATATTGATTATTAAGATTAAGGAAGGAGAATTTATATGGCAAAGGAGAAAAAGCTTGTTGAGGCAATCACCTCCATGGAAGAAGATTTTGCGCAATGGTATACAGATGTTGTAAAAAAAGCAGAATTAGTGGAATATTCCAGTATACGTGGTTGCATGATTGTACGCCCTTATGGATACGCCATCTGGGAGAATATCCAGAAGGAGTTGGATGCAGCATTTAAGGCTACCGGCGTGGAGAATGTATATATGCCACTGTTTATACCGGAAAGCTTATTACAGAAGGAGAAAGACCATGTGGAAGGCTTTGCTCCGGAAGTGGCTTGGGTAACCCATGGAGGCAATGAACCATTACAGGAAAGATTATGCGTTCGTCCTACTTCAGAAACCTTATTCTGTGATTTTTATTCCAATATCATTCAATCCTATCGTGATCTTCCGAAACTATATAACCAATGGTGTTCCGTAGTACGTTGGGAGAAAACAACGAGACCATTTTTACGCTCGATGGAATTTTTATGGCAGGAAGGTCATACTGCGCATGCGACTGCTGAGGAAGCTGAAGAAAGAACCATTCAAATGTTGAATGTGTATGCGGATTTTTGCGAGAATGTACTTGCGATACCGATGATTAAAGGTCGTAAATCAGAGAAAGAAAAATTTGCAGGTGCCCATGCTACCTATACCATTGAGGCGTTGATGCATGATGGTAAAGCTTTGCAATCGGGAACCAGCCATAACTTCGGTGATGGATTTGCCAAAGCATTCAATATTCAATATACGGATAGGGATAATAAATTGCAGTATGTTCACCAGACATCCTGGGGTATGTCCACCAGAATTATTGGTGCAATCATTATGGTTCATGGTGATAATAGCGGTCTTGTACTTCCGCCAAGAATTGCACCTACGCAGGTTATGATTATTCCAATTAATCAGAACAAGGAAGGTGTAATGGATGCTGCTTTGAAACTGAAAGAGAAATTAGGAGCTTATCGTGTGAAAGTGAATCTATCCGATAAGAGTCCGGGATGGAAGTTCAGTGAGCAGGAGATGCGCGGTATTCCATTGCGTGTGGAGATTGGGCCAAAGGATATCGAAGCAAATCAGGCAGTCATTGTTCGAAGAGATACCAGAGAAAAAATTATTGTATCCTTAGATGATATTGCTGTGAAAGTTGGAGAAACTTTAGAGAAGATGCAAGCTGATATGCTTAAAAGAGCAAGAGAGCATCGAGATACCCATACCTATTCCGTAACCACGATGGATGAATTTGAGAAGACAATTGCAGAAAAACCGGGATTTATCAAGGCTATGTGGTGTGGAGACGAGGCATGCGAAAACGAGATTAAAGAGAAAACAGGTGCAACATCCCGTTGTATGCCTTTCGAGCAGGAGCATATTGCAGATACCTGCGTATGCTGCGGAAAGCCTGCTAAGACAATGGCTTATTGGGGTAAGGCTTACTAATATGAAACATTAATCAACTCATAAGACAAATTAAACATCTAATAGTGAGCTAAAAAATACAAAAAAGCTCATGAAAAGCAAGCTTAGGAGGTTTTCCATGAAGATCCAAATTCCCGATAAAGTAAACTATATTATTGACACACTTTACAAGCATAATTTTGAGGCTTATATTGTGGGTGGTTGCGTCAGGGATATGGTGCTTGGAAGGGTTCCCGAGGATTGGGATATTACGACCTCTGCCACGCCGTATGATGTGAAGCGGATATTTCGCAGGACGGTGGATACCGGAATACAGCATGGAACGGTAACGGTACTATTAGATGATGAACACTATGAAGTAACAACGTACCGTTTGGATGGTGTTTATGAAGATAACCGGCATCCCAAAGAGGTATCCTTTACTTCCAATTTGATGGAAGATTTAAAACGTCGTGATTTTACGATTAATGCAATGGCATACAATGAAAGGGAAGGTTTCATTGATCTTTTTCATGGTTTGGAAGATCTTGAGAAACGTTTGATCCGCTGCGTGGGTAGGGCAGAGGAACGCTTTGAAGAAGATGCACTGCGGATTATGAGAGCGATTCGTTTCTCTGCTCAACTTGATTTTGCAATAGAAGCGGATACCTTAGAAGCAGTTAAGGCAAAGAAATATCTTCTTCCCAATATCAGTGCGGAGCGCATTCGTGAAGAATTAACCAAACTATTGGTATCCGATCACCCGGATCGGCTAAGGCTTCTTTATGAAACCGGTATCACTTCCATTGTCCTACCTGAATTTGATAAAGCAATGGTCACGGAGCAAAAGAATATCCATCATATCTATACGGTTGGAGAGCATACGATACGAACCGTATGTGAAGTTGCAGGGAAGTTGGATGAACATCGGTTTCCTCCGAAGGAAAGAACGATACTGCGTTGGACCATGCTTCTTCATGACATTGAAAAGCCTAGTACAATCAGCATAGGGAAAGATGGGCAGTATCATTTCTATGGCCATCAGGAAAAAGGAGCGTTAACCGCGAAAAATATTCTCAGAAGGTTAAAGTTCGATAATGAAACGATTAATGCAGTAGTGCACTTGATTCGTTGGCATGATTATCGATTTACTTTAACTCCGGTTGGTATGCGAAGGGCGGTTTCTAAGATCGGTAAGGAATATATGGAACTGCTTTTTGAGGTGAATCGCGCTGATACCTCTGCGAAAAATCCAAATCTAAATCAGGAGAAACATGACGCATTAGATATGGCTAAGAAACTCTATCAAGAGGTATTGGCAAAGAAGCAATGCGTTAGTCTGAAGGAGCTGCATATTAACGGAAAAGATTTAATTGCCGCAGGTTTTCAGCCTGGAAAAGAAATGGGAGATATATTAAATCAACTGCTTAACGCTGTGATTGAAAATCCGGAATTAAATCAAAAGGATATCCTTTTAGATATGGCAAAAAAATTAAATAGGGATACCTCCGAGAATTAGTATGGAATCATCTGTTTACGATGCATTCTAATACGGATGGAAAGGTTTTGGGTAAATCCATCAGGGATTTTTCCAAAACCTTTTTTCATGATAATAAGAATTGGCTTGCCAGTTCTTATTATTCATGACAAGTGAATTGCTTGCCAATTTACTTGTTAAATTTTTCATTAATTATTAGTACAACGTATATGGATTATATTCATGATTTGGAATGTTCTGACATAAGATTAGTAAGACGGGTATATTATAGTTAGGAGGTTAAGCTGTGGAAAATAGAAATCAGGATGTTCTAAAAAAATATAATCTAAAGATTTACAATATATATAGAGCTCGAGGCGCTTTTTTGCTTGAAACCGACCAAGGGCTAAAATTATTTAAGAATTATGAAGGATCCAGAAACCGGGCCAATTTCGAACACAAAGTAAAAGAGCATTTATTTAAACATGGGTATTATAATATAGATTTATTTGTTCCAACCGTGGATAACGATATCATAACGGAGGATTCGAATGGATGTCTATATACAATGAAAAATTGGTTCTGGGGTGAAGAATGCAATTTAAAGGAGCTATCTTTGATAGAGACCGCTGCAGCTAATCTTGCCAGACTCCATAATGCTATGGTAAACGTGGACTTTGACAAGGATCAGATTCAATATAATGTTTCCGATAACTTGTATCAGACCTTTGAAAAACGTAATCGGGAACTAAAGAGAGTTAAGGGCTATATTAGAGACAAACGACAGAAAAATGAATTTGAGACCTCCTATCTTCACTATTACGACGAATTCTACGAGCAGGGGTTAGCCGCGTTAGAACGGCTTCTTAACTCTGCTTATGATCTACTCATAGCCGAGGCAGTAAAACAGAGACGCGTATGTCATGGTAATTATACCTATCATAATATTATTATCATTAAGACGAAAGCAGAGGCAATGAATAAGACCTTTGTGCCGCCGGGATGGATCAATAAACAACCGCTTTCTGCCACCGGTCTCTCCGAATGCATGGGTCCGATGGTTGCTACTACGAATTTTGAAAAGGCTCATATCGGATTGCAGGTAACCGATCTATATCAATTTATAAGAAAGGTTATGGAGAAAAATGATTGGGATATTTTGTATGGAAGCAATATCATAGAAGCGTATGATAAGATCAAACCGATTTCCAAAGAAGAACTAAATCTGTTATATATTCTTCTGCTTTATCCTGAAAAATTCTGGAAGATAACCAATTATTATTTTAATGGAAAGAAATCCTGGATATCGGTTCGAAATATACAGAAACTTAACAGCATAGGGGAACAGAACCCCAAGAAAAAAGTCTTTCTTAAGAAGCTGGAAAGCATTCTATAGGAAGAATCTAGGATTGCTGTTTTCTACGAAAGTATGATATACTTTATAAACAATCTGAAGAAATGTAAGGGTACAATAATGGATAATTTCGAATTTAAAAAACATAGTAAAGTTAATATAAGGCCAATTACAAGTCTTCTTATCGGGTTGACTTTCCTCTCGATTATATTTCTATCAATCATGCTTGGTTCCCCTAAAAAAGGCAAACCGGCAATGAAATCGGGCAATCATGAGGTCAAAACGGATGAGCAGGGGAAGGATTCTTTTCTTGCATATGATGGTGAAATGTTAGCCGTCGTAATTGGTATGGATGTATCAAAGCAAGAAATCACCGTATTTAATATTGACACAAAGGAAATTCTTACGCTTAATTTTACCGGGGCAAGTAATATCACGGATAAGTATGGACAAATTATTGTTGCCAGTCACATACCTATTGGTTCTATGGTGGATATTGGATACATAAAGGATACCCTCAAGTTGATGAAAATGCAGGAATCAACGGAAGTATGGGAATACATAGGGGTTAGTAATTTAAGTATCAATCATGATAAGAAAATCATGAAGATTGGTTCAAAAACCTATAGATATCCTGGGGATCTTATCGTATTGGACGGCAAGGATCGGATCTCTGCAGATGATTTAAAAGAGCAGGATGTTCTTACCATACGAGGGTTTGAGGAGACGGTTTGGTCGATTGTCGTTGAAAAAGGTCATGGAACCGTAACGTTGGTCGATACCGATGGCTTTCAGGGTGGTAACGTAACAGTAGGTTATGAAGCGATGCAAGAGATTACCGAGAATATGACCATTACCGTTCGGGAAGGTAACTTTAACCTTATTGTAGAAAATGGGAAATACAGTGTTACAAAGAATATTGATATTGTCCGTAATGAGGAAACGGTCGTATCTTTAAAAGGGCTTGGACAATTACCTGAGGAAGTAGGTCAGGTAACATTTCAAATCTCACCGTTTGGTGCGGATCTTTTTATTGATGGTAAATTAACCTCATATGCAAATCCTATAGAACTTTCCTATGGTAATCATGATATTACCGTATCTTTGGGAGGTTATACGACTTATGCGGGCAGTTTGCGCGTAAAAGAAGCTAACCAGACGGTAAGTGTGGCTTTGCCGGAGGCAAGCAGTAAGAAAAAGCCGGATTTCACAGTCATCAGTGATAGCGATATTCCGGATGGTATACCTAATCATCTTGAAATAGGAGAGCAAGAGGATACAAGGGATAACGAGGAAGATGTAACGGTTGATGAAGATCATTATATCTACGTACAGAACCCGGTAGAAGCTTCCGTTTATCTGAATGGAGAGTATATGGGAACATCCCCGGTCGGCTTTGAGAAAATCATAGGAACGCATGTAATAACCTTTATTCGGGATGGTTATGAGGTGAAAAGCTATACGATTGAGGTGGAAGATGATGGCTTAAATACTTACCTGAATATGCCGGATCTGGTGCCTCTGGAGTAATTTTTAAGGTTATCGTGTAAGTTATTGTCACGTTAAATAAAAATGTTTATGATAATAGCAAATAATAGAATATTCTAAGAATCTGTGTCAATCGATTCTTAAGACCCCTCTCTTTTCAAACAAGCTTTGTTAAGCTATAATGAATGTAAAATAATGGAAAAGAGAGGGGTCTTTTATGGTAAAATATCTAATCGAAGAAAACATCATAATTTACATATTTGCAGGACTCTGCGGGCTTGGATTTCTTATTCGATTAATTTTGAGTTTTGTATATAGCCGGCTAGTAAGAGAAACGGATAATATGGGAGCGACAAAAAACAAAAAATTAAACCATATGAAATTAAAGTTTGAAACCTGCTATAAATTGAAAATTGGTGTGAATAATGTGGATACATTTGTGGATAAGAATGTATATAAGCATCGATTTTGTGGATTTTTATTATCCACATGGGAGAATTTTGGTGGACAACTTCTCTACTTATCCTTGCTCTTAGTTCCCGTAAGTGCCGTATTTGGCATAGCTTTTGACTGTGAACAATTTCAGATTTTATTCACAGGCGCTGTGGGTATCCTGGTAAGCGCTATTTTAATAATTGTGGATAAAAGTATTAATTTGTCGAATAAAAAGATGATGATAAAAATTAATTTAATAGACTACTTTGAAAACTTTTGTAAGGTACGGCTAGAGAGAGAAACTTTCCACCCGGAAGAATTAGAACAATATCGTCGAGAGTATTTTCAAGCGATAGAGTCTGGTAAGCAGATCGGTGCTGCTTCTTTGGCATCGAAAGAAGCACCTAAAGTAGAATTGGATCGAAGAAGAGAGGCTAGACGCAGAAAAGAAGAAGAAAAGAGGCTTCAAGCATTAAAAAGAGCAGAAGAGCAAAAGAGATTAGAAGAGGCTCGTAAGGAAGAAGAAAGAAGAAGGATGGAAGAAAGAAAACGTCTGGAAGCTAAGCGCAGGGAAGAAGAACAGAAGCGTCTGGAGGAAGAAAGACAAGCACTTGCAGCAAGGCAAGCAGAATTGAAGAGAAAAGCAGAGGAAAAGCAGATGGAAATGCTTCGCAAGCAACAGGAAGCAGAAGAAAAGGACAAGCTGTTACATAGGGAAGAAGAGGGAGAGTTACTATTTGATGCAGAGAAGGAACATGATGTCGATTCCATAACTCCATGGGAAGATGAAATTGCGGCAGAAAAAGAAGTCGAACAAGAGATTTCCACAGAACCAAAGGCAACGGAGATGATAAAGAGGAGAAAATCATTCAAATCCCTAAGTCCGCAGGAACAGAAATTAGTGGAAGATATTTTAAAAGAATTTTTTGCATAGAATTTTGATGAATCTAGGAAGAATAATCATTGAATATGAAGTTTGTCTTTGTTAAAATATGAGAAAAAGGATACAGGACTAATCCTAAATATAAAATATTTATAGAAAAGAGGAAATAACATGGCAAATAACGTATCATTTGATTATTCTGCTGCTAAAAAATTCGTTTCTTCTGATGAGCTATCAAAGATAAAGACGCTTGCTGAAGCTGCGAAAGCGGAACTTGTAAATCGCAGCGGTGCAGGAAACGATTTCTTAGGATGGATTGACCTTCCGATCAACTATGACAAGGAAGAGTTTGCTCGTATACAACAAGCAGCTGAGAAAATTCAGAAGGATTCTGAGGTTCTGGTTGTAATCGGTATCGGAGGATCTTATCTTGGGGCAAGAGCTGCCATTGAATTTTTAAGACATAGCTTCTATAATTCTGTTTCAAAAGAAATTCGTAAAACGCCGGAGATTTATTTCTGTGGTAATAATATTAGCAGCACCTATATTAAGCACTTACTGGATGTAATTGGAGACAGAGATTTCTCGGTTAATGTCATTAGTAAATCCGGTACAACTACTGAGCCTGCAATTGCTTTCCGTATCTTTAAAAAGAAATTAATTGAAAAATACGGTAAAGAGGAAGCGGCTAAGAGAATTTATGCTACTACTGATAAAGCGAAGGGTGCATTAAAAAATCTTGCGACAGCAGAAGGTTATGAAACCTTTGTTGTTCCGGACGATGTTGGCGGACGTTATTCTGTATTAACAGCAGTAGGTCTTCTGCCAATTGCAGTTAGTGGAGCAGATATCACCAAATTTATGGAAGGCGCTGCAAGCATGCGTGAACGTTGCTTAAATAATGCATATGAGCAGAATGATGCTGTGCAATACGCAGCAGTACGAAACATCTTACATCGTAAGGGCAAGAGTATTGAAATTCTTGTAAACTATGAGCCATCCCTTCATTTTGTATCCGAATGGTGGAAGCAACTTTACGGTGAAAGTGAAGGTAAGGATCGCAAGGGTATCTACCCTGCGTCCGTTGATTTTACAACGGATTTACATTCCATGGGTCAGTTTATCCAGGATGGATCTCGGATCATGTTCGAAACGGTGATCAATCTGGAAAAACCGGCAGAAGAAATTGTTCTTGAGAAAGAAGATGAGGATCTGGATGGTCTTAACTACCTTGCAGGACAGACAATGGATTTTGTAAATAAAAGTGCCATGAAGGGTACCTTACTTGCACACACCGATGGAGATGTTCCAAATCTTATTGTAAATTTACCTGAGCAAAATGAATTCTTCCTAGGAGAATTATTCTACTTCTTTGAATTTGCTTGTGGTGTAAGCGGATATCTGTTAGGAGTTAATCCATTCGATCAACCAGGTGTAGAAAGCTATAAGAAAAATATGTTTGCACTTCTCGGAAAGCCTGGATTTGAGGCGCAGAGAGAAGAACTATTAAAGAGATTATAGTAGAGATGACTAAACTATAAGCAGCCGAAATATTTATCACAGGATTGTTGACTGTCACACAATGAATGCAATGAGAGTATAATATAGTAACAATAGATTTGGTATCGAAGCGGTAATTCGGGATACGTTTACATATCTTGATTATTCGCAACCGAATCCCTTTTTACCTCATGCTGAGTGTGAACAGATTACTGCCTTGATACCATACTAAGAAATATTCGGCTGCTTAACATAGATATGACAATCCGCCCCTTTTACCTTGTAAAAGGGGCGGTATTGTTTGTATTTATACTTCTAAACATGCTGGGAAAATGCAATACCTAAATGAATGAAAAATTATTGTACATAGTTACTATTTCCAATAATTATAAGGATATGTTATACTGTTACTAAAGGTAATAAAATTACCTTAAGAAGTGAGACTATATTTCAAGGAAAAAAGCGCAGGAATGGAGAACGATCAATATGGATTTATATGTTGGTGACATTATAAAACTTAAGAAGCAGCATCCCTGCGGCAGCAGTGAATGGGAAATCCTAAGAACGGGAATGGATTTTCGTCTAAAATGCTTGGGGTGTGGGCATCAGGTTATGCTTCCCCGGAAACAGGTTGAAAAAAGTATTCGAAATGTCAGGAAGCCGGAAAACCCATAGAATGCTTTCGAGTGGAGAGTAGGAATGGAGAATAAGCGTTTTTGTAAAAAATGTCTCTTACAGGACATCGTACCGGATGAGTTCCTGGAGAATATGAGAAACTATTTGAATGGATTGGATGATGAGATAAAAGCCGATTCGAAATTATATCAGGAGAGGATTAATCTCTGCCTGGATTGTAATAATTTAAATGAAGGCATATGCAAGCTCTGTGGTTGCTTTGTAGAATACCGTGCAGCGATCAAAAAGAAGGCTTGCCCCGCAGTGAATCCGAGATGGTAGACGTATTCTGAGAAGTTTAGCCCAAAGTTTCTGGCGGCTTGTGTGAATGTACTCAGTAGAAAGGTTTGATAATGGCAATGAAATTTATATCATGGAATGTAAATGGTTTAAGGGCTTGTATGAATAAAGGTTTTGAAGATTTCTTCAAACAGATTGATGCGGATGTCTTCTGTATTCAGGAGACAAAGCTTCAACCAGAACAGGTTGATATCTCATTTGAAGGATACCAGCAGTATTTTAATTCTGCTGTTAAAAAGGGATATTCCGGAACAGCAGTGTTTACGAGAATAGAGCCACTTCGTGTCACATATGATTTGGGGATGGACAAACATAATGATGAAGGAAGGGTTATTACTTTAGAGTTTGAAGATTACTATTTGGTTACAGTATATACGCCAAATTCTCAAAAGGAGCTGGCTAGACTGGATTACCGAATGGAATGGGAAGATGATTTTAGAGCTTACCTATTAGAGCTGGATCAAAAGAAGCCCGTAATCGTCTGCGGCGATTTGAATGTAGCACATAAAGAGATCGATCTTAAAAATCCGAAGACGAATACAAGGAATGCAGGGTTTACGATAGAAGAACGGGATAAGATGACAAAGCTATTGGAGAGTGGTTTTGTTGATACCTTCCGTTATCTCTATCCGGATGTAACAGGAGCTTACACGTGGTGGTCTTATATGTTCCATGCCAGAGAGAAAAACGCAGGTTGGCGTATCGATTATTTTCTGGTATCGGATCGTTTAAAAGATCGAATTGAAGATAGTATTATTCATAAAGATGTTATGGGGAGTGACCACTGTCCTGTGGAGTTACGATTAAGATAATTAGCACTTTACTTGCTTCTTATGTAAATTGCTGTTTGATAAAGGACGAAGGATAATCTTAAAGGGGGATAGATACGAATGCAGAAACTCAGGATACGTACGGATCAAGCTGAACCGGGGATGATCGTTGCAAATGACATCTATACAACGAATAATCAGTTGATTATTACTAGGGGAACAGAATTAAGTGAAAAGGTTATTGCAAAGTTACGATTTTATAATATCTATGGCATTAACGTCTTCGTAAAAGCAGAAGCGGAGGATATGCATGATTCTTATATAGAAGAGCTTCGCAGCTCTCAGGAATTCAAAAAATTTAATCACACCTATGTAGAGACAGTAAATAAGGTTCAGAAAAGTTTTCATAGTATTATTGGTGAAAATGGAGACATTAATATTGATCAGTTACTGGAGGAAACGAATCAGATCCTGCATGAAGGTCGCAATGGGGCTCATGTTTTAGAAATGCTTCATGGGATTCGAAACTACGATGATATGACCTATGTGCATAGTATGAATGTATCTCTCATCTGCAGTATATTTGCCGGCTGGCTAAGACTTCCCAAAGAGGAAACCAAAAATTTAACTTTGGCAGGTTTGCTTCATGATATCGGTAAGATGTTAATTCCAAAAGAGATTCTTACAAAACCGGGGAGATTAACGGAAAATGAGTTTGATATAATCAAATCACACACGATTAAAGGTTATCAAGTATTGAAAGATTTGCCGGTAGATATCAGCATAAAATATGCCGCATTAATGCATCATGAAAGACAGGACGGTTCCGGCTATCCCAACGGACTTGTTGCTGACCAGATAGAAGAGTACTCCAAGATAATCGCAATTGCTGATGTGTATGATGCCATGACATCGAACCGTGTTTATCGTAAGGCTTTCTGCCCTTTTGATGTGGTAGAGAAATTTGAGCAGGAAGGTTTCTTAAAATACGATCCCAAGTATTTGATGATCTTCCTTGAGAGAATTGTAGAGTCGTATCTACATAACCTTGTTCGCCTAAGTGATGGTCGCATAGGTGAGGTAATTATGATTAACAAACTCTCTTTGTCGAAACCGGTGGTTAAAGTAGGAGAGACTTTTATCGATTTGTCAAAAGAGCTTAACCTGAGTATCGAGGAAATCGTATAATATCAAACTTAATATGGATAGAAATTAAACTTAATATAAAAATTATTAACGTATCTTAAGCAGAATTTTAAAAGGTGCTGTACTTTAAAATAAAATTTTGTGCAGCACCTTTTTTATGTCATGGTATTTATTAGATTTCATTTTAATTCAAATAAATATGCAAATACACCTTTACGAGGGAGTGGTATTGGGGAGAACGCCTATACTCCTACGTAGATAGGGCTAAGATCTTCGGTATCAGCGCAGATAAAGCCGCCGAATGCTTCTTGAATTATTTTGAAATATGGCAGGGCAGCTGGATAGTCTTCTTCTTTTAAATGGATGGTAAATATGGTATGGATATTTCTCTTCTCAAGAGTTACCGTATCAGATTGCTTAGATAAATCCACTTCTAAAGCCTCAAAATCCACGAAATGGGTATTTGGAAGTTCTAATTCCAGCACATTCATTTCATCCCATAATTCAACCTTGCACTCTGTATTTTCTTGGAGTAGATTGGCAATATCGTTTGCTCGAATCTCGGCTGAGGTCATATAGAGAAGATCCATATCTTTTGAAACAGGTTTTAATTCAGCCGTCGAACGGGTTTTGGTTTTCTGATTCTTATGTTTTTTCTTCTTCGCCATTTCTGTATCCTTTCTATAATATAGCAATGCTTCATTTAATAGTATGATTCGATTTTTTCGCATTTAGTAATTAAATGATTCCGTAAGTATAGTGATAAATTATAATATATAGATTTTGGTAATGCAATCGTTATTGACGATAATTTATCATGAAACCCCTTGCATATTTTAAATTATGTGTTATAGTAGTTATAGAACAAACAATACCAATATAATCATATTATAGCATTTGCATAATACTATGAATGAATCTTCGATACCATGAAAGATGGAACGATATAAATCTGGGTTAAGAGGTAAGGAGGAGATCAAATTGAATATTAATAAATTCACGCAAAATTCTATGAGAGCAGTACAGGACTGTGAGAAACTTGCTTATGATTATGGTCATCAGCAAATCGATGTAGAGCATTTACTATACAGCTTACTTTCTCTAGAGGAAAGTCTGATTAAAAAATTATTGGAGAAAATGGAGATTAATACGGCGGTGTTTACCGCACAGGTGGAGGGAATATTAAAGAGACATCCTAAAGTATCCGGTGGAAAGATTTATCTTAGCAATGAATTAAACAAGGTATTAATCTATGCTGAAAATGAAGCAAAGGCTATGGGTGACTCTTATGTATCGGTTGAGCACCTATTTTTAAGTATGTTGAAATATCCGAATAAAGAAGTAAAGAAGATTTTTCAAGAGTTTCGTATTGATAGAGAAGGTTTCCTACAGGCTTTGCAAACGGTACGTGGGAATCAAAAGGTGGTAAGCGATAACCCGGAAGCAACCTATGATACGCTTGAAAAGTATGGTTACGATCTTGTAGCCAGGGCAAGGGAGCAAAAGCTGGATCCGGTGATTGGCCGGGATAGTGAGATTCGTAATGTGATCCGTATCCTTTCCAGAAAAACAAAGAATAATCCGGTTTTAATCGGGGAGCCCGGTGTGGGTAAAACCGCGGTAGTGGAAGGCCTGGCGCAGAGAATTGTTCGCGGCGATGTACCGCAGGCACTAAAAGACAAGAAGTTATTTGCTTTAGATATGGGGGCTTTGGTCGCAGGTGCCAAGTACCGAGGTGAATTCGAAGAACGGCTTAAGGCGGTTTTGGAAGAAGTAAAAAAGAGTGATGGACAAATTATCCTCTTTATTGATGAGTTGCATACCATTGTTGGTGCAGGGAAAACGGAAGGCGCTATGGATGCCGGCAATATGTTAAAACCAATGCTTGCGCGAGGTGAGCTGCATTGCATCGGTGCAACCACGTTAAATGAATATCGCCTCTATATTGAAAAGGATGCCGCGCTGGAGCGAAGATTTCAGCCGGTAATGGTGGATGAGCCTACCGTAGAAGATACCATCTCCATTCTCCGTGGTTTAAAAGAACGTTATGAGGTATTTCACGGAGTAAAAATAACCGATGGAGCTTTGGTCAGTGCAGCGGTTTTATCCAATCGTTATATTTCTGATCGTTTCCTGCCGGATAAAGCAATAGATCTCGTTGATGAAGCTTGCGCTTTAATAAAGACGGAATTAGATTCCATGCCTACGGAATTGGATGATTTGAAAAGAAAAATTATGCAGTTAGAGATTGAGGAAGCTGCCCTTAAAAAAGAAGATGACCGCTTAAGTATGGAGCGTTTATCCGACTTACAAAAGGAACTGGCAGATCTAAGGGAAGAATTTGCCTCAGCGAAAGCCAGATGGGATAATGAGAAAGCAAGCGTTGAAAAAGTTCAGGCGCTTAGAAGCTCCTTGGAGGCATTGCATAATGAAATCGAATTGGCAGTGCGAAACTATGACCTTGATAAAGCCGCAGAACTTAAGTACGGAAGACTTCCGGAATTACAGCGTCAACTGCGGGAGGAAGAGGAGAGACTAAAGCAAGAAGAGAATACCCTCGTTCATGAAAATGTCAGTGAAGAGGAGATTGCCAAGATTGTTTCCAGATGGACGGGGATTCCTGTAACCAAGTTAACCGAAGGAGAAAGAAATAAAATCCTTCATCTGGGAGATGAGCTTCATAAGCGGGTCGTTGGTCAGGATGAAGCGGTAACAATGGTATCCGATGCCATCCTAAGATCCAAAGCAGGAATTAAAGATCCGATGAAGCCCATTGGCTCCTTCCTCTTCCTCGGACCCACAGGAGTTGGCAAGACAGAGCTTGCTAAGACATTGGCAGAAAGCTTATTCGATGATGAGCAAAATATGGTTCGTATTGATATGAGCGAGTATATGGAGAAGCATTCTGTAGCAAGATTAATTGGAGCTCCTCCGGGATATGTCGGCTATGAAGAAGGCGGACAGTTAACGGAGGCAGTAAGGCGCAAACCATACTCGGTTGTACTATTTGATGAGGTTGAGAAAGCCCATCCTGATGTTTTCAATGTATTGCTGCAAGTTCTTGATGATGGTCGTATTACAGATTCCCAGGGAAGAACCGTTGATTTTAAGAACACGATTATAATAATGACCTCCAATATTGGCTCCAGATATCTACTGGACGGAATTGATGAAAATGGGGAAATCAGAGATACAAGCAGGGAGCTTGTTATGAATGAGCTGCGTGGATCATTTAGACCGGAGTTTCTTAATCGTCTGGACGAAATCATACTCTTTAAGCCATTAACGAAGCAGAATATTACCTCCATTATTGATCTTTTGATTTCTGATTTAAATAAACGACTTTCGGATCGGGAAATCAAGATTACACTAACCGATCGGGCAAAAGAGTTTATAGCTAACGCTGCTTTCGATCCGGTTTATGGAGCAAGGCCTCTGAAACGATATTTGCAAAAGAACGTGGAAACGCTTAGTGCCAGACTCATTCTAAGTGATCGAGTTCAGCCGCAGGATACCATACGAATCGATGTGGTTAATAATGAACTGCAAGCTTGCGTATAATACTCTGAATTTTTTACCTATTTAAATCATAGAATTAAACAAGTGATAAATCTATGGAGGTAATAATGAGGAGGCTTAGAATATCGGTTCTGCTTCTTATGATACTCATTTCCGTTATCGCACTTGTCGGATGTAAAACGGAAGACACGGACGTAAAGAAAATAAAGGATTTGGATTTTACTGTAGTGGAAGACGCGGATATACCCGGGGAATTAAAAGAAATTATTGATGAGAAAAAAGAAAAGCCATTTAAGTTAACCTATTCCAACAAGGATTATCTATATATTGTAGTTGGATATGGACAACAGAATAGTGGTGGTTATAGTATTGCTGTTGATGAACTGTATTTAACAAGCAATGCGATTTATATTGATACCAATTTAATTGGCCCATCCAAAGATGATCTTGTTACGCAGGGTGTTACCTACCCGTATATTGTTGTAAAAATTGAGTTTATGGATAAACGAGTTGTTTTTGAATAATCAGTTAAAAACAGGGACTTCGTCATTTATGTTTACCCAGGGAATGGCAGGTCCCATTTTTATAATTATTTTTAGGCTTATATCATATGGTTAGTATAGGGAAAGTAAGAAAATATGCAGTGTAAAATAATGGAAACCCACAATATTTTGCTGTATTTAGAGTTGATATAAACTATATATAGTAGAAATTTAAAATTTTGTAGGATTGACAGTAGTAGCTGTTATTGTATTTTTTCTTTTGTGCAATTTAACTTATGTAAATTCGTGTAAGCGATCTGCTTTGTGAAAATATTCCATAATTTTGAACAAAAATGTAACGGTTTCATAGGTAATTTTTTAGTTACAATACATGATATGAAGGCTGAATTGTCTGAAAATTTGTTGACCTAAATTGAGTTATATGCTATAATGCCTATGATGCATATTATTTGTAACAGAAAATTATTTCATTTATGCTTGTAGTCTATAAATGCATTAATCTAAGGGTAAATTTAGAAAGCATTAGCAAGGAGAAAAATAATGATGAAGCAAAATGATGTAAACAAAGTTAGAAATGCTGTGATGAAGCAAATGGGTAAAAGGGTTAAAGTGAGGATAAACAAAGGCAGGCATAAAATAGACGAAGCAGAAGGCATAATTTCAGAAACATATCCAAGCATTTTCCTTATTAAGATACAAGAGACAAAAGATATGCCGGTAAGGACAATGTCCTATAGTTACACAGATATATTAACAAAAGATGTAGAACTAATCTTATGCAGATAAAATAAGAACATACGCAAAACACAAGGTAAAGTCATGGTCTAATTCATGGTTTTACCTATTTTTTTGCGATACTTTTAGAATGAAATCATAAATCCTTTTTTTTCTGAATATGATATGACAGAGGCATCCATCGTATGTCCATATAAAGGAGGGATTTTTGTGGAGTTAATTAAAAAAAATATTCATATGAATAAATTAAAATGTAAGAGCACCCTGCAGCTTACATTGGATGATGACTTTAATGTTCCGGATGTCAAACCGGATATAGATAAAATTATTAAGGAGCAGGGCGAAATTAAAATTACCGATGTAAAAGCAATGAATGGTAAACTGCTTGTTAAAGGCACGTTGAAGTTTAATGTGTTATATTTGAGTGGTGATGATCCAAGACCGGTACATAATATTGCAGGGGAAATCCCTTTTGATGAAGTTATTAATATGGATCTTACCTGCGCTGACGATGATCCCATTGTCAAATGGGAACTGGAAGATTTATCAGCAGGAATGATTAACTCTAGAAAGCTTAGTGTGAAATCGATTGTACAGTTAAATGTTGCAGTAGAGGAACTCTATGATGAAGAAACAGCGGTTATGGTTGAAGGCCCTGAGGATGTACAATATATTAATAAAAAAATTGAGATTACTGATGTTAGCATTAATAAGAGAGATACCTTCCGAATCAAAGATGAGATTATTCTTCCGGCTAATAAAGGGAATGTTTCATCACTACTCTATTCGGATATTCAATTAAATAATGTAGAAGTAAGATTGCTTGAGGACCGGTTTAGTATTAAAGGGGAGATACCGGTATTTATTCTATATACCACGGAGGATGAGGAAAATCCGATAGAATACTATGAGACAGAGATACCATTTAGCGGAACCATTGAATGTAATGGCTGCAATGAGAACATGATTGAAGACATAACCTTCCGTATCGCAGATAAATTCCTTGATATCAAACAGGATGCTGACGGAGAGGAAAGAGCCTTTGATCTTGAAGTAATCCTTGATATGGATATTAAGGTTTATGAAATTGAGGAACCGGAGATCCTTTGTGATGTTTATAGTCCGTCAAAGGAGATCACACCGATTGTTAAGAATGCAGTATATGAGAATTTAGTAGTAAAGAATAATAGTAAGTATCGAATAGCAGATCGCATTCGGGTACCGGAAAATCAACCACGTATCCTGCAAATCTGTCATGCAAATGGAGCTATTAAAGTTGATGAAATTATTCCGGATGGAAATCAGCTTCAGGTGGAAGGTGTAATTGAGGCAGATATTCTCTACATCTCTGAAGATGACAGTATCCCATTAAATTGTGTGAAAGGTGCCGTTCCATTTACGCAAATTATTGAAGTAAAAGGTATGAAGCCTGACAGCAATTATGAGTTAAGACCGAATCTGGATCAGCTTAGCGTTATGATGCTTGACAGTGAGGAAATCGAAGTAAAAGCAACGATTAGCCTCAATACGATTGTATTTGATCGTATTACAGAAGAAATTATTACTGATATTGAAGTTGCGGATATCGATTTGGATAAATTGCAGGCAATGCCGGGGATTATCGGTTATGTTGTGAAACCAGAGGATAATTTGTGGAAAATTGCGAAGAAATATTACACCACTGTGGATACCATCATGAGTATTAATAACATGGAAAGTGACAAGATTCAACCCGGAGATAAACTGCTTATTATGAAAAAGGTGGATGCCGTAATATAAGAATTAAGGAAAATGCGATACTATAAGATTAATATTTCTTCTAAATTATGCAGTGCGTGTATATTATCAAACAGAGGTACGTTCTCACTCGGTTGTCGCACATAGCAGTACATAAGGCGCGGACAGACAGATATCTGGCGATATCTATCTGTCCGAACCTAAGTACCGATGGCAGTAAACGACCTTAGTTTGGATAATAAACACGCACTTTATCAATATTGTTATTATAAATTTTAATATTTATAAAGATGCTGTTTTTTATTATATGCAGTAACTTTCTCGCAGAAATGGTTATTATCAGGCCAGTAAGGTTTTGTTAAATATACTTGTTTACCAAGTCCTGCTTTCTTAAAATAAGCGTAAGCTCTTTCTGCTGTATTATTGTCTTTATAAATACCGAAGACGGTTGGGCCGCTTCCACTCATAAGGGCAGTCATTGCACCCTGTTCACGCATCTGATTTTTTATCTCGGCAATGATTGGGTATTTTGGTACCGTAACCGTCTGAAGAATATTATCCATATGATGGGTCAGCTCTTGTAAATCTCCATTGTCAATTGCATGTAACATAGCATCGATATTGGGATGTTGCATGGAAGATGTTAACTTAAGGTTGGAATAGACAAATTTTGTGGATACACTAACGTCCGGTTTTACAAGCAATATATAGCAGTCGGGTATTGGCTTGATACGGGTAAGTAACTCACCGATTCCTTCCGATAAAGCGGTTCCCATGAGAAGGCAGTAGGGAACATCAGCGCCAAGGGTTACTCCGATATCCATTAGTTCTTGTTGAGAAAGTCCTGTTTGAAATATTTCATTCAGCAATTTCAAAGTAGCAGCTGCATCTGAACTGCCTCCGGCCAAACCGGCGGCTACCGGTATTTTTTTCTCCAGAGTAATTCTTACTCCTTCACGAATACCGAACTTTTCCTTAAAAACCTGTGCCGCTTTGTATACCAAATTTCTGCGGTCGGTTGGTAGATAGGGGAGATTGGTCTTCACTATAATTTGATTGGTGTTATTTATTCCCAGCGTAACTTTATCATAAAGATTAACCGTTTGCATAATCATACGAAGTTCATGATAGCCGTCTTTCCGTTTTTTAAGAACATCTAAGCCAAGATTTATCTTAGCATAAGCATTTGCTGTGAGCGTTTTCATTGGTACCTCCAAAATGGCATATGATTGATACTCCTATGATAATCAATCATAGGAAAAAGGCCACTTAAAAAGGGTACCCTTTTACCATGACCTTTGCTATTCGTAATATATTCGTATTCTAGCATACTTTAAGTTTCTTTACAAATTATAAAATATTTTAGATAGTTCAAAATAATAGACAATAAGATATACAAGAAGTTTAATTCATATCGGAAACACTATATTTTGGCGCTAATAAATTAATACTTAATAGCGGAGTTTATACCTTAATAATATTTCAAATTCTATTAGGTTACTCTTTTATAACTGGTTTCTATAAGCAAGAAACATTGAATTGAGTAGGCATAGGTACTTATTAAGGTATTAAATTTGATTTTTCTAAATATTCTTTGAGTTCTTCCCATAGTTTAAATTTAATTTTTACAGGTACTTTTTTAGCTTTCAGTATTTCAAATTCTTCTTCGGTAAGTAGATATTTGAGCTGTTCCTCGGTCGATTCATTTACGATACTGTATGTTTCGTCAACAAAGCAGAGCGGCGGAAACAGGACGCACCACCAGTTTTTTCCCTTGGCATCCCCAATCTTTACGCGCAGGGCTTCGTAGGTTCCTGCAGGAAAGGTATAATCACCGTAAACTTTAATAGGGAAGTTGCAGGATTCTAAGCTTACTGCAACAGAATAATCAAACCCTTCGTCAAGGATAACATTTTCCGCTGTTTCCTGAATGAATGGGAGCAGATCGGATAGAATTCTTCTGGCCTCAGTTATGCTTTTTGCTTTATTTAGGAAAGGTGATAGCTCCTTAACCAATGTCTCTTTCACCTTTATTTTAAGGGTTTGATCCTCTTTGCTGTCACTATTGGCAATTACATGAAAGCGAATAATCTCTTCTGCAATACCTGCCTGTATCTGCGCTTCCTTCTGCACTTCTGCCTGTGTAAATCCCATAATAATACCTGAGAATACGAGAATAAGAAGCAGCAAAAAAACCCGAAATTTGCTGTTCCAGTGCCAAAGCAACATCAGGAATTGATTGTACCACCGTTCTATCTTTTGAGGTTTATTCATTTCTTCCATATGTACGTCGTTTGTGGAATTATTGGATTTGCTATTATTTGCTATGTTCATAATTTACTCCTTCATATTTTATTATTTAGAAATAGATTTTGTGTTTGCTCAATAAGGAATTGATAACTTTATTCTGCTAGAGTATTTCCCAAGATCCCATTTTTTATTCGTGCAAATATAAAAGATAAATAAAAAGTTTAAAAATTTAAGTCAGATTAGAGGATACGAAAAATACTTGAACTTACTTTTGTTTGATAGTACAATAAGATAGCGTTAGAAAGAAACAAATGCTTACGAAATGGCAGCGGGGGGCTTAAAAATGTCAAGTAATGCACCTATCGGCGTATTTGATTCAGGGGTCGGCGGATTAACCGTGGTAAAAGAGATCATGAATCAGATACCGGAGGAATCTATTATATATTTTGGCGATACGGCGAGACTTCCCTATGGAAGTAAATCGAAAGAAACCATTATTACATACACAAGACAAATCATCCACTTTCTTATGGGGAAAGGTGTTAAGGTCATTGTAGTCGCATGCAATACGGCTAGTGCCTTAGCTTTAGAGACGATAAAAGAGGAAATTAATATCCCGATACTTGGTGTTGTTAAGCCTGGAGCAAAGGTTGCCACGGATACTACTAGAAACGGTAAAATCGGAATAATTGCAACGGAAGGAACGATTCAAAGCGGAATTTATAACGATTACATTCATCAATTGAATCCTCAGCTTCAGGTGTTCGGAAAACCATGTCCGCTTCTGGTTCCGCTTGTAGAGGAAGGATTGCTGGATGATTCGGTAACTACGGAGATGGTAAGAAGGTATACGAAGGAGTTATTAGAGAAAGATATTGATACTTTGGTGCTGGGATGTACCCATTACCCATTACTGAGAAAAACGATTCAGAAAGTGGTTGGTGATCAGATCGCTCTAGTTAACCCCGCGTATGAGACCGCAAGAAGTTTAAAAGAAGTTCTTATACAGAATGATTTGGATAAGAAAGATATGGAAAAACCGAGTCATCAATTCTTTGTCAGTGATGGTGCAGAGAAATTTAAACGATTTGCGAAATCGATATTACCCTGTGAAGTGGTTGAAACCAAGGATGTAAATATAGAGAATTATTAAAAGGCAGGAAGATATGACAAAGGAAGTAGTTGTTACAATCGAAGGACTTCAGCTAGGTGAAAATAATGATAGGATTGCCACGAAAGCAAACGGTTTGTACCAGTTTCAGAATGAAAAGCACTATATCCGTTATGATGAAACGATAGAAGGCGTCGAAGGTGCTATTAAAAACATTATTAAGATTGCACCGGATGAGGTTTCGATTATTAAGAAAGGTACGGCCAATACGACAATGACATTTCAATTGGGTGAGGTTACGAGTACAAACTATCATACGCCTTATGGAACATTATTACTTCAGATAAAAACAACCCAAATGCGTGTGGAAGAAGATGCCGATCAGATTGATATTCAGCTGGAATATACGATAGCTTCTGATGAGAGTATTATTTCAGAAAATAGGACATCGATTAAGATTCAATCTAAATAAACAATAGATGACTTAGAAAAGTCATAGATTAGATAATCAATGAATTCATGGAATAGAATTGATAACTGAAAGAAAATTAATAATTTATGAGAATTGGCAATCCAATTCATTTGTCATCAAAAAGAGGGCTATCGTAAGATAGCCCTCTTTTAGCATTATTCCTTCGGAGTTATAAAGCCGTCTTCATCGATGGTAACATCAAAGGAGAGTTTCTCCATATAATCAAAATAGGCTTTCCGTTCCTTTTCATCTGTAATAAGGTAGGTATAAGTATCTTTACCCATTGCAGGAAGGATCTGTACGCGCATGCTATCATCCGGATTGATGTATACTTTAAACAAACCGGTTTCACGATGCGCACTGTTAAACCAAAAGTTACCCAAACTATAGGCAATCGGTTTTCCTTTATAGAACTCAAAGCCCTGCATTACGTGCGGATGACATCCAACCACGATATCTGCACCGGCATCAATGTATTTCTTAGCGAAGTCCCGTTGATATTTTTCGGGATATTCCTTACGCTCTACACCCCAATGGACAAATACAACCACATAATCACTTTCTGCAGCTGCTTTCTCAATCGCTTTAATAAGTGGTGCCGGATCGTAGGTTCCCACCATTCCCGGTGAATTTTCGGTGGCATACCAATCCATAGCAAAGATTACTTTAGAAGATGCAAGATAAGCAATTTTCTTGTTGCCAATCGTATAGTATATCGGAGCTTCTGCCCGCGCTAAATTTTCACCGGCACCTACATAATCGATACCCGCCTCTTCCAGCGTTGCAAAGGTATCCATAAGTGCATCTTTACCATAGTCTAAGGCATGATTATTGGCAAGGGAAACGATATCCACACCCATCTCATGCAGGATTCCAACACGGCTCGGATGTGCCCGAAAAGTATAGGATTTGTTTGGTGTCTTTGTCCCTCTGGTACTATAGGCAAATTCGTTATTCAACATCATAACGTCGGCTGCTTTCATTTCCTCTACGAGATCTTCTGATATGCCTCCCAGAATACCTTTCTTTTCCCGATCATACTTGGCAACCGGCTTTGAATTCTCATCAAAATTCACATCACCTGCAAAACTTAGTACAATAGGACGATCCAGAGATTCCTCAGATTCCTTCCCTTCTTGGTCGTTGCTTGATCCGTCATTAGGATTTTGGGTATTATTTGTATCCTCATCCGTAACGGTATCATCCTCAGACGAGTGATTACCGGACGAATCATTATCAGCAACTTCGATATCTGATTGGTCATCCCCTTGGGAATTCGTATTACCGTTATCCTCGATGATATTACCACCATCCGAATTTTCATCCGAGGTTTCGGAACCGATAATCGATTCACTGTTATGCTCAATGCCATCTCTTTCGTCTATTTCATCCTGAAGATTCTGCAATTTGAATGCATATATGAGAAGGCCGCATAGGAATACCAAAGATATGACACTGGTTAATGTTAGAAGTAATATATTCTTTTTCTTCATGGAATCTCCTTTCCGATTAAAAAACCTCTTACCCTATAACAATTATGCCATGAAGGTAAGAGGAATATGATTCTTAATTTTCTTTTTTAAATTTACTGGTTATTCTTTTGAAAAATCCTTGCTTTTCTTTCTTTGTTTCCAGGCTCCCACGGAGACCCCTTACATCCATAATATAAATACCGCTTAAGACAGCTTTTACTTCTTTCTTTACCGGTATTATATCAAAAACCTTAGCATCACAGATTAAAGACATTACCTTTGGTCCAATCTTGGCTTTTACAATTGGAACCTTAGATCCTCTCAAATATTTTGGAGTTTGATCTAGTACAATTTTAGGAAGGTTAGCATCCTTCAACTTCATCTTTTTCTTATCTATAACTAACATGGAAACGGTCTGAGCCGCTGCTTTCATTTGTGCTTCGGATTCTTCCTGCCTCTTTTGAAGCTTTCTTCCTACAAAATATAAAGCAGTCAAAACCGCAACAACGATAACTGCTGTGACTAGTAAAACAATGGTTAATGTATCCATGAATTATGTACCTCCTAATATTGTACGTTTTTTTCATGTCCCAGTTCAGGGCAACGTTAATTGTATCATCTTTTTATAAAAAAATAAATAGGAAAATAAAAAATTAAAGGAAAGAATCGTTCTTTTCTAAAGCATCTTTTATAATTCCTTGCACATAAAAAGGAAGGGTTTTTATTTGTTCTTTCTCCATTTTTCCTGGATAGATAGGTTTACCATATTCGATAATTACGTGGGCTTTCCGAATCCAAGGCCTCTGATTCTCATAAATTGCTTCTGTATTGGAGATGGCTACCGGAATAATAGCGCATCCGGTCTTTTCTGCGATTTTGAAACTGCCGGCTTTAAACGGGAGCATTTCATTCCCTGGAGTACGTGTGCCTTCCGGAGAAATAAATATGGAATATCCATTCTTTATCTGCTCAATTGCCTGCAAAATCACCTGCATACCCTGACGAATATCGTCTCTGTCCAGGAACAGGCATTGCAAATTATTCATCCATGTACGCAGGAGGGGAACTTTATGAATTTCCTTCTTCGCTATAAAGCCTGTTAAGGTTGGTACGGTAACATAGGAAACGACGATATCAAAATAGCTCCTATGATTTGCAACATACAATACCGCTTCATCCTTCGGAATATTTTCTACACCGATTACCGTGTATTTCACGCCGCTTAAGAAAAGTATGATACGAAACGCCCAAGCAACAATTCTTTGCGAGCTTGCAACTTTGGCACGGGGGTTAAATTTTCCTATGATAAACTCCATAAGCAATAATGGCAAACTAATAATAGCAAATAAAATCAAAAAGAGTATAACCAAAATGAAACGCATATAAACATCCTCCGATTCTTCAAGCAAGATGAATGGTAAGCCGATTCACTTGCCATGAATAAAAAGAGATTTCTTCATAGGAATATTATATCATAGCCTATGAAAAAAATCTCTCTTTATTTCTATTCTATATTTTCCTGGGATGGTTTCATATTTCGTCGGTACCCGGCTGTGCCATCTCATCTTCTTGACTAGGAATCATGGTGGGTGTTATGAGAGCATCCTCAGGATTACCGGTCTGGTTATCGGAATCCTCCTCGGTTTCTTCAGCATCCTTCGGGTCAGTATCTTCGGGATCTTCCACATTTGGATTCTCAGTATCGTTCTCGGTGTTTTCATTGTCCTGATCCTTAGGCTCCTTCTCGTCATCCTTATTGTCCTGATCCTTAGGCTCCTCATGGGTAGTATCCTCATCATCGGCTTCATCATCTGTAGAAGGATTTTCCTCACTGTCCTCCTCCTCTTCTAAATTCTCGTCATCCACTTGCTCTCCATCAAGCAATGCTTCCTCATCGGACAATGCCGGATCATCTTCCAACGGAGGTTGCGTAACTACAGGAGGACGGTAATTAATAAGACTTGCATATTTTGCTTCAAAATCAAAATCTGCACTAGGAGTATAGTGATAATATTCATCCAGGGTTAAATCATTATTATAGAGATAGGTTGCCAGGTCCTTGCCAACATATCGAATATGCCATGGTTCATATGCATATCCGGTAATCTCTAATTTATCGAGCGGATAACGAATGATGTATCCAAAACGATGCGCGTTCTTAGAAAGCCAAATTCCTTCCGGAGTATTAGCAAAAGCATCAATTAATTTAAATCCCAAAGCTTTCGTAGATACGTCAATGGCAAGACCGGTCTGATGCTCACTGGTTCCGGGAACAGCAGAATATTTTAAGGTGTGTTCCTTACCCTTTTTCACAATATTATTTAAGAAAATTTTACGTTGTCTATCGTAGGAGCGATAAGCGGATACGCCATATAGAGTATATCCATCCGCTTTCGCAGCAATAAACAACTCCTCAAGGGCTGCAGCTGCCTCAGGACGCATTAATTTCCGTTCATCGTAATAGGTAAGATTAAATAACACATTAGGAACTACCATGTTTTCCGGTACATAATTCTCCGGTAAAGCATATTCTTTATTAACAAACAAAGTAATACTGTTTAAGTCCAAATCGATTTCAGTAGCAGGAACAAACGGAGTTTCTTGATTTTCATTCTCGTGATTTATGTTATCCCAATTGTTATCCTCGCCTTCGGATGTAGGCGGTGTATATGTATCAATTGCGTCCGATATGGTGGGTTTGGATTTATCTATTTCGGAGGCAATCAGATGTGTGCCATTGCCCGACGGAGTAATGAAGCTGACAGCAAGTATACCGATGAGTGAAACGGTTACAACAGCTGTCAGGACAATCAAAAATTTTCTCATTTGTAGGTGCCTCCTTTCTATGATGTAAAAAAATCTATGCAAAATAAATCAGGTGTTACTGTTAACTATTGCCATGTTGACATAAAGGGATGCAGATTAGGAGGAATACCTAATCTGCGTCCTTATACATTATAACACTATATGAAATAAATTTATAGTTTATTGCAGAAAAAAATTTTGGTAAATAGTACCTTACTTTTTCGATGCATAATTATTAAGAAGCTGAGATTTCAGTTGATACAATTTCTCCGAAAGATCAACATATACATTATGAGGATTCACAAGGCGTCTCGCCTCATCCCAAAGGGTTTCCTGTTCCTTTGCACAGTAATCTCGGATCTCCATAACGGACGGAGATTCATATACACATTTACCGTTGATAAAGATGGGAACGAGAAGCTCTCTTAATGTATAGGTATTCGGTTCCAGATAAGTCTTCTTCCAAGTAGCCAGTGGATCAAATAGTAAAAGTGGATTTTCCGATGAAAACTGTTCATCTGCAAGTGTGATAAGATCAGCTTTCACTTTGCCGCTTTCCTTTTCATATACACGATATATCTTCTTATTACCGGGATTGGTGATTTTAAATGGATTATCAGATAGCTTGATTTTAGGAATGAATTCTCCGTTTTTCATAACCGCAGAAAGCTTATAAACACCGCCAAAGGATGGGTTGTCCTCGGAAGTGATTAATCGGGTTCCAACGCCCCATGCATCAATCTTGGCACCTTGCGCAATCAGGCTATCGATTAAGTATTCATCCAAATCGCTGGAAGCCGTGATGGTAGCATCTTGGAAACCGGCAGCATCCAACATCTTTCTTGCCTTTTTAGACAGATATGCAAGATCTCCGCTGTCCAAACGGATACCATATTTTGTCGGCATTTTCCCACTTTCGCGTAACTCTTTAAATACTTTAATAGCATTGGGAACACCGGATCGAAGGGTATCATAGGTATCCACCAATAACGTTGTATTCATTGGGTAAAGCTCAGCATATTTGCGGAAAGCCGTAAGCTCATCATCAAAGCTCATAATCCAGCTATGAGCATGGGTGCCAAGTGCAGGAACATCATACGATTTTGCAGTCAGTACATTACTGGTACCGATACATCCACCGATTACTGCGGCTCTTGCGCCAAGGATACCGGCATCCGGTCCTTGCGCTCTTCGAAGGCCAAACTCCATAACAGCGCCACCCTTAGCAGCATATACAACGCGAGATGCCTTGGTTGCAATGAGACTCTGATGATTCAGGATATTAAGCAGCGCCGTCTCAATAAATTGCGCTTCCATAATCGGGGCAATCACTTTGACGATCGGCTCCATAGGGAATATTACAGTACCCTCCGGTATGGCGTAGATATCACCGCTGAACTTAAAATTCTGCAGATAGGTTAAAAAGTCCTCCTGAAAAACATGAAGACTTCTTAGGTATTCGATATCTTCTGTCGAAAAATGTAGATTTTTTATATAATCGATCACTTGTGCTAAACCTGCACAAATCGCATAACCACCATTACATGGATTATCTCGGTAGAAAACATCGAAAATAACGGTATTATTCTCTTTGTTGTTAAAATACCCTTGCATCATTGTTAATTCATAAAAATCAGTTAATAAAGTTAAATTTCTTTTTTTCATAGGATATCTCCTTTTATCTGATTCCTCAGCTGTGATTAATAATTCATCTAATATGCTTTAAAAGATATACCAATAATTTGAATTAGTCAAGCAAAGTATCAAGATAGCGTTTGCCTGGCTACGAAAAGCAAGGTAACAAGTCACCTTAGAAAATATATGCGAATACATACTAATATCTTGTATTTTTAGTTTAAGATTATTTGTGTAGTTCATGCATGAAAGAGAAAAAATTATTTAATAAGTTTAATAAAGGTTATATGTTAATTAAAGCTTAGCCTAATATATATGAAATACTTGACAATAGCGATCTTTTATACTATTATATATAATAAAAAAATAACGCACAAAAACGATGACGGAGAGAGTAAGTATCTTGCAAAAATTACAGCGAGCCGGAGATAGTGTAAGCCCGGTATGAGTAGCGGATCACTGAAAATCACTCCCTAGTTGCAAGGCCCAAAGGTATCGTAATATACCAAGTAGGTTGCGCCGGTATCTACCGTTATATAGATAATGTATGAATGCCTTTTTGGCAGAGTATGTGAAACAGGTGGTTAAATGAAGCGATTGCTCTCATCCTTTTTCGGATGGGAGCTTTTTTAATAGGCAAGGTAGTTAAATTTTATGGGTAAAGTAAGTATTTGAATCACCTATCCGGTAAATACTTGGCAAGAGACAGGAAGAATTATGCAGCACTTCCATAAGTTTTGAGAATTTAATAATATTTATATTGAGGAGGATTATTATGTACGATAAAGTATCTACGGATCTGAACTTTGTCGAGAGAGAGAAAGAAGTTCTAAAGTTTTGGAAAGAACATCAAATTTTCGAAAAAAGCCGCGAAGAAAGATTAAATGGCGAACCTTTTACATTCTATGATGGACCGCCGACAGCGAATGGAAAACCTCATATCGGTCATGTGTTAACAAGAGTTATCAAAGATATTATACCCAGATATCGTACAATGAAGGGTTATAACGTACTTCGTAAAGCGGGATGGGATACCCATGGACTTCCGGTAGAGTTGGAAGTGGAAAAGAAGCTGGGGCTTGATGGTAAAGAGCAGATTGAGGAGTACGGTTTAGCACCATTTATTCAGGAATGTAAGGAAAGTGTATGGAAGTATAAGGGTATGTGGGAGGATTTCTCCAATACCGTTGGTTACTGGGTGGATATGGATGATCCCTATGTTACCTATGATAATGATTTCATCGAATCTGTTTGGTGGTCTTTAAAGAAAATCTGGGATAAGGGACTTCTTTATAAAGGTTTTAAGATTGTTCCTTACTGCCCAAGATGCGGAACTCCGCTTTCCAGCCACGAGGTTGCGCAAGGGTATAAGGATGTGAAAGAAAAATCAGCCATTGCTAAATTCCGTATCAAAGGAACAAAGAACGAATACATTCTTGCGTGGACAACAACCCCTTGGACCCTTCCTTCTAACGTAGCTCTTTGCGTTAATCCGGAGGAGACCTATGTTAAAGTTAGAGTGCAAGTCGATGCGAAAGGAAATGTTATTAAGAAAGAGCATGAATGCTCCTGCGGGCATGAGCATGAGGCAGAAGCTCAGGTGGCTGTGGGAACGGAAGAATATATTCTTGCGGAAGCTCTTCTTAATGTGATCGAAGGGGATTATGAGGTAATACAAACCTATCTTGGTAAAGAACTGGAGTATACCGAATATGAACCGCTATTTGACTATGCAAAAACAGATAAGAAAGCATATTTTGTTACTTGCGATACCTATGTAACTTTAACCGATGGTACCGGTGTGGTTCACATTGCACCTGCATTCGGTGAGGATGACTCCAGAGTCGGCAGAAATTATGATCTTCCTTTCGTGCAATTAATTGATGCGAAGGGAGAATTTAAGCCGGAAGCAACGGACTTTGCAGGAATGTTCTGCAAAGCTGCGGATGAACCGATTATGAAAATGTTGGCACAGAAGGGATTGCTGTTTAAGGTTCTTAAATTCGAACATAGCTATCCGTTCTGCTGGAGATGCGATACGCCACTCATCTACTATGCACGCGATACCTGGTTCATCAAAATGACAGCGGTTCGAGACGAATTAATTAAAAATAACAATACCATCAACTGGATGCCGGAAAGCATTGGGCAAGGACGTTTCGGTGAGTGGATTCGTAATGTGCAGGACTGGGGTATCTCCCGTGACCGTTACTGGGGAACTCCGCTTCCGATTTGGGAATGTGAGGATGGCCACCGCCATTGTATCGGAAGTATCGAGGAACTTAAGTCCATGTCCGATAATTGTCCGGATGATATAGAGCTGCATCGTCCGTTTATTGATGATGTAACCATTAAGTGTCCGGAGTGCGGCAAGGAAATGACCCGTGTGAAACCGGTAATTGACTGCTGGTATGATTCCGGTTCCATGCCGTTTGCACAATGGCATTATCCATTTGAGAACAAGGAAATGTTTGAACAGAACTTCCCTGCTGATTTCATTAGTGAAGCGGTTGACCAGACGAGAGGTTGGTTCTATTCCTTGCTGGCGATTTCTACATTGATTTTTGATACGACGCCATTCAAAAACTGTATCGTTCTTGGCCATGTACAGGATGAGAATGGTCAGAAGATGTCAAAGTCAAAAGGAAATGCGGTAGATCCTTTCGAAGCATTAGAGAAGCATGGAGCGGATGCAATTCGCTGGTACTTCTATACGAATTCTGCCCTTTGGTTGCCAAACCGTTTCCATGACAAGGCGGTTACCGAAGGACAACGCAAATTCATGGGTACCCTTTGGAACACTTATGCATTCTATGTACTGTATGCGAATATTGATGCATTTGATGCAACAAAGTATTCCTTAGAATATGACAAATTAGCAGTTATGGATAAATGGTTGCTATCCAGATTGAATACATTAATTAAGAATGTAGATAAGCATCTGGAGAATTATAGAATTACGGAAGCTGCTAAGATGTTGGCGGATTTCGTTGATGAATTAAGTAACTGGTATGTAAGAAGAAGCAGAGAACGTTTCTGGGCTAAGGGAATGCCTCAGGATAAGATCAATGCCTATATGACCTTATATACAGCTCTTGTAAATGTAGCAAAGGTTGCTGCACCATTTGTTCCGTTTATTGCTGAGCAGATTTATCAGAATCTGGTGGTTAACCTGGATCAAACGGCTCCTAAGAGTGTTCATCTATGCTTATATCCTGCCTTTGAGGATGCTTATATTGATACGGATCTTGAGAATCATATGGAAGAGGTACTTGAAATTGTTGTTCTTGGTCGTGCATGCAGAAATACATCCAATATCAAGAACCGTCAGCCAATTCGTAAGATGTATGTAAAGGCCGATGAAGAACTTTCTGATTTCTTTAAGGATATTATTGCCGATGAATTAAATGTAAAGGAAGTTGTATTTACCGATGATGTAAGAGACTATACATCCTATACCTTTAAACCGCAGTTAAAGACCTTAGGACCAAAATTCGGTAAGCAGATTGGTGCAATTCGCAATATATTATCTGCATTAAACGGTAACGAGGCGATGGATGAAATTAATGCGACCGGTCAGCTTAAGATTCATTTAGACGGTGTTGAGACTGTTCTTGAAAAGGATGATCTCTTAATTGAAACCGCACAGACGGAAGGTTTTGTATCTGATTCTAACCGTGGTATTACCGTAGTATTGGATACGAACCTAACGGAAGAACTGATCGAAGAAGGCTTCGTAAGAGAGATAATCAGTAAGATCCAGACCATGCGTAAGGATGCGAATTTTGAAGTTATGGATCATATCCGTGTAATGCAAAGTGGCAATGATAAAATTAAAGGAATTATGGAGCGTAATGCAGAAGTAATTAAGACCGAGGTATTAGCAGATGAAATCATCTTTGACAAAACTCAGGGTGTTACAAAGGAATGGAACATCAATGGAGAAAGTGTTATCCTGAGTGTTGAGAAGCTTTAAAACGAAGAATCTTTAACCGTAAGCGTATAATCCTTTTAAATAAAATAGAAATAGAAAAGGAAAAACTGCTGTAGAGTAGGTAGCGGGATAAGGTGTCAATCCTACCCCGTATACATTCTACAGCAGTTTTTTGCATAATTATTTTAATATTGATTATTCTTTATAGTAGGCAGAATTATCCTTTACAAGCCAATTTGGATATAATATAATTAAAGTAGAAATAAACATTATTCATATGAGATATAGAACATAACTTCTTTTTAATTGAGACATAGTATGAGAACAAGTAATTCCCAAGTGAGATATGCCACATCAATCAATGCATAGCAGAGAAAGGATGGGATTTTATGAAGCTAATATATGTTATTGTACGTAATAATGATAGTAGTCAGGTAACTGAAACATTAAATAGAAAGGGATTCTATGTAACCAAAATGGCATCAACCGGTGGATTCCTGAGAGAAGGGAACACCACACTATTAATTGGTACCGATGAGGATAAGGTGGATGAGGTCATTGATATTGTTAAGAAAGAATGTGGTCCGAGACAGCAGATCTTTATGAATAATATGAACCCCGGTGATTACTCCGCTATGAATTCCGTAGTAAATGTTGGCGGCGCAACAATATTTGTAATGGATGTAGAACGATTTGAGAAAATCTGATAACTTGCATTGATCAATGATATAATCAGCCTCTTCCTGTAGAGATACGGGATAGAGGCTTTTTGGTTTCCCAATTCACTTAACGAAAGGTAAGTTCGTCCTGAGCAGTAAAAATATAATATCGTGAAATGTTTGTGAAATGTAGAAATTTACTTTCTTTTTTATTGAAAATATGTTATAAAAGGATAAGCAGTTTATTTAAAAGAAACATTGGTATAGTATGAAAAGCCGATGTGGAGAGAGGAAAGGATTAACTTCAATGAAGAAAAAATTATTAATGTTAGCTATGTGCTTCAGCGTATTAGCGCTGGCAGGGGGATGCAGTAAGAAAGATGATACCACATTAGACAACGTAACTGAGAACACGCAAGATACCGAGGATACGAAAAATACCGATGAGGCAGCGGAGGAAACAGAATCGGAAATAATCAAGGTAGTGAAAGAAGCATATGAAGTAAGTGATTACATTACATTAGGTCAATATAAGGGAATTGAATATACCATTACTAAGTTAGAAGCAACGGATGCAGATGTAGAAAAAGCGATTCAGGAAGAGTTAGAGGCAGATGCTACAAAGCAGGAGGTTACGGATAGAAACATAGTACAAAATGGCGATATCGTTAATATTGATTATGAGGGATTAAAGGACGGGGTTGCATTTGATGGCGGAACAGCACAGGGCTATGACCTTGAAATCGGTTCCAATACCTTTATTCCGGGATTTGAAGAGGGATTAATCGGTGCGAAAGTAGGAGAACAGGTGGATGTGAATGTGTCCTTCCCTGAGGATTATTCAAATTCTCCGGAACTGGCCGGACAGCCGGTGGTATTTAAAGTAAAGGTAAACTCCATTAAAAAATTAGTGGTTCCGGAATTAACCGAGGAATATGTGAAAGATAATTTAGGTTTTGATTCTATCGCTGATTATAAGAAGGATATTCGTGAGAGACTTCTGGCAGAAAATGAAGAAATCATGGAAGATGAGAAGTTAAAAAATGTACTTGAGAAAGTAATGGATAATGCGGAGATTAAATCCTATCCGCAAAATTTACTGGATTATTATACGGCAGATTTTAAGAATTATTATATCCAGTATGCAGCTTATTTGGGTATGGATTATGCCACGTTCCTATCATCTTCCGGTATAACAGAAGAGCAATTGAATCAAGAAGCGTTAAGCTATGCCGAAGCTATGGCAGAACAGGAGTTAGTACTGAATGCCATTATTAAAGCAGAGAACTTGGAACTTACTGATGCAGAATATCAGGAAGGAATTAAAAAACTTACGGAAGATTATGGCTATGAAACCACAGAAGAGTTCTTAGCAATTGCAGAGGAAGAGCGAGTTAGAGAAACTTTACTATGGCAGAAGGTGGTAGAGTTTATCTTAGATGCAGCAATAGAACTGTAGTCGCTTTCAAAATTTCTTGACAAGAAATTTTAAGGATGCTATACTACGGAAGATATCTGTTTCATGAATATGAATAATTTGAATGATGATATTCAATGAATGAATTTAAATATGATGAATCAGCTCTTGGTCGAATGGCTAAGAGCTTTTTTGTGGAAAGTGAAAGCATATTTTATTCGTTCCTCAGGCTATTTCTTTCATACATAGGAAGAAAATTAGTCGGGAATTCTATGAATTAAGAGAGGAAGTAAGAAAGGAAATATAACATGGAATTAACAAAATTTGAAGAATTAGATTTAAATCACGCCATCATCCGTGCAGTAGAGGATATGGGATTTGAAGAAATGTCACCGATTCAGGCAAAAGCAATCCCGATTATTTTAAATGGGAAGGATGTTATTGGCCAAGCACAGACAGGAACAGGAAAAACCGCTGCCTTCGGTATCCCGCTTCTGCAAAGCATAGATCCCAAGGAGAAGAACTTGCAGGGATTGGTGCTTTGTCCTACGAGAGAATTAGCAATTCAGGTTGCTGAGGAATTTCGAAAATTGGGTAAATATATGCGTGGTATTAAAGTGTTGCCTGTTTATGGCGGACAGGAGATAACAAAGCAAATCCGGTCTTTAAAAGGTGGTATACAAATCATTATTGGAACCCCCGGCCGAGTTATGGATCATATGAGAAGGAGAACCATTAAGTTTGATCATATTCGAATGGTTATTCTGGATGAAGCGGATGAGATGCTTAACATGGGCTTTCGGGAAGACATTGAAACGATCTTAAGTCAGATACCGGAAGAAAGACAGACAATCATGTTTTCTGCAACCATGCCAAAACCAATCTTAGAGATTGCAAGAACCTATCAGAATAATCCGGAACTTATAAAGGTCATTAAGAAGGAGCTTACGGTACCGAAAATTGAGCAATATTATTATGAAGTAAGCCCTAGAAATAAGGAAGAAGTATTATGCCGTTTGCTTGATATCTATAACCCTAAGCTTTCCCTTGTGTTCTGTAATACCAAGAAACAAGTTGATGAATTAACAGCTGCTTTACAGGGAAGAGGATATTTTGCAGAAGGTCTTCATGGGGATATGAAGCAGCAGCAAAGGGATCGGGTTATGCATAGTTTCCGTAATGGGAAAACAGATATCCTTGTAGCTACGGATGTAGCAGCGAGAGGCATTGATGTAGATGATGTTGAAGCTGTGTTTAACTATGATGTTCCACAGGATGATGAATACTATGTGCACCGTATCGGACGTACCGGGCGTGCCGGACGGGAAGGTCGGGCATTTACACTAGTCGTCGGCAGAGAAGTATTCAAGTTAAAAGACATCCAAAGATACTGCAAGACGAAGATAAAACTACAGCCAATTCCTTCGATTGATGATGTTACAGCGGTAAAGGCTGAAAAGATATTGGAGAAGGTAAAGAATATCATTGAGAACGAAGATCTTGCAAAAATGGTTGGTTTAATCGAGGAAAAGATTAATGATAACGGCATTACTGCTTTGGATATAGCCTCAGCATTCCTTAAAATGGCTATGGGCGATGACAGTAACCAGGATGTAGATAAAGAAGACGAGTATTTCGGTGACACCGGAGCAAAAGAGGGTATGGTAAGATTATTTATTAATCTTGGTAAAAAGCAAAATATACGCCCTGGGGATATCCTCGGTGCAATTGCAGGAGAGACAGGAATGCCAGGTAAACTCATAGGTACGATTGATATGTATGATAAATATACCTTTGTTGAAGTCCCAAGAGAATATGCTTCTGAGGTCATTGATGTGATGAAAATGGCAAAGATTAAAGGTAAAAGCATTAATATTGAACCTGCCAATAGAAAATAGTACTATCTTGACTAGGATAATTACCCCTTTTGTTAGAGGATGCAATCTAATGAAAGGGGTTAATTTATGCCGTTTACTATCATTTATCTTGACATCACATAAATCCTTGGATATAATAATTTTTAGTAACAATTACTATTATCGAATGGAGTGAAAAAATGGCAACACTTAAGTACAGTCGTCAAAGGGAGGCTATTAAAGAGTATTTGATGAATACCAAAGAGCACCCTACGGCTGACACTGTATATATGCATATCCGAGAGCAATATCCTAATATAAGCTTAGGAACGGTGTATCGTAATTTGAATCTATTGGCCTCCCAAGGCGAAATTATAAAATTAAATTGCGATGATGGCAGTGTCCGCTTTGATGGGAAGTCAGATCCTCATTATCATTTTATATGTAATCGTTGCAATAAAGTTTTGGATTTGGAAATGGAGCCCATTGATCATATTAATGCCATTGCTAATACAGGATTTGATGGTAAGATTGAAGGTAATGTAACGTTTTTCTATGGTTTATGTCCGGATTGCAATAAGTAAATATGCTGATGATAACTATTACGATTAATGAAATGTTGCCTATATAAAAGATTATAGCAGCGCTTTGAAAGCCAATCATAAGAAATTATGATTGGCTATTTTTTATGTAACTGGCGGCGTGCGCATTTATGGGTGAAAATCTCGGACATGATTCAAGAATTAGGAAAAAAGACAAAAAATTGCTTAAAAGCTATTGACAAATTGTTCTGGATGGTTTATATTATCAATAACAATAATAATAACTGTTATTAATATAATATAAAGTAAAGGAGATTTGAAGTATGAAGAAATTTGTATGTCAAGTATGTGGTTATGTTTATGAAGGAGAGAGTGCACCAGAAGAGTGTCCAATCTGTAAAGCACCTAAAGATAAATTTACCGAGCAAGCTGGTGAAAGAGTATGGGCTGATGAGCACGTTGTAGGTGTTGCAAAGGGTGTCAGCGAAGATATTATTAATGATTTGAGAGATAACTTCATGGGCGAATGTACCGAAGTTGGTATGTACTTAGCAATGGCTAGAGTAGCACATAGGGAAGGATATCCTGAGATCGGTCTGTATTATGAGAAAGCAGCTTGGGAAGAGGCTGAGCATGCTGCTAAATTTGCAGAACTTCTCGGTGAAGTTGTAACTGATAGCACAAAGAAAAACTTACAGATGAGAGTAGATGCAGAAAACGGTGCTTGCATGGGCAAGAAAGATCTTGCAGTACGTGCTAAAGCAGCGAATTTAGATGCAATTCATGATACAGTACATGAGATGGCTAAGGATGAAGCTAGACATGGAAAAGCTTTTGAAGGCCTTTTAAAGAGATATTTTGGCTAAATCTTAGGTTAATGATAAACATAATAGTAAATATATTTGAACATAGAATTTATATGCTATATCCCCCTTTAAATATTGTTCCCAGTTAAGAAATACACCCCGCTTTCCACGGGGTGTATTTCTTTATTCATGAAATAAGGAATTGGCTTGCGAATCCTTTGATTTTTCGGATAATGGATTGGTTTGCCAATGTATCTGTTATTTCGTTCTGGTGATATGTACGCAATAGACATATACATTTTGTATTTTCTTTGCCTCAACGCCATCTGCATGGATGATTGGCTGTGTTTCTGAAGGTGTAATATAGATTTTAAAAATAATACCATCCTGATTTACCCGCATATTACGTATATTTTTATATTGGTAATCCTTTTTAGGAATGCCGATATAGTTAAATATAATGTCATAAGTATCCGGATGTTGGAAACATAGGATAATATCATCCTTATTATACATTCCGATAATTTCTTTTGCTTCTTCAAAAGTCATGTTAGTACACTTAAACTCCCCTTCATTAAAGAGCGTATTCATATTGCTATTATCGAGCAGTAACAATGGATGATTACAATCTTTACTCATCATTCACTACACCCCTTCCCATGATTGAAACATAAGCATAACCCCAACCACATGCACTGATATCGATGGAGCCTTTAAATCAAAATTTATCAGGTACATAATTATATGTAAAAGGCAGCAATATTAAGCACTTTATTAAGAAAAAACCTTGAGCAATCTGCTCAAGGCTTTTTCTGGAATTATTACTTTTAAATACTCCCCCCAAATATATTAAAAGGAAATGGTTATGAGCTATATTGATTATATTTTATTAACAACTCTCTTAACATAAGTAGTATGCAAAATTTCATGCGCTTTATGGCTTCCCGGCTTTTCGAGATATTCCTTGTATAGTTGTTGAACTGAAGGATTCTCGTGCGATTTTCTGAGTGGCATATTCTCGTCTATCGTATAGAGTGCTTTGGCCCTAAGCGCTTTTATGTCAGTAAAGTTTCTTACACTTGCAGGCTGCTTTGGTTGGCCACCACCATTGACACATCCACCCGGGCATCCCATGATTTCAATGAAATGATAATTCTTTTCGCCGGATTTAACCTGTTCAAGCAGCTCTCTTGCATTGGCAAGGCCGGAAGCAACGGCAATATTAATATCCATACCTGCCACGTGGTAGGTTGCTTCTTTGATACCTTTTGTGCCACGAACTTCCATAAATTTAGGATCCGGTAATTCCTCGCCGGTTAATGTCTCAACCGCAGTTCTAAGTGCGGCCTCCATTACACCACCGGTAGCGCCAAAGATAACACCGGCACCTGTGGATCTTCCAAGAGGATCATCGAATTCTTCATCAGGCAAGGATAGGAAGTTTAGCCCTACACGATCAATCATCCTTGCAAGTTCGCGAGTAGTAATAGAAATATCTACATCAGGAACACCTGCAGCGCTCTGGTCCGGTCTTCCAATCTCAAATTTCTTTGCAGTACATGGCATTACGCTGACCATAACGATCTTCTCAGGATCCAGCTTCATTTTCTTAGCATAATAGGTCTTGGTAATCGCACCGAACATCTGCTGCGGTGATTTACAACTGGATAAGTGATCAAGCATATCCGGATAATAGTGCTCGCAGAATTTAATCCATCCTGGAGAACAGGAGGTGATAAGCGGAAGCACTCCACCGTTTTTAACTCGATCTAAGAATTCGTTTGCTTCTTCCATGATCGTTAGGTCTGCGGCAAAATCGGTATCAAATACCTTGTCAAAACCTAAACGGCGAAGAGCAGCAACCATTTTTCCTTCCACATTGGTTCCGATAGGCAGACCAAATTCTTCACCAAGGGCTGCACGAACTGCCGGTGCAGTTTGAACAATAACGTATTTATCAGGGTCTGCTAATGCGGCAAATACTTCATCGGTGTTATCAATTTCTGATAGTGCGCCGGTAGGACATACAGCAATACATTGACCGCAGGAAACGCAGCTGGTTTCTCCTAAAGGTAAGTCAAATGCACATGCAATATTGGTACCAAATCCACGTTCATTTGCACCAATTACGCCAATACCTTGCACTTTCTCGCAGACTGCAGAGCAACGCCTACATAGGATACATTTGTTATTATCACGATACATATGAGGAGCAGAATCATCAATCTCATAATGGTTCCGTTTACCCTCATATAGTAACTCATCTTTTACATTAAGGTCATTACATAGTTTTTGAAGTTCACATTTACCGCTTCGAACGCAGGATAAGCATTTCCTGTCATGATCGGATAGAATAAGCTCTAAAGTTTTTCTTCTGGATTCCAGTACCTTCGGGGTATTGGTCCAAACCTCCATGCCGTCAGCTACCGGATATGCACAGGATGCAACAAGGCTTCTAGCACCTTTTACTTCAACTACGCATATACGGCATGCACCGATTTGGTTAATTTCTTTCAAATAGCAAAGGGTTGGAATATCGATATGGGCAAGCTTTGCAGCTTCTAAAATTGTAGAACCCTTAGGTGCTTCTACCGGAATACCATTTATTTTTACATTAACTGTTTCCATTACAACCTCCATCTGCATAGTTTACTTTCTGGACTTTATTTCTTAGAGATAGCGCCAAATCTACATTTCTCCATACATGCGCCACATTTGAGACATTTCTCTTGATCAATGGTATGAGCTTCTTTTACTTTACCAATAATAGCGCTGTTTGGACAAATTCTCGCACATAAGGTACATCCCTTACATTTGTCAGCATCAATCTGATAGGAAAGAAGAGCTTTACATACGCCGGCTGGGCATCTCTTATCAACCACGTGCGCAACATATTCATCTCTAAAGTAACGTAAGGTGGAGAGTACCGGATTTGGTGCTGTCTGACCAAGTCCGCAAAGTGCATTTTCCTTGATGTAATAGCAGAGTTCCTCCATCTTATCGATGTCCTCTAAGGTTGCTTTTCCTTCGGTTATTTTCTCTAACATTTCATGAAGACGTTTGGTTCCTATACGGCATGGTGTACATTTACCGCAAGATTCCTCAACCGTAAAGTCAAGGAAGAACTTCGCAATGTCAACCATACAGTTGTCTTCATCCATAACGATGAGTCCGCCGGAACCCATCATGGAACCGAGATTAATTAAGTTATCATAGTCGATTGGAACATCCAGATGCTGCGCAGGAATACATCCGCCGGATGGACCACCGGTCTGTGCAGCCTTAAATTTCTTGCCATTTGGAATACCGCCACCGATTTCTTCGATAACTTCGCGAAGGGTGGTACCCATAGGGATTTCCACAAGTCCTGTATTATGGATTTTTCCACCAAGAGCAAATACTTTTGTTCCCTTGGATTTCTCGGTACCCATAGAACTGAACCATTCCGGTCCATTTAATATAATCTGTGGAATATTCGCATAGGTTTCAACGTTATTCAGCAGCGTAGGCTTTCCGAACAAACCTTTTTCGGCAGGGAACGGAGGACGAGGACGAGGCTCACCGCGATTACCTTCGATCGAGGTCATAAGGGCAGTCTCTTCACCGCATACAAACGCGCCCGCACCCAATCGTAAATCAATGTCAAAGTCAAATCCGCTATTAAAAATATTTTTACCTAATAAACCGTATTCCCTTGCCTGGCTGATGGCAACTCTTAAACGTTGAACAGCAATAGGATATTCTGCACGAACATAGATATATCCTTGGGAAGCGCCGATAGCATAACCGGCGATAGCCATAGCTTCCAATACGACATGGGGATCACCCTCTAATACGGAACGATCCATGAATGCACCCGGATCACCCTCGTCGGCGTTACAGCATACATACTTTTGATCTGCATCGTAGCCTCTTGCGAATTTCCACTTTAATCCGGTAGGGAAACCGCCGCCTCCACGGCCTCTAAGACCACTGTCGATAATGGTTTGAATTACCTGTTCCGGTGTATATTCTGTTAATACACGGCCTAAGGCTTCATAACCACCGGTTGCAATATACTCATCAATGTTTTCCGGATTGATTACACCGCAATTACGAAGCGCTATTCTATGCTGCTTCTTGTAGAAATCGGTATCATTTAATGACTTAATGCCTTCTTCTGTAATGGTTTCTTTATATACAAGACGCTCTACAACACGACCTTTTAATAAATGTTCCGAAACGATTTCCGGGATATCTTCTTCTTTTACTAGGGAGTAAAAGGTTGCTCCCGGATAAACAATCATAATTGGTCCTAAAGCACAAAGACCATGGCAGCCTGTCTGCACAACGGATACTTCTTCTTGAAGACCAACTTTCTCAATTTCTTTTTTCAAAGTTTCTATAATTCTGGGGCTTCCCGAGGAAGTACATCCGGTACCACCGCAGACTAAAACATGTGAACGATACATTTTATGTCCTCCTTCGGTTTAGCCGATTGCTTCGGCAATTGTGTATTTTTTAACTACCTGACCTTTAATTAAATGTTGGTCAACAACTTCAAGTGCCTTTTCTGGAGTCATTTTCACATAGGTGACTTTCTCTTTACCTGGTTCAATAACTTCAACGATTGGTTCGTATTTGCACAAGCCAATACATCCTGTTTGTGTAACTGTAACATTGGATAGTCCTTTTGTCAGCACAGCGTCAGATAGGGCGGTTAGCACTGGTCTTGCGCCACTGGCTATCCCACAGGTTGCCATACCAACAACGACACGAATCTGCTCCGAGTTTTCGCTACGAAGTCCGATTTGACCCTGCATACTTTCGCGAATCGCTCTTAACTCTTCAAGAGATTTCATATATTTACCTCCTACGAATTATTAAATCTATAACTGGATAGGGTGGATTAAATCAAATAACCACCATCCACTTCTCTTTGATTCTCCTCTAAATATTCCATGATAAAGGTGGATACTTCCGGAAGGTCCATTGGAATATCACCGAGTATTTTACGGAATTCTCTAGTGTCCAAATGATACGATCGACCATCGAATTCGTAGGTATAGAGGAAATCAACCAATTTATTTGTAACAATTAATGTATGAATCGTACTATTGATATCGCCTAAGGGCATTCGATCAATATGCGATAATCGAAATTCTGCTTTAATTGTTGTTCCAACGCCGGATTCCGATGTAATCGAAAAATCCCCTCCGGTAATTAATGCGGCCTGCCTAAAAAAGGGAACCCCGAGTCCTATATCCCTTGTCGTTCTGGTTGTATAGAAGGGATCCGTAACTTTTTGCAACTGCTCTTTTGTCATTCCGCATCCATTATCCGTTATAACGATCGAAAGTTTATCTGCATCTCTATGTATGCATACTGATATTTCAACCAAAGTGGCATTTGCTCTTATGGAATTGTTAACAATATCGAGTATATGCAGAGATAATTCCTGTAGCATATATTTTTATTTGTACTTGGCGAGAATGCCCTCGACATCATCAACCGTTAATTTACCATAAACATCATCATTGATGGTAAGGACAGGAGCAAGGCCACAAGCACCGATGCAACGGCAGGATTCGATGGAGAAAGTGCCGTCCGGTGTACATTCACCATCACCGATACCAAGTAATTCCTGAAGCTTTTTGAAGATATCTCCAGATCCCTTAACGTAGCAAGCAGTTCCTAAGCAAACGGATATCTTATACTTGCCTTTAGGGTTTAATGAAAATTGCGAATAAAATGTTACAACCCCATAAATTTTTTCTAATGGAATATTCATTTCATTGGAGATTATGGTTTGCACTTCAATTGGTAGATACCCATAGATCTCCTGTGCTTTTTGCAGGATCGGCATAAGCGCGCCTTTTTCATGGCGATGTTCTTCAATCACCTTTAAAAGAGCAGCTTCTTGTTCCTTTGTTCCTGCAAAAGGGACTTTCTTTTTCTGCGAATCCATTGTCAAACCTCCTTTAGATAATTACGAACCTTGGCAATAGCATGTGATAAGCTAGCTGCTTCACTTAATTTACCAAAACAATTCAGTCACAAATCCAAGTTGCGGTATAATTTCTTGCCATAAGTATTGACATTATAGCATAAGTATGTTAAAAAATCTACAAAAAATATAACTAATTTGAATAAAGAAATCAAAAATTTTATGTTTAAATTGCATCAAAGGTATTATAAAATGTTATGGAAATCAATGTATTATTCTTGAAATGCTATAAGAATTCACATATTTTAACACAAAGGGAATTTTACTCATAATCACGATTAGAATTGCAATAAATGGAAGGGAATATTATAATTTAGTAAGGGGATGAAATATTGATTGAAGCCAATTCAAATAGATGGGAGAGGGTTTAATACAATGCTTATTAGAGAAATTCAAGAGATACTTGGGGCGAAATTAATTATTGGGGAGGAATGGTTGGATCGGGAGGTTCACTCGGCCTGTGGGTCCGATATGATGAGTGATGTCCTAGCATTTATGAAAGATCAATCCGTTCTGCTAACAGGTTTATGCAACCCACAGGTAATTCGCACAGCGGAAATGATGGATGTTATTTGCATTGTATTTGTACGCGGTAAGATGCCTGATGAATCAATGATACAGATGGCTAAGGAAAGAGAGATTGCTCTGCTTTCTACCGGACATCGAATGTTTTCTGCCTGCGGTATGCTATATGAGAAAGGCCTTCGTGGAGGTGCTTCCTACCGATGAATGATATGATCCAGATGCATTATGTAGTGCCTGCAGATGACTTTACTCGAGCCGGAGAGGCTTCCAGCAGTGTAAAAAGTAAACTTAAGCTTATGGGAGTAAAGCCGGAAATCATACGAAAAGTTGCAATTGCGATGTATGAGGGCGAAATTAATATGGTAATCCATGCTTCCGGTGGAGATATTGATGTTACGGTTACGCCTGAAGAAATCGTAATGGTTTTGAAAGATAGCGGTCCCGGGATTGCAGATATTGAACAGGCTATGCAAGCCGGATTTTCAACCGCCCCGGATAATATCCGTGCGTTAGGTTTTGGAGCAGGAATGGGCCTTCCGAATATGAAGAAATATACCGATGAATTATTGATAGAAAGCGAAGTTGGAGTTGGAACAACGGTTACGATGAAGGTAAAAATGGTTTGATCGTCTTCATTGTATGATAAAAAAATATGCCAGTTCGTTGGTATATTTTCAGATAGGAGGGGGTAGGCATGAACGAATTTTTTACCTCGGTACATCTTAAAGAACAACTGTGTATGGGATGCATCAATTGTATTAAAAGGTGCCCTACACAGGCGATTCGTGTTAGAAAAGGGAAAGCGGTTATCACAAAGGAATTTTGCATTGATTGCGGCGAGTGTATTCGCATATGCCCGCACCATGCGAAAGAAGCAACCTATGATTCACTGGAAATTATGAAGAACTTTGAATATACGGTGGCATTGCCGGCACCTTCATTATATGGACAGTTTAACCATCTGGACGATGTGAATATTGTTCTTACTGCCCTTAAGAAAATGGGATTTGACAGCGTTTATGAGGTAAGCGGAGCAGCGGAGCTGGTGTCTGAAATGTCCAGGCACTATGTGGCAAACAACCAAGATAAGTGGCCACTCATTAGCACTGCCTGTCCAAGTGTAGTACGTCTCATTCAGGTGCGGTTTCCGAATTTGTTAGAGCACTTGCTCCCAATTTGCGCACCGGTTGATTTGGCTGCTACCTTGGCAAGTAAAAAAGCGATGCAAGAGACAGGGCTTCCCCGCGAAAAAATAGGGATACTATTTATATCCCCTTGTCCGGCAAAGGTTACTGCAGTCAAATCACCGATCGGAATTGAACATAGTGAAATCGATGGCGTATTGGCAATGAAGGATATTTATCCAATCCTTCTTCCCTATATGAAGGATAGTATTGATAAAGTAGAAAACTTAAGTATATCCGGAAGAATTGGTATCAGTTGGGGTGGTACCGGCGGAGAAGCCGGAGGATTGCTGTCGGAGAGCTATCTTGCTGCCGATGGTATTGAGAATGTAATTCGCGTATTGGAAGATTTGGAGGATAACAAATTAGATCCGCTGGAATTTATCGAATTAAATGCATGTGCAGGAGGCTGCGTCGGCGGCGTGTTAACGGTAGAAAACCCCTATGCAGCCAAGATACGACTGAAAAAGCTTCGTAAGTATCTTCCGATAGCTTGCTCCCACTTAGAGAATGGGGATATCGAGGAAGGCTTTTGGAATGATGAAGTAAAATATCAGCCGGTCTTTAATATTGGGAAGAATATGAAGGAAAGTATTGAGAATATGGCTCGGGTTGAGAGCATGTATGAGAGATTTCCAAAATTGGATTGCGGCGCATGCGGAGCACCGACTTGTAAGGCATTGGCGGAGGATATTGTAAGAGGCGTCGCAAAGGAAGAGGATTGTATCCATATCCTAAGAGAGGTTATACATAAGATATCCGGAGAACTATCAAGATTGGATACAAAGAAGTGAGGTTCAGTATGAAAACACAGGAATTAACTAAGATAACAGAATTTGCTCTATTGAATGAAGGTAAAGATTTTGACAGGGAGATTACCGTACCTTATTGCTGTGATTTGTTAAGTGTAGCCATGGGAAAGATGCCATCCGGGGCGGCTTGGGTAACCGTTATGGGAAATGTGAACACCTTAGCGGTAGCAACGTTAGCGGATGCGGCATGTGTGATCCTTGCGGAAGGAAGCAGCCTGGATAAGCAGGCATTGGAAAAAGCAAAAGAACAGGGGATTACAGTATTTCAAACATCTTTACCAATCTTTGAAGCGGCGCTTTACATTTATCAAAAGATCCATGATTAAGATATCCTATGATTTTCATATCCATTCCTGTCTGTCTCCCTGCGGTGATGAGGATATGACGCCTGCCAATATTGCTGGTATGGCAGCAGTGAAAGAGCTTGATGTAATAGCAGTAACGGATCATAATTCCTGCAGGAATTGTCCTGCCGTTATGTCAATGGTAGAGAAGTATGATATTATTGCTATTCCCGGTATGGAATTATGTACCTTAGAGGAGGTACATGTACTCTGCTTATTTGCAACACTTTCGGATGCTATGGATTTTGATGCTTATGTAGCTTCGAAGCTAATTAAGATTCCGAATAATGAACAAATCTTTGGCAGTCAAAAAATATATAATGCCGTGGATCAATGCATCGGTGAGGAGCCTTATTTGTTGGTCAATGCCACAGAAATATCCTTTGACCAATTAGATGGAATTATGAAGCAATTCCATGGAATCTATATCCCTGCACATATCGATAAAAATTCCAACAGTCTCCTGTCTAACCTTGGATTTATTCCGCCGGATGCCAGATTTACATGTGCAGAAGTAAAGGATATCAGTCATATATCGGATTTATTACAGAGTAATCCCTATTTGAGCCAGTGTAAAATTATCACAAATTCCGATGCTCACTCACTGGCATATATTAATGAACCGGTAAACTTCTTACAAGTGAAAGAACGAAGTATAGAGGGTGTACTGGAAGCACTACGATAACAATGGCTCTTAGAGGAAAACGAGGTTAGCGCATTTTCCCTAGGAGCCTTTTGCTATCACGATGCAATAATAGAATTATAAGCCAAATGCTGGGAATTAATAAAGTCGAACATGGAAAATAAAGTGAAACGGCTTGATTTTTATTAATGGATATGTTATACATGACTTTATCTATATAAAGTAATGAATTTAATCATGAGATTTTACGAGACTTACTCCGTCTGACAATCAAAAATGATTTTTATTTGTAAAAACGCAAACTTGTGTTATAATATTCAAGATAAGCAGATAAGTGCAGACGTGCATCCTAATCAGCGTAAGCATTCAATCCATATAAACCAGAACATTTCCTGGAGATTGGGAAGTGCTGTGGTTTATATGGAACTATAAGGAACGAAACTAATAAGGCAAAGGAGTTTTGATATGGAATTGATAGATATCAGAGAACTATATCGTAACAAAGACCAATATATTGGAAAGAAAGTTCAGGTCGGTGGCTGGGTAAGAAGTATTCGTGATTCGAAGTCTTTTGGCTTTATCGTATTACATGACGGAACCTATTTTCAATCCCTTCAGGTTGTTTATCATGATACGCTGGATAATTTCCAAGCAATATCGAAATTAAATGTGGGATCTGCTATTATCGTATATGGTGAGTTAGTAGCTACCCCGCAGGCAAAACAGCCTTTTGAGATCCAAGCAGAGAAGGTTGAAATTGAAGGAGCATCCACGCCGGATTATCCAATTCAGAAGAAAAGACATACTTTAGAGTATTTAAGAACAATCGCTCATTTAAGACCAAGAACGAATACGTTCCAGGCAGTATTCCGCGTGCGCTCTCTTATTTCCTATGCAATTCATAAGTTCTTCCAGGAGAGAGATTTCGTATACGTTCATACTCCGATTATTACAAGCAGCGATGCGGAAGGTGCAGGGGAAATGTTCCGCGTTACTACCCTTGATTTTGACAATCTTCCTTTAACAGAGGATGGTAAGGTTGATAACTCTGAGGACTTCTTTGGGAAAGTTGCGCATCTGACGGTAAGTGGACAATTAAATGGAGAAGCCTATGCAATGGCATTCAAGAATATTTATACATTCGGTCCAACCTTCCGTGCGGAAAACTCTAATACAACCCGCCATGCAGCAGAATTCTGGATGATTGAGCCGGAAATTGTATTTGCCGACCTAAAAGACAATATGGAATTGGCTGAGAGTATGTTAAAGTATATTATTAACTATGTATTAGAAAACGCTCCGGAAGAAATGAAATTCTTTAACGAATTTATTGATAAGGGACTTCTGGAACGCTTACACCTTGTGGCAAACTCCGATTTTGGTCATATTACTTATACCGAAGCGATCAAACTCCTGGAGCAGAATAATGATAATTTTGAATATAAAGCATACTGGGGTTGCGACCTTCAAACAGAGCATGAAAGATATCTGACGGAACAGGTATTTAAGAAACCGGTATTCGTAACCGATTATCCAAAGGAAATTAAAGCTTTCTATATGAAGCTGAATGAGGATAACAAAACCGTTGCTGCTATGGACTTATTGGTTCCGGGCATTGGCGAGATTATCGGTGGAAGTCAAAGAGAAGATGACTACGATAAATTGATTAAGAGAATGGAAGAGCTTGGACTTGATAAGGAAAGCTATGAATACTATCTTGATTTACGCAAATACGGATCAGCCAGACACGCAGGTTTTGGTCTTGGCTTTGAACGCTGCGTAATGTACTTAACAGGTATGAGCAATATCAGAGACGTCATTCCATTCCCTAGAACAGTGAATAACTGCGAGCAATAATAGAATAAATCAATTTCAAAAGGGAGGCTTATAAGCCTCCCTTTTAATGATTGTAAGTCAATATTCCGAAAGTTACTAATCTGAATAATTAAAATAAGTCAATACATATAAAAGGTTATCAAGAAAGTAATGTACCTTAAGAACTTTCTTGATAACCTTTTTATACCTTCAAGGAAGGCAAGACCTTACTATATTTTTTATTATATTAAAGATATATGGGTCATACATTAGTTAAACCGTGCTACTAATTATCAAAATGAAAAATCTGTGGTTTTACCCGCTCTAAAGCAAATAGCAAAATCATTCCCAAAATGCCGACAGAAACCACTTCACCAAGTCCAACCGTTAGCATCATAAATGGAATGGCATCCGGTATCTCATACGCATACCTTAAAACCCAAGGAATAATGAGTGCATTTGCGACAATCGGTGGAATTGGTACAAGGAATTTGTGACGTCTTAAACCATAGGATGTGAGTGCAGCAATTAACGTTGCCAATGAACCAAAGATCATATCCAATGGATCAGTGGCAGTGAGTGCGGCGCTTAAAAAGCATCCAATGGTTACACCGGGGATAGCTGCTGGTGTGAAATAAGGTAGAATTGTCAGTGCTTCGGCTATTCGAACTTGCACCGGCCCAAAGCTAATTGGGGCGAAAATGATTACCAGAACGGTATAGATTGCTGCAATTACCGCAGCATGGGTAATAAATTGAATTTTTTTTTCCATAGTAATTCTCCTTTAGTTTTGTTTTACGTCAGGAAGGTCTCGAACTGACGGTTGTTTTGATGCAAGCCCTAGAAGGGGATTACAACGAAGTATACTATAGCGTATTTGGATGAAAAATGCAAGTGCCATAAATCGGGAAAATTCGCCTCTTCTTTAAAAAAGAAATCGTCGATAGGATAAATCATGTCTCGATAGGTATCTAAGAGCGCAATTGCATTTGAAGTTCCATATTTACCATAATCAATAAATTAGATATAATAGAAAGAATGAAAGATATATTTTAAGGGACAGTAATGGATTGCGTTAAAATAGCAAATAAAATTAGGAATATTTAGGAACTTAAGAAAAAGGTGATTATATGGCAAAACTATTGATATTGGATTTGGCTGACGTTGATGAAGTATGCAATGTTGGTAAAGCCCTTTCTTCTCCGGTAAGATTAGAAATATTAAAACTGCTTTATGAAGAGAGTCTAAATATTGGAGAGATTTCTGAGAAACTTCAGATTGCTGCTTCCAGTGCGGCGCTTCATGTTAATATATTAGAGAAGGCAGGACTGATTAATACGGAAGTACAACCTGGCACAAGAGGAGCGGTTCGGTTGTGCAGCAGAAAAAATGATGTTGTAACGATTAGCCTTGATAACGTATCTCAAAATGTAAATCAAGTGATTAGTGTTCATATGCCGATTGGCGCTTATACTGATTGTGAAGTATATTCCACTTGCGGTCTTGCAGATGAGAACGGTTTTATCGGAAATGAAGATACAAAACAATGCTTTTATCTGCCGGAAAGAATAAATGCGCAAATTTTATGGAGTTCGGGTGGGTATGTAGAATATAAATTCCCAAATCAACTTCCTAAGAAAGCAGATTTAAAAAGAATTGGCTTATCGTTAGAGATATGTTCGGAAGCACCGAATTACAGAGAAAATTGGAAGTCGGACATAACTTTATGGATCAATGGGGTTGATTGTGGAACGTGGCTGTCACCGGGAGACTTTGGAGCAAGAAGGGGAAGGCTTACACCGCAATCCTGGGTATCCGGTAATACGCAGTATGGGCTCTTAACTACCTGGGAAGTCCGAAAAGATGGATGTTATATTAATGAAAATAAAGTGGGTGAAACCACGATTGCAATGCTTGGTATCAAAGAAAATGAACCTTTGGTTGTACGCATTGGCAATAAAAAGGATGCAAAATATATCGGAGGATTTAATATCTTTGGAGAGAGGTTTGGAGATCATCCTCAAAATATCATATTAACTATGGAATATTAAATTTCTTTGTATGGTTTTGAGCATATCAAGAAGATGTATAAGCTTTTTGATATGCTATTTTTATTCTTAAAAATATGTGATAGACAGGATGTTAACTCACAAAACAAACAGTATAACTGAAAATTTACCACTATAAATATACAGAAAAATTGTTTAAATAATAAACTTTATATATGATTTTAATAAAAAATATCAAAATCAATATTGTAAAATTGTATAATGTGATTTATAATATTAATCATAAAAACATAAATGTTGTTTAAATAAGAAAAGCTGCAGCGAAAAACAAACAATGTTTGTGTTGATAAATGTCTGTACAAAGCATTTAATCAGATATTAAGAAGGAGGGGTATTAATGAAGCTGAAAAAATTAATGGCTTTATTACTTGCTACAATCATGTGTCTTTCATTAATGGCATGTGGTAGTTCACAAAAAAGCAATGAAAACACGGAAACGGGTAGTATGAATAATGAAGGGGAAGCTGAAGAACAACCTCAGGTGAAACCGGGTAAAAAGGGTAGCATTGAATTTTGGACTGTATTCACAGGCGCGGATGGAAGCTCTATGCAGGCTATTGTTGATGCCTATAATGCAACTAATCCGGACTATACGGTTAATCATCGTGCAATTGAAGCAAATGACTTATATCTAAAAATGCCTTTGGCAATCCAATCCGGAGAAGATGTTCCGGATGTAGCAATCAACCATATTGAAAGAATTCCGTTATTCCAGGAAAACGGTTTCCTAGAAGATTATAATAATTTTATAGGGGATTCTCCTATTAAAGCAGAAAACTATAATCCGAAAGCTTGGCAGATGACAGAAATTAACGGAGGACATTATGGTATTCCATTGGATGTTCATTCCTATGCATTATATGTAAATATGGACTTGTATGAGAAATATGGTAATGGTGCCTTAGATGACGGCATATTAACCTGGGATGAAATTAAAGCCAGCGGTGAAGCTTGTAAAGCAGATGGTATTGTTACTATAGGTATGGCTTGGCACCGTGTTAAGTTCTTAGCAGCCTATGCACAGTTGGGCGGTACGCTTAGTTCCGACGGAGTAACACCGGATTTTGATAATGATAAGGCTTTAAAAGTACTTAATCTATGGACGGAACTGAATGATTTAGGTTACATACAAAAAGACGGAGATGCTCCTTGGGAAATGTTCCTTGGTGGTCAAGTGCTATATTGTCCGGAAGGAATTTGGATGTGGAACAATGTAAAAGAAGCAGGATTGAATGCTAAGATTTATGATTATCCGGTATTTGATCCGGCGGTAAAAGGCAATTGGACATCATCGCATCAGTTTGTACTTCCAAAGAATGAAAAACGTGATGCGGAAAAGACAAAAGCGGTATTGGAATTTATTGATTTCATTGGCAATAATAGTTTGGAATGGGCGAAAGCAGGTCAAGTACCGGCACACAATGCGATTAAAGATGTGGCAGAGTTTAAAGATATGCCGCAGGCATTTTTGGCTGATGAAAATGAAGAACTTAAAATTTACAACTATAAATATTATGGTTATGCAGTAGAAAGTCTTGATAAGGTTCTTACAGAAATCTTATTCGGACGTATGACTGCTGAGGATGGATTAAAGCAGGCGGTGCAAGAGACGAAAGATCGAATCGAAATGGGGCAATAAAATAATAAATAGTCTATATATGATGCAAGGACTAATATAAATTTTTATGTTAGTCCTTGCATTAAAATAGAATGGAGGAAGGAATTGTGCAGAAAAGTTATAGGGTGAAAAGCAAAAAGAAGTTTAGTATTACTCCGTATTTATTTATTGCGCCGCATATCATCCTGTTTATTATATTTTTTGTTATACCAATGTTTTATGGAATATATGCATCCTTTACCAAATGGAACTTGTTCTCAGATCCAGAGTTTATTGGTCTTGATAACTATAAAACAATTCTTTTTAATAAAGAATCTACCTTCTATCGGCAATTTTGGAATGGTCTAAAAAATACGATTACCTTTGTAATCATCTGTGTTCCGTTTCAGATAATCATTCCCCTGTTTATTGCGCTTCTTTTAGATAAAAAACCGAAGGGACGTAATATTTTTCAGGGAATTCTCTACATGCCGACCTTATTTTCCATTACATCTGTTACCTTAACCTGGTTATTTATATTTAACCGATCTTTAGGTTTATTTAATAATCTGTTTGGAACAGATATTAATTGGTATGGAGAACAACCTTATGCTTGGATGACAATTGTTATTACAACCTTATGGTGGGGAATTGGAGGAAATTTAATTATCTATGTTGCAGCGCTATCCGGTATTGATAAATCCGTATTAGAAGCAGCAAACTTGGATGGTGCGAAAGGATTTAAGCGTTTTTGGTATATCACTGTACCAACCATTAAATTTCCCTTAACTTATACAATTATTGTATCTGTAATTGCACAGTTTAATATCTACGGGCAGCCTTTGATTATTACCGGAGGAGGTCCGAATGAATCGACTTTTGTACTGCTTATGTACATACGTAATTTGGCTTTCGGAACTGGAAATTCAATCGCAGGTATGGCAAGTAGTATGGCGACATGCCTTGGATTGATCATTGGCATCATTTCTGTTGGTCAGCTAGTATTGATACGCAGACGGTCAGAATAGGAGGAGAGCATATGAAGATTAGAAAACATCAAAGCGATGATACGCAAGTTTTTGCAAGTACAAAAAAAGAATCGTGGATTGCCTTTTTCCTGCTTTGTATCATTGTATTAATTGCTTTAGTGCCTCTATTCTGGATTATCATTTCTTCCTTTAAAGTGGATGCTGAAATTAATCAGGCAGGAGGCTTTATGTTTTTACCAAAGACATGGACGCTGAAAAACTATAAGGAAATTCTGTCATTCAGTAATAAACAGCTTCCTGTATTCCGTTGGTTTTTCAACTCCATCATTGTATCCGGTATTCACACCATTTTGGCTGTCATTATCTATGCTATGTCAGCCTATGCATATGCAAAATTGGAGTTTAAGGGAAGGGACACATTATTTTTGACAATCATGTTCTTATCATCCTTTCCGGCAATAACCAATATCATTCCGTTATATAAAATCATGCATATTTTTGGCTGGTTAAATAAATTGATTGCTTTAATCGTGCCGGGTTTAGCAGGAGTATTAAACATTTTTCTAATCCGACAATTTATGTATGCAATACCGGACGTTATTCTGGAATCAGCAAGAATTGACGGAGCAAAAGAGTGGAGAGTTTTTGCTAAGATTGTTATGCCAAACTGCAAGCCAATCTTAATTGCGGTAGGACTATTTACATTTACGGGAAGTTGGAATGACTTTTTATGGCCGTCCATCGCAATAAATAATATAGATCGCTTAACCTTAACCGCAGGTCTTCAATTGGCGAAAGGTGTATATGGAAATCAAGTGGCAAGAATGTGTACGATTGCAACGATAGCAATTGTACCTATGATCATTTTATACATATTTACACAGAAATACTTTGTGAAAGGTATTTCTATTAACTCAGGTGTAAAAGGCTAATGAAAATACATAGAAAAGAGGGACTTAAAAATGAATATACCAAGAAATGAGTATCCAAGACCACAATTTGTTAGAAATGAATGGATGAATTTGAACGGAGAATGGGACTTTTCTTTTGATACAAACTGCTTTGATAGAAAGATAATAGTACCTTATGTTTATCAATCAAGGTTGTCTGGTATAAACATACAGGATACTCATGAAACTGTGTGGTACCGTAAAAATTTTAAATTACCAGATAGTATGAAGGATAAAAGGATTATTCTTCATTTTGGAGCAGTGGATTATTATTGCCAAGTGTGGGTAAATGATATCTTTATTATGGATCATGCCGGAGGGCATATTTGTTTTGAAATGGATATCACCCATGCTTTAAAAGAGGATAATAATACGATTGTGGTAAAGGTAGTGGATAATCCATACGACCTTGAAATGCCAAGAGGAAAGCAATATTGGAAAGAGCATTCGGAAGGAATTTTCTATACCAGATCGACGGGTATTTGGCAGACAGTATGGCTGGAAGCAGTAGAAGAAGTGCATTTAAAAAGGGTTTATATTACGCCGGATTTAGATAACATGCAAGTAGAATTCAACTATGAAATTTCTGGTGATAAGCCTGTTGAACTTAAAACGGAAGTTTATTTTGAGGGTCAATTGATAACAGTAAGTACAATTGAAACTAAGCGTAAATCGGGAAGTTATAAACTTTTTATAGATCAGCAGTTACTCAGCAAATGGAACTTTCAGGAGGAATTGGTTTGGACACCGGAAAACCCTAGACTGTTCGATGTGGTATTCCGTGTACTGGAATCCGGACGGGAAGTGGATACAGTATCCTCTTACTTTGGAATGAGAAAGGTTTCTATTGAAAATGGGAAGTTTTTATTAAATAATCGTCCGTATTATCAAAAATTACTCCTCGATCAGGGGTATTGGGAAGATTCTTTATTGACCGCACCTACGGATGAGGATTTTATTAAGGATATCCAACTGGCAAAATCGATGGGATTTAACGGAGTACGAAAACATCAAAAGATTGAAGATCCAAGATTTTTATACTATGCGGATACGATGGGCTTCTTAGTATGGGGTGAAATTGCAGCAGCCTATGTTTATTCCAGAGTATACGTAAAACGGATTACCTATGAATGGATTGATGAAATATTAAGGGATTATAATCATCCCTGCATTGTCGCATGGACACCGTTAAATGAATCTTGGGGAGTATTCAATATTAAAGATAAGAAAGAAGAACAAAGCCATAGTGCTGCAATGATTTATCTGACAAAATCGCTTGACCAGACCAGACCTGTAATTTCCAACGATGGCTGGGAGCATACCTGTACAGATCTAGTAACCATTCATGATTATGACTGGAACAGGGAAACCCTGAAGGAACGCTATAAGAGTTTGGAAAACATTTTGCAGTTTAAACCAGGTGGACGACCATTGTTTGCAAATGGTTGGAAGTATCAGGGGCAGCCGATCTTAGTTACGGAGTTTGGCGGAATTTCCTATAAAAAAGGCAATTGGGAAGGCTGGGGATATTCCAGCGCAACTTCAGATGAAGATTATGCAGAGAGGCTGAATAATGTCATTTCCCCGCTGTTGGAATCACCATGGGTACAGGGGTATTGCTATACCCAAATTACGGATGTGGAACAGGAGATCAATGGTTTATGTACCTATGATAGACAACCCAAAATTCCGGTAGAAACCATACGTGCCATCAACGAAGGAAGATGGAAGAAATAAAAATTATGGGGTAAACTATGCGAGATAAAAGAATCGATTGCTTTAAGGGTATACTCACCGTGCAAATGGTATTGGCCCATTGCCTGCAATTTTATGCAAATTTTGATGTAGATAAAGGTTGGTGGTTTCTTACAGAGTACATCAATCTGACCACCTTTTCGGGATTTGTATTCGCCTATGGGTATATTTCCGATCATGCCTATTTTCAAGGGGAATTCATTTCCGCAATAAGACGGATTGGCAAGAATATGATTCGATTAATCATAGCATTTTATATATCAAGTTTTGCATTTGCAATATTTATTGAAAGTATGCCATTTCGTGCGGATAAAGTTTTTGAAATAGTATTTGTAAAACGATTGGCAGGATGGTCCGAATTTTTATTTTCCTTTGCAGGTGTTATGCTTGTTACAATCGCATTATGGAAGGCTTTTCATAGCCGGAAGGATCTATGGTTGCTGCTGATTGCCCTTTGTAGTGTAGCGGTTTGCTTATTGCCACATAGGGAGGTTACGCCGATAGTCGGAACCTTTCTTGGTGGATATGGCGGGACCTACTTTCCGGTAATTCCATACTATTTGTATTTTGTCATTGGCGTATATTTTGCAAAGAAGGAAATGAAATTTCACTGGATTGCCTTGCTGATATCCATTGCTGGAACAGCTTACGCTGTACTATATGCGATTTTCTTTTCCAAAGGGTGGCCGCCCCGTTTCCCGTTGTCTTTTGCTTGGCTGATTGGAAGTATGCTATTTCTATACGCATATTATTTACTATCCTTAATTTTAGGGAATAGCAAATACTTTGCATGGCTGGCAGATATCGGAAGGTATAGTTTGACTTATTTACTTATCAGCAATATCATAATTTTTGCGCTAAAGCAATCGAGATTCTTTATTATTAGTAGTGATTATAGCGTAGGTCTTTTTGCAGTGATTATGTTTATCCTGTGGTATATGATTGGACTGGTAAAAGGAAGGAGCCACCTGAAAGCCAATGGAACATTGATCACTACAAAATAGTTTAATATTTCATAAGTTAAACAAAATGAATTGGCAAGCCAATTCACTTGTCATGAATAAAAAGAATTGGTAAGCCAATTCTTTTTATTTTTGGATTTTAATAACCTATCATTACAAAAGATAAATCCTCATATAAATATAATGATAATGGATAAGTTATCATGTTTTACTTCGTTCGTGTTTATTGCTTTAAGGCTGAGAATATACATTACGATAGCAAATTAGTTTATCAGGGAAGGAGAAAATGTATGGTAGAGTTCTTGTCGAGATATATCGTATTGGTGGTATTGGGGATATGCTTATGCCTGGGATATATTATAAAGCACAGTATATCATTCATACCAAACAAGTTTATACCGCTCATATTAGGGGTAGTCGGCATTATTTTAAATGTTTGGATTAATAATTGGACAATTACTCCGGAAATTATACTGGGTGGTTTGGTCAGTGGTTTGGCAAGTACAGGAGCATTTGAAATGGTACGCAATATAGTAGGTAAATCGGAAACCGTAGCCAATGTAGTTACTCAAGAACATATCAAGAAGAGATAATATAGGATAATTGGATGAATACATATTAGAACCAAGAAATTGCCTATTTCCGTTAATAATAAACTGCTAATAAACGGCACATTCATGTCCGAGCAAATTTTTCAAAGGGAGACGCTTCTTTTGGAAAGCCTTGCTCGGACTATTTTTATTCATAATAAAATGGATTGGCTGCAAATGCTTTTATGCATGCCAAGTGTTAACTTGCCAATGCATCTTGTGGTTTAGCAGTATGGATAGGCAAACCTTACAGAATATATGTTCTCTGTATTGCTTGCTATTCGACTTTTTTATATGGTATAATCTTCACAAATAAGCCATTTAAGACAGGTAGGTAAGTGCAGGCGTAAGTCCTGATTTGCGCAAAGTAGAAGTAAATGCGAAGGTAAAAAGGAGGTCCCTATGAAATTTATCCATATCGCAGACGTACACCTTGGTGCGATTCCGGATTCGAATATGCCCTGGGGAGAGCAAAGGGCAAGGGAAATCTGGAGCAGCTTTGAACATATCATTCATGTTTGTAATGAAGAAGAAGTGGATCTTCTTTTAATTGCAGGGGATCTGTTTCACAGGCAGCCGTTGGTTCGTGAACTGAAAGAGGTTAACTATCTTTTTCAAAAGCTACGAAAGGCACAAGTGGTGCTTATGGCAGGCAATCATGATTATCTTAGTGTTAGATCCAATTACCAGGGCTTTGCATGGGATAGTCGGGTACATATGTATTATCATGGTGTAGCAGAGATCATCGAATTCCCGGAGCTTCATACCGAAGTCTATGGATTTAGTTACTTACAAAGGGATATTACGGAGCCGCTTTATGATGAGATACAACCGCATAACAACGGCAAGATACATATTCTTCTTGCCCATGGTGGGGATGAGAAGAATATTCCATTGAATAGAAAGAAATTAAAGCAAACCGGGTTTGATTATATCGCATTGGGACATATTCATAAACCGGAGATTATCAGCGAGCAAATGGCTTATTCGGGATCATTGGAACCGCTAGATAAGAATGAAACGGGAGAGCATGGATATATCCTTGGGGAAATCATCATGACAAAAGAGGGAGAAAGGCAGACTCGGCTCCGTTTTGTTCCAAGTGCCCATCGGCAATATATAAGACATATATTAACGGTGGACCCGGAAACGACGAATGGTTCATTGCAAGATCAGGCGAAGGAAGCAATGCACAGAGGCGGATTGCAGAACATTTATATGTTTAGCATTCGAGGGAACAGGAATGAATCTTTTCAATTAGATCACGTAGCGTTGCAATCCCTTGGAAATGTGTTGGAAATTAATGATAATACGGTTCCTGACTATGACTTTGATGCCCTTTATCGTGAAAATGCGGACAACTTAATCGGACTTTTTATCCGGAAGATACGCGAGAATGCAAAGCATGATGAAATTGCAAAAAAGGCCCTTTATTATGGACTAGAAGCTTTGCTTGCGGCACAGGATCAATAGGAAAGGCTGGTATTACCGATGCTTTTTAAGAAATTACATCTCGATTATTTCGGACGTTTCCGTGATTATACAATCGATATGCATCCGGGCATTAATTTGATCTACGGGGATAATGAAGCAGGAAAATCTACAATACATACCTTTATCAAAGGCATGCTGTTTGGAATTGAAAGAGCAAGGGGACGGGCTTCCGCTTCCAAGGAGGATATCTATGCCCGATATCTTCCCTGGGACTATCCAGGGGCATATCGCGGTTCTATGGACATTGAGATTGACGATAAGAGGTATCGAATCCATAGGAGTTTTCATGCAAATGATAAATACTTTACAGTAACGGATTTGGAAACGGGACGGAATGTTCACCTTAAAAATGATCATATCAGTGATATCATTCCGGGATTAAATGAATCCACTTATAGAAATACAATTAGTATAGAGCAACTAAAGGTATCAACAGACGCCCGGCTTGCTTTGGCACTTGGCAATTATATGGCTAATCTATCCATATCCAAAAGTAATGAAGTTAATGTTTCAAAGGCATTGAATTCTCTTACCGCGCGAAAGAAAGCGCTGGAGAATGCGATTGATTCCACTGAGTACATGGAACTGAAAGATGCAATACAAGATAGAGAGAAAAAGGAACAGCAGTTAGATTCGCTTACCATGCAACTTAAAAAGCTATTTGCTGAGCATGACGAAATCGTGGACGAAAAGCAGCGTCTCATGGAACACTACAATGAGGAAGAAATAAACCGTATGGATTATCTTCCTGCCATATTAGAAAAATACAGGAATTTTAAAGCGTTTACTAGGCAGAGTTTGCAGATTAAAGAGAAGCGGATGGAAATACAGCAACAGAAAGCACTGATTGAGAAAAAGCTGAATGGCAGTAATCTTCAGGAGGATATGAAGCTATGCCAGGAAATGAATGCAAAGCTGCAAGAGCAGAATCTTAAGAGGCAGGAATTACAGCAAAGCATCAATAGCCTTGTTGGGAATAGGAATAAAAGACTTCGTTTGATATTATTGGTATCAAGCATCCTAGCAATCGCTGCATTTGCAATAATCAATAGTAAACTATTAGGAATCTTGATTGGCGCTATGGCCATCCTTGCAGGTTTGTTTTGTTATGCTTTCATAAGTCGCAATATAAGGAAACATGTGGTCAGATTAAGAAGCCAAGAGGCAGAAGTGATAAAGAAGCAATCGGCATGGCAGGAGAAACTATCCGTAATCTATGCCAGGTATCAGGTGGCAACATTTCAGGAACTACTGCAAAAGCAAGAGGAATATTTGCAACTATCCTATGCGATGCAAACTGCCAATCGTCAATTAGAGGAACTTCTTTCGCAGGAAAGTGCAACGGAGAATCAAAGGGACTATGTTTATGAAGAAATCATGAAATATATGCAGAACTTTCTTTCCGAGGATGAATTGTCGGATGAAGCGATCAAGCGATTAGAGGAAGAAATCAGTCGCAGAAGACAAAAGCAGCAACAGTTACAAAGGACTATTGACGAGAAGCTGCATACGAATAAAATGGCTATAGAAAAATATAAATGGATGATTTCTGAATTGGAGAAGAATGAGGAAGAACTCTTAAAGTTAAAAGCAAGGCTTTCGGAATTGGAGCAAATGCAAAAGAACAATGCATGTGAGCTGGAAGCGGTTAAGCTGGCTTTGCGTACCATACAGGATTTGTCAGCATCGATTCATGATAGTTTTGGCAATCAATTAAACACAGCAATCTCAGATATTATCAAAAAGGTAACCAATGATAAATATACCGATGTTAAGGTGGATGAAAAGCTTAATATTAAAGTTGAGTTGAATGGAAACTATATACCTTTTGACAAATTAAGTACAGGGACGATAGATCAGATCTATTTATCCCTTCGTATAGCGGTAGCGGATTTGTTGCTTGGGAAGAATACAATGCCATTGATTCTTGACGATAGTTTTGCGTATTATGATGACGAGCGTGTAAGAACTTCCTTGCAGCAATTATCAACCAGACAGCAGGTAATCCTATTTACTTGTCACAAGCGGGAACAACAACTACTAGAGGAATTGAAATTACCCTATCATTATGTAGAATTACAGTGAGGTTAATGAAATGGCAAAATGGAAACGTAATCAACCGGATAATTTGCACAGAAGAAAATTGGGACAAGTCCTAAAGCTTGTATTTCAAATATTTTTTCTGATCATTTTGGTTACCATTACAGTTGGAATGATTTATTTTTATCATACTTATGGTAGGGATTTGTTACGGATGCAATCAGAAGCAAAACAGATGGTTCGTGAATCTACAAGGGATACGTTCCGTGCCGCGCAGACAAGCTTAGTATATGACTCAGAAGGAGATTTGATTTCCAGTCTAAAATACGTTAAGGATGTATACTATATTGCTTTCGAGGATATCCCAAGTGCAGCGATTGATGCTATGCTGGTATCGGAAGATCGTAAGTTTCTGGAGCATAGTGGTGTCGATTACATGGCTAATATTCGTGCAGCAATAGCATTGATTAAGAATAAAGGCAAGATCACCCAAGGAGCCAGCACCATAACGCAACAGCTTGCACGGAATGTGTTTCTTACTCATAAAGTAACCTATGAAAGAAAGACAGAAGAAATCTTTATTGCTATGGAATTGGAAAAGAAATATTCCAAGTTTGATATTCTGGAATTTTATTTCAATAATATTTACTTTGCCAATGGGCATTATGGGATTCAAGCAGCCAGTTATGGTTATTTTGGTAAGAGCATTCAAGGTTTAAGTCTTTCGCAAATTGTATTCCTCTGTGCTATTCCGAATAATCCAAATCGATATAATCCGGTTACACACTACGAGAATACGATTGCCAGAAGGAATCGTATTCTTGATCAGATGCTTGCGGATGGCATATTAAATCAAGAGGAATATCAAGAGGCTGTCAATGAAAAGATAGAGTTAAAACAAACAAAGCTGGATAAGAAGAACTATGTAGAGACCTATGTTTACCATTCCGCCATTAAGGCATTAATGGCTAAGGAGGGATTTGTATTCAGGAATTCTTTTGCAGATAAGGAATCGAAGCAGCTTTACGAAGAGGCGTATGACGAGCTGTATTACAGAATACAACAAAGCTTATTCCGCGGAGGATATCGCATCTATACCTCCATTGATATGGAGAAACAAAAGCTGTTACAGGAGTCAGTGAATAAAGTTTTAGAAAAGTTTACAGAGGTAAATAAAGAGGGAATCTATCAGTTGCAAGGAGCGGCTGTATGCATTGATAATGATAATGGGCGTGTCGTTGCAATCGTTGGAGGGAGAGGGCAAGAGGTTGAGGGTTATACCTTAAATCGAGCATACCAGAGCTTTCGACAACCAGGCAGTGCGATTAAACCCTTAATTGTATATGCACCGGCATTCGAACGAGGCTATACGCCGGACAGTATTGTGGTGGATGAGAAGTTTGAAGGGGGGCCTTCCAATGCCGGAAAAACCTATGCTGGCGAGATGAAACTGCAGCGGGCAATTGAACTATCAAAGAATACGGTCGCTTGGAAATTGTTTGAGGAATTAAAGCCCGCCGTAGGGCTATCCTATCTTCTTGAAATGAATTTTTCAAAAATCCAAACCAGCGATTATATTCCTGCAGCTTCCCTGGGAGGATTTACTGTGGGGGTAAGTCCGCTGGAAATGGCAGCAGCATTTTCCGCCTTAGAGAACGATGGATATTACCGGGAACCTACCTGCATTGTTAAAATCATGGATGCTGAGGGCAACGAAATCGTAGGAGATTATGTAGAAGAAAAGCCGGTATACAAAACGAGTGCTGCACGTATGGTTACAGAATCACTAACCGGTGTCATCAAGAATGGTACAGCGAAAGGATACGGACTTAAGAACACCATCAGTGCCGGTAAGACCGGGACAACCAATGGGAATAAGGATGGATGGTTCGTGGGCTATACTCCATATTATACAACCAGTATCTGGGTGGGATGTGATCTGCCGAAAACCGTGGAAGGACTGTCGGGTTCCACCTATCCGGGAAAGATATGGCAGCAATTTATGAATCAAATTCATACACCGGAAATGGATAAAACTTTTTCGTACTATGATTGGCGTTCGGAATCAACAAAAGAAACAACCTTACCGTAGGGGATATACAAAAAAGAGGCAGATTCATATCTATTGATATCCATCTGCCTCTTCTTTATATCGATGTTGCCAGCCCATTTTCATTATTCATATGAATGGGCTGGCAATTTATCTTGTATTCTATTTATTACTGTCTATTCTTAATATCTTCATGATGCTTCTTCATGATCTTCTGAATTCTTTCTACAGGGTTTAAAAGACCGCTAATACTGTTATCATGATTTAAGGTATCTATAATGAGGGCAATGTATTTGCTCATGTCAACGTTGATGTAGTATGGCTTCTGGAGAAGTTCCGGACTTTGATAAATCAAGTTCGTAGTCATAACTCGATAAATTAAGCCCTGTTTGTAAGCCTCATCAAATTTTTCAAGCCCATTGGTAAATAAACCGAAAGTGGAAGCAACAAATATTCTGCCTGCCTGTCTGCGTTTCAATTCACTTGCTACATCCAGCATACTTTCGCCGGAAGATATCATATCGTCAACAATTAAGATATCCTTTCCTTTCAGTTCGGAACCAAGGAATTCATGCGCTATGATAGGATTACGTCCATCAACAATTCTTGTATAATCTCTTCTCTTATAGAACATACCCATGTCCAAGCCAAGTAAGTTCGCATAATATACAGCTCTTGACATTCCACCTTCATCCGGGCTGATTACCATCATATGATCGGCATCAATACGGATATCTGGAACACTTTTAATCATGGCTTTAATAAATTGATAAGTTGTTGCAACTGTTTCCAGACTATTTAGAGGGATTGCATTCTGCACCCTAGGATCGTGAGCATCAAAGGTAATGATACTTTCCACACCCATATTGGTTAATTCCTGAAGTGCTAAAGCACAGTCAAGAGATTCTCTTGATGTACGTCTGTGTTGTCTGCCTTCATATAGGAATGGCATAATAACGGTAATTCTTTTCGCCTTACCGCCTACTGCTGCAATGATTCGCTTAAGATCCTGATAATGATCATCCGGTGACATATGATTTGTCTTTCCTGCAATTTTATAAGTCAAACTATGATTAGTGATATCTACAAGTAAGTAAAGGTCTTTTCCTCTTACGGACTCTTTAATCATACCCTTAGCTTCACCGGAACCAAATCTAGGGCAACTTGCGTTCAGTAAAAAGGTATCTCTTTGATAACCAGCAAATGCAATCGTACTTTTGTGCTCACTTTCCCTTTCGTTACGCCATTTCACAAGATAATCATTCACTTTTTGGCCGAGCTCTTTGCTGCTTTCCAGTGCAATGATACCTAGCGCTCCCGCAGGAATGGTTTCTACGATCTTCTCATTTGACATTACATTTCCCTCCATATAGATGATTGTTCGTTCTTCAAAAAGCACTTAAAGTTATACCATTATCGATATATTTCGTCAAGAAGCATTTCGATAGATTGCTTCTTTGAACAAGTGCCGTAATTCAAAGCGTTAAAGATAATATGTTTAAATTATACGAAACAAGCATACGAAAAGCGGATTTTTCTATGCTTGTATGATATAATTCGCGCATGGTGCCAAAGGCACCGTTATGCACGATTGGTTACTTTATATAAAAATCGCTGACAAAGTTTATTATTTTAAATTATGAATCGCTTTATGTAAGCGGATATCTTCCCCAAAGATACGACAGATTATATAGTTGTCGATAATTCTGGAATAAACCCGTTCGCTGTAATTGGTGTTAAGATTTTCAAGAGATAAGTTGGTTGAAATTAAGGTTGATTTCTGCCTTAAAAGGCGTTCATTAATAATTAGATATAATTGGGAGGAGATAAACGCATTATTTAACTCCGTTCCTAAATCATCGATAATTAACAGATCACAATCCAGAATGTATTCAAATTGGCTCGAGGCCAATTGCGCGTTATCCTCGTTTCTTCCAAACTTATGTTTTTCCAATATATCAAATAAACGAAATGCCGTTAGATAGATTACGGTATTACCACGGTCCAAAAGCTCCTTGGCGATACAATTGGCAAGAAATGTTTTACCGACGCCGGTATTGCCCATAAGTAAGAGGTTATCATTCCTGTCATTAAAATGCCGAATGAAGTTTTTGCAAATAGCCACAATCTTCTGTATATTAGAACGGGGTGAAAGCCCCGATATCTCGTCGATATAATCATCGGAGTAATAATCAAATGAGAAGTTCTTAAAATTCTCTTTATCCAGAATTTGCTTTAGGTTGGAAGCATCATAGATGAGATCTGCGATTGCCTGCTTAAAACAACTGCATTTTTCCGTTCCGATAAAACCGGTATCCTTACATTTATTACATCGATATTGCATTTCAAGATAATCCGAAGGATACCCATGGGACTTTAGCAGCTCTTTCTGCCTTATCTTTATTTCGGACGTTCTTTTCTTGAATTCTGCTATACTGGCATCATCACCAAAAAGAGCCCTTCTGCCGCTTTGGGCAGCAAGAGAAATCATTTCTTCATCGAGAGATTTAAATTCCGGTATGCTTGTATAGATTTCTTTGCGTCGCTTGTCCAATTCATGTTTGTTCATAAATTGGCGATTATCATATTCCCGCAGTATTTGGTTGTATTGATCATTCCTGATTGCCATAGCAAAATCTCCTTTATAATCCCTTGTTTAGAAGTTTACGTTCCAAATCGGCATAATCCTGTGCGGTATAAGTTCGCTGAGGAAATTGATTGAATTTGTTACTACTTGGTTTCGCAATAGGAGTTGTATTACTGCGAGCTTGATTGCTTTTGCTATATTCTTCATCTAATCTTATGATATCATCTTTTCCTTTTACGCCGTTTTTAAACCAAGTTTCAAGTATTTTATCAGTATATTTAAAATCCGGTTTTGATGTCCTAAGTAAAGTCCGATTACAAGCTTCGGTAATAATATCATCATTAAATTGAAATACTTCAACCCATTTCTTTATGTATTGCCGTTCAATCTGTCCGGGAGCGCGGTTTAAACCAAACGCTTTGTTAACGGCATTGAAGTGCTCGTTGTAAGCGGCTGTCGCCTCCTTTGCCTTTTCTTCTGTATCAATACCTTCCTCTGCCCATGTTAGTGCAACTGCTTCAATATAAGAAGTATTCTTTTTGCCTTTGGAAACGCAATATTCATATAGATACATGATTAATTCTGCAGAGAAATGCAGTTCCTCATATAGGTAAAGGATCAATTGGACATCCATTGGTTTTAACGGTCGGTCAAGATAAATCTCAACAATATGCATTGCCCATTTAATTTCGTCGTTATTTGACATCTGTGCAACTTTCTCAGCGGAATAACTTTGCCTTTGCGCCGGTTTGGTATTGGTATGTATACTAACAGCGATCTCGTCTAGTTCAGAGTCCGCATAGGTTATCTCATCAGTGCGTGACTGTGCTATTGCAGAATCATGGTTTTTTGTAATGTCTACCAGTCGAATCCCTGTGATTTCTTTCTTGATATTTCGTGTTACGGAAAGTACATGAAGCTTTTCCCAGTAATTAAGTGCGCGAATAATGTCTTTTTCGGTATTGTCTAAACAATCTGCGATAGAGGAAATTGTTACTTCCGTGCAGTTTCCGGTGAAACAGCGCAGTAGATATAGATAAACCTTCACATATGCCCCATTAGCGGAAGGCATATATTTGTCGATAAACGTGTTTGGAATCAACGTATAATCAGAGACACCTTCAGCGTTTATTGATATTGCACTCATTCTTCTCCAATCCCCCTTTTTGCAGTATTATCATTTTATATTATAGCAGATTTTTGTGGATAAGTTTGGAATAATCAGCGCAGATTAGGATACACGTCTGCACTTATCCATCCAAGTATGAGTATTTACTCGAGCTAACTCGGTAAATGGTCCTACTTGGAGGGACTAATCTACGCAGATTAAGCTCGATAACTGCGTTATCTCGCTCACATTGCACTTATCCATCCAAGTATGAGTATTTACTCAAGCAAGCTTGGTAAATACTCCTCCTCGGATGGACTAATCTGCTTATTCGTGGACATTATAACACAGAAAGAGGGTGGTGGGAATGGCTTATTTATTGGGATTCTTAAGGGGGAAATGGCTTGTTGATGGTGTGGATAATGTGGATGAAATGTTGGTAATCTTATGTAAAAAAATGTAAAATAATAAGGAACGCCAAAGATTTCGTGAATATTTTGACGGGTTGGTCTATATTTGTAGAATGAAATAGAATAAAAAAATTATCCACAGCATATTTTCACATAAAATGTTGATAATGCTGTGGATAACGTGGATAACTACAGTCCTAGAAGAGATTCTCCCACGGAAACAATGTCTCCGGCGCCCATAGTTATCAACAGGTCGCCGTTCATACAATTTAATAATAAAAAGTTTTCAATTTCATCAAAGCTAGGGAAATAGTAAACTTCTTTACCCAACAGTTCCAGTTCCCTTGCCAAATCCTTGGATGATATATCACCGGGATCTTTTTCTCTGGAGGCATAAATGTCGGATAACACGATTTTATCAGCCAATGACAAGGCTTTAGCAAAGTCCTTCAGATGACGTTTGGTTCGGCTGTAGGTATGAGGCTGGAAGACACACCAGAGAGTATTATGTGGATAAACTTTAGCAGCAGAAAGGGTTGCTGTAATTTCTGTCGGATGATGTGCATAATCATCAACAATCTTTACGCCGCCAATGCTTCCCTTATACTCAAATCTTCGTTTGGAGTTTTTAAAGGATTGGAGCGTTTTCTTAATTACATCCACAGGGATGCCGACTTGCATAGCAACAGCAATAGCTGGTAAAGCATTGGATATATTATGAAGGCCCAGGATATTTAATTTAAATCGATCCACAAACTGGCCTTTGAAATATAGATCAAAGCTTCCATCACTCATATCATCGAAATCAATATTATCTGCGGCATAGTCATATGCGATATCTTTCTTACGGTAGGCCGGATCTGCAATACCATAGGTGAATACTTCACATGCAAGATCCTTGGTTATCTCCTCATAACGATCGATTTCTCCATTAATGAATAGTTGACCATCCTTAGGAAGTAGCTTTGCAAAAGCATGAAAAGAATTGCGGATATCTTTCAGATCCTTAAAGAAATCCAGATGATCTTCATCGATATTCAAAATAATACTTCTCTTTGGGAAAAAATCGAGAAAAGAATTGGTATATTCGCATGCTTCCGTAATGAAATGTTCGGATTTACCCATGCGGATATTACCACCGATGGATTCTAAAATTCCACCTACCGAAATTGTTGGGTCGAGATTACCTTCAATAAATATCTGAGAGAGCATGGAGGTAGTCGTTGTCTTACCGTGGGTACCTGATATTGCGATGGCATCATCATAGTTTCTCATTAGCTGGCCAATGAGTTCCGAACGATTGAGCAAGGGGATACCCAGTCTTTGAACTTCCAAGAATTCTTCATTATCTTTAGCGATTGCAGCAGTATATACGACAAATTGAATATCCTGTGTGATATTGGCGCGTCTTTGACCGTATTGGACAACAATGCCGATGCTTTCCAGATGTTCTGTAATTTTGCTTTTTTGTCTGTCTGATCCGCTCACTTTGAAGCCCAAGTTATGTAAATATTCTGCAAATCCACTCATGCTGATTCCACCGATACCAATGAAGTGAATTCTGCATGGTTTGTTGAAATCTATTTGATACATAGTACACTTCCTATTCTATTTCTATTTTATATTAGATATTAACTATCTGCTATTATAACCTATTTGAATTAAATTACAATAAAAAATTCCTCGCAAGAAGGAATGTACATCGAATTATAGTACCTATTCTAATTATATTCTCTTATGTGCAACAGTTGCTAGTTTATCTTATGAAATGGTAAAAAAAACGGATTAGATTTAAAAATTCTATATAATATTATATATTATGCCATACGAAATGCAAAATTTAACATTTTTTTCGTAAAAATTATTCACATTTCTAAATTTATATGATATAATAGCATCAACATCTATCAAAAGTATGTAAATCTGCTCGAAAATGGGAGTATAGGAAGGATTAGTGACAGGAAAAGTAAGATTAACGAAACTTTTTCTTTTTAACTAACGATAAATAATGACAGAAGGGGGACCATGCTATGCAGATTACTGATGTTCGAGTACGAAAGGTTAGTAAGGAGGGCAAAATGAAAGCCGTTGTATCAATTACTATTGATAACGACTTTGTAGTTCATGATATCAAAGTAATTGAAGGCGATAAAGGTCTATTCATTGCTATGCCGAGTAGAAAAGCTGGTGATGGGGAGTATAGAGATATTGCTCATCCAATCAATTCGGACACGAGAGAAATGATTCAAAAAATCATTCTTGAGAAGTACGAAGTTGCAGCTTTAGATATCGACACAGAACTTGAGGAGTAGTACAAAATAATAATAAGACAAAAGAAGCAGCTGACATGCTGCTTCTTTTGTGCGATAAAATAAGACATATCAACAATTTATTACATAAAAAATGTTGTCGATTAAATTGTCTAAAATAAGACAAAATATTTCAAAGTTTTCGACAATAATTATTGCCGGAATTTAAATTGACAGCAACAGCGCAAGAAATTAGAGAAGAAATTTCAAAATTTAAGTTTTAATGAAAACTGCCGGAGGCATTTATATCTGCTTCCGGCAGTTTTATCAGACTTTAAATTTACCCATTAGCTCTTCAAGCTCAACAGCAATTTCTTCAAGCTTCTTGGCAGATTCTGATACATATTCCATATTCGCTAATTGCTGCTCCATAGCGGATGCGATTTCCTCTGTTGAGGAAGTGGATTGCTGTGCAATTGCGGAAATGCTTTCAATTTCGTTCACAACTTTGTTCTTGTCATTATTAATCATAGCTATTGCATCAATAATAATTTCAACCTCATGAATCACATTTGCAATCGTTTCTTCAATCACATAGAATGCATTGCTTGTTTGGGCAGAGATTTCTTTTGTTCGATGAATTGCTTGTGAACCTTGTTGCATATATTCCTGTGTGGCAAGAATGGATTCTTCAAGTTCCGCAACAAGCTTCTCAATACCTGCAATAGAATTGGAAGTTTGCATGGACAGCTTTCCGATTTCCTCTGCAACAACAGTAAAACCTTTACCGCTTTCTCCTGCTCTGGCACTTTCAATGCTGGCATTTAAGGCTAATAGCTGCGTT